>TARA_R100001244_G_scaffold71741_2_pt1 | contig 71887 bp, 83 predicted proteins | sample TARA_R100001244 | Tara Oceans TARA_R100001244 (sample SAMEA2621564) | marine metagenome | biome: marine biome (ENVO:00000447); feature: mesopelagic zone (ENVO:00000213); material: "saline water (ENVO:00002010), including plankton (ENVO:xxxxxxxx)" | depth 790 m
TTGCTGGACGACCAGCGGTGCCATGGTCACGATCCCAGCCGTTCGGCGTGCCATCGCAAATGATCGGCCATGAAGGTCGAGATAAAATAATAGCTGTGGTCATAGCCTTCGCGCATGTTCAGGGTGAGCGGTATCCCAGCCGCCTCGCAGGCTTCTGTGAGAAGGTCTGGCCTCAACTGCTCTTCAAGAAAATTGTCGGCGGTTCCCTGATCGACCAAAATGTCGGTTACGCGCGCACCATCCTCAATCAGCGCGCAGGCATCATATTGCCGCCATGTCGCTTTATCGAGCCCCAGATACCGGCCCAGCGCCTTCTTGCCCCAGGGGCAGCCGGTCGGTGCGACGATCGGCGAGAAAGCAGAGATGCTATTATAGCGGTCGGGGTTCCGCAAGCCGATGGTCAGTGCGCCGTGGCCGCCCATGCTATGGCCGAAAATGCCCTGCCGACCGATATCGACCGGGAATTCTTCCGCGATCAGATCGGGCAATTCCCGCTCTATATAGCTGCGCATCTGATAATGTTCGGACCATGGTTCTTCGGTGGCATCGACGTAGAAACCGGCGCCCTGCCCCATGTCATATGCGCCGTCGTCAGGCACGCCTTCGCCGCGCGGAGAGGTATCGGGCGCGACGATGATCAGACCGAGCTCGCTGGCTGCCCGGCGATATTCGCCTTTCTCCATGACGTTGGCGTGGGTGCAGGTCAGACCGGACAGATACCAGAGTAGCGGCAGCTTCGTGCCCTCCGCGTGATCCGGCACATAGACGGCGAAGGTCATGTCGGTGCCGGTCGCGCTAGACGCGTGGCTATAGACGCCCTGGGTGCCGGCGTAGCTACGGTTGAACGAAACCGTCTCCATCAAAAGACCACGACGCTGCGGATGCTATCGCCAGCGTGCATCAGGTCAAAACCCTTGTTGATCTCGTCGAGCGTCAACGTGTGGGTGATCATAGGATCAATCTCGATCTTGCCGTTGACATACCAGTCGACGATTTTCGGTACGTCGGTGCGGCCACGCGCACCACCGAAGGCTGTGCCCTTCCAGACCCGCCCGGTGACCAGCTGGAACGGCCGGGTCGAAATTTCCTTGCCGGCTTCGGCGACGCCGATGATGATGCTTTCACCCCAGCCGCGGTGGCAGGCTTCCAGCGCCTGGCGCATCACGTCGGTATTGCCGGTGCAGTCGAACGTATAGTCGGCACCGCCGTCGGTCAGTTGGACCAGATGCTCGACGATATCACCGTCAATTTTGTTCGGATTGACGAAATGGGTCATGCCGAATTTCCTGCCCCATTCCTCGCGGTCGTCGTTGATATCGACGCCGATGATCTTGTCCGCTCCCACCATCCGCGCGCCCTGCAGCACGTTGAGGCCGATACCGCCGAGGCCGAAGACGATGACGTTGGCGCCGGGTTCCACCTTGGCGGTGTTGACGACCGCGCCGACGCCGGTGGTGACGCCGCAGCCGATATAGCAGCTGGTGTTGAACGGGGCGTCGGTGCGGATTTTCGCCACAGCGATTTCCGGCAGGACGATGAAATTGGAAAAGGTAGAACAGCCCATATAATGATAGATGGCCTCGCCCTTGTAGGACATGCGGCTGGTGCCGTCGGGCATCAGGCCCTGCCCCTGGGTCGAGCGGATCGCGGTGCACAGGTTGGTCTTGCCGGACAGGCAGCTTTTGCACTGGCGGCATTCCGGCGTGTAGAGCGGGATCACATGGTCGTCGGGCTTGACGCTGGTGACACCCGGACCGACTTCGCGGACAATTCCCGCGCCTTCATGCCCAAGCACACAGGGGAATTTACCTTCGCTGTCCAGCCCGTCGAGCGTGTAGGCGTCGGTATGGCAGATGCCGGTGGCCATGATTTCAACCAGCACCTCGCCAGCTTTCGGTCCCTCCAGATCCAGCTCGACAATCTCGAGCGGCTTCTTGGCTTCGAATGCAACGGCGGCGCGGGTCTTCATAGTTGCTGTTTCCTTTTTCTGATCGGGTGAACCTTACCTTGGTATAGGGCCCGCACTCGCCAAGATAAACGGGTTAATTGCGCGCAAGTTCGATAGTGGTCTTCATATGGCAGCCATTCTCCGGCGCCGGCCGAAAAAGCCGCGCCCTGTGCAATAATCGGCACTGCGGGCCGATAAAGGTCTAGCCAGGCCCGATCATTCATCGCATGAAGCGCGGAATTATTTGGGTGGGAATATGCAGATACCGACGGACCGACAGATATTGACCTTGTCCTGCCCGGACCAGCCGGGGCTGGTCGCGAACATGGCCCGGATACTGGCCGACCATGGGGGCAATATTGTCGATTCCCAGCAATATAATGACACCGAGACCCACCGGTTCTTCATCCGCGTGGTGTTCGATCTGGCGGAAGGCGCCAAGGCAGCATTGGTTGCCGATGCCTTGGCACCTGTCGCGGCTGAAAAGCAGATGGAATGGAAATTGCGGCGGAGCGATGACCGGCCGAAAGTGATGATCATGGTCTCAAAGTTCGACCATTGCCTCGGTGACCTGCTCTATCGCCAGCGGATCGGGGAATTGCCAATGGATGTCGTCGGCATAATCTGCAACCATCCGCGTGAATTGCTCGGCACCACGTTTATCGGCGATATTCCCTTTCACTATCTGCCGGTCACGGGAGACAGCAAGCCGCAGCAGGAAGCACGGATCAAGCAGCTGGTCAGCGAAAGCGGCGCCGAACTGGTCGTGCTGGCGCGCTATATGCAGATTCTGTCCGATGATCTTGCCGGATTTCTATCTGGTCGCTGTATCAATATCCATCACAGCTTCCTGCCTGGTTTCAAGGGGGCCAAGCCCTATCATCAGGCGCATGCACGTGGCGTCAAGATGATCGGTGCCACCGCCCATTATGTGACCGCCGATCTCGACGAGGGTCCGATCATCCATCAGGACGTGGAGGCCATCAGCCACACCGACACGCCAGAGGCGCTGGTCAGCAAGGGGCGCGATATCGAGCGGCGCGTGCTGGCAAAAGCGGTGCGCTATCATCTGGCCGACCGGGTCTTTCTGAACGGGCACAAGACAATCGTGTTCAAGGACTGACGTTTATGGCGGTGGCAGTTGATGCTAGCTTGGCTGATGGAAGCCAGCGACGCGCAAATTTACAGGGGACGGCAAACCATGCAGGATTATAGCGACATACGCGAGGAAGTTGCCAAGCTATGCCAGAAATTTCCCGGCGAATATTGGCGCGCTCGCGACAAGGCGCGCGAATATCCGAGCGAATTTGTCGCCGCTCTCGGCGAGGCCGGATATCTTGCGGCGCTGATCCCCGAAGAATTTGGCGGCGCCGGATTGCCGATTTCGGCAGCGGCAGCGATCCTCGAGGAAATCCAGGCGCAAGGCTGCAACGGCGGCGCGGTGCACGCGCAAATGTATATCATGGGCACGATGCTGCGCCACGGGTCGGAAGAGCAGAAGTCAAAATATCTGCCCAAAATCGCTACCGGCGAACTGCGCCTGCAGGCTTTCGGCGTGACCGAACCGACCAGTGGCACCGACACGCTGGCGCTGAAGACCGTCGCCAAGCGTGACGGGGATGACTATGTCATCAACGGCCAGAAATTATGGACCAGTCGCGCCGAACATAGCGATCTGATGCTGTTGCTTGCCCGCACCACACCGCGGGATCAGGTGAGCAAGCGCACCGCCGGCCTGTCGGTGTTTCTCGTCGACATGAATGCGGCATTGGGCAACGGCCTGACCATCCGGCCGATTGAAACGATGATGAACCACAGCACCACCGAGTTGTTCTTCGACAATATGCGGGTGCCGGCGGCCAATCTGATCGGCGAGGAAGGCAATGGCTTTCGCTATATTCTTTCCGGCATGAACGCCGAGCGGCTGCTGATCGCGGCGGAATGTATCGGCGATGCCAAATGGTTCATCGAGAAGGCCACCGCCTATGCCAAGGAGCGTGTGCTGTTCGACCGCCCGATCGGACAGAACCAGGGCGTTCAGTTCCCGATTGCCCGGGCCTATGCACAGATGCGCGCCGCCGAACTGCTGGTCCACGAAGGCTTGCGCAAATATGAAGCGGGCGAGAATTGCGGCGAGGAGGCCAATATGGCGAAAATGCTCGCCGCCGAGGCCAGCTGGGCGGCCGGCGAGGCCTGCGTCCAGACCCATGGCGGCTTCGGCTTTGCCGCCGAATATGATGTCGAACGCAAGTTCCGCGAAACCCGGCTTTATCAGGTCGCGCCGATCAGCACCAACATGATCCTGTCTTATGTCGCGGAACATGTGTTGGGCCTGCCGCGGAGCTATTGATGAGCGCGTGGGCAGACTGGATCGGCAAGAGCGAAACTCGCAGTGATGTCATTACGCCGGGGCTGTTGGAGCGGTTTTGCGCCACTCTGGACATGCCGGTCACCGGAGACATTCCGCAAGGCCTGCACTGGTGCCTCGGCCTGCCCGATGCAGCGACAGCAGATCTCGGAGCCGATGGCCATCCCGCCAGGGGCGGTTTCCTGCCGCCGATTCCCCTGCCCCGCCGGATGTGGGCCTCGAGCAATCTTTCTTTCGGCCATCCGCTGCAAATAGGCGATGCGATATCGCGCATTTCGACCATCGCCTCGATCGAGGAAAAGGCCGGCAAGTCCGGTGATCTGGCATTTGTCGGCATCGATCATGAAACCAGCGTGGCGGGCCGGCTTGCGATCAGGGAAAGGCAGAATATTGTCTACCGGGAGCCCGCCGCAACTGCCGCTGCTACCCGGCCAGACGGCACGGAAACAGCCGACCTCAGCGAGTGGGACTGGCAGCGGCGCTTCAAACCTTCCGAGCCCTTGCTATTCCGCTATTCGGCCCTGACTTTCAACAGTCACCGCATCCACTATGACCGGCCCTATGCAGTACAGGAAGAAGGCTATCCAGAGCTTGTCGTGCAGGGACCGCTGATGGCGACATTGTTGCTGAACCGCGCCGCAGGCGAACTGGGCGCAGACAGGTTGTCGAGCTTTTCCTTCCGGGGACAGGCGCCCGCCTTTGCCGACGACGCGTTAACGCTCGTCGGCAGACGCAATGGCGAGGGTATGGAGATGGCCGTCCTGAGTGATCGCGGCAACAAGATCATGGCCGCTCAAGCGACGGTCAGGGATTGATATTTGGAACAGCGAAAATGAAAAGCCCGGAGACTGCGGATCACGCGGCCACCGGGCTTACCAATATCCAGAAATGACCTAGAAGCGGTCGGCGTTCATCACCTTGTTCCAGGCTGCAGCGAAGTCGTCGACAAACTTCTGGTCCGCATCAGCCGAGGCATAGACTTCGGAGACTGCGCGCAATTCCGAGTTTGATCCGAAGATCAAATCGACCGGTGTCGCCGTCCACACCAGCTTGCCGGTGTCGCGATTGTGGCCTTCATACAATCCCGGTTCGGTGTCCGACTTTTTCCATTGCGTTTTCATGTCGAGCAGGTTGACGAAAAAGTCATTGCTGAGCTGTCCGGGCGTTTTGGTAAACACACCGTTTGACGACTGGCCCGCATTGGCATCAAGCGTGCGCAGCCCGCCCACCAGCACCGTCATTTCCGGTACAGTCAGATCAAGCATATCCGCCTTGTCAACCAGCGCCGAGGCAGGATCAAGATCGGCCCCCGATGCATAATAGTTGCGGAAGCCGTCGGCCTTGGGTTCCAGATAGGCAAAGGATGCCGGATCGGTCTGCTCCTGGCTGGCGTCGACACGTCCGGGCGTGAACGGCAGGCTGACCCTGTGTCCGGCCTTGTCCGCTGCCTGCTCGATCGCCGTATTGCCACCGAGGACGATCAGATCGGCGAGCGAAACCCGCTTGCCGCCTGCAGCACTCTTGTTGAAATCCTTCCGGATGGTCTCCATTTTCCCGATAACCTTGGTCAGTTCCGCCTTGTCGTTGACCGACCAGTCCCGTTGCGGAGCGAGCCGCAGCCGCGCCCCGTTGGCACCACCACGCATGTCGGTGCTGCGGAATGTCGAGGCCGAGGCCCATGCGGTACGAACCAGTTCCGGGGTGGTCAGTCCGGAAGCCAGAATTTTCGCCTTGAGTTGAGCCACATCGGCATCGCCAATCATCGCATAGTCGGCTGCGGGAAGCGGGTCCTGCCAGGTGAAGGTCTGGCTGGGCGAATCCGCCCCGAGATAACGGACGGAGGGACCAAGGTCGCGATGCGTCAGCTTGAACCATGCGCGGGCAAAGGCCGCCGCAAATTCATCGGGATTTTTATGCCAATGCTCGGCAATCTTGCGGAAGCCGGGATCCTCCTTGACCGCAATATCGGTAGTGAACATGATCGGCGCATGGGTCTTGCCCGGGATATGGGCGTCGGGAACCATATTGGCCGCATTCGGGTCAGTCGGGATCCATTGGGTCGCGCCAGCTGGACTTTTCGCCTTGACCCATTCAAAACCGAACAGATTGTCGAGATATTGGTTGGTGAAGGCAATCGGATTGGCCGACCATGCCCCTTCCAGCCCGCTGGTAATAGTGTCCTCGGCATTGCCCTTGCCACATTTATTGGCCCAACCCATGCCTTGCGCTTCGATACCGGCAGCGGATGGCTCCGCCCCCATGCATTCTTCTGGCTTGTGAGCACCATGTGCTTTTCCGAACGTATGACCGCCAGCAATCAAAGCCAGCGTTTCCTCGTCGTTCATTGCCATGTTGCCAAAGGCGCGACGGATATCGGCAGCGGCCGAAAGCGGGTCGTGATTGCCGTTGGGTCCTTCCGGATTGACGTAGATAAGTCCCATTTGCGTAGCAGCGAGCGAGCCTTTCAGATTGCCCTTCCCGTCGCGGCGGTTGTCGGCCAGCATCTTGGCTTCCGGACCCCAGAACACGAGATCCGGCTGCCATGCATCAACACGGCCGCCAGCAAACCCGATGGTCTTGAAACCCATGTCTTCGAGCGAGACGTTACCCGCCAGCACCATCAGATCGCCCCAGGACAGCTTGCGACCGTATTTCTGCTTGATCGGCCAGACCAGGCGGCGCGCCTTGTCGAGACTGACATTGTCGGGCCATGAATTGAGCGGTTCGAAACGCTGTTCTCCGCCGTCGGAACCGCCGCGTCCGTCGCCAACGCGATAAGTACCGGCACTGTGCCAGGCCATGCGGACGAAGAAGGGACCATAATGTCCATAGTCTGCCGGCCACCAGTCCTGCGAAGTGGTCAGAACCTTGCGGATATCTTCTTTTACGGCAGCAAGATCGAGCGTCGCAAACTCTGCGGCATAGTCATAATCTTCACCATAGGGATTGGACTGCGCTTCATGCTGGCGAAGGGCCGCCAGATCGAGGCTCTGGGGCCACCAGTCCATGTTTGACATCGCGGCTTCCTGGGCATGGGCCGGGCTTGCCACGGCCAAGGGTGTCATCGATGCCGCCAGCAAGGCAAATAGCGAAACTTGAGATTTGAACATAATCCCCTCTCCTGTTTTTTGGATTGAGGCTATTCTCTACGGTCATTTAAATGGATCACGAAACCAGTATATTTCCTGAGAGTGATCGAAGCTCTCGATCATATTGCGGTCTGGAGGAACCGGCTCCTGCATGGGCTAAAGACAGAAACAAAAGAAGCCCGACGGTCGGGTCGCAAAAACCGCCGGACTTCTCCTGGATACCCAAAAGGGCTGGTGCGGCATCGGTTCGTACCGAGTGAAATGCTTGATCTGATCGATACCGCAGGGCTTTGTTAACCCTGATATTTGCCGCGGACTGTGATTTCGATCACGGGCAGACAAAAAATTCGAACGGATCGCGTTATCCGGAAGCCGGAACAGAACAGCGAAGCTCACGCCCACCAGGCGAATTCACATTCAGGACGGCAGCGGCGACGCCATGCTCATACCGTCCGTTTGGCGCGGTCCTTCTGGTTCTGGCCCTGAATCGCATCCTTGGCAGCATTCCATTCATCGTCGCCCCAAGCGAGCAGCTGTGAAAAGTTGCCGCCGCCGGCAAGATAGCCGCCGCCATCGATAGCGATCGTCTGACCGGTCAGATATTCGACTCCGGGGCCGAGCAGGAAGGTGGCAAGATTGGCCAGCTCGTGCATTTCGCCCGGGCGGTTGATTGGCGCACCGCTGCGCTTGCGTTCTTCATCACTGCCGGTCGGATTGAGCCGACTGGACATACCTTCGGTCGGAAACAGACCCGGCGCGATCGCATTGAGGCGGATATTGTAGCGGGCCCATTCCACCGCGAGGCTCTGGGTCATGACATTGATCCCGGCCTTGGACATCGCGCTGGGAACGGTGAAGGCGCTGCCGTTCCAGACCCAGGTAGTGAGGATCGACACAACATTGCCGCGCGTCTTGCCCTCGATCCAGCGCTTGCCGATATCGTGGGTCATGTAGAAGGTGCCACGGAAGACGATATTGGCGATCGCGTCGAAGCCGCGGATCGAAAGATCTTCGGTGCGCGAAATAAAATTGCCGGCGGCGTTGTTGATCAGGCCGGTCAGCGGGCCGTGCTGCTGCCAGATGATATCGTTCATCTCGCTGATCATCTCCGCGCTGCGGATATCGCACGGGTGCGGGACCACCTTGCCGCCATGTTTTTCGACCAGCTCTTCCGCCGTCGCCTGGCATACTTCGCCGCGCCGGCCGCAAATATGAACCTCTGCGCCCAGCTTGAGCAGGCCTTCGGCCATTTCCTTGCCAAGGCCGGTACCACCGCCAGTGACCAAAATGCGTTCGCCCTGCATCAGACCGTCGCGGAACATGAGTTTGCTGGTGTCCATATCATCCTGTCCTGTTTTTGTTTTCACCATCCATGTAATATGAATCGGCTTTTTCAAACTAGCAGTAATGATGCGGCGGTAAAGCTGGCGATTGGGACAGGGCCTAATCCCCGATAATCCAACCAGGCCAGCCCGACATCCCTGGTCGCACGAAAAACGGGAGCTTATCCGAAGATAAGCTCCCGCTGCGCCTCTGTTGGGGCTGCCTTTCTCTGGCGAGTCCGGCGACCGCTTGTTCGGCGTCCGGTTTCCAGGCCAATTCCGTTAATGGTCGGTGGTTTTCCACGTCACGGCTTGCGCTGCGTCGCTTCGGTTCCCAACCCGCAATTGGTCCAGTTACCTGATGATCTTAGTCCGTCTGATCCGGTAGAGCTTGCGCCTTCCCTTTTCGGACTTTCTCCAATCATCGATCCAGAGATCAATTTCCTTTTCTTGCGAAAAACAAACTGGTCGTCTCGACCATCTTCCGGCTTCCGAGCTGTCCTGCGGGTCATTGCTGACTGGTCGCTGGTTCGTCCGTTTGCCTTCCGATGACTTACGTATGACTCCAACCGCCGAGTCGCTCCTAGGGGAAAAAGGGAACTTATCCACAGGACTATCACTTAGCGGTGGAAAACTGCTGCCGATATGGTGGATAAGATAGGAATTGCGGATTTGGCAGGAAATGACCGGAGTGCGTCCGCTGGTCCGGTCCTTCGTTAGGGAGGGGATATGGGAAGAACCGGACCTTTGGACCAATCCCGGTGCCGTATCGGGAGGAGGGTGCGGCAACCGGGACTGTAACTGTTTGTGTCAGACCTGAACCGTCGAGAGCAGAATGATGCTGCTAACGGAAAGGGCGGCGACAAAATTGAAAAGCGTTCTCATGGATTTTCTCCTTATTCCAACGCCCGTCAAACATCTCTTTTCCTGCGTAACTTACAGGGCCCAGATGGTCGCAATGGAAGTGGGTTTCAATTGAAAACGGAGATCAATGTGTTGCATATTTTGCAACTGGACAGACCGAATATTCCCCCGGGAATACCATTCCTCCGGAACGGTTCAGATGATTGCAAGCGGAAGCAGTGGCCGACGCCCCGGCGGGCACGAATGGCGCAAAAGCTTGCAAGTCAAAGGATATGAGTAGTCCTATTTGCTTTCGGTAAACTCCAGCACACCCCGGGACTGGCTGGACGAGATGTCGGTCAATGCCAGCGTGAAAGGATCTCCCTCGTCCGTCTTGCCCGAAAGATTGGTGCCGTCCCGTGCAACTTCGAATTTCTTGCCGGACATTTGCTTCGCATACCAGTCGGCCAGTGCGTCGGCTTCAGCAGGAGCCTTGAAGCTTATTGTCACCTTGCCACCCGCGCCTTTGGCATCTTCAATGTTAAAGCCGGTGATCTTGCTACCCGGATAAAGGTCGACATTGTTCATGTCGAAATCTTCGGAATCGAGCGTGATCGAAGGCAGATCGACGTCCATAGAGAAGCCGTCGGCCTTGATCGAGAACTTGCTGTCTTCCCCGTCCCCGCCGATCTTGATTTTTTCCGCGTCAGTCTTGCTGTCATCACTGAAGTCGATAGAGATGCCGGTGCCGTTGCCGGATTCGTCGCCATCCTTGCTGCAAGCGGATAGGGCCAGCGGCAGCGCGGCGAGCAGGATCAGATATTTGGGGGCCATGTGACAATCTCCAAGCTGTATTGTAATACTAATACAGCTTGGAGATCAGCCCGTCAAGCGGCAAAGCAGATCAGGGCTCGATCGATGCGCCCGGATTGGCAGCGTTAACGATCCCGCCATCGACCGGAATCGTGGTGCCCACGACATAGTCGCCGGCCGCACTGGCGAGAAACAAGGCAGCGGATGCCATATCCTCGGGACGGCCGATGCGTTTGGCGGGGATGCCTTTTTCCACCGCGTCCTCATGGTCGCGGGCCGCCTTGTTCATCGATGATGCGAAAGCCCCCGGTGCAATGCCGGTCATGATGATATCTTCCTGCACCAGCTTGGATGCCATTTTCCGGGTTAGGTGAATCACTGCCGCCTTCGACGCCTGATAGCTATAGGTTTCCCAGGGGTTGACCTTCATGCCGTCGATCGACGCGATGTTGATGACCTTGGCCGGACGATCGAAGCTGGCCGCCGCCTTCAGTTGCGGGTGCAGCATCTGGGTCAGGAAGAACAGGCCCTTGACGTTGGTATCCATGACTTTGTCCCAGCCAGCTTCGGGAAAGGATAGATATTCCTCGCCCCATGCGACGCCAGCGTTATTGACGAGAATGTCGAGTTTCGCTTCGCGCGACGCAATCTCGGCGGCCAGCGCCTTGCAGCCCCCATAGGTCGAGATATCGCCCTGAATATAAATGCATTTGTCACCAAATTCGGCAGCAGCGGCTTCACCCTGATCCGCCTTGCGACCCGAAATATAGACTTTCGCTCCCTGCGCGAGAAAGCCCTCGGTGATCATCGCACCGATTCCGCGCTGACCGCCGGTTACCAGAGCCACGCGACCTTCGAGTGAGAAAAGCTTGTTAAAATCCATCAGTCAGTTCCTTTAATAGCCGTGCATTTCGGCAACGAGATTGGTGTGATAGTTCACATCGCCCATGAATTCCTGCAGCGCGCGGTCACGCTTCATATAGAGGCCGATATCATATTCATCGGTCATGCCGACGCCGCCGTGCATCTGGACGCCTTCCTTGACGGAAAGCGCGGTGGCCTTGCCCGCCTTGGCCTTGGCCACGGATACCATCATTTCTGCCTTGGACGAACCTTCGTCGAGCATTTGCTGCGCCTTCAGGACGGTGGCCCGCGCGATTTCCATTTCGCTGTAGAGGTGGGAAATACGATGCTGCAGTGCCTGGAACGAACCGATCAGGGTACCAAACTGACTGCGGCCCTTTATATAGTCGACCGTGATATCCATCGCGCCGGCGCCCACACCGAGCGTTTCCGCAGCGGCACCCGAACGACCGGCGTTGAGTAGGCGCCGCAAGACCGCATCACCCTCGTCTACCTCGCCGATCACCGCATCGGCATCGACCAGTACACCGTCAAATTGCATATGCGCCGCCATCGCGCTGTCGACCAGCCGGGCGCTATCCTTCGACAGGCCTTGTGCGTTCGCATCGACAGCAAACAGGGTGAGACCCTTGTCATCGCCAACGCTACCGCTGGTACGCGCCGCGACGATCAGCATGTCGGCCGAGCCGCCCTGCACGACAAATTGCTTCTTGCCATCGAGCTTGAAGCCATTGCCCTCACGGGTTGCGGCCATGCTGATCTGGTCGGGGCGATGCTTCGGGCCTTCGTCAACCGCCAGCGCCAGCACCGTATCTCCGGAAAGAATGCCCGGAAAATAGCGCTCGCGCAGCGGCTTGCCGCCGGCATTGAGTGCTTCGACCCCGGCAACCGCGGTGGTCAGAAAGGGCGACGGCGTCAGATTGCGACCAACTTCCTCGAGCACCACACCGGCTTCGACATGGCCGAGCCCCAGACCACCTTCCTCCTCGCCGATCAATATCCCAGTGAAGCCCATTTCCGAAAACTGCTTCCACAGCGCGTGCGAGAAGCCATCCTTGCACTGCTTGTCGCGGAATTCGCGCAGATGCGCGACCGGCGCCTCGCCCTTCATGAATTCGGCAGCGCTGTCGTGCAGCATTTGTTGGTCTTCGTTCAGAAAAAGCGGCATATCATGGTCCTTGTATCAATCGGTGCTTCGCGCCCACGCAGAGAGCCGGTCGCTATATTTTAATTCTCGGCAATGGGTTCGACTAGGCACCCGGCAGGTGCAATATCTGCTTCGATACCACATTCAACATCACTTCGCTGGTGCCGCCCTCGATGCTGTTCGCCTTTGTTCGCAGCCAGCCGCGGGCTGTAAGGCCGCCATTACTCGCCTCGCTTTCCCATTCCAGCACTTCGCTGCCGCCAGCCGACATGATCAACTCGTGGCGGCGCTTGTTGATTTCGGTACCGGCATATTTCATCATATTGGGCTGCGCCGGATGGCACAGACCCGCCTTGAAAGTATCGCCGAAGCGCTCTGCCATGGCGCGGAAAGCAAGCACGTCGATGTCCATCTCTGCCATCTGCGCGCGCAGCATCGGATCGTCGAGACGGCCCATTTCATCGCGACCATATTGGTCGGCAAATTTGGCGCCGAGTGAAGTCGATCCTTCCGAGCCGCCGCCGGAAATCATGCTGCGCTCATGGCCCAGCAGATATTTGGCAACGTCCCAGCCCTTGTTGACTTCATAGACGACGGAGGAAACGCCTTCGCCATATTCCTTGGGAACCTTCACATCATCGAAAAATGTTTCGCAGAAAGCCGACTGGCCGGAAATCAGAACGATCGGCTTGGTCGAGACGCCTTCGCTGGCCATGTCAAACAGCATGAAGGTGATGCCCTTGTGCTTTTCGTTCTTGTCGGTGCGGGTCAGGCAGAAAATCCAGTCGGCCTTGTCGGCGTAGCTGGTCCAGATTTTCTGGCCATTGACCAGGAAATGATCGCCCTGGTCGACCGCGCTGGTTTGCAGCGAGGCGAGATCGGAACCCGAGCCCGGCTCGGAATAGCCCTGGCACCAGCGAATCTCGCCGCGCGCGATCGGCGGCAGGAAATGCTTCTTCTGTTCCTCGGTTCCGAAATGCAGCAGCGCGGGGCCAAGCATCCAGATGCCAAAGCTCGACAGCGGCGAGCGGCATTTGAGCCGCGCCATTTCCTGACCGAGAATTTTCGCTTCGGCGCGCGACAGTCCGCCGCCGCCATATTCCTTTGGCCAGTCCGGAACGGTCCAGCCCTTCGCCGCCATGATGTCGAGCCATTCCTTCTGGCCTGGCTTGAAGGTCGCGTTGCGGCCACCCCAGCAAGCGTCGCTTTCGTCCACCATCGGCTGCCGCATCTCCGGTGGACAATTAGCCTCCAGCCAGGCGGCCGTCTCGCTGCGGAACGTTTCAAGATCGGACATCACGAATTTCCTTTTAATTGATCAATTAAAGTTGGACTATCATATTTTCGTCAATCGATTCAATGATTCCCTTGGTCTGAAACCAAAAATAATCGGAGAATCTGGCGTAAAATTTTACCACGACCGACCGATCATATGAATTCCGTAACGGAAACAAGATTGGCTAGCACAAGTGATTGACGCCCAAAAGCATCACCGCTTTAATGCTGAAAACAAAAGGGAGCGCAAGAGGATGCGATTTAAAGGCAAAACCGCGGTGATAACCGGCGGTTCATCGGGTATCGGACGCGCCAGCGTCGAGCTTTTTCTGCACGAAGGCGCCACCGTGGTCATGGGCGATATCGATGAAACGGAAGGCACCGCGATGATGGCGGCGCTGGGCGAAAGCTTTCTGTTCAAGAAATCTGATGTAACCCGGGAAGCCGACGTCAAGGCGCTGATGGACTATGCGGCGGAACAGACCGGTGGCATCGATATCGTGTTCAACAATGCCGGAGCGGGCGGCCCTCGTGCACCGATTGACGAAATCAGCGGCGACGACTGGGATTTTGCCATGGCGCTGCTGCTGAAATCCGTAGCCATGGGTATCCGCCACGCCGCGCCGCATCTGAAAAAACGCGGCGGAGGAGCAATCGTCAACACCGCCTCCATCTGTGCTTTTCAGGCAGGCTATGGCCCGATCGCCTATTCTACCGCCAAGGCCGGCGTGCTGCATCTGACCAAGGTCGCGGCAGCTGAGCTTGCCCAATATAAGATCCGCGTGAACGCGATTTGCCCGGGCTTCATCCAGACCAATATTTTCGCAGCAACAGTCGGGGCCAACAAGGAAGAGACCCAGGAGATAAACACGTTCCTTGGTCAGGCCGCTGCCGCTGTGCAGCCGGTTGCCCGCCCTGGCGTGCCCAATGATATTGCCGAAGCGGCGGCCTATCTCGCCTCGGATGCGGCCGGCTTTGTCACCGGCACCCATTTGCTGGTCGATGGCGGCTTGCTCGTCGGCATCCGGGGCAGCTGGGATCCCGAAACACCCGGCATGCTCGATGCGATTCTGCCGGAGCATCTGCGTTGAGCGCGACTTCGGACAAGCTGCCGCTTAAATCGAAGCTTTTCTATGGTTCCGGGTCGATCGGTTACGGGATCAAGGATAACGGCTTCGCCACTTTCCTGCTTTTCTATTATGAGCAGGTCATCGGGCTTGGCGCCGGTCTGGTCGGGCTGGCAATTGCGCTGGCCCTGATCGCCGATGCCTTTATCGACCCGGCGGTCGGCCAGTTCAGCGACCGCACCCGGACGCCGATCGGCAGACGCCATCCATGGCTATACGGAGCAGCAATCCCTATCATTGTCGCTTGGCTGCTGCTGTGGCACCCCCCGGAACTGGGACAAACCGGACTGTTCTTCTATCTTTTCGGAACCGCATTGCTCGTCCGCATGGCATTTTCAGCCTATGAAGTGCCGGCGCTCGCGCTGCTGCCGGAATTGAGCAGCGATTATCATGATCGCACGGCAATCATGCGCTACCGCTTCCTGTTCGGCTGGGGCGGCGGCCTGTTTATCATGTTCCTCGCTTATGCAATTTTCTTTGTTCCTTCAGAGGAATATCCGATCGGATTGCTTAACCGCGACGGCTATGAAGGCTATGCGATTTTTGGTGCCTGCGTGATGTTTGCCGCCGTTCTGATCTCCGCACTGGGTACGCACAAGCGCGTTGTCGCCACCTATCGAAAAGCCAAATCCTTTCCAAAAGCCGCAGAATCGCTTTCGGAGATTTTCGTAACATTCAGATATCGGCCTTTCATGCTGTTGATGCTGGCCGGCGTTTTTGCATTCACCAATCAGTGGCTGGTATTCGCGCTGTCGCCTTATCTTTTCACCCATGTCTGGGAATTCAGACAGCCCGATTTTACGGCTTATTCGATAATGTTGTTCGGCGCAGCGACAATGGCATTTGTCATGGTGACACCGATCTCGATCAAGCTCGGCAAGGCGCGGGCTGCATCCATCCTCACTCTAGTGGCCCTCACGGTCGGCACCGCACCTTATTGGCTCCGCATTGCCAATATCTTTCCGGCGCCCGGCGAGGACCTGATGATACCGGTGCTCTTCGCAATGCTGCTGGTCGCGACCGCAAGCAGCATCGCCGCAATGATCCTGACGATGTCGATGATCGCCGATGTTACCGACCAATATGAGCATGATACAGGCAAGCGCTCCGAAGGCCTGTTCTCGTCGGGTATGTTCTTCATGCAAAAAGTGGTGAACGGCCTTGGTATTTTGCTGGCCAGTCAGATTATCGCTTTTGTCGGTTTGCCCAGAGGCGCCGAGCCGGGCACGGTGAATGGCAATATCGTTGATAGTCTCGCCTTCATCTATTTGATGATCGCGACGATTTTGGCGCTGATCGGGGCTTGGGCCTATACAAAATTTCCCCTGGGAGAGGATGATCATCGCAAACGGATGGCGGCGCGCGCGGATACTCAAGAATAATATGACCGGACTAGTGGTTTCAGGGTAGAAAGCCTCCGGCACGTCTGATAAGTTAATCGCATAGTTAAAAAAGAAAAGGATCAGGGCATGGATTTCGATCTCACCGAAAAGCAGGAATATTGGCGCAATCGGGTACGCGAGCATATCGAGAATCACCTTCGCCCCCGCATGGCAGATTTCCATGAGGAAGAATCCACCGGCGAACGGTGGAAGGTCCTGCAGGTTGTCGAGGAAGAGAAGAAGAAGGCCAAGGAAGCGGGCATCTGGAACCTGTTCATGCCGCCGTCAAACCCGAACCTGCCGCATGTCGATGACGCCTTTGAATTCGAAGGCCCCGGCCTGACCAATCTCGAATATGCGCTGTGCGCGGAAGAAATGGGCCGTGTCAGCTTTTCCTCGGAGGCATTCAACTGCTCGGCACCCGATACCGGCAATATGGAAGTGTTCCACCGCTACGGCACGCTGGAGCAGAAGGAGCAATATCTGCGTCCGCTGATGAATGGCGAAATCCGCTCCGCCTTCCTGATGACCGAACCGGCTGTGGCTTCGTCCGATGCGACCAACATCGAGACCGCGATCGTCCGAGATGGCGATGAATATGTCATCAATGGTCGCAAATGGTGGTCCTCCGGTCTCGGTGACCCGCGCTGCAAGATTGCGATCGTGATGGGCAAGACCAGTTTCGAGGGCAGCCGCTACACGCAGCAGTCCCAAATTCTCATGCCAACCGACGCGCCCGGCGTGAATGTCATCCGTCACCTGCCGGTCTTTGGCTATGACGATGCGCCGCATGGGCATATGGAAGTCGAAATGAAGGACGTACGCGTTCCCGCTTCGAACATCATTCTCGGCGAAGGACGCGGCTTTGAAATCGCCCAAGGGCGTCTCGGACCCGGTCGCATCCACCACTGCATGCGGACCATCGGCGTCGCCGAGGAAGCACTCGAGAAAATGGTCAAGCGACTGCAGTCGCGGATCGCGTTCGGCAAGCGCATTTCCGAGCACAGCGTCTGGGACGAACGGGTCGCCCGCGCCCGGATCGATATCGATATGAGCCGCCTGCTTTGCCTGAAAGCTGCTGACATGATGGACAAGGTCGGCAATAAATATGCCAAGGCCGAAATCGCGATGATCAAGGTTCAGGCTCCGAACATGGCGTTGAAGATTATCGATGACGCGATCCAGGCCCATGGCGGCGGCGGCGTCAGCAACGACTTCGGTCTCGCCAGCGCTTATGCGCATCAACGGACCCTGCGGCTTGCCGATGGTCCGGACGAAGTCCACAATCGCACGATCGCCAAGATGGAATATGGCAAATATGCCGAAACCGCTGATGGCAGCAAGATGAAGGAAGAATTTTCTTCAGGCGATCTCGCCGTCACACGCTAGGAGCAGATAATGAAGGCAGCAGTACTGGTCGAAGCGGGCAAACCGCTCGTCATTGAGGATGTCCTGATATCCAAGCCGGGACCGCATGAAGTGCTGATCCGGACGGCGGCCTGTGGACTGTGCCATTCGGACTTGCACTTTATCGACGGCACCTATCCACATCCCCTGCCCGCAATTCCCGGGCACGAGGCCGCGGGTATTGTCGAGGCGATCGGAAGCGAAGTCCGCACGGTCGCGGTCGGTGACGCCGTTGTCTCCTGTCTGTCAGCTTATTGCGGGCATTGCGAATTTTGCGTGTCGGGACGGATGTCGCTGTGCCTGGGCGCAGACACAAGGCGCGGACCGGACGAAGCGCCGCGTATCACCCGGCCCGACGGTTCAACCGTTGGCCAGATGCTCAATCTCTCGGCTTTCGCCGAACAGATGCTGATTCATGAACATGCCTGTGTACGGATTGACCCGGACATGCCGCTGGATCGCGCCGCCGTGATCGGTTGCGCGGTGACCACCGGCGCCGGCACGATCTTCAACGCCTGCAAGCTGACACCCGGCGAAACTGTAGCCGTGGTCGGTTGCGGTGGTGTCGGCCTTGCGACAATCAATGCTGCCAAGATTGCTGGTGCCGGACGAATCATCGCAGCGGACCCGATCAAGGAAAAGCGTGATCTGGCGATCAAGCTTGGCGCGACCGATGTCATCGACGCGTCGGCGGACGACGCAGCTGCCCAGATCATCGAGCTCACCAAGGGCGGCGTCGACCATGCGGTCGAAGCGGTGGGACGTCCGGCTTCGGGCGATCTCGCGGTCGGTTCGCTGAAGCGCGGAGGTACAGCCACAATTCTTGGCATGATGCCGCTTGACCACAAGGTCGGTCTCAGCGCGATGGATTTGCTCTCCGGCAAGAAGCTTCAAGGCGTACTGATGGGCGCCAACCGGTTCCCGGTTGATATCCCGCGTCTGGTCGATTTTTACCTGCGCGGACTGCTCGATTTGGATAGTATAGTCGCCGAAACAATTCCGCTTGAACAGATCAACGACGGTTTTGAGAAAATGAAAAAAGGTGATGCGGCCCGGTCCGTGATTGTTTTCAGCTAAAGGAAGAGGGACTTCCATGAATCCACAGGAAGATATGACCGGCACGATGGACGTGCCGGAGAAGGATAAACTCGACGAAGCGGCCCTGCAGAAATGGATGGAGGCCAATGTCGAGGATTTTTCCGGACCGATAAGCCTGAGCAAGTTCAAGGGCGGCCAGTCCAATCCGACCTATAAGATCGATACCCCGACAACCTCATACGTGCTGCGCAAGAAACCGTTCGGCAAATTGCTACCTTCGGCCCATGCGGTTGACCGCGAGTTCCGGGTGATGGCCGGACTCTATCCTGCTGGCTTTCCTGTCGCCAAGCCTTATGGCCTCTGTGACGACGACAGCGTGATCGGCACAATGTTCTATATCATGGGGATGGCCGACGGCCGTACCTTGTGGGACGGTACATTGCCGGACAGCAATCCGGCGGAACGCAAGGCGATCTATCACGAGATGATCGATACGCTGGCCCTGCTGCACAGCTATGACCCGGCCGAACTGGGGCTGGAAAAGCACGGCAAGCCCGGCAATTATTGCGAACGGCAGATTTCCCGCTGGACACAGCAATATCGCCTGTCCGAGCTCCAGGAAATTCCGGAAATGGACAAGCTGATAGATTGGCTTACCAAGACCATCCCGGAACAGAAAAGCTTTGGTATCGTCCACGGTGACTACCGACTGGATAATATGATTTTTGCGCATGACGAACCGAAGGTCATCGCGGTACTCGACTGGGAGCTTTCGACCCTTGGCGATCCGATTGCCGATTTTGCCTATTGGCTGATGGCCTATGAAATGGAGCCGGAAGGGCGCAGCGGCTTGAAGGATGTTGACCTCAAAGCGCTGGGCATTCCTTCGCGCGAGGAAGCCATTGCCCGCTATTGCGAGAAATCGGGCATGGCGGAGCTCCCCCCGATGGACTGGTATCTGGCCTATAATCTTTTCCGGATTGCTGCTATTCTGCAGGGCATTCAGAAGCGGGTCGCCGATGGCACCGCCAACAGCGCAGCCGCAGCCGAAATGTCGGACCGGGTGACGCCATTGGCACAGGCCGGTTGGGAAGCCGCCCAACGCGCAGGAGCTTAATATGGATCTCAACGGCAAAGTCGCGATCATCACCGGCGCAGGCAGCGGCATCGGCCGCGCGGCGGCCCTGCTCTTTGCTGAGCATGGTGCCAAGGTCATTGCCAGCGATGTCACCGATGCGGTCGACGACACGGCCAAGGGCTCCGAAGGCAATATCATCGCGATCAAGGCCGATGCCGGCTCGGAAGGCGATGTCGAAATGTTGGTCGACGCCGCAGAACAACGATTTGGTGACCTGCATGTCTTCTTTGCCAATGCCGGGATCGGCGGCGGCTTTGAAGGCATTTTCGACAGCAGCGTTGCCGAGTGGCAGGAAGTGTTGCGAGTCAATCTGATCGGGCCGTTTCTTGCCTGCAAATATGCCGGCAAGGCGATTGCAGAAAGCAAACATGGCGGCTCGATTATCTGCACCGCCAGCGTTGCCGGTATCCGATCCGGCGCTGGCGGACCGGCCTATTCCGCATCCAAGGCCGGCGTGATCAATCTCGTGAAGGTGGCATCCCAGCAATTTGCGACATCCAATGTCCGCTGCAATGCCATTTGTCCCGGCATAACCGAAACCGGCATGACGCAATTCATATATGACAAGGCGCGTGAAAAGGGCAAGGAAGACCGGCTCGGTTATCTCAATCCGCTGCGTCGCGGTGCTTCTCCCATGGAGATGGCGGAAGTGGCGCTGTTTCTGGCGTCTGACCGCTCATCCTATGTCAATGGCCAGGCGATTGCCGTCGACGGGGGACTGAGCGCATCGCACCCGGTCACCCGTCAGGAATACGGTCGGACTGCGGTCTAGTTCACGAAAGCGAGATCGTCGTTATCGAGTTGCACGAAATCGACGCGGCCATTGCTGGCCCCGCAAAGAAATGTACGCCGGTCGCTGTTCGCCAGTTCGCCTTCGACCCGCCAGCCTTCGCCATCGCGAATAACGGAATCGATCACTGAGACACGTGCATCGCGTCCGGCCTGTTGCTCGGCCGCATCGGAACAGGCATTGATCGCCGCTTGCATGTCACCCGATCCGCGATCATTTCTGCTATCGTCGCGCCGATTGTCATAGCGCGGATTCTCGCTGCGATAATCGCGATCCTCATAACGCCGGTCTCGGTCTTTTTTTGATGCCGCGCTGGCAATGGCCGCGATGCCGCCGATCACGAGGATACCGGCCAAGACGTCGCCTCCGCTGATGCCATCACGATGGCGCCGATGGCCGCGATATCCACGATAGTCACGATAGTCACGCCAACCGTTGACCTTTTCCCGCTCGGCGGACCAGCCCAACGCAGTCACATCGACCGGCGTGGCAATCATGGCACCGCTGTTGATCGGCGACGCCATGGCTGGCGAAAGTCCGCTCAGAGCCAACGCGGCGGATGCCGCTACAGCAGTAAATCTGGTCATCTTGGTCATTTGAGATACCCCTATGAAGCGCAACTTCTATCGTTCCAAAGCTGCAATATCACAAAATATAATTGGTCCAGCCTGTCGCCAGGCTGAACCATATTGACTTGATTAACTCCGCTCATCGCTATTAGCGACGGCTGTAGTTGAGGCCACTATATCTGACATCGCTCACACGGTTGCCTTCGATATAGCAGGTAAAATTACCCTTGTCGGTATAGCCGCCTCTCCGGTAGCGGTCCCGGCCCTGTTCGACCAGAATCCTGCCCTTGATCCGATAACCATAGCGCGTCCGGTCAATATCACGAATGTCGGTTACGTTGGCCCGGCCACGATAGGTCGCTCCGCGCTCGGCGGCGCGGACGCAACGATTGACCGCCTGACGTTGACCAATCTGGCGATAGCCATAACCAAAGCGGGTTTCCGCATAACGATCATTGCCATAGCGATCACCGCGATAATGGGTATCGCGATAATCGCGATCCCTGTTGCTCGAACTTGCAATGGCAGCAATTGCGCCGATGATCGCGACACCGGCAATCACTTCGCCGGCACTCGGTCCGCCCTTATGGCCGTCCCTGGCCATCGCGGGGGTTGCAGAAACAGCCATTGCAGCAGCAGCAGCGGTTCCAACAAGAGCTTTGTTTAACTTGTTCATGTCCACTTTCCTTTCACACTGCCCGAAACCATTTCCCGAGCTTGCAAAACCCTTCTAGAGGATTCGGCTTGAGTGCAGACTGAACTGGCTCGACAGCCTTTGTTCAGGTTAGTGGCTATTTTTATGAACAGCTATTCCAGGCACCGGAGACGATGATCAGGAAATGGCGAGCCCGGGGGCCCCTCACTCGTCAGCCAGCTCCAATCCGGTCTCATGCGCCAGAAAAGCGTAAATATCCGAATATTCCTCGATCATCTTGTCAGTCGGCTTGCCGCTGCCATGACCGGCGCGGGTCTCGATCCGGATCAGATGTGGCGCATCCCCCGTATCCAGTGCCTGCAGCCGCGCGATATATTTGAAACTGTGGCCTGGCACCACCCGGTCATCGGTATCGGCGGTCGATACGATCAAGGCCGGATAGTCGATCCCGCTTTTGAGATTGTGGTAAGGCGAATAGCCGAGCAGGGTTTGAAAATCCTGGTCCTTGTTCGGATAGCCATAATCATCGACCCAGTAGCGCCCAGCTGTGAACCGGTCGAAGCGGAGCATGTCCATCACGCCAACCGCAGCGTGGCCCGCGGCAAACAGGTCCGGCCGCTGGTTCATAACGGCACCAATCAGCAATCCGCCATTGGACCGGCCTTCGATGGCCAGACCTTTTTCCGGCGTGATACCTTCGTCGATAAGATATTCACCGGCGGCGATGAAATCGTCGAAGACATTCTGCTTGTTCTGCAGGCGACCGGCATCATGCCACTCCTTGCCATATTCGCCGCCGCCACGCAGATTGGCTGAAGCGAACACACCGCCTGCCTTGATCCAGGCCATCCAGGCCGGTTTATATTGCGGCAGCACCGAGATGTTGAACCCACCATAGCCGTATAGCATTGTCGGCGCGCCTTGCGAGAGATCCTGGTCTTTCATATGCACCAGAAACATCGGTATCCGGGTGCCATCCTTGCTCTCGTAAAAGCGCTGGGTCACCGCGACCGAATCGGGATCAAACGGGAGCGTCGGTGCGGCCCAAATGGTCGGCGCGGATGACGGATCATAGCGGAACACCGTGGTTGGCCGGTTAAAGCTCTGAAAGGTAAAGAAGCCTTCATCGCTCTTCATCGAACCGCTGAGACCGCCTACCTGCCCCGGTCCGGGCAACTCGAGCGCGCCAAGCCCCTTGCCGTCCAGATCGAATGTCGAGAGCTGACTCTTCGCGTCGACAAGATAGCTGATGACCAAACGGTCGCTGACAATCATGGCCCCGTCGATGACCGCATCGCTTTCCGGAACCAGCTCGGTAAATTCGGGGTCTTCTGCGCTCAGATCCGTTTTCACCACGCGCAACCGCGGCGCATCCTTGTTGGTCACGAAATAGAGCGTATCACCAACGCCATCGATCAGTCGCCAGTCATTCTCGAATCCGTTGACCAGCTTGCGCGTTTCCAGCTTGGGCGCATCGACCTTGATCAGCGTGATCTCGTAGCGATCATCGGTACCGGAAGAGGATGTGATCACCACCCATTCCTTGTCCGAGGTTAGTTCCGCAAAATGGTTGAGTTCCGGCTGATCGGGCGTTGCATAAACCTGCATATCCTTCCCCTGATCGTTGCCAACCAGATGCAAATAGATGGCATGGTCCGAGTTCAACGACTGAAACGCCGCGCCTTCTTCCGGTTGCGGAAAACGGGAATAGAGAAATCCGCTATTCTTGGGCAACCACGCCAGGGCGGTAAACTTGGCCCATTCAACCGAGTCCGCCTTGACCTCGCCCGTTGCAACATCAAGAACCTTCAGCGTGCGCCAATCTGATCCGCCATCCTGCACCGCATAAGCCAAAAGGCTGCCGTCACCGGACGCTTTCCAGCCGGCCAGTGCGGTTGCACCGTCATCGGACCATGCAGCAGGGTCAATCAGCACCCGTTCTTCGCCATCGGCGCCATCACGGACATAAAGCACTGCCTGATTCTGGCCGCCGCTCTTGCGCTCGTAGAAATATTTGCCGCCCGCCTCTTCGGGAATGCCCAGATCGTCGAAATCGAACAGCTCGGTCATGGATTCTGCCAGGACCTTCCGGCCATCCAGACTTTCGAGATATGCGTCGGTAACCGCATTCTGAGCCTTCACCCATTCGGCAACCTCAGCATCTTCCCGCACGTCGTTCTCAAGCCAGCGATAGGGATCAGAAATATATTCGCCAAATTGCTCGTCGACGACATCGACGGTCCGTGTATCGGGATAGGTCAGCGTGGTTTCCTTATTTTCATGATCTGCAGCCAGCACTGGCGAGGTTGCGGACAATCCAATAGCCAATGTCAAAAGAATCAGGTTGCGCATATTCACCTCGGCAAAGAAAAGAGGCCGCAAGCTTATCGCTCGCGACCTCCCTTTTCAATTGAAACTCTGAAACGGTTAGAAAGGCTCAGGCCTCTTCATACTCGCCTTCAGCATTCTGGTCCGGTCCGCTGTCCTGCCCCTTGGCATCAACGTCGCGGTCGACCAGTTCGATGATCGCCATCGGTGCCGCATCCGAAGCACGGAAGCCGGCACGAACGATACGGGTATAGCCGCCACTGCGTTCAGCGTAGCGATCGGCCAGGGTTTCGAACAATTTCTTTTCCTGGGTCTCGTCCATCAGACGCGAATGGGCGATACGACGGTTGGACAGGCCACCGCGTTTGCCGAGCGTGATCAGTTTTTCGACAACCGGACGCAGTTCCTTGGCTTTCGGAAGCGTGGTCATGATCTGTTCGTGCTTGATCAGTGCCGCAGCAAGGTTCTTCAGCAGAGCCTGACGGTGGGCACCGGTCCGCTGCATACGGCGGCCCTTCATTCTGTGACGCATGGTATTTCCTTCGTTCGTTAAGGGGCCGTATGAGGTACCCCGCAGCAGGTGATTTTATCGGGGCATCACCAGTAAACCCCTGGTGTCCGTCCGGCCTGCGCCGGATCGGACGGAAAACCTAGCCCAGCAGCTCTTGTTCGAGCTTCTTGGCCATTTCTTCGATATTTTCAGGTGGCCATCCGGGGATGTCCATGCCGAGACGCAGCCCCATGCTGGACAGCACTTCCTTGATTTCGTTCAAGGATTTGCGGCCAAAGTTCGGGGTGCGCAGCATTTCGGCCTCTGTCTTCTGCACGAGATCGCCAATATAGATGATATTGTCGTTCTTGAGGCAGTTGGCCGAGCGAACGCTGAGTTCCAGTTCGTCGACCTTCTTGAGAAGATAGCGGTTGAGCTGATTGGCGTCGCTTTCTGCCTGGCTCTGCTGAGCGGCCATGCCGATCGGCGAGGAGACTTGCTCCAGCGCTTCTTCGAAATGTACGAACAGCTGCAGCTGGTCCTGCAAAATGCGCGCGGCATAGGCGATTGCATCTTCAGGGGTGACCGTACCATCGGTTTCGATGGTGAGGTTCAGCTTGTCGAAATCCAGTTCCTGGCCAACGCGGGCGTTGTCGACCTTGTAGGAAACCTGACGCACCGGCGAGTAAAGCGAGTCGACCGGGATCAGACCGATCGGCGCGTCGGCCGGACGGTTGGCAACAGCCGGTACATAGCCCTTGCCGACATTGACGGTCAGTTCCATGTTCAGCGAAGCACCTTCGTCGAGATGACAGATTACCAGATCCGGGTTCATGATTTCGATATCACCGGATACGGCAATGTCGCCAGCTTTCACTTCTGCAGGGCCGGTGGCGGAGAGCTGCAAACGCTTGGCATCTTCGCTTTCCATCTTCAGAGCGATCTGCTTGATGTTCAGGACGATGTCTGTCACGTCTTCGCGAACGCCGGGAAGCGACGAAAATTCGTGCAGGGCATTTTCGATCTTGATCGAGGTAACTGCCGCACCCTGAAGCGAGGACAGAAGCACGCGGCGCAGCGCGTTACCCATGGTCAGGCCAAAACCGCGTTCGAGTGGCTCAGCGACAAAAGTCGCCTTGCGCTTCGGATCACCGCCGGGCTTGATGTCGAGGACGTTGGGCTTCTTCAGTTCTTGCCAGTTCTTCATATTGACAGTCATGGACTTCCCCTAGTGGTTCAAAGAGCGGCTGTGGACGTCATTACCGCTCTGAATTTTAAAAATGTGGAAACCGACCAACCGGCCGTCCCCGAAACTCAAGCGGATTTAGACGCGGCGTCGTTTGGATGGGCGAACGCCGTTGTGCGGGATCGGCGTGACATCACGGATCGAGGTGATCGTGAAGCCAACAGCCTGAAGTGCACGAAGCGCGGATTCACGACCGGAGCCGGGACCTTTCACTTCGACTTCAAGAGTCCGCACACCGTGGTCGGCGGCCTTCTTGCCCGCGTCTTCCGCTGCAACCTGAGCCGCATAAGGTGTCGATTTACGAGAGCCCTTGAAGCCCATCATGCCTGCCGAGGACCAGCTAATCGCATTGCCCTGGGCATCGGTGATGGTGACCATCGTATTGTTAAAAGTGGCGTTGACGTGCGCTACGCCTGCCGAAATATTCTTGCGCGCACTTTTCTTTATGCGCTGCGGTTCGCGTGCCATGTGATCAATTCCTACCTAATATCTTGAAGATACTTGTCAGAAGACAAGTCTTATTTCTTTTTGCCAGCAATCGCCTTGGGCTTGCCTTTACGGGTGCGCGCATTGGTATGCGTACGCTGTCCGCGAACAGGAAGGCCTTTACGGTGACGCAGGCCGCGATAGCAGGCCAGATCCATCAAACGCTTGATGTTCATTGCAACTTCACGCCGCAAATCGCCTTCAACCGTATGCTCGGCATCAATGGTTTCACGAATGTGCAAAACTTCCTGATCCGTCAGGTCCTGAACCCGGCGGGCCGGATCAATCTTCAATTTTTCGACAATTTCAGCCGCTCTGGTGCGTCCGATACCGTGAATGTAGGTAAGCGCAATGATTACGCGCTTGTTAGTTGGGATATTTACCCCAGCAATACGTGCCAATATTTTTCTCCATGCTCCACAGGTGCCGATTCGCCGGCACCTATCTCATCGCCAAGTCGTTAAAAACATTACTCAAAACGCACAAAACCAGCGGACGCACGAAGGGCGCTGCCGGTTGTGTTGGATTTCGAATAATCGTGAAATAGGGTGAGTCGGAGCCGCTGTCAACAAGCGAATCTCTTGATAACAGGCAATTCTTCGCCTGCGGTAGATTGGTCTCTACAGCGATCCGGATGCAGGAGCAATGACAAGTCTCCCCCCTTCGGATCATCTGCCTTTTACTCCGCACGGGTGGACGATTGCCCAACAATATGGCTGACTACCCCGGCCACACCGGGCGGATTTTTTCGCTGAGCAGTTCGGTTCAGCGGCGGTGTCGTTCATGCTTCGCTTTGTTTCAAAAATACCGTAACCATGGCCGATTGCATCCGGGGGCCAAGATGACCAATAGAAACAAGCATGATCTGTTCGAAATCGGCGGAGAAACGATAGCGCCCGGCAAAATCGGCGATATCGCCATTCCGATCAGCGATCTGTCTGCCGGCATGCAGGCCAATATGGTGATTCGCGTATTTCACGGAAAGCGCACCGGACCGACGATATTCATCAGCGCCGCGATCCATGGCGACGAAATCATCGGCACCGAGATCATCCGCCGGGTGATGAAGAAGCTCCATCCCAGCCGCATGGCCGGGACCGTGATATTCGTGCCGGTCGTCAACATGTTCGGCTTCATCACCCACAGCCGCTATCTGCCCGATCGCCGCGATCTCAACCGGTCGTTCCCGGGCACCGAAAAAGGTTCGCTGGCGTCGCAACTGGCCAATATTTTCTCGACCGAGATCATCGATCATTGCTCGCTCGGCATCGATATCCACAGCGCGGCGCAGCACCGTTATAATCTGCCGCAAATCCGGATCGCCTCGGGCAATCCGGAACTCAAGGAACTGGCGATCGATTTCGGGCCGCCGGTGATCATCGAAGCGGAATTGCGCCCCGGCTCGCTGCGCGCTCTGGCCCGGGAAGCAGGTGTCGACATGCTGCTGATGGAAGCCGGCGAAGCGCTCCGCTTCGACGAGTTTTCCGTACTCACCGGGGTGAACGGCATTTTGCGGGTGCTGAAGAAACTGGAAATGATCGACACCAAGCGGCTCAGCAAGCGCGGTGCGCCGCCCGCCCAGGCGACCCGCACGGTCTGGCTGCGCTCGACCAAAGGCGGGATCTGCCGGCTAGTCGCGCCATCCGGCAGCAAAGTCCATAAAGGCGATGCCGTGGCCTATATAAGTGATATTTTTGGCGATGGCGAGGATGCGATCCTCTCCCCCGTCGACGGCATCGTCATCGGCCACAGCAACCTGCCGGTGGTCAACCAGGGCGATGCGCTGCTGCACATTGCCGAAGTGAGAATATTCCACACGGTGGGAGAGAGGCTGGAGCAGATCGAGGGCGCGATCACCAGCAACCAGCTGCTCGATGAGGATGAGGTTATCTAGGGAGGCTGCGGCTTAAACAGAATTGAACTGATAGCCTTCCTAAGCCACCGCCCTTAACAAGCCGATACGCCCACAATCCACGCGGTCAATCAGCGAACTTTTCAAGCGCATCTTCCATGCCAAGTCGTGTGACAATAATCAGCGATGTCTTGGTTTCAACTTCTTCATCCGGTCGCGTCACCATAATCTCGATTCGCTCCTGTTTCCGGATCACAGTGCCGGCAGGGTCAAGGTCGAATTCGATCATGATCGAACCCTGAAATCCGATTTTCTCCGCATCTTCTTCTGCTTGCTGGCGTGTGAGGTCTTTGCCAAGCATTTGAGCGAGGATTAGAGCATTTGCAACTTCCCCGGCTCGCGCTTTGCTCTGATCGACTGTGAAAGTTACAGAATAGCCTGACCGGGCCGCGGGCAAGGCCTTCAACGTTCCCGGCGCCTCGTCCAGTGCATGAGAATAATCGGCCCCCGTCATGAGATCGGGAATGCGGAGGTCGAAAGCTTCTATCTGGTCCAGTATCGACTGCGGGTCGCAATCCACTTTAAATGGGAAACCACCGCCATGGCTCCACATTCCACAAGCTTCTTTCGGAATCTTGTGTGTTTTCAACCATCGATCAATCCGGGCTTCGACAAGCGGCTGGTCGAGTAGTTCAAGCGATCCGTCCTGCCTTTCAACGACACGGGCTGGAAAATACCAGAAGCCGGAACTTGCCTTGTCTTCTTCATCGTGCGGAAGATCATATTGGAGCACAACGCCGTCGGGCCGCTCTTCCATTACCGTCTCGATCAGCGCCTGCCGCCCTCTGGAAGTACCGCTGGATTGTCCGTCGGAACGTTTCGCAGATAGCTCATATTCCAGTTGCAGCCAAGTCGGCTCATGTGGAAGGGGTTCGCCATGAGCGACTGAGGGCATTATTGCACCAGACAGCAATCCCGCAAGTGCCGATAAATATTTCATCCCTTGCCGCGGGTTTTCGTCTTTCCGGGCTGGGCATTTTTCTCGATAAATTCGATGATCTGGCCCGCGACATCCTTGCCGGTGGCATTTTCGATGCCTTCGAGACCCGGCGAGCTGTTCACTTCCATGATCACCGGACCGTGGTTGGAACGCAGCATGTCGACGCCGCAGACATTCAGTCCCATATGCTTGGCCGCGCGCAAGGCGGTTGAACGCTCCTCGGGTGTGATCTTGACGATTTGGGCGCTGCCGCCGCGATGCAGGTTGGAGCGGAAGTCGTCCGCCGCACCGGTCCGCTTCATCGCGGCAACCACCTTGCCGCCCACGACCAGCGCGCGGATATCCGTGCCGCCGGCTTCCTTGATGAATTCCTGCACCAATATGTTGACATTGGCTCCGCGAAACGCCTCGATCACCGACTTGGCGCTCGACATCGTCTCGGCGAGAACCACACCGATGCCCTGGGTGCCTTCCAGAAGCTTTATGACCACGGGCGGACCGTTGACGGCCTTGATGATCTCTTCCGCCTGTTTCGGATCGTTGGCATAGGCGGTCAGGGGAAGGCCCAGGCCATATTTGGCGAATATCTGCATCGAACGCAGCTTGTCGCGGCTCCGGCCAATGGCCACGCTTTCGTTGAGCGGCCAGACACCGGCCATTTCAAACTGCCGCAATACGGCGGTACCATAATTGGTGATCGACGCGCCGATACGGGGGATGACCGCTTCATAGCCTTCCAGCTTGTCACCATTATAGGTGATCGTCGGCCGGTGGCTGGCGATATGCACCGTACAGCGGGTGGTGTTCAATATGTCGAGCGTATGCCCGCGGTGCTCGGCAGCCTCGACCAAACGCTTGTGCGAATATAGATTCGGGTTACGGGCAAGCATTGCGATTTTCATAAATTATCTTTCTTCGTGCCGGCCCAGCATCCAGCGCTTGGCGCTGTTGACGAGAAAACCCCGTTTCAGAGCTCGGCGACCTATCAGGACCGGAAATATCATTGATTGCCGATTGGCAAGCGTCATATGCCCGACCCATTCCAGTGGCCCGAGCTTCATGATTGTCTCTACCACATAACGGGTCTGCATAACACCATTACTGCTCTTGATTTTGCGCTGTCCGTAGACCCGCGCTTCGCAGTGATAATCGGCCGTGCCGGTTCCCATCGGGATGGTGAATTGTACAAATTGCTGACCATCTTTTTCAAATGGCTTGATTCGCGTGGCGTGAAGCGAGGATGTCGCTGCCCCCGTATCAACCTTGGCATGAAGGTTTTTTACGCCAAATTCGGGCAAGTCAATAAGCTCGCACCAACCGATTTCGCAGGGCTCCATGAGCTTCTTGGGGAGCCGTTTAACCTTCGGGATATTTGCGTGCGCCATCGGCCAATGATCTGGCCGATGGCGCTTTCTTGCGCAAGATAATTATAATCTAGACGACACCATAAGCCAGCATGGCATCGGCCACTTTCTTGAAGCCCGCGATATTGGCACCCTTCACATAGTCGACATAGCCGTCGCCCTGATCACCATATTCGACGCATTTGCCGTGAATACCTTCCATCAGATCTGTCAGCATTTCGCCGAGCCGCTCATGGTTCCAGCTGATCCGCTCCGCATTCTGGCTCATTTCCAGACCGGATACTGCAACACCGCCGGCATTGGCAGCCTTCCCCGGTCCATACATGATTTTCGCATCGTGGAAGACATGGACGCCTTCCAGCGTGGTCGGCATGTTGGCACCTTCCGATACGGCGATCACGCCGTTGTCGACCAGTTCCTTGGCCTCCTCTTCATTGAGTTCATTCTGGGTAGCGCAGGGCAAGGCCAGATCGCAGGGCACGCTCCATGGACGTTTGCCTTCATGGAAGGTGGCACCGGTATAATGGTCGGTATAATCGCTGATCCGTCCCCGGGTGTGCGTTTTGTGATGCTTGACCCAGTCGATCTTTTCCTGATCGATACCGTCAGGATCGTGGATGAAGCCGCCGCTGTCGGACAGGGTCAGCACTTTGCCGCCCTGCTTGGTAATCTGCTCGGCTGCATGGGTCGCGACATTGCCGGAGCCGGAAATGACTGCGGTTTTGCCGGCAATCGCATCATTGCGATGCTTGAGCATATTCTCCATGAAATAGACCGCGCCATAGCCGGTCGCCTCGGGCCGCATTTGCGAGCCGCCATATTCCAGCCCCTTGCCGGTCAGCACGCCTTCCCAGCGATTGGTGATCCGCTTGTACTGGCCGAACATGTAACCGATTTCACGGCCACCCACGCCGATATCGCCTGCGGGAACATCGGTGTCCGGGCCGATATGACGGTAAAGTTCCGTCATGAACGACTGACAGAAGCGCATGACTTCAGCATCGGACTTGCCCTTGGGGTTGAAGTTCGCACCGCCTTTGCCGCCGCCCATCGGCAGCCCGGTCAGCGCGTTTTTGAACGTCTGCTCGAACGCCAGAAATTTCAGCACGCTTTCGGTGACGCTGGGGTGGAAACGAATACCACCCTTGTAAGGGCCGATGGCGTTGTTATTCTGGATACGGAAGCCGCGTTGCACACGGATGCAGTGATTGTCATCTTCCCAGCAAACCCGGAAGGATACGACCCGGTCGGGTTCGGCGATGCGCCGCAAGATCTGTGCGCTGTGATAGGCTTCCTTGTCTTCGATGAAGTCGAAAATATCCATCGCAACTTCCTGGACCGCCTGAACGAATTCAGGTTGTCCCGGATTGCGCTTCTTGACGCCTTCCATGAATGTCGGAAAATCTACATGATCGGAAACGGCCATCCTATACCCCCATATTGTATATCAGCGCGACCCGATTATCGCTGTCGACGCCCTCGAGTCGGCAGCGAGTATGAAACCTTCATAGAACTAATCAATGGCTTTGGTAAAGCATTGAGAGCGAGAGAGAATCAGCTCTGGTCGTCCTCTTCGGCGCTGTTGCCTTCTTCGCCATCCACAGGTTCGACCGAACCGTCCGGCTGATCGGCGTCGGCCGCTTCCGTTTCGCTGAACAGTGCCGAAAACCGCGCCAGCTGCTCGCCGATTACACCGTCAACGGCCGGCGCGATCTGATCGACGGGGAATTCCATATAGCCGCCCACCTTGTAGGTAAAGCGCACCACGGTGGACTGATCCTGCGGCTGGAGTTGCATGGTCAGCGTGCCGGTTACCGCTTCGCTCTGGAGCGGGCCCAATGCACCGGACATCCGGAGTATCTTGTTATTGTGCGCATAAATCACGCGCATATGCTGGACACTGCCCTCCGATGACTTGATATTGTCACCCGAGGTTGTCCGGATCAACTCGCAAAAACAGCCACCGGCCTGCGGCACGAGATAGAAATTTTCGGCATCGCCGGTCCAGCTGTGATCGGCATTCCAATAGCGCGACGGCGCGATCATCGCTTTCCAGACCGCCTCGGCATCACCGGCAATGACCGTTTGATGCTGCACGGTAAAACCATTGTCGGCAGTGTTGGTCACTTCCGCTCTGGCGGCGGTCACGCTGCAAAGCGCCGCTATTGCGAATATTGCGCGAATTGTCAGCTTGGCCATGACCGTGTCTCCTGTGATAATGTTCAGAGCGACAGAACAGCCTCTATCGCTTCATTGACCTCCGCCATACTGCCCATGCCATTGACCTTGCGCACGATGCCGCGCGCTTCATAGATCGGCAGGATCGGCGCTGTCTTGGCGCGATATTCCTGCATCCGTGTGCGGACGGTTTCTTCATTGTCGTCCGGACGCCGCTTGAACTCGGTTGAGCCGCACACATCGCAGACACCCTCAACGGCCGGTTGCTTGAACGTGTCATGATAGCCCTCGCCGCATTTGGCGCAGGTAAACCGGCCTGTGATACGCTCGACCAGTGCGTCTTCGTCGACCGCAAGCTCGATCACAAAGGAAAGTACACGATTTCGGTCAGCCAGGATCTCGTCAAGCGAGGCCGCTTGCGCGGCTGTCCGCGGATATCCATCAAAGATAACGCCTTGTTCGGGGCCAAGCTCATCCAGTCTGTCGCCGATAATTCCGGAAACGACCTCGTCGGGAACCAGTGCGCCTGCATCCATCAGGGCCTTAGCTTTCAGGCCCACTTCGGTACCGGCTTTAACCGCCGCCCGGAGCATGTCGCCTGTCGACAACTGGACCATGCCATGCTCATCTTCCAGACGGCTCGCCTGGGTCCCCTTCCCGGCACCCGGTGGTCCCAACAAGATGATGTCCATACGATTACCCCCGTGATGATGGAAAGATAGTGTGTCGATCGAGCGAGAACTGCATTCAGCGTTTGCGCCGTCCACCCTTTAGCTTCGCTTTCTTGAGCAGATCGCCATATTGCAGCGCCAGAAGATGGCTCTGGATCTGTGTCACAGTATCGACCGTGACGTTAACGACAATCAACAGGCTGGTACCGCCCAGGAAGAAGATCGGCAAGCTGGTCTGGGCCATCACATATTCTGGCAAGACACAGACAAAGGCAAGATAGGCCGCGCCAACCACGGTAATCCGGGTCAGCACATAATCGAGATAATCGGCGGTGTTCTTGCCTGGACGTATGCCGGGAACAAATCCGCCGTTTTTCTTCAGATTCTCGGCCGTCTCTTCAGGATTGAACACAACCGCAGTGTAGAAGAAACAGAAGAAGATGATGCCCGCCGCGTAAAGCGCCATATAAAGCGGCTGACCGTGCGCCAGATACTGGTTGAGCATGATGACGAAATCACCAAAAGCGGTTTCACCGGCTGTCGCGTTGCCCGCAAACTGGCTTACCGTCAGCGGCATCAGCAAAAGTGAGGAGGCAAAAATCGGCGGGATTACGCCTGCTGTATTCACTTTCAGCGGCAAATGGCTGCGGTCAGCCTGCATGACGCCGTTCTGGGTGGCTCGCTTTGGATACTGGATCAGCACCCGTCGCTGTGCACGCTCCATAAAGCTTATAAACAGGACCAGGCCAGCTACCATCACGATCAGACCGACAATCGTAAGAGCGCTGATTGAGCCGGTCCGGCTGCCTTCCATGAGATTGCCTACAAAAGTTGGCATCTGGGCAACAATACCGGCCATGATGATCAGTGAAATACCGTTGCCGATACCGCGGCTGGTGATCTGTTCACCCAGCCACATCAGGAACAGGGTACCGCCGACCAGACTGATAACAGCGCCGACGCGGAACATGTAACCGGGTTCGACCACCGCCTGCAGCCCCGACTGGGACGCAAAGCTCTCAAGGCCAACCGCGATGAAATAGCCCTGAACTGCGGTCAGGCCGACCGTGCCGTAGCGGGTATATTGATTGAGCTTCTTGCGGCCTGCTTCGCCTTCTTTTTTGACTGCGGCCAAAGTGGGCGACAATGCCGCTGCAAGCTGGACCACGATCGATGCCGTGATATAAGGCATCACGCCCAGGGCAATCAGGCTCATCCGCTCCAGCGAACCGCCGGAAAATGTATTGAAAATATCGAGAACGCCGCCCCGGGTCTGATCATAAAGATCTGCCAGAACAACGGGATCTACACCCGGCAGCGGCACGAAGCTGAGCAGACGAAAAATAACAAGCGCGCCCAGCGTAAACCAGATGCGCTTGCGCAGTTCGGTCGCTTCGCCAAATTTTGCCAGGCTTAGATTAGCTGCGACCTGATCGGCTCTTGATGCCATGCTTGACTTCCCTGCCCACTATTAGTTTGCAACGCGCCCCTGCGGAGGCAGAGGCCCATCTCCAACTATTGCGTCCTGTTGCAATCTCCGGAGATGAACAGCTGCTTATGCAGCTATGCAACCCGCCCCATATCGGATGTTCGTGCATCAAAAACAAGGGGCCAGAAAAAGAGGCGCTAAAACTAGCGCCTCTCGAAGATCAATCGTTCTTTTTCGCCTTGTTCGCCGCTTTTTTCTCGCGGGCAGGCTTGGAAGGCACAGCCTTTTTCTCGCCCTTGGGACGGCGTTCGCCGCCGGCTGCAAGAATTTCGACCTTGCCGCCTGCCTTTTCAACCGCTGCAACAGCAGCCTTGGAAGCGCCGGCAACGGCAATCGTGATTTTCGCGGTCAGTTCGCCCTTGGCAAGCAACCGCACGCCATCCTTGCCGCCACGGGCCAGGCCGGCAGCTTTGAGGATTGCGTGATCGATGGTGCCCTTGGTAGCGAGGCTCTTGCTGTCGATGAACTTCTGGATCATGCCCAGGTTCACTTCCGCATAGTCGGTACCGAACGGATTGTTGAAGCCACGCTTCGGAAGACGCATGTGAAGCGGCATCTGGCCGCCTTCAAAACCGTTGATCGAAACACCGGAACGCGATTTCTGACCCTTCTGGCCACGTCCGCCGGTCTTGCCCTTGCCCGAGCCAATGCCCCGGCCAACACGCATGCGCGACTTGCGCGCGCCTTCATTGTCTCTAAGTTCGTTTAATTTCATGTCTTGTACTCGCTTTCGCTTTTATTCGCACGGAGGTATCGGGTTTTACCCTTCAACAACCTCCACCAGATGGTGTACTTTACGGATCATGCCGCGGACTTCCGCAGTGTCTTCCAGTTCGGAAACACGGTGCATCTTGTTGAGACCGAGACCGATCAGCGTCTTCCGCTGAACTTCCGGACGCCGGATCGGCGAACCGATCTGCTTGATTTTTACTTTGGCCATCAAAATTACTCCGTAACTGCCGCGGCATCAGCTGCCACTTCAGCAGCCGAACCGCCAGCACGCGCAAGCAAGTCGGTCACTTTTTTGCCGCGACGCTGCGAAACAGCTTTCGGGCTCGACTGATCTGCCAGTGCGGCAAAGGTTGCGCGGATCATGTTGTAAGGATTGGCGGTGCCGTTGGACTTGGTCACAACGTCGGAAACGCCAAGGCTTTCGAAAACCGCACGCATTGGGCCACCAGCAATGATACCGGTACCGGCAGGTGCCGAACGAACGGTCACGTTGCCCGCGCCAAACTGGCCCGTGCCATCATGGTGCAGGGTCCGGCCTTCGCGCAGTGGTACGCGAACCATGGATTTTTTGGCAGCCGCTGTTGCCTTGGTAATGGCTTCCGGCACTTCGCGTGCCTTGCCCTTGCCAAAGCCTGCGCGGCCCTTGCCGTCGCCAACCACAACCAGTGCGGCAAAACCGAAGCGTTTGCCGCCCTTGACGGTTTTCGATACGCGGTTGATGTGAACCAGCTTCTCGATCAGCTCTTCGCCGCCGTCATTGTTGCCACGTCCACCACGTCCGCCACGATTGTCACGGCCACCGCCGCGATTGTCACGACCGCCACCGCGGTTATCACGACCGCCGGCACCTCCACGGTTTCCACCGCGCGACTGACGCTCCGGACCACCGGTTTTGGCTTCAGCTGCTACCGCTGCTTCCGGCTGATTGCCTTCGCCAGTGGTACCCGGCTTCGCCGCGCCTTCTGGTGTTGTGTTCTCATCAGCCATATTAAAACTCCAATCCGCCTTCACGTGCTGCGTCGGCCAGAGCCTTCACACGTCCGTGAAACAGGAACCCGCCACGGTCAAAAATTACTTCCTTAACACCTGCCTTCTTGGCAGCCTCGGCAACGCGCTTGCCGACGTCGGCTGCAGCCTTGCTATCCGCACCGGTCTTGACGGCAGATGCCTTGTCGATGGTCGAAGCGGAAGCCAGCGTTTTGCCCTCGGCATCGTCGATAACCTGGGCATAAATATGCCGGCTCGTGCGATGCACGGACAAACGAGGCTTTGAGAGCCCGCGCTTGCGCAATTTGCTGCGTACGCGTTGCTGGCGCCGTTTGAACTGAGAAATATTCGCCATGGCTTATTTCTTCTTCCCTTCTTTGCGGAAAATATATTCGCCGCGATATTTGATACCCTTGCCCTTATACGGCTCGGGCTTGCGCCAGCGCCGGATTTCGGCAGCGACCTGGCCAACTTGCTGTTTGTCCATGCCGGAAATTTCGATCGTGGTCTGATCCGGAGTCTTGATTTCGATGCCGTCCGGGATCGCAAAATTCACATCATGGCTGTAGCCAAGCTGCAGATTGAGGTTCTTTCCCTGAGCCGCGGCACGATAACCAACGCCGTTGATCTCCAGCACCTTGGTGAAGCCTTCGGTGACGCCGTCAACCAGGTTCTGCACCAGTGTTCGCTGCATTCCCCAGAATGCGCGTGCGGTTTTCGACTTGTTTGCTGGCTTGACCAGCAAACCACCGTCGCCCAGTTCATAGGTCAGATCATCAACCATCGGGGTCGAAAGCTCGCCCTTTGGTCCTTTGACCTTGACCAGACCATCTTCCATCACAGCGGTGACGCCGTCCGGAATAGCTACTGATTTTTTGCCAATACGGGACATGATTAGAATACCTCAGCCAGTACTTCGCCGCCGACCTTCGCCTGACGCGCTTCCGCGTCGGACAGAACACCTTGTGGCGTCGATACGATTGTTATGCCCAGGCCGTTGCGCACCCGTGGCAGATCTTCCGACCCGCTATAGACGCGACGACCAGGCTTTGAAACACGGGCCACGTGACGAATTGCCGGCTGCCCTTCAAAATATTTCAGTTCAATCCGCAAACCGGGATGCTTGTTGACCTCTTCTTCGCTGTAGCCGCGGATATAACCTTCGCGCTGCAACACTTCGAGGACGGCACCACGCAATTTGGACGCCGGCGTTACGACGCTGTCTTTGCGTGCCTGTTGTCCGTTGCGGATACGGGTGAGCATGTCACCCAAGGGATCGGTAAAAGCCATATTATCTCTCCCTTACCAGCTTGATTTCGTGACGCCGGGAATCAGGCCTTTGTTGGCCATGTCTCTCAGCTCGATGCGGCACAGGCGGAACTTGCGGTAATAACCGCGCGGACGTCCTGTGGTTTCACAGCGGTTGCGCACGCGGGTTGGATTTGCGTTGCGCGGAATTTCCGCCATTTTGAGGCGCGCCATCAGACGTTCGGTCTCGTCGAGAGACTGATCCGATGCCATCGCCTTCAGTTTCGCATAACGGCCGGCGTATTTCTTCACCATCCGCTTGCGTTTTTCGTTTCTGTTAATGGAACTCAGTTTCGCCATGACTTAAGTTCTCGTCCTTCCGTATTATGAAGCGCGCTTACGCGGCTTCTTTTTCTTCCGATTGTTCCTCTTTGGGGAACGGGAAACCGAACAATGCCAGAAGCGCACGTGCTTCTTCGTCTGTTTTTGCTGTTGTCGTCACAATCACGTCCATGCCGCGTACCACGTCGATATTGTCATACGCGATTTCGGGGAAAATGATCTGCTCTTTCAGGCCCATGGCAAAATTGCCGCGACCGTCAAAGCTTTTTGGATTCAGACCCCTGAAATCCCGGATGCGTGGCATGGCGACCGTCACCAGACGATCGATAAATTCATACATACGTTCACGGCGCAGATTGACCTTGCAGCCGATCGGCATACCTTCACGCAACTTGAACGTCGCGATCGAGTTTTTCGCCTTGGTAATCACCGGCTTCTGGCCGGCAATCAATTCCATCTCGGAAGCGGCAGTCGCGACCTTCTTCTTGTCCTGGCTGCCTTCGCCCACGCCCATATTGATCGTGACCATCGTGATACGTGGCACTTCCATATGGTTGGAATAGTTGAATTTTTCCTGCATGGCCTTGACGATTTCCTCGTCATATTTGGTGCGCATGCGCGGAATATATTTTTTATCAGCCATCGACTTTCTCCCCGGACTTAACAGCGATCCGCTGCATCTTTCCGTCTTCTGTCTTTTCAAAGCGGACTCGCGTCGGCTTACCGTCCTTCGGATCCGCCAGAGCGACCTTGCTGATGTGCAGCGCTGCTTCCCGACGTTCCAGGCCACCCTGCGGGTTTGCCTGAGTCGGCTTGCGGTGGCGAATAGCGATATTCACACCGGAAACGATACACTTGCCTTCTTTCGGCATCACTTTGCTGACTTCACCCGACTTGCCCTTGTCCTTGCCGGACAGGATCACGACGGTGTCGCCTTTTTTGATCTTTGCATTGGCCATGATTAGAGCACCTCCGGTGCAAGGCTGATGATTTTCATATGTTTTTTCGCACGCAGTTCGCGAACCACGGGGCCAAAAATACGGGTGCCGATAGGCTCCTGGTTGTTGTTCACCAGAACCGCGGCATTGCTGTCGAACCGAATGACCGATCCGTCCTTGCGACGGATGTCTTTCTTGGTGCGTACGATCACAGCACGGTGAACGTCGCCCTTCTTGACCTTGCCGCGCGGTGCTGCTTCCTTGATCGACACGACAATGATGTCGCCGACGCCGGCAAAGCGACGCTTCGAGCCGCCCAGCACCTTGATGCACTGCACGCGTTTGGCGCCGCTATTGTCAGCGACCTCCAGGTTCGATTGCATCTGGATCATGGATCCAATTCCTTCTTCATAGACCCGGATCTACCGGGCGTTTCCTACTTCGTCATCCCGGCACAATCCGGAACAGATTAAACTTATTCGCCGGCTGGCGCCGCTTCGGCCTTTTCTTCGGCTTCCGGTTTCACGGGCGCCTTGACCTTTTCGTCCTTCGGATCACTCGCAGTGATCTCGCTAACCGTCGGCGTTGCGACGCCGGCTGCTGCGCCGACCCGCTCCAGAACCTTCCAGGTCTTCAGCTTGGAAATCGGACGGGTCTCTTCGATCCGAACGGTTTCACCGAGACTGATCTCGTTGTTCTCGTCATGCGCGTGATATTTCTTCGAGCGCCGGATAATTTTTCCGTACAGCGGATGCTTCACTTTGCGTTCGACATTGACGACAACAGTCTTGTCGCCCTTGTCTGACACAACCGTGCCGGTGAGAATACGTTTTGGCATATCGGTTCCTTACGCCTTTTCTGCGACGGCGGCTTTCGCGCGCTCGTTCTGCAGGGTTTTGATTTTTGCGATCGTGCGGCGCACTTCCCGAATCCGGCTTGGCTTCTCGAGCTGGTTGGTCGCTGACTGAAAGCGCAGGTTGAATGCCTCGCGCTTCAGTTCGCCCAGTTCAGTCTCGAGCTGATCGTCGGTCTTGGTCCGCATATCTTCTGTCTTGATGCTCATCTAGCTTAACCTTCCAGATGTGACGTATCGCCGAGGCGGGCCACAACCTTTGTCTTGATCGGGAGCTTCATAGCCGCCCGCTCGAAAGCGACCGCTGCAATCGGTCCGGGAACGCCATCCAGTTCGAACAAAATCCGACCTGGCTTGACCCGGGCAGCCCAATATTCAACCGAACCCTTGCCTTTACCCTGACGAACTTCGGCAGGTTTTTTGGATACGGGCACATCCGGGAAAATCCGGATCCACAACCGGCCCTGACGCTTGATGTGACGCGTGATCGCACGGCGGGCCGCCTCGATCTGACGCGCGGTAATCCGGTCAGGCTCCATGGCTTTCAGGCCATAGCTGCCGAAATTCATACTGGAGCCACCTGGCGCCTTGCCCTTGATCCGGCCTTTGAAAGCCTTGCGGAATTTATGTTTCTTGGGTTGCAGCATGATGCTCTACCTATTCCTCAAAAATCAACGTTGATGCTGCGGACGGACGCCGGAAGTTTGCGCTTCCACCATCAACCGATCCTGAGCCATCGGGTCGTGACCCAATATCTCGCCTTTGAAAATCCAGACCTTGATACCGATGATGCCGTAAGCGGTCAGCGCCTCATATTCGGCATAGTCGATATTGGCGCGCAGCGTATGGAGCGGCACGCGGCCTTCGCGATACCATTCAACGCGCGCGATTTCCGCGCCGCCCAAACGGCCACCACAAACAATCTTGATGCCTTCGGCACCGAGCCGCAGTGCAGACTGCACGGCGCGCTTCATGGCACGACGGAAGGCTACGCGGCGGATCAGCTGATCACCGATGCCCTGCGCTACCAGCTGCGCGTCGACTTCCGGCTTGCGGATTTCGACGATGTTCAGCGAAACGTCACCGGAGGACATATCGCTCAGCTGACGGCGCAGCTTTTCGATATCCGCGCCTTTCTTGCCGATGATCACACCGGGGCGTGCGGCATAGATCGAAATGCGGCAGGTCTTTGCCGGACGCTCAATCACGACCTTCGAGATCGCTGCCTGTGGCAGGGTCTTGATGATGAACTTGCGCATCTTGATGTCTTCCATCAAGAGGTCGCCATAGTTGGAACCTTCCGCATACCAGCGAGAGTCCCAGGTCCGGTTGATCTGCAGGCGAAGCCCGATAGGATTACTCTTTTGACCCATGGTTACGCCTCTTCCTCTTCATGCTCGCGCACGACGATGCGAACGCGGCTAAATGGCTTGATAATCTTGGCTGAACGACCACGCGCACGCGCTTTCCAGCGCTTCATCGTGATTGACTTGCCGACGCTCGCTTCGTGAACGATCAGCGCGTCGACATCCAGATTGTGATTATTCTCGGCATTGGCGATTGCTGAAGCAAGTACCTTGCTGACATCCTTGGCCATCGACTTTTTCGAGAAGGACAGGATGTTCAGAGCGTCTTCCGCTTTTTTGCCACGGATCAGCTGTGCAACCAAGTTCAGCTTCTGGGCAGAACCACGGATGGAATTGCCAACAGCCAAAGCTTCATTGTCGCCAACACGGCGGGGTGATGATGCCTTACCCATTATTTCTTGCCTTTTTTGTCAGCGCCATGGCCATAATAGTTGCGCGTGGGCGCAAACTCGCCAAGCTTGTGACCGACCATGTCTTCATTCACGGAAACCGGAATGAATTTCATGCCGTTATAAACGCTGAAGGTCAGGCCGACAAAGTCAGGAAGCACAGTCGAGCGACGCGACCAGGTCTTGATCGGCGTGCGGATGCTGTTTTCCTGCGCGGTCTGCGCTTTTTTCAGCAGGTGGAGGTCAACAAACGGACCTTTTTTGATGGAACGAGCCATGCTTACCTCTTCTTCTTCGCGTGACGCGACCGGATGATCATCTTGTCAGTCGATTTGTTGCTACGGGTACGAGCGCCCTTGGTTGGCTTGCCCCATGGAGTCACAGGATGGCGACCACCGGAAGTCCGGCCTTCACCACCACCATGCGGGTGATCGACCGGGTTCTTCGCAACGCCGCGAGTAAGAGGACGACGCCCCTTCCAGCGGGTACGGCCTGCCTTGCCGAAATTCTGGTTCGAATTGTCGGGGTTTGAAACCGCGCCAACCGTCGCCATGCAATCGGAACGCAGATAACGTTGCTCACCGCTCTTCAGACGAACGATAACCATACCGCGATCACGGCCGACGATCTGAACATAGGCACCGGCGGAGCGAGCAATCTGGCCGCCCTTGCCTGGCTTCATTTCAACGTTGTGAACGATTGTACCAACCGGCATCTGCGACAGAAGCATCGCGTTGCCAGGCTTTACGTCGGTCTTGTGACCGGCAATCACGCTATCGCCAACGTCAAGGCGCTGCGGAGCGATGATATAGGCCAGTTCGCCGTCTTCATATTTGAGCAGCGCGATAAAGGCGGTGCGGTTCGGATCATATTCGAGGCGTTCGACCGTCGCAGCCATATCCCACTTGCGCCGCTTGAAGTCGACGAGACGATATTTCTGCTTGTGACCGCCGGCGATGCCGCGCGAGGTGACATGACCCTTGTTGTTCCGGCCACCGGTCTTGTTCTTGCCTTCGACAAGCTTCTTGACTGGCTTGCCTTTCCACAGGCCGCTCTTGTCGACCAGGATAAGACCACGCCGGGCGGGGCTTGTCGGTTTATAGGATTTTAATGCCATGTGCCCTTAAACTCCCGTGGTGATGTCAATGGTCTGGCCTTCAGCCAGCGTGACAACAGCCTTCTTGATGTCATTGCGTGTGTAGGGGCGACCCTTCCACTTCTTGGTCTTGCCCTTTTGCACCAGCGTGTTGACGTTCTTGACCTTGACATCAAACAACGCCTCGATGGCAGCCTTGATCTGCGGCTTGGTTGCGGTGTTGGCAACCTTGAACACCACAGCGTTATGCTCGCTGAGCAAGGTCGATTTCTCGGTGATGTGCGGGCCGACAATCACGTCATAATGACGGATATCGACAGCTTCTTTTTTAGCCATTGAAGCGCGCCTCCAGCTTTTCTACCGCTGCGCGCGTCAGCACCAGGGTTTCATGGTTCAGAATGTCATAAACATTGGCACCCGTTGCCGGCATCACGTTCAGACGCGGAATGTTGGAAGATGCCTTGCTGAACATTTCGTTCACCGCATCACCGTCCATCACCAGGGTCGACTTGCCAAAACCAAGCTTGGAAATATTGGCCAGAAGCGACTTTGTCTTCAAGTCCTTCATCTCGATATTTTCAAGCACGATCAGATTGTCGTTCTTGACCTTGTCGCTCAGCGCCATTTTCAGACCCAGCGCACGAACCTTCTTGTTCAGCGACGGATTGAAATCACGCTTGCGGGCACCGTGAGCTTTACCACCGCCAACAAAGATCGGAGCACGGCGATCACCATGACGAGCAGTACCGCCGCCCTTCTGGTTGCCGAATTTCTTGCCGGTACGGGCCACGTCTGCGCGCTCGCGGGTCGGACGAGCCGTTCCGCGCGCTTTTTCGCGCTGCCAGTTGACGACGCGGTGCAGAATATCTGCACGCGCTTCGATACCGAAAACGTCATCGTTCAATTCGATGTCGCCCTTGGCTTTGGCGTCGAGGGTTATCACTTTCAATTTCATGGCTTAGCCCTCCTTCCCTGCGTCACCTGCAGCATCGGATTTCTCTTCCGCTGGCGTTTCTGCAGGAGCTTCGGCTGCCGCTGCTATTTCCGCATCGGTTGGACCAGCTGGCGTTTCGATCGCTGCATCCGCTTCGATCATGCCTGCCGGCGCTTCTTCGGTTGCAGTTTCATCCGCGTTGCGGCGCATGGCACCCGGGAATGGAACACCTTCCGGAAGAGCAACCTTCACAGCGTCTTTCACGAGAAGCCAGCCACCCTTGGAACCGGGAACGCTGCCGCGTACAAAGATCAGACCGCGAGCGGCGTCTGTACGGACGACTTCCAGATTTTGCTGGGTGCGGTTTTTCGCGCCCATATGACCGGCCATCTTCTTGCCCTTGAAAACCTTGCCCGGATCCTGGTTTTGACCAGTCGAACCGTGTGCACGGTGAGAGATGGAAACACCGTGGGTTGCGCGCATACCGCCGAAACCCCAGCGTTTCATCGCACCGGCAAAGCCCTTGCCCTGGGTAACACCCTGGATATCGACCATCTGGCCGGCAATGAAATGGTCTGCTGTTACGGTTGCACCGATGGGGAGCAAAGCATCTTCGCTATCAACCCGGAATTCGGCAACACGTGCCTTTGGCTCGACTTCTGCCTTGGCAAAAGCCTCACGCTGCGGCTTGTTTACATTTTTCGCTTTGCGGGGGCCGGCGCCGAGCTGAACGGCAAAATAGCCATCACGCTCTTGATTACGCGCACCGACAACCTGGCATTCTTCCAAGGAAAGAACGGTAACCGGCACATGCCGTCCGTCTTCCTGAAACAAGCGGGTCATCCCCATTTTTTTCGCGATCACGCCTGTACGCACGATCAATCTCCTTCACAGAGGCCGAACGAACCATTTCGTCCGGCTTGCCAACCCAAATTGTCATGCGTCACCCCGTCCGGGCTGTATTGTTCCGGAAATTCCGGAACGAGACGGAGGACGCTGCCCGGTAAAATCCGGCGGTATCCTGTCGTTTGTCCAATTCCCGCCTGGACGGGAACAGATCAATTGGCTCAGGCCAGCTTGATCTCGACATTAACACCAGCAGCAAGGTCAAGCTTCATCAAAGCATCGACAGTCTGCGGCGTCGGCTGCACGATATCGAGCAACCTTTTATAGGTCCGCACCTCGAACTGCTCGCGGGACTTTTTGTCCACGTGCGGTCCACGGTTAACGGTGAATTTTTCAATGTGCGTTGGCAAAGGTATCGGTCCACGGATCAGTGCGCCGGTGCGGCGTGCCGTATCAGCGATATCCCCGGTTGCTTGATCTAGAACCCGATGGTCGAATGCCTTCAAGCGAATGCGAATATTCTGCGTTTCCATGTACCTGTTACCAATGTCAAAGAGCCAAAAATAAACCGCCCCGATTTTCTAACGAAAAGGCCGGAGCGGCGAAAAATCTGGCTGCCCGAATCACCGATCCGGGCAGCGAGGCGTTCCTATATTACTTTGTTACGTTGCTGACAACCCCTGATCCAACGGTCCGTCCACCTTCGCGAATAGCGAAGCGGAGGCCTGGATCCATGGCGATTGGAGCAATCAGCTTCACGCCGATTGTAACGTTGTCACCAGGCATAACCATTTCCGTGCCCTCAGGAAGGATCACTTCACCGGTTACGTCGGTGGTGCGGAAGTAGAACTGCGGACGATAGTTGGCGAAGAACGGCGTATGACGGCCACCTTCGTCTTTCGACAGCACGTAAACTTCAGCCGAGAATTCGGTGTGCGGTGTAATCGAACCGGGCTTGCAGAGAACCTGGCCACGTTCAACCGAATCCCGGTCAACGCCGCGGATCAGTGCGCCGATATTGTCGCCAGCCTGACCGGAGTCGAGCAGCTTGCGGAACATTTCCACGCCGGTAACGGTGGTCTTCGTGGTATCCTTGATACCGACGATTTCGCATTCGTCACCAACATTCACAACGCCGGTTTCAACACGGCCGGTGACAACCGTACCACGACCGGAAATCGAGAACACGTCTTCGATTGGCATCAGGAATGCCTGGTCGACTGGACGTTCTGGCTGAGGAATGGCTTCGTCAACGGCTTTCATCAGTTCAAGAATCTTGTTCTTGCCGATTTCGTCGTCGCGGCCTTCCAGCGCAGCCAGGGCAGAACCGGATACGATCGGAATGGCATCGCCATCGAAGTCATAATAAGACAGAAGCTCGCGGATTTCCATTTCAACCAGTTCGAGCAGCTCTTCATCGTCGACCTGATCAACCTTGTTCATGAACACGACCAGAGCAGGCACGCCAACCTGACGGGCAAGCAGGATGTGCTCGCGGGTCTGCGGCATTGGGCCGTCGGCAGCGTTAACCACGAGAATGGCGCCATCCATCTGAGCAGCACCGGTGATCATGTTTTTCACATAATCGGCATGGCCTGGGCAATCGACGTGCGCATAGTGACGTGCTTCGGTTTCATATTCAACGTGCGCCGTTGAAATGGTGATGCCGCGCTCACGCTCTTCAGGCGCCTTGTCGATATTTGCAAAGTCCACAGCCTTACCGCCGCTGGTTTCAGCAAGCACTTTGGTGATCGCCGCGGTCAACGTCGTTTTACCGTGGTCAACATGACCGATGGTTCCGATGTTGCAGTGCGGCTTATTGCGCTCAAACTTCTCTTTAGCCATTTTATTTTACCTCTGATTTTCTATCATATTGATAGTCTGCGCCGCGCTTTGGCGAGACTCTCTTATTCTGTCAACACCCTTTTGCCGGTCTGGGGGTTTTCCCGCCAGACCCGCGCAAAAGGAAAGCGCATTACCTCGAAAAGGAGTGGCTGTTAGGCCATTTTCTCCTTGATCTCTTCGGCCACATTGCTCGGCACTTCTTCATAATGCGAGAATTGCATCGAATATTGTGCACGTCCCTGACTGAAGGAACGCAGTTCGTTCACATAACCGAACATGTTGGCCAGCGGCACCATGGCGTTCACAGCCTGGGCGTTGCCGCGCGTATCAGTACCCTGGATTTGTCCCCGGCGAGAGTTCAAATCGCCGATCACATCCCCAAGATAGTCTTCCGGTGTTACCACTTCAACTTTCATGATCGGTTCAAGCAGCTTGATGCCGGATTTCTGTGCCGCTTCGCGCATTGCTGCACGACCGGCGATTTCGAAGGCCAGTGCCGAACTATCAACATCATGATAGGCACCGTCATAGACGCGGATATTGAAGTCGATGATCGGAAAACCGATCAGCGAACCGGTTTCAGCGGTTTCGCGCATACCCTTTTCAACCGAAGGGATATATTCTTTCGGAATATTACCGCCCTTGATTTCGTCTTCAAAGGTAATGCCCGATCCGCGCTCGCCCGGAGTGACTTCGAACTTGATACGCGCAAACTGGCCGGAACCGCCGGACTGCTTTTTATGCGTATAGTCAACTTCGACCGCCTTGCCGAGCGACTCACGATAAGCCACCTGCGGCGCGCCAACATTGGCTTCCACCTTGAATTCGCGCTTCATGCGGTCAACCAGGATGTCGAGGTGAAGCTCGCCCATTCCCTTGATGATCGTCTGACCCGATTCGTGATCGGTAGAGACACGGAACGAAGGATCTTCAGCCGCAAGACGGTGCAGTGCAACGCCCATTTTTTCCTGGTCGGCCTTGGTCTTCGGTTCCACGCTGAGCTCGATAACCGGCTCGGGGAATTCCATGCGTTCCAGGATGATCGGCTTGTCGGGATCGCAAAGCGTATCGCCGGTGGTGGTCGTTTTCATACCCGCCAGCGCAACGATGTCGCCTGCGAATGCCTCGTCAATGTCCTTACGGTCATTGGAGTGCATTTCGAGAATACGGCCGACTTTTTCCTTCTTGTCCTTGACCGAGTTCAGCAGCGTGCCCTTTTCCAGCTTGCCGGAATAGATACGGCAGAAGGTCAGCGTGCCCACGAACGGATCGTTCATGACCTTGAAGGCAAGCGCGGAGAACGGCTCGTCATCCGACGATGGCCGGCTGTCTTCGGTTTCGCCGTCAAGCTTGACGCCCTTGATCGCCGGAACGTCGAGCGGGCTCGGCATATAGTCGACAACCGCGTCGAGCAGAGGCTGAACGCCCTTGTTCTTGAACGCCGAACCGCAGAGCACCGGAACGAAGCTCTGGTTCAGCGTGCCCTTGCGGATCAGCGACTTTAGCGTCGCTGCATCGGGCTCGTTGCCTTCCAGATATTGTTCCATGATGTCATCGTCCTGCTCGACAGCAAGCTCGATCAGCTTCTCGCGATATTCAGCCGCTTCGTCGGCCATGTCCGCAGGAATTTCACCATAGGTATATTCGGCACCGAGATCTTCGTTCTTCCAGGTAATCGAACGCTGGTTGACCAGGTCGACCAGGCCAACGAGACTGGCTTCAATGCCGATCGGCAGATACAGGACCGCCGGGGTCGCGCCGAGACGCTCGATGATCGACTGCACGCAGAATTTGAAGTCCGCGCCGGTGCGGTCGAGCTTGTTGATGAAGCACATCCGCGGCACTTTATATTTGTCAGCCTGGCGCCATACGGTTTCGGACTGCGGTTCAACGCCGGCAACGCCATCGAAACAGGCAACCGCGCCATCGAGTACACGCAGCGAACGTTCGACTTCAATGGTGAAGTCAACATGGCCCGGGGTGTCGATGATGTTGATCCGGTGCTCGGGGCCCTTGCGGTCCTCGGCATTCCAGAAACAGGTGGTAGCAGCCGAGGTAATCGTGATTCCGCGCTCCTGCTCCTGCTCCATCCAGTCCATCGTCGCCGCGCCGTCATGCACTTCGCCGATCTTGTAGGACTTGCCGGTATAATAGAGGATACGTTCCGTGGTCGTGGTCTTACCGGCATCAATATGGGCCATGATGCCGATATTGCGATAATATTTGAGCGGATGGCTGCGTGCCATAGTCTGTACTCCGATATGTGGGGAACCAAATTCTGGCTGCCCTATAGTGAAATGGGCTGAACAATGCCAGCCCCGATTGGATCGAAATCTTGATCAAAAGTCCGTTCGTACCAAGCTTGTCGAAGCATGCCTCGACAGGCTCAGGACGAACGGTCTGTACTTTTTACTACCAGCGGTAGTGGGCGAATGCGCGATTGGCTTCAGCCATCTTGTGCGCATCTTCCCGCTTCTTCACCGCGTTGCCGCGATTGTTCGACGCATCGAGAATTTCTCCCGACAGCCGAGCCGCCATGGTGGTTTCGCTGCGGCCGCGAGCGGCAGAGATCATCCAGCGGATCGCCAGGGCCTGCGCACGTTCGGGACGCACTTCGACGGGAACCTGATAGGTCGCACCACCAACACGGCGGCTGCGCACCTCGATGCCCGGCTTGATATTGTTGAGAGCATCATGGAACAGCTGCAGCGGATCTTTTTTTGCCTTGGCTTCAACGCTGTCAAAGGCACCGTAAACGATGCGCTCTGCGGTGGATTTCTTACCATCCATCATCAGGTTGTTCATGAATTTCGAAAGCACCAGATCCTTGAATTTCGGATCGGGCAGGATGACCCGCTTTTCGGGACGACGACGACGTGACATATCTTATAACTCCGAAACTGAATTATTTAGGACGCTTGGCGCCATATTTCGAACGGCTCTGCTTGCGGTCCTTGACACCCTGGGTATCGAGAACACCGCGCAGTACGTGATAACGCACACCGGGAAGGTCGCGCACACGGCCGCCGCGGATCAGCACAACGCTATGCTCCTGAAGGTTATGACCTTCACCGGGAATATAGCTGATGACCTCGCGCTGGTTGGTCAGGCGAACCTTGGCAACCTTGCGCAGAGCGGAGTTCGGTTTCTTTGGAGTCGTCGTGTAGACACGGGTGCAAACGCCGCGTTTCTGCGGGTTGGCTTCCATGGCCGGCACCTTGGACTTCGTCTTCTGGGGCACCCGCCCTTTACGGACGAGCTGGTTGATCGTTGGCATAAAGTCTTCACCTTATAGTAGATTAGTCCTGCATGAAGCAGGGGTTACTCTCACCGTCCAAAATGACGGCAAGTGTTTTGCCTATGTAAGTTATCTGCGGCGTCGAGCAGAGCCCGAAGAAGCGGAAGCGCGGCCCTTAGACGGGATTCGCGATTACGTCAATAGTTGGGATTGAGGTAGATCCGCGGAACAGCCCCTATCCTGCCAGAGCCCTCTCGATATCCTCAACCGGCGAATTCGTAAGCGTCTTCGCCTGTTCCAGCACGATCTTGTCGGCCACTTCCTGATGCAGCAATGGCCGCATCTCGCCGAGCGTATCCGGATCGGCAACCAGGATCAGCCGTTCGAAATCACCCTTATGCGAATGATGGTACAAGCGCTCGGCGATCAGTTTGGAGAAAGTCGCTTCCATGCTTTCGCGCGGCGATCGCTCGGGCGGGGATTTGCCGGCGGGACCGTCGTCGGCCAGATTGCCCGGCGTCCAGTCGCCGTCATGCTCCAGCGAGCCGCTGCGGATATAAAATGTCTTGGCCTCTTCGCCGGTCGCGACAACAACAAATGTATCTTCCGGAAAGTGCAACATAGCCATATTCATATCCTTTTGTGGTTCGAACAGGCAACGCGCCGCTGCCGGAAAGGTTGCCTTGCCTGTTCGCACGACGGACACTGGCATCGCGCGCCGTCGTCCGTTTCAGGCCGCGATTTCCTCGGGCAATCCCGCATCGGCGATCCGCTCGATCGACCGCTTCAACCGCTCCACCGCATCAGGCAGCATCTTGTGCTCGAACAGGGTGAGATGGCGCAGCAGGGTGCTGCGGATTGCGCCGCCGCCCTCCTCGATCGAGGCACCCATCTCGCGATAATGATCGAGGCCGTAGCGCAGGATGATGGTGGCGTTGATCGCCAGGTCGGCCAGCCGGTCCTCTTCCCAGTCGAGCAGGCCGGCCGAGGCAAAGGCCCGGTAATAGAGCTGGAACTGCTGCTGCGTCCGCTCGATCCAGCCACGGACGCCGCGCTGGACGATCTCGTCATGGCCGCCATATTCGCTCTGGTCGCGGTAGAGAAAGCGATATTCCTGGAACTCCCAGATCAGCGCCTGCAGCAGATCGCCATATTCGTCCACAATATCCGCACCCGCCGCCGGCAGCCGGGACAGGCGTTTTTCGATATCGACCGCGAAGCGTTCGCTGATTGCGGACAGGATCGCGCGCCTGGTCTTGAAATGATACCAGAGATTGCCCTCGGAAATGCCGAGATGCTCCGCCAGCACCGCGCTCGACACATTGCCATAGCCGCGCCGGTTGTAGAGCCGTCTTGCCTCGAGCACGATGCGGTCGCGGGTTTTCAAATCAATAATGCTCCAGCGTGACCATCATCTTCTTGTAGCCGTGGACGAAACAGGCGGGCACCCGCTCCGGTTCCCCGAGCACATTGACCCGCAGCCGCCTTTTGGCCATTTCCTCGAGCAGCACGTGCAACTGCAATTCGGCGACTCTCGCCCCGACGCAGCGGTGGATGCCGTAACCGAAGGACAGATGCCGCCGGGCGTTGTCGCGGTCGACGCGGATGCTGTCCGCATCCTCGAATATGCTCTCGTCGCGGTTGGCGGAGAGATACCAGAGCACGACCTTGTCGCCCTTTTTCATCGCCACGCCGTCCAGTTCGGTATCTTCCAGCACGGTCCGGCGCATATGCGCCAGCGGCGTCTGCCAGCGCAGCAGCTCGGCCACCGCATTGGGGATCAGCGACGGGTCCGCCTCCAGCTTGGCCCGCTCTTCGGGAAACTGGCTGAGGCCATAAGCATAAGCGCTCATTGAGTTGCGGGTGGTGTCATTGCCGCCGACGATCAGCAGGATCAGATTGCCGATAAATTCCTCGGGGCTCATTTCGCTCATCGATTCCGACTGCATCATCACCGAGATCAGATCCTTGCCCGGCGCCTCGCCGGCCTTGCGCTGCCAAAGCTTGGTAAAGGCCGCGGCCATTTCCATCGCATATTCATTGCGCCGCGCAATGCCGTCTTCTTCATGGATCAGTTCAACATCACCCAGCTTGTTCGACCAGAGAGTCAGCTTGTCACGCTCTTCCCAGGGAAAATCGAATAATTTGGCCAGCATCCCGGTGGTCAGTTCGATCGACAGCTTTTCCACCCAGTCAAAGGCTTGCCCGACCGGCAGCGAGTCGAGCACGTCCGCCGTGCGCTGGCGCACCTCGTCCTGCATCGCCTTGACCTCGCTGGGCCCGAAGGCGGGCGCGATCGTTCGCCGCTGCGCCGTATGCTGCGGCGGGTCCATGGCGATGAACTGCGGCTGGCGAAATTCATCCGGCAGCAACCGGTCGGTATAGAAAGCGATCGAGATGCCGCCATATTCATAGGAGGAAGAGAAAATCTTCGGCAGCGCCTCGACATGGACGATCGGCTTGTAGGTAGAGACCGACCAGTAAGGTCCGAATTTGGAATCCGGCACATATTGGATCGGCGCCTCGGCCCGCAATTTGCGGAACGGCTCCTGCCAGCGGTCCTCCGCATAAAGCTCCGCCTTCGACACGTCGATCGGTTCGATCCGTGTTTTCTCCGCTTCCAGTACCGTAGCCATATTTTCTCCTCCCAATTTGCACGACTCGCTATTTTTAGGGTGATAACCCTATTTTTGACATGATGCAAATCATTCGTGCCGGACCGGCCCTTTTTTGACGGATTTGAGAAGAGATATGATCAACAGGTTGACGAGTGTGTCGCCGCTTTCGAAGCAGTAAGAAGCGACCGGACTCCGCGAACGCCGCCAGATCAACTTCGTCACATGGCCGACGCACAAATTTCTCAAAAAGTTCACAGCAATCGCCTCAAGCAGTCACAGCAATGCTGCACTTGCACAATCCATCTCCCACCGTTGTCAAAAGGCCGATTCCAATGTCACAGTATTTCGTTTCCCGGACGTCCCTCTCCGCCCTTGCCTTCTCTCTCGCATTCGCGGCCGCTACCGGCCCGGCTTTCGCCCAGGATAATCTTGATTCCGCAGAAGACGGAGCCACCGACGACAATATCATCATCGTCACCGCGCAAAAATTCGAGCAGAAATCCACCGATGTCCCGATCACCATCTCCGCCAACAGCGGCGAGCGGCTCAAGGAACTGGGCGTGTCCGATCTGGATGAACTGTCCAACTATGTTCCGGGTCTCAACATCCAGGAGCAGAGCGCCAACAATCCGGGCATCGTCATCCGCGGTATCACCTCCGACAGCGGCTCGGCCCAACAGGCCGCCCGCGTCACGCTCTATTATAACGGTGTCGACATTTCCCGTTCGCGCGGTTCCTATCAGGATCTGTACGACATTGACCGGATCGAGGTGATCAAGGGTCCGCAGGCAACGCTGTTCGGCACCGCATCCGCCGTCGGCGCAATCAGCATCATTTCGGCCAAGCCCAGGCCGGGCCTGTCCGGCGAAGTCTCGGCCAGCTATGGCAATTTTGACGCCTATACGTTGGGCGGGCATCTTAACGCCGGGAATGACATGATCGCGGTGCGGCTCGCCGGTGCCTATAAGAAGCGCGACGGTTATGTGACCAATCTGGCTCCAAACCAGGATGATCTCTATGCTCAGGATCAGCTGGGTGCCCGTGCATCTTTTCGTTTCACCCCGAGCAGCGATTTCAACGCCGACCTGATCCTGACTTATGACCGGCAGCGCAATTCGGGAACACCGTTCATTTCCGGCAGCCTGCCGACCAGCGCCGGACCGGCCGATCCCTTCGGCCCCGCCGACCTTCGCGGCTCGCCTTTCTCGGCCGCGGTGCTGGGCGACTCCAAGCTTGGTCTGACCCGTGATGTTTACGACGCCAATCTGACGATGAACTGGGACATTGCCGATGACTGGACGATCACCATGGTCAACGGCTATCGCAAGTTCAACAGCAACGAAGTGTTTGATGCGGATGGTTCCGCCGCCTTCTTCCTCGAATTTGCCGAGGACGCAAATGGCGAACAGGGCAGCCATGAAACCCGCTTAGCCTATAGCAGCGACACGTTCCGCGGCAGTTTTGGCTGGAACCTGTTCCGCGAGGACAGCAACCAGCGGGTGCCTTTCTCAACCGATGAAGTGACCTATTTCCAGTGTCTGGCCGGTATTGTTGTGCCCGGTGTCCCGTGCGTCGATTCCAACGGCGTCCCGGCCGGCGATGCAATCAAGGCGCTGACCGGCGGTGCGGTCGGGACCGTGCCCTATCAGGCGGTTTTTGAAAATCTTGGCAAGAATGACAGCTATTCGGTTTTTGCAGATGGCACATGGATACCAACCCCCAGCCTCGAACTGACCGCCGGGGTGCGAGTGCTGATCGAAAAGCGCCGCTCGGGCTATCGCGCGACTGCGCCGGGCTCCTTCTTCACCGGATCCCCGCCCTTCCCGCTCACCGACACGGCTGGCCAGACCTTCCGTACCGAGGACAGTTTTTCCGCAATCCTGCCGCGCTTCAACATTCTCTATCGCTTCTCCGATGATATCAACGGCTTTGCCACGGTCTCCAAGGGTCGTCGCTCGGCCACGGTCAACGCCGGAGCGACCGCCACACCGACCGGACCGATCGGCAATTTCACCGATATTGCGCCGGAAATTGTCTGGAACTATGAAGTGGGCCTGAAAGGGGCATCGGGGCCGGTATCCGGTTCGCTCGGCGTCTATTATCAAACCTACGACAATTTTCAGGTCAGCGTGAACGATCCGGCCAGACCGGGCACGACAATCACCCGCAGTGCCGGCAGCGCCACCAATTTCGGTGTCGAAGCCGAAGTCAATGTGCGCGCCGCCGACTGGCTAAACCTGTTCGCCAATATCGGCTATATCGATGGTGGTATCGATAACGATCCCGGCAATGGCAATCTGGCCGGCGCGCGCTTCCGTCTCCAGCCGGAAGTGCAGGCAGCTGGCGGCTTCACTCTGGACTATCCGATCAACGACACGACCCGCTTGTTCGCCACACCCAGCGTCACCTATCGCAGCCGGGTCTTCTTCGAAGCACCGAACTCGAACCTGATCAGCCAGCCAGCCGTTACTCTCGTCAACCTGCGCGCCGGCATCTCTTTCGCCGACGAACAGTTCGAGATCGCCGGCTTCGCGCGCAATCTGACCAACAAGGATTATCTGCTGGATGCGGGCAATACCGGTGGTGCCTTTGGTATTCCGACCTTCATCCCGGCAGAACCCCGCTTCTACGGCGTGCAGGCAACGGCCAAATTCTAGCGGCCACGCTCTCGCGACTGCCGTCAACCAATCGCGCCTGTCGTCTGGCTTGCGGTGACGCCGTTATGGCGACGGCTGCTTCGGATGAGAGCTCAAACATGTTCCCGGTGCAGGTTGCGGCCTGCGCCGGGAATTTGATTGATTGCCACAGGTCTCGCGAGCCGCCCAATGGCTCGCAATTTGCGCATTTGTTGCAAACATTTGTTAACCCTATTTTCACAACAGCTGCCTAGTCAGGACCTTGATTATTTAACCCGCTATTGCAGGATGGCCAAACGACATGGATTTAGCGCCGCTTTTGGAAAAAAACTGGCAGGCATCCTGGCAAACTCCATGGCGGTCGCCAAAAATCCCGCAAGAAATTCAATCCTCGGTTGAGGAAATGCAATTGCACCGGGCGCTTACTCATGTGCCGATGATTTATCTGGTTGCTATTTTCAATCTGGTGGCGGTGATGGTCCTGTCAGCCCACGAAGGGGTTTCACCATTTTACTATGCCTGGATGGGCGTTTTTGCCATTGGCTGTTTTGCACGGATGATCATGTGGATGCGCTTTCCCAAACGTCCGGGCTCCAGTCTTAATCCGCAAAAAATTCTCAGAAACCTATCCGTCCTCTCGGTCACCATCATCACATTTCTCAGCATCTGGTCTGTTTATGCGATTGCAACCGGCATGTTTGCCAATCAAATGTTCATACCGATGTCGCTGGTATTCGGAACGACCTGTATCGCCCATTGTCTGGCCTGCATAAAAAAGGCAGCCGTGACCGTTTTATTCGTCGGAGTCATGCCATCGGCTGTGGCAATGATACTGGTCGGCGGCTTCGATGATATGATCATGGGGTGGAGCATGATCACGATTGCGCTGCTGATGATCCGGTTTATCATCGATAGTTATAACCAGATCATTTCCGGCCTGATCATGCGCCACACCATCTGGAAACAGGCCCATAGCGATCCCCTGACCGGGCTCGCCAACCGCCGTGCGATGATGAACCATCTTCATCTGGCCGAACTGTCTTTCGCCAGTGACGGCAGCGGTTTCGCTGTTGCCCTGATTGACCTCAACCAATTCAAACAGGTGAATGACAATCTGGGGCATGATGTTGGCGATCATCTATTAGTCGAGGTGGCCAATCGGCTAAACCAGAGCTGCGGAAAAGATGAAATTGTCGGTCGTCTCGGCGGGGATGAATTTTTGATCTTCATGCCCGATGTGAACGGACGTGACCAGGCTTTGGCCAGAGCGACTGCCTATCTTTCCGGCTTTGCCATGCCAGCCAAAATCAACGGTCACGTCTTAACGCCATCGGCCAGTGTCGGCATTGCCGTGCAGACGCTCGATGGCAACGGTACCGAGCAATTGCTCAAAGCCGCCGATAGCGCGCTCTATAAAATGAAGCGCACGGGCAAAGGTGTGGGGAAGCTAGCGAAGCCAGTTTTGCGCAATATTGCGTGATGTCGCGGGGGCAATGCCCTTCAAGCAATCCCGGCTGAATCGCGAAAACTGCAACCAATATCGCTATTCTAGCTTCTACTCTAGGGAAGATTGTACGTGATGGACCGAGCGTACCTGTCTTAAAACACGTACTGCGACAATCGGTTTATCATCATATGATCTGCGCACAAAACGTCGGGGATCCGAATTTATGAAAGCCGTCCTTGTCCTCATCATAGCGCTAACCTTTGCTATTGCGCCTTTTCTGTCACCGGACTTTGGCGGGATTGATCCCGATAGATATCCGATACCCCAGCTCAATCCGCCGGTTCAGCCGGTCGGCTGGGCCTTCAGCATCTGGGGCCCGATTTATCTGTGGTTGGTCGCCCATGCAGCTATTGGCGCCTACAAATTCAGGCAGGATACAGAATGGGACAATGGTCGCATTGCATTGGCGCTATCACTGGCGGTCGGCACAATCTGGCTCCCCGTCGCGCTCCTGTCGCCGATCTGGGCGACCATTTTAATATGGATCATGCTCATCGCCGCCCTGATCGCACTATACCAGATCGAAGATGCGGCACCCGCCTGGATCGCCAAATGGCCGGTCGCGCTTTATTCCGGCTGGCTGTCCGCCGCATCTTTCGTATCCATCGGGCTGTTGCTTGCCGGATATGGCTTTGTTGGAGAATTTGCAGCAGCTATTATCGCGCTTGCCTTGGCGACCGCCTTCGCCGGCTACAACGCCGGTCGCCTCAAATCATGGCCTTACGCCATTGCCGTGTCCTGGGGTTTCGTCGGTATTGCCGTGGCGAACATGGGGTCCGCAATGCTGCTGACGGTTGCAGCAATTTCTGCGGCGGTGATAGTTTTGTGCGTTACGGCGGTGCCGAGGAAGTCTTTCGACTAGATGGAGTAAATGCCGCAATCACGGGAAAGTTGATTACCCTCCCCACTTCTTCCCCACCGGCAACCACAACAACAGCAACGCGATCACCGCTGGCCCCGCTTGCACCAGTGCTATATCTGGCGATACACGCCAGGCACCGAAAATGCCCGCCGTGGCAACGAACAGCAGAAAACCACTCGCCACCTTGCGCTGCCAATCGGCATCGCGGATAAACAGTGACCAGATCAGGCCAATAGCGAGGCAGAGGTTATAGACGCCCTGATTGGCCGCCATTGCGGTTGTCGGTTCGAACAGGTTGTGAGGGAGATTAGGAAATGTCGCTGGTCCCTGCGCCTGCCAGGCAAATATACCGAACCAGGCAATATAGAGATGGAGAATGGCAACCAGCGCAACCATGATCTTGACAAATGTCGACACGCAGTGACTCCCGAGGCTTGTGGCTCTTATAGGCAGTAAATCAGCTAGCTCAACATGGCTTGGTGGTCTGGGGCTATAGGGGCGCGATAGCAAATCGCTTTCCTACATCGGCGGGTTCTGATAAATTTCACAGCCTTTCTTTGACATTTTGAGCAACCTGGATTTTGACCAGCCGATATCCAACGACATTTGCCGTAGGCCGCATTTTTTCGGTGCTATTGGCACCGTAAAGTTTGTAAAGTCAGTCCGTCGGTTCGGGATTATTTTTGCCGTGCGCGGTCCAGCTAAGTCAAAGTCTGAAGTCGAAACAAAAAAAACCGCCATCGGCTCAAAGTTTGACAAATTTTGGCCTAGCCGCGCTCACCGAGCACTTCATTCTCCACTCCAATCCGGTGGCGCAGCAGAATCGCATTGAGGATCGAGAATACCAGCGCCACCCAGGGCAGGCCGAGCATCAGCGGGACAATCGCGATTTCAAGCACAACCACCAGATAGTTGGGATGGCTGATATATCTATAGGGTCCGCGCTTGACCCGGTCGAAATGCGGCGCCGAGATGATCCTTGTCGTCCACCAGCGACCGAGGCTGGCCAGCGTCCACAGACGCAATATCTGGCTTGCGACGAACAGCGCCAGCATCGCCGGATGGACGCCATGCTGCGGATCAACCAGCAAGGCGATGATCGCGATCCAGGCGCTGTGGAGAAAGATGAAATAGTGATAATGGTCCGCGCCATGTTCCTGCCCCCCTTCACCGAGCAAACGTCTGGTATTGCGATTTGCGTGGACAAGTTCGCCAAGCCGCTGGACCACGATATAGATCAGAACCCACGTAACCGCTGTCGGACTGGTCGTGAAAAGAGTGCCCAGATTTTCGGTCATGCAGCACCCGCCGGATCAAGCACACCGAGCGCGGCGGTAAAGCCGGGGCCCAGCGCAGTCAGCAGGATCGGCTTGTCCGGTGTCTGCTGCAAAAGCCGCTCGAGCACAAACAGGACTGTAGGCGAGGACATGTTCCCGTGCTGCTTCAGCACTTCGCGGGTTGCGGGAATGCCTGCAATTTCCGGCGCGAAATAATCTTCCAGAGCCTCCACCACGCGGCCCCCGCCGGGATGGCAGGCAGGTTCAGAAAGATCGGACATCGCCAGGCCCTGCTTCTCCAGAAACGCGTCGCAGAAAGGAGCAAAGTCCTTCGTTACGAAGGCCGGTATGTCGCGGGCCAGCACGAGATCAAAACCTGTTGTGCCGATCTCCCAGCCCATCATGTCGCGGGTGTCGGGCCATGTCTTCTGCTCAAAAGCGCGGAACGAGGGCGCCCGCGCCTGTCCGACCCTGCCGCTGAGCACAGCTGCGGCACAGCCGTCGGCAAACAGCGCGGTCGCGATCATGTTCTTCTTGTCGAACTGGCTATAGTCGTAGGACAGGCTGCACAATTCCAGCGCAATCATCACGACGTTCTGGCCGCCATTGGCCGCAGCAAGGTCATTGGCCAGCCTGAGCCCCAGGACGCTACCCGCGCAGCCATAGCCGAACACCGGGATTGTCTGGGTCGATGGATCGAAGCCCATCGCCTCGATCATCCGGCTGGGAATCGACGGAGTCATCGTACCGGTCGTCGAGATCAGAACAATGCCGTCAATGTCGGCCGGTGTCAGCGAGGCCTTGTCCAACGCCTCCCCAACCGCGCTGTGTGCAAGCTTGGTACCCACCTGATCGTATATGGTGGCCCGGCTCGTCCAGCTCCGCGGCTCCAGATAATAATCCGCTTCGCAGGCGAGATAGCGCTGATCAATGCCGCTGTTGCCAAGTATCTGTTTCAGCCTGGCAGGCAGCGCCGCCCCTCTGGCCTTCGCCAGCACGGCGAGCACTTCCTTTTGCGTGATCCGGTGGTCGGGAACGGCGGTAGCAATGGATAGCAAAGCGGACATGGGGGACTTTCGATAGTGTCGGTTGTCCTCTACAGCAGAAGCCATATGGAAACACAGAAATCTGTCATATTGCACCAAATGGGGTATCGCGGACGGAGCGGGAAAGATGGTGGCAGAGTACAATAGTCCGACAACCGGCAAATCCGTCAGCGGTTGAGGTAAAAGGGAATATACAGCTAGATGAAAGGCTGTATCAACAATCAACCGCCTTCAGCACAAACCCATATATTTCCAGCCGTGCTGCTCAGATTCACATACACTCTTTCCATTAAGATGTTGTTTTATAGATGTTTGCGGTACTGATTACGATTTATTGTGCACTGCACCATTTTCCTTGACAACGGGCAACTCATGCCTTATTTGTGCACTGCAACATAGAAGTGAGATAACCGATGGCTGATACAAAAAATGAAACCTCCGCTGCTCCGGCAGCAAAAGAAACCGGCTCGCTTTCTGCAGAAGCCGCTTATTCTGCTGCAGCTTCCGCGATCAACGTTACCGACAAACCGGCTACTCCAGCCGCATCTGTCGCGAAGACCGCCGCTGATCCAGCTCCGGTAAAAACCGAAACCCAAAAGCCGGTGGCTCCTGCTGCTAAACCGGCAACAGCATCCAAGCCTGCTGTTAAAAAAACCGCAGCATCCAAACCGGCAACAAAGAAGGTCGCTGCGAAACGCAAAGTCGCTGCGAAACCCGTTGCCAAAACCACATTGAACAAAACGACCAAAGGAACCAAGAAAATGGCTACCACCAAAACCACCGCAACCAAGCGCGTTGCAAAAAACACCAAGGCTGCCAACACCAAGGCTGCCAACACCGCGAAGAAAACCGCTGAAAAACTCGGTTCGCGTTTTGAGAAGCTGACCGCTGACGCGCAAGCACGTGCGAAAGCCGCTGCTGACCGTGCGGTTGCACTGTCGAAAAATGCTGTTGAATTCAATCGCGAAAATGTTGAAACGCTGATCGAAAGCGGCAAGATCGCCGCCAAGGGCGCTCAGGAAATTGGCCAGACCAACCTGAAATATACCCGCGAGAATTTCGTCGAAGCCAGCCGCTCTCTGCAAGGCCTTTTCAGCGTTGCGACGCCGAAGGATCTGTTCGAAAAGCAGGCTGACTATGTGCGCAGCGGACTGGACCGGGTAATGGACCAGACTTCGAACAACGCAGATGCCGTTGTGAAGCTTGCCGGCAAAGCCTATCAGCCGATTGCCGATCGCGTCAGCGAAATCCGCAAGGAACTCAAGAAAGCTGCTTAGTCCGCTTTTTTAGTGATTACAAAAGGACCGTTCCGTTGGAGCGGTCCTTTTTATTTGCCCGCCATACGGCCAGGCAACCGCAAAAGCTGTGGAAACTATCAATCCGCCCCTTGCCCTCGGGGGTAAAAATACCATATCCTGAGGCTGATGATAAAGCAGCAGATTCTTTTCCCGTCATTGAAATCCCGTTGGCCTCGTCGGACCAGCGACAAGCCGGTCATGGGCGACGATGCAGACAAGGGATCCGATGATGACGACGACAACACAAACCTGGGCATTGCGACCAAGACCCGCGCCAAGACAAAAAAGCCCAGCCCTTACAAGGTGCTCATTCTCAACGACGATTATACGCCGATGGAGTTTGTTGTTCTGGTGCTGAAACGGTTTTTCAATATGGATATAGACGAAGCCACACGGGTCATGCTGCACGTCCATCAGAAAGGCGTCGGCGTCTGCGGTACCTTCAGCTATGAAGTCGCGGAAACAAAAGTTACCCAAGTGATGGATTTCGCGCGCAAGAACGAGCACCCCCTCCAATGCACGCTTGAGAAGGCCTGAAAAACTCCAAGGAAATTGCCATGTCCGAGACGCCCGTTATCACCGTTGATATTGTCTCGGATGTCGTGTGCCCCTGGTGCATCATCGGTTACAAAAAACTCGAGAAGGCTATGGCGCAGTTTGAAGGCAAAGCAAGGTTTGAACTGGCATGGCATGCCTTTGAACTGAATCCGTCCATGCCGCCCGAAGGGCAATCGATCAACGAACATATGGCGCAGAAATATGGTGCCACTCCAGAGCAGAGCCAGGCGAACCGGGAGCGCTTGCGCAGCGCCGGCAATGATCTGGACTTCGAATTCCGCTATCACGAGGATATGCGGATGGTGAACACGTTTGACGCGCATCGCCTGCTGCACTGGGCCGGCGAGACCGGCAAGCAAACCGCGCTCAAGCTCGCGCTGTTCAAGGCCCATTTTACCGATGGCAAGGATGTCAGCGATCATCAGGCCCTGATCGACGTTGCCGTGTCGGTTGGTCTCGACGAAACGCGCGCCCGGGATCTGCTTGCCACGGATATGTACGCCGCCGACGTCCGGGCTGTCGAAGCCGAATGGCAGGACCGCTTCATCACCGGCGTACCGGCTTTCATTTTCAACAAGAAGTTCATGGTCCCCGGTGCCCAGGACGCAGAGGTCTTTGCCAATATTATTGAAAACAAGCTGCTTCAAAAAGCCGCGTAAGTTCTACGTTTCTTCGAGCAATTCGATAATATTGCCAAACGGGTCCCGGCCGTAGATTGCCTTTTGCGTCCCGAAATCAACGGGTGCGCCGACGAAGGTCATCCCTGCTGCAGAAAGGCGATCATATTCGGCGTCGATATCCTCGACCGCCAAAGCCATGTGCGGATAGCCCAAATCCGCCGGATCACTGCGCCGGTCACGCGGTTGTGGATTGGTATATTGCCAAAGTTCAATGCGGATATCTTGGCCCTTCAGCATTGCCATCCTGGCTTCAAAACCGGTGAGACCGACCGCAGCGCCTGCCTTTTCATTGTCGGCCGACACGTCGCTGCGCCATTCAATTGAAAAGCCAAGGACATCACAATAAAAGGCAAGTCCCGCTTCAATATCAGGCACGCCTATCGCAATGTGATGGATACCCTTAATCAGCGGTTTGCACCTTTCTTTGGCGGCATCGGGAAAAAGCCGGAAGTGCGTTGGATGTAATCCACATAGTCCGGACGGTTCTTTTTCAGGCTTTTTTCCAACAACGGCGCACCACTCCACTTCATCAAGGTGAAGCTGAGGAACAAGGGGCCGATCGCCGCAACCCAAACGGGCCAGCCAGTCGGAACCGCAACCAGCCAGATTCCCCACCACGCACAGAAATCCCCGAAATAGTTAGGATGGCGGGTATATTTCCACAATCCGCTATCGAGCACCTTGCCCCGGTTGCCGGGATTGGCCTTGAAGGCCTTGAGCTGCATATCGCCAATTGTTTCAAAGCCGATGCCAATCAGAGCAATTGCTGCACCGATGATGGAAACGGGCGACAGGACATTGGTGCCTGCCAGCAATATGCCAAGCTGGGCTGGCAGGCAGACCATGAAGAGCAGAGGAATCTGCATCGCCCAAGCCCTGAGGAGCGCCGCTTTGGCAAAACTCATGCCCTGCTTGTCCATCGCATGGCCGAGAATCTTCTTGTAGCGTGGATCCATGCCTTCCTTGCGCCAGCGCAGGAGCAGATGCGTTCCCAGCCTGATGCCCCAAAGCGCGGTGAGCATCCAGATCGTATACGCCAGAGTCCCGGGGGTTTCGGTTTGGAGAAAGGATGCGCTAGCCATAATCGCCATGCCATAGGCCCAGAATGCATCGATGAAGGACACATCGCGGATCCGGACGGATATCAACCAAAGAATGATCATGATGGCGACCAACAGCCCGAAGTTCAGGCCCAATGCTACGAACGTATTCAAATGGCTTCTCCTTGCCCTTGCGGCACAGCGTCTGCGACGAATTCCGTCGAAACTATATCACGCATTGCCTTTTCAGGATATTTTGGCGTTACGCTGTGATAAAAATCGCTGAGTTTCAGCATATCTGCTTTGTAATTGCCTGACGGCATGAAGGATGGCCCCAATCCGCCGCTTTTTTTCGAATAGTCCATCAATCCGATAATCAGCGGCACCTTCGCCTTGAGCGCAATATAGTAAAAGCCGGTGCGCCATTGTTTGACACTGCCCCGGGTGCCCTCAGGCGGGATAGTCAGAAGGAAATCATCGCGCCGATCGAATTCCTTGACCATAGCATCGACCATGTTTTGCGATTTTGAACGATTGACCGGAATGCCGCCCATACGGCGCATCATTCCGCCCCATGGCCATTTGAATAATGTGTTTTTCCCAATCCAGTAGGACTCTATCTTGAGCTTGTTGGTCAGCCCGAAAAAATAGAGAAAGTCCCAGTTGCTCGTATGAGGAGCCGCTATGATCACCGCTTTTCTCGGTGGCGGGTTTTCCTGGACCGCAGTCCATCCGTTCACGGTAAATATAAATACGGAAAAGCGACGGACAATTTCCGACAACCAGTTCGGTTTGATTTCCTCGTGCACGCATCCTCCCCCTCGCGGGACCGGGTGCCGCGGATTACTGGATACCTTAAATCTATTTTCCGACCGCGCAACGAAAGATGTCCGTTGGTGCAATCATCGTTGTCCTGCCGCAAAACCATATGCCGTCCGGCAGCTCATAGTCTGGAACCGGTATTCACAGCACTTCAAATGGCCTGCCTCATACCTGGGACATTTGGCAGGAACCAGGCGCCAAGTGAGTAACGCGCCTCAGCCATATACCGAGGCCCGATTACCCGGACCGCCTCAGTCGGTTTTGCCGCAATCGGTTCGGCAGGGCTCTTCTTCTTCATCCTCAAGCTCGATCTGAATGGTCGTATGATGAATGGAGAAACGCTCGAACATGTGCTTCTGAACGTCGGACAGAAGTCCATTTCCCGGATGACCAACCGGCAGAATCAGATGGGCGGTCATTGCCGTTTCGCTGGTGCTCATCGGCCAAATGTGCAGATCATGTACCGCTTGCACACTGGGCAAGGAAGCAAGATAGGCTCGCACCTCTTCGACATCGATATTCCGCGGGACTCCCGCCAGCGACATCCGGACGGCTTCGGTCAACAACCCCCATGTACTCCAGAAGATCAACGCGACGATCAGCAGGCTGATAAGTGGATCGATCCAGTTCAATCCCGTAAAATAGATTGCAATGCCGCCAACCACAACACCAGCCGACACGCCGGCATCCGCCATCATATGAAGAAAGGCGCCGCGGATGTTGATATCTTCCTTCTGTCCCCGCACAAACAGCATGGCGGTAGCAAAATTGATCAGGATTCCGATCGAGGCGACGATGATGACCGTGGTAGATGCAATCGGGCTGGGAGTACTGAAACGTTCGATGGCTGCAAGCGCAATGGCGCCGCAAGCGACCAGAAGAAAAAGTCCATTGAGAAGCGCGGCCAGTATCGATGATCCGCCCAGGCCATAGGTAAAACGCTTGCTCGGGGGCCGCTTGCCCAGTTCTGCGCCAGCCCAGGCAACGACCAGACCGAGAACATCGGACAGATTATGGCCGGCGTCTGCCAGCAATGCCATCGATCCGGCCAGAAGGCCGTAGATGACTTCAATAACGATATAAGTGATATTAAGCGCTATACCGAACGCGAAGGCACGGCTGAAATTGGTCGGCATATGACCGTGCGCACCATGATGGCCATGACGATGTTGGCTGTGGGCGGATTGCCCGTGGCTGTGATGATGACCTGCGGACATCTGCGCTCCGACTATTGCAATGCGAATTTTCGATTACACGGATTAGTCAGAGCGGTCTACGATTTTAATACAATATTTTCCGTATGTTATATCATGAAACGGTGACAAGATGTCGAGATCAGTCGACAATCAAACCGATCGCCAGATAGATGATGATGGCCGAACCGAAACCAAAAATGGTCGCGAGAACGAATATGATCCGCAGCAGGTTTGCATCCATGCCGCTCCAGTTGGCCAGCCCTGAGCAGACGCCCATGAGTTTGCCGTTGGCTTTGTCGAGTTTCAGTTTGTTTTTCATGGGTCGGTTGCTTCCGTTTTTTGACGAGACGGGTTCCGGCCAGCTTCCCGGCACGGATTCTGAGCTTTTGTTCTTGCTGGTCATCAGATCACCATCGACGATGCGTTGTTGAGGGCTGGCAAGATGCTGGCGCCGACAAACAAGGCTGTCGAAACGGCTGCAGCGAAAGCGGCGGAAAATGAATTTTGGAGAATAGGTGACATGAGTTATCCTTTCGCGGATTGAATGGAATAGAATTTAAGCGACGACCGAGGCGGCCTGACTGACTGCAGGGCCGACACTGGCACCAACAAAGATAGCAGCGGAGAAAATGGCGGCGACGGCAGCGGAGACACTGTTGGAGACATTCGAGAACATTTTGATTTCCTTTCGGTTTGAAACTATTTTCCGCATCACTGCGAAGATGCTAGATACATTGCATGAGCCATGCCAGTTTTATAATATCTATATATTCCAATGGCTTGACAAAAATAACTGCTCGTCCGATAGATCCACAAAACTGATATTTGGTGCCATTTCCTAATTATTAGGATCGGAATTATCCAGGCTCAACGAAACCGATATCCGCGCCGAATTTGCTTCTCTTCACCGGTGACGAAAGCTAGTGACCGGCTCTAAGATGACCCTGTCCCAGCTCACTCTGCACAATTTTCGGAATTATCCGGAGCTGCGCCTGAAGGCAGCGCCGGGTTTCATGGTTTTCAGCGGCGCCAACGGCGCGGGCAAGACCAATATCCTGGAAGCAGTGTCCCTGCTCGCTCCGGGACGTGGGCTGCGCCGCGCGGCACTGCGCGACATCGCCTGCCAGGATGGCCCCGGCGATTTCGCGGTTGCCGCCCAACTGGACGATGTACATCTTGGCAGCGGCACCAGTATCGAAGCACCCGAAAGGCGCAAAACCCGGATCAACGAGGCCCCGGTACCGACAAATGATCTCGCGGAATGGCTTTCGATATTATGGCTAACGCCCGCGATGGATCGGCTTTTCACAGAGGGCGCAGCAGGGCGTCGCAATTTTCTCGACCGGCTGGTGACTGCGCTGGAACCTGCCCATGCCCGCAACTGCGCTCGCTACGAAGCCGCCCGACGGGAGCGCAACCGGCTTCTCGCCGATGGCTATCAGGCGGACAGGGACTGGATGGGCGGACTGGATTTGCAACTGGCACACTTCGGATCGCTGGTTGCAGAAGCGCGCAACCGGATGGTGATTGCGCTGAACGAGGGGCTACAGAAATCGGACGGCAAGATTTTCGCGACACCGGCCGTAAACCTGGCGGATGATCAGTTGCACACCGAACAACAACTCCATCAGATGCTTGAGCAATATCGCTCCGCAGACCGTGTCGCGGGACGAACGACACGAGGACCTCATCGGACCGACCTTCTTGTCTATCATTCGGCAAAAGAACAACCGGCCGAGAAATGTTCAACCGGCGAACAGAAGGCGTTGCTCTTTTCGATCATATTGGCGCACGCGGATCTGATTGCCGAGCGGCGGAACGATCGACCGATTTTACTGCTCGATGAGGTGGCCGCCCATCTCGATCCACAGCGGCGGGCAGCACTGTTCGGCAAGCTGGCAGAGCGCGGCGGCCAGGTGTGGCTGACCGGAACCGAGGCGGAACTATTCAAGGATATCCCGGACAGCGCGCTACATTTCGAAGTATCGGATGGTAGGTTGAAGATCAGATAGAGCAGGTCGTGAAGAGCATGGTTACCGGGTGATTCATGATGCCCGTTAGCGTTACCTTTCCGCCAGCCGTCTAGGCCGTCAGCATGTACCGTGCGGCCCTCAACGATCTCATAACCTCGCTTCGCAATGCGATCGTCCCGATCCTGCTGGTGATGCAGGCCGTTATCCTTGCCTCGCCGGCCAAAGCAGAGGACTATCTGCAATGCGTTCCCTTTGCCCGCGAGCTGAGCGGCATCCAGATTTATGGCGACGCCCATAGCTGGTGGGATCAGGCGGCCGGCGTGTATCAACGCGGCGCGACTCCAGCTGAAGGCGCGGTGCTGTCCCTGCCCGGCTATGGCGCTATGCAGCTCGGTCACGTTGCCGTCGTGCGCGGGATAGTCGACGACCGCACGATCCTGATCAGCCACGCCAATTGGTCACCGATCAACGGTCGCCGCGGCCAGATCGAACGCAAGGTGATGGCCAGGGATGTTTCGGACAATAATGACTGGAGCCTGGTGCGCATCTGGTACGCGCCGATCGGCAAGCTGGGCACCACCGCCTTTCCGGTCAACGGCTTCATCTATCCCGCGCAGCTAGGCAGGAAGGACAGTCGCCAGTGGGCTTCCGCCAAGCCGGAGCGCAGCAGCCGACAGCCCAATCGCGCGCTGTTCGACCGGCGGCTGAAGGCCGAGCTGGCGGAATATGCCGCAGAGGAACGGCCGGCAAGCACGGAACCGACAGACCTGATCGGGGAATTGCTGGACAGAGTGGGCAGCTGACGCCAGATTGCAGCCATGCTGCACACCAAAATCATCGCATGACCGACCGCCCGGCAACAAGCCTGGTGATTCTCGCCGGAGGCCAGTCCGCCCGGATGGGGACAGACAAGGCTGTGATTCAGCTGGACGGGGAGCGCCTAATCGACATTTTGATCGACAGATTTACCGGCAAGGCAGACCGGATGCTGCTGTCGGCGCGACACGACTATGGCACAGGACTTGCGGTCATCCCCGACGATCCGCAATCACCGGGCGGGCCGGTGGGCGGCATCTACTCGGTGGCAGGACGATTGCAGGCCATGGGGGTTGAAGACTTTGTCACGGTGCCCGTGGACGCACCCTTTGCACCGGCAGACCTGATCGAGCGGCTCTCGGTAACCGACGGCTGTGCCGTAGCCGAAGATCCGGAACGGATGCATCCGACCTTTGCCTATTGGCACTGCGCGGTCGTCAACGCGGTCCGGGGCACCCACGACCATGGTGAGCGAGCGCCATCGCTGCAGTGGTTGGTCCGGCAATGCAGCGCCGATACAGTGACATGGCCGGACGAGCGACTGTTCCTGAACATTAACCGGCCGGATGATCTGGCGGCCGCAACAACCATCAAAAAAGCCGGCACCTGACAGCAGGCACCGGCTTGTTTTGCAGCGAGCATCGCTGCGTTTATGCATGCCCGCAGGCCTAGTCGAGGCGGCGAATTTCCGTCTTCGTCAGGCTGGTCATCAGCTTGCCCTCGTTTTCCGACAGGGTCGAGGCTTCGATCCGCCGTACTTTGCCCTTGTAGATGACAAGCACATCACCGGCTTCGGTGACGCGGTTCACTTTCGCGACACTGGAGCCAGTGGCATCATAGAGCCGGTCGTTGCGCTCGACTTCGGCGGCGCTGGCTACCGGAACGGTGAGGGACAGCGCGGTGGCTGCGAGGATCAGGGAGGATAGTTTACGCATGGTATTACTCCATTTGGTTGGGGAATTGTCCCTTGAATATGCGCCTTGAAGATTAAGTTGCAATATGAAATGTTGCACCTGCGAGTTGCATTTTTGCAATTGACCCGAAAAGCGACGCAAAAGGCAGGAGCAGAAGGATGTTGCCCCCCTGCCCGCGTTGTGCGACGGTATAGCTAATGTACTAGTCCAAAGAGGTGTTCATGATCCGTTTTTCGCTTGCTCTGGCCCTCGCGGCCGTTTCTGCATCCGCCCACGCTCAACAAAATGACACGATGGCCGAAATATCGGCGCTTATCGATGCGCGGTCCGCCCAGTCGGCACAGAACGCCCGCCAGCTTTGGGAATGGGCGGAAGTCGGCTATCAGGAACAGAAATCGAGCGGCCTTCTGAAAAGCGAGCTCAAGGCCAACGGCTTCACCATCACTCCCGGAGTCGCCGAAATCCCGACCGCATTCGTCGCGGAATATGGCACGGGCGGCCCGGTGATCGCCATTCTCGCGGAATATGACGCGCTGCCCGGCATCAACCAGGACGCCGTCGCCACCCGCTCGCCGATCGAGGGCAAGGGGGCCGCCCATGCCTGCGGCCACAATCTGTTTGGCGCCGGTTCTGTCGAGGCCGCGATAGCGGTCAGCAAGTGGCTCAAGCAGACCGGCACGCCCGGCCGCGTCCGTCTCTATGGCACGCCGGCAGAGGAAGGCGGCAGCGGCAAAGTCTATATGGTCCGCGCCGGGCTGTTCAACGATGTCGATATCGCGCTGCACTGGCACGCCGATGACGAAAATTCGGCTGCGGCGCGCACCACCCTGGCCAACCGTTCGGCCAAGTTCCGATTCCGCGGCGTCTCTGCCCACGCCGCCGGCGCGCCGGAAAAGGCGCGCTCCGCGCTAGACGGCGTTGAATCGTTCAACATGATGATCAACATGATGCGCGAGCATGTGCCGCAACAGTCGCGTATTCACTATGTGATTACCGAGGGCGGCACGGCACCTAATGTCGTGCCCGACTTTGCCGAAGTCTTCTATTATGTCCGTCATCCCGATCCGGTCGAAGTCGATGCGATCTGGGCCCGGCTGGAAGATGCGGCGCGCGGTGCAGCACTGGGCACCGGCACCAAGGTCGACTGGGAAGTGATCCACGGCAACAACCCGCTGCTGGTCAACGAGCCGCTGGCAAAGATGATGGACGCCAAGTTGCGGCAGGTCGGCGGCATCACTTATACGCCCGAAGAACAGAAATTCGCCGAGGGCATTTACGCCAGCTTCGACAAGCCTGGCCACAAGCTGGGCAGCCAGGAAGAGGTGCAGCCCTATGACGTGACACTGGGCTATGGCTCGACTGATGTCGGCGATGTCTCCTACGCGACGCCGACTGTCGGCCTGCGCACCGCGACCTGGGTGCCGGGCACCTCGGCGCACAGCTGGCAGTCTTCGGCCGCGAGCGGCATGTCGATCGGCTTCAAGGGCGTTCAGGTCGCAGCCAAGACACTGACTCTGGCAGCAATCGAACTGTACACCAACCCGGAACTACGCGCCGAGGCCAAGGCCGCCTTCGACAAGGCACGAGGACCGGACTACAAGTATAAATCGCTGCTTGGCGACCGTGATCCGCCGCTGGATTACCGCAAATAGGCGGTGCATGGCATAAGTGGGGACCTGACTTGTTATCATGCCGGCTTGATTCATCGAGCTGCCTGGCTAGGGTGACTTTAAGTTAATAATACCAGATCCCGCTTCCCACAACAAAAGGCGGCCCCTAAATCCTGGGGCCGCCCTGTTCTGTTGCCGGTTCACATCCTGCCTAGTGTAAGGCCGATGCCTTTGGGCGCGATGCCTGCATGGTGCCATTGCCCCCTGTCGGTTTCAAAGCGTTAGCTGACTTCATCCCGGCCAGCATGGCGTCCAGATGGCGCGCGCGCTTGAGGCGTTTTTGCCGGGTGAGGAACGGGTTCTGTGGCGTCGGGATGGCATCGACATGGGCGGTGAAGTAGCCGGGGCGACGGGACAGATCGGTATCGCTCAGATAGGGCCTCGGCGCAGCGGCCACACGGCGCTGGCCAATTGTGACATGGCGATCAGCCTTGCTGCGCGGCGCCTCGAAGGATGGCAAGCCGGCCACAAAATCCGTGAGATGCGCTCTTGCAACCGCGCGCTGCTCGGCAGATTCTGCCTCCGGCCCTGCCTTTGGCTCGCCCGGATCACGGCGCAGTTCGGGCATGGTTGCCGCCGTCACCGCAGGGGATGCAGGCGAAACTCTGTAATAGGCGCCGACAGGCTCTGCATTGCTTTTGCGGCGACGGCTTGCGGCATAGGCACCAGCACCGCCGATGCCTATCAGACCGGCCAATGCGGCGAGCAGGGTCCAGTCGGTACCGGAAGTATCATCAGCTGCGGTCACGGATTCGATCGCAACAGGGGCCGGATCATTCAACAGGGGTGCATTTTCGAAGCCAGCCGATGTTCCGCTAGCTTCTGCGACCGGCGTAACCGGTGCAACAACCGCGTCGGCGCCGCTATCAGCAGGAGTTCTTGCCGAGACACTGGTTCGGGCGGATGCTGTTGCCTTGGCGGCCGCGGCAGACTCAGCGGCTGCGGCGCTGCGGGCCTGCTTTTCATTTTCAATCTGCGCGAGCGCTTCGGGGGCCACGGTCGCAGCGTCAAAGCCACCCTCGGTGGCGAGTGCATCCGCACGGTCGGCGGTGACCGACGGCTTGGTTTCCACAGCGGTCACCGGCATGATGGTTACAGGGGAAGGTTGCATGACCGGTGCGGGTGCCGGGGTCGGCTGCGGCGCGGCGACCGGGGACTGCATCGGCATGTCAGAAGGGCTGATCGCACTCTGGGCCTGGGCAGGCGCAGCGGCGAGGCCAGCCGCAATCGCCAGAATGCTGATCATCGACAGGCGGCCTGCGGCCTGCGCAGTCGAGCCG
>TARA_R100001244_G_scaffold6593_24_pt1 | contig 70586 bp, 79 predicted proteins | sample TARA_R100001244 | Tara Oceans TARA_R100001244 (sample SAMEA2621564) | marine metagenome | biome: marine biome (ENVO:00000447); feature: mesopelagic zone (ENVO:00000213); material: "saline water (ENVO:00002010), including plankton (ENVO:xxxxxxxx)" | depth 790 m
TGCCCAAGGACAGCGCCGATGACCGTCCGGCGATGCTGGAAATCCGCGCCGGCACCGGTGGCGACGAGGCGGCGCTGTTTGCCGGTGACCTGTTCCGCATGTACACGCGCTATGCCGAGGAGCAGGGCTGGAAGGTCGAGATGATCTCGGCCAATGCCTCGGAAGTCGGCGGCTTCAAGGAAGTGGTCGCCAATATCCAGGGCAAGGGCGTGTTCGCCAAGCTGAAGTTCGAATCCGGCGTGCACCGGGTCCAGCGCGTGCCGGAAACCGAAAGCGGCGGGCGCATCCATACCTCGGCGGCGACGGTGGCGATCCTGCCGGAGCCCGAGGAAGTCGATATCAAGATCCGCACCGAAGACCTGCGCATCGACACCTATCGGGCGAGCGGCGCCGGTGGCCAGCATGTCAACAAGACCGACAGTGCAATCCGCATCACCCACTTGCCGACCGGGCTGGTGGTGCAATGCCAGGACGGCAAGTCGCAGCACAAGAACAAGGCGCAGGCGATGAAGGTGCTGGCGGCGCGGCTCTACGAGCAGGAGCGCGACGCGGTGCAGAGCGAGGAAGCGGAAGCGCGCAAGTCGATGGTTGGCAGCGGCGACCGCAGCGAACGCATCCGCACATACAATTATCCGCAGGGGCGGGTCACCGACCACCGGATCAACCTGACCCTGCACAAGCTGCCCGAAATCATTGAGGGCACCGCGCTCGGCGAAATGGTCGATGCGCTGATCGCGGAGGATGAAGCCAGCCGGCTTGCCAATCTCGATGGGTGATGCCGCCGGCGCGCTACGCGAAGCAGCAGAGACACTTGCCGGGATTTCCGACAGCCCCCGCCTCGATGCGGAACTGCTGATGGCGCATGGTTTGCAGATCGAGCGGGCCGAGCTGTTGCTGAAACTGCCGGAGCTTGACGCGCCCGCTGCATTCTCCAGCCTGGTCGCCCGCCGCCGGCAATCCGAACCGGTTGCCCATATCATCGGCCGCAAGGAATTCTGGGGCCTGGATTTCCAGGTGACGGCCGATGTCCTGATACCGCGGCCCGACAGCGAATTGCTGATCGAGGAGGCGGTGCGCCTTTTTCCTTCCGCGCCGCCGCAAGGAATAGTTGATCTGGGTACGGGCAGCGGCGCGCTGTTGCTGGCGGCGCTGCATGAATTTCCGGATACCAGAGGTGTAGGAATTGATGCCAGTGCGGCCGCCTTGCAGATCGCCCATAATAATGCGGATGCGCTCGGCCTGGCCGACCGGGCCAGCTTCCAGCTGCTGGACTGGTCGCAACGGAACTGGACGGATTCTCTCGATTCCGGCTTTGATTTGATCCTCGCCAATCCACCCTATGTCTCGACGCGCGCCGACCTGTCTGCCGATGTCGCCGATTTCGAGCCCCATCAGGCCCTGTTTGCCGGCGAGGAGGGGCTGGATGATTACCGGATCCTGATACCGGCTCTGGCGCAACTGCTCTCGCCGACCGGCATAGCACTGCTCGAAATCGGCTTTGATCAGGCCGGTCCGGTTTCGAAAATTGCCGAGGAAAGCAGCTATCACGTTGAACTGAAACAAGATTTATCGAAAAATGACCGATTGATCATACTCCATCGGTAAAAAGGGCTTGGTTTTGCCGAAGCGAGTCGCTAAGACTTGCTCAGGCCCAGAGGATTTCTGGCTTTTTCCCTAAATCTCTGGCCTGCCCCCAACTCGATAATGTTGCTGATTTTCGGCGTGCATTTGTCTTGTATGGGCCGCTGTGGACGGGTTGTTTGCAGCGCAATCGCCACCGCAGTGTGGCTATGACTTGAGAAAGACAAGTTTATTAGCGGTATAAGGATACCTGAAATTTGATGAACAATCGTCAGCCTGGCCGCCGTGGACGCGGCCGGAACACCAATAACCGTCCCCAGAGCAACCGCGGTGGCGGATCGGACCGTGACAACCGGATCGACAGCCGCACGCGCGGCAATGCTGTGCAGATGCTCGATAAGTTCAAGAAAATGGCGCAGGATGCCCAGGTCAACGGTGACCGTGTCCAGGCCGAATATTATCATCAATTTGCAGATCACTATTTCCGTGTGAATGCGGATACGATTGCCCGCCGCGAAGAACAGCGGATCGCTCGCGAGGGTGACAATCGCAGTGACAATCGCGGCAATGGCCAAGACGATAGCAGCGACAATGATGGCGACAATAATCGCGGTCGTAACCAGCAGGGTCAGCAGAACCGGCAACAGCGTGATGATCGCAATGATCGTAACGATCGCGACGAATCCGCTGCAGATGCTGCGCCCGAGGAGAAAAAACCGGTGCGCAGCCGGCGTCCGCGCAAAACCGAAAATATCTCGGCCCGGGCCGAATCTTCGGAAAAGAATGGCGACAATAACGGTCTGGACGCCAGCGTCCTGCCGCCCGCGATCTCGGCATCGACCGAAGTCGAGGTGGAAAAGAAACCCGCTCGCAAGAAACGGGTAATGAAGCCGCGCGCTGCCGAAGAAAGCGACGCTGCCTAGTTTTCTGTCACGCTATTTCGGATAGCATTGATCGTTTTTGCGAAGGCGGGCGGCTGTCCGCTGTTGTTGCAGACGAGGAAAGCTAGGGGATCCGGATCGCTGTTGCCAGCCAGCCGGGCAGGTCGAGTTCCCGGATATCCTCCACGCGCCGATGTTCGACCGACAGGCCATAGGCCGGATAGGCGATGCGCTGGCGTTTTTCATCGGCCGCTTCGATCGGCACGACAACCATCCGCCGGTTGACCTTTTGCCGGTAGTTCATACGTGCGGTGTTTTCCTGGCCGACATAGCAGCCCTTGGTGAAGCTGACGCCACCGAGTTCGGCGGCATTGCATTCGAGCCACAAGGTCTTGTCGCTGCCCAGCTCTGCCACCCCCTCGGTCACGCCGAGCGACAGGCGGTGCTTTCGATAGCTCTCTTCTGACCCTTGCCCGACACCCGCGTGGTCCAGCCAGCGATGGCCCAGGTCCGGGAGGCGTGGATCGGTTGGCCGGTCTCCGGCTGCCAATGCCCAGTGCACGCCGACCGAATCATCCCGGGCAATCTCGATCTTGCGGCGCAACCGGTAAAGTTTCAGGCGCTTGACCAGGGCATCGGCCTGCTCCTGTTCGCAATCGATCAGAATCGAGTCTCCGTCAGCCCACAGGAAGAAATCGAACAATAGTTTTCCCTGCGCGGAGAGCAGCGCCGACCATCGGGGTGCGCCCTCGACCACGGCCGCCATGTCCTGCGTCACCAGGCCCTGCAGAAACGCCCGGAGATCTTCGGTTTCGTCGGCGGTGGAGAGCCGGATGACGGCCCGGTCATTAAGTCTGGTTTCGGTCATGGCATTTAGGTAGGGGTTTCGGAACAGAAAACCAAGCCGCCAGCACCCGGCTTGCCGGAATGATGCATTTTTCGGCCGCCGCAGGATCAACGGAACAGACAATGACCGACACCAGAACCGCAATCACGATCAGACGCCCCGATGACTGGCACGTCCATTTGCGCGACGGCGCGATGCTCGAGGCGGTCGCCCGCTTTACCGCTCGGCAATTTGCCCGGGCCATCGTCATGCCCAATCTGTCGCCGCCGGTGACCAGCGCCGCCAGCGCCGCGGCCTATCGCGACCGGATCATAGCAGCCCTGCCGGAGGGGACCGATTTCACCCCGTTGATGACCTGCTATCTCACCGATGATGCGGATGCGGAGGACATCGCATCCGGCCATACCGCCGGCATTTTCACCGCGGCGAAACTCTATCCGGCCAATGCGACGACCAACAGCGCCCATGGCGTGACCGATGTGGCGCATATCATGCCGGTGCTGGAGCGGATGCAGGCCATCGGCATGCCGCTGCTGGTCCACGGCGAGGTCACCGATGGCAACATTGATATCTTTGATCGCGAAGCGGTGTTTATCGACCGGATCCTGGGCCCGCTGATCCGCGATCTGCCCGATCTCAAGATCGTGTTCGAGCATATCACGACCAAGCAGGCGGTACAGTTTGTCGACAGCGCCGGGCCGAATATAGCGGCGACGATCACGCCGCATCATCTGCATATCAATCGCAATGCCATGTTTACGGGCGGGATTCGCCCGCATGCCTATTGCCTGCCGGTGGCCAAGCGGGAGCTGCACCGTCTGGCCCTGCGCAAGGCGGCAACATCCGGCTCCGCCAGATATTTTCTCGGTACCGACAGCGCGCCGCACGAGATCCACGCCAAGGAATCGGCTTGCGGCTGCGCCGGGATTTTCAACGCGCCCTATGCTCTGGAAAGCTATGCCGCTGTGTTCGAGGAAGAGGGCGCGCTCGACCGGCTGGAGGGCTTTGCCTCTGTGCATGGCCCCGAATTTTACGGCTTGCCGCTCAATGACACGATGGTCAGTCTGGAACGGCGGGACAACCCGGTGCCCGATGATATCGAATCGGCGGGATCAACCCTGGTCCCGTTTCATGCCGGCTCCGCCCTGAACTGGCAGATTGTCCAGTCCTGACTCCCGAGCTGTACTAGACAGATTGCAGTTTGCGAGCGGCCCGGCCTGTCCGATAGGTATCGGCGGAGTAAAGGGCGAGGCTGGTCCAGATAAGCAGGAAGCAGATCATGTGCGAGACGGTCACGGCTTCTTTATAGACGAAGATTCCGATCAGAAACTGGATCGTCGGCGCCAGATAGTTGAGTACGCCGATCGCGCCCAGGGTCATTTTCTTGACCGCCGACGCGAACAGCAGCAGCGGAATCGCGGTGACGACAGAACCACCGACCAGCAACAGGTCAATCGTCCGGTCGTCGCCGAAATGCTGTCCGGATCCGGAAGCGGGCACACCCACGGTCAGCCAGATCAACAGCAGCGTGAAGGGCAGAAACAACAGGCCGGTTTCTGCGGTCAGACCGGCTATCGGGCCGATATCGGCAATCTTGCGAACCAGGGCATAGCTGCTCCACGATCCTGCCAGAGCGAGGCTGATCCAGAGCGTGTCGAGCGCCTGCACCGCCAGCACCGAAACCCCCGCCGCCGCGATCGCGATGGCAATCCATTTGCTGCGTGACAGCGCCTCTCCGAGAAACAGGCGGCCCATCAGCACGGTCAGAAGCGGGCTGATAAAATAGCCGAGACTGGCCGCCAGTATATGATCCTCGTGGACGGCCCAGACGTAGATCAGCCAGTTGGCCGCGATCAGGCAGGAACTGGCCAGCATCAGCCAGCGCAATTTTCGGTCTCTTATTGCGGTAGCAAGGCTCGAGAGATTCTTGCGGAAGTAGAGGATGAGGAGCAGCAGCGGCACGGACCAGACGATCCGGTGGCCGACGACTTCCAGAGCCCCGACATTTTGCAGCAGCTTGAAATAGACCGGCATCAGTCCCCAGGCGACGCAGGCGATCAGCGCCTGGATAAGCCCGATTCGGCCGCTGGATAATGTGCTGAACATCGGCCAGCGCTTAAGCTTCGCGTTGCCCGCGAGCAATCAAGAAATGCTATCGGCCGGAAAAGCCGGTCAGGGGATCAGATGATACCGCCGCCCAGCGACAGCCGCAGGGCACAGATGCCCATGACAATCAGGCAGAAATACATGCCGCTGGTGCGCGACGAAATCAGCCCGAACAGGGCGCCGATGCCGGCAAACGGCAGGATCAGCCAGTTGGTCCAGCCGAGCAGCGGTACCAGTCCGACAATGGACAGAACAAGCGCGATCACGCCGATGAACAGGGAGATTAAATTGAACATAACTGTATTATAGGAATAGTGCACCGCTAATTCAAGCATTTGCGAATCCGAACGGTCATAGTAGGTTGTCCGGACGGGAGGATGAAGATGGCAATCGAGGATATCAGAATCGAAACCGGGCGGCTGATACTGCGTCCGCCCAATGCCGACGATTTTGAAGGCTGGGCCGCATTCCAGGCCGACGCCGAGACCATGACCTATATCGGCGGGGCAAAAAGCCGCGCCGAATCCTGGCGCGATCTGTGTGCCATGGTCGGCGCTTGGCATGTCCGCGGCTATGCGATGTTCTCGCTGATTCTGAAGGACAGCGGCCGGTGGATCGGCCGGATCGGTCCCTGGTATCCCGACGGCTGGCCGGGGACCGAAGTGGGTTGGGGCATCGCTCCGGCCTTTGCCGGAAAAGGATATGCGCTGGAAGCGGCGGTGGCGAGCATGAACTATGCCGTGGACGAACTGGGCTGGCAGGATATCTGTCATACGATCGATCCGGCGAATATTGCATCGATCCGGCTGGCCGAGCGTCTCGGCTCGACCAACCGTGGGCCGACGCAATTGCCTGCCCCATTTGAGCACGCGCGGGTTGACGACTGGGGCCAATCGCGCGACCAGTGGCAGGTGAACCGGAAAAAATTCCAGTAGGAGAGCATGACCATGGCAGAAGACCGATATCTCGACCCGACCCGCGAAAGCTTTGATGCGTTCAAGGCGCTGCCGCGCGACGTGCCAATCAATATGCTCAACCTGCTGCGCTTCCATGAATCGGCGCAATATCCCGCCGATCATCCCAACGCCGGCAAGGGATGGAGCGGTGCGCGCGCCTATCAGGAATATGGCAAGACCAGCGGCCCCATTTTCGAGCGGGTCGGCGGCACCATCATCTGGCGGGGCCAGATGGAATGCATGGTGATCGGACCCGATGACAAGCAGTGGGATAGCTCGTTCATCGCCCGCTATCCGAACAGCGGTGCCTTCATGGAAATGGTCACCGATCCGGAATATCAGAAAGCGGTGGTCAACCGGCAGGCGGCGGTGCTCACGTCGAGACTGATCCGTTTCGGCGAAATCGGCGGGCCGGATACCTTTGGCTAAAATCCCGAAACGGGACAAAAGGTTAACGACCGGTCACCGGATTAACCAGTTCCCCTAACGGAATATTAACGCTTTTTGGTGCATTTGTCCGCGCAAATTCAGGAGCAAATCGCATGTCCAAGATTACCCGTTCCCTCTGGCTGTCTGCTGCAGCCTTTGCGCTGCCCTTGTCGCTTGCCGCCTGCGGCAGCAACGAAGCCAGTGACGAAGAGCTGGCCAAGCTGGATGACAATCTGACCTCCGATCCGGCAATGAATGATGCGCTGGAAGACGCGATCCTCGTCGATCCCGATCTCACCGACCAGGCGAATCGCAATGCCATTCGCGGTGCCAATGGTGCAGCGGACGGTTCGGTGCCGCCGGGAACGGGTGCGGATGGAAGTAGCGCTGCAAAGGCAGCGCTTGGCGGGAAAATCCTGAGCGCGCCAAAACCCCGGCAGATGACGTCTGATGACGAAGGTCTGACTTTGGGCGATAAAGCCGAGCTGCAAGCCGCCCGCAGCAGCAAGCCTGTCTGCAACGAAGAGCTGCGCTATGACATGAACTATGCCAACCGGATGCCACCGGAATTTGCGGTCTATCCCAAGGCGAATGTCCAGGAAGCGGCTGGCAGATGCGACCTGCGCGTGGTCAGCTTTGCCACGGCAACGCCGATCAAGAATATCATCGATTATTATTACACCAGGGCAAAACGCAGCGGATATGACGCTGAATATCTGATGCGGGGCAGCGAGCATGTTCTCGGCGGCACCCGCGACAGTGACGACGGCGCTTATGTGATCACCCTGAACAAGCGTTCGGGTGGCGGAGCGATCGTCGATATCGTCGCCAGCAACGGGCGCTAACGCCGAAACGACAAAGCCGGACTTCGCATTTCAATCTGTCCGGCGATCAAGGGTGGCCCGCTCCGGCCGCCCTTTTTTTGCCCTTTATTCGCGGTAGCTGCCGCCGCCGTCGACGGTGACATCATTGGCGGTGGTGAAGCTGCTCAGGTCGCTGGCCAGCCACAGCATCGCATTGGCAACTTCCACCGCCTGGCCAACCCGGTTGATCGGATGGTTGCGGTTGAACAGTTCCACGGCCTCGTCATGCGGTCCGGGATAGGCGGCGAGATAGCGCTGGTACATCGGCGTGTCGATGGCGCCGGGATGGACGGTGTTGACCCGAACCGGATATTTTTCGGCAGCGCAGTGGAGGGCGAGCGATTTGCTGAGCGCCGTCACCGCGGCCTTGCTGGCACAATAGGCGGCAAACTGGGCACCGGGACGCATGGCCAGCATCGAACCGATATTGACGATCGCGCCGTCCTCGCCGCTTTCGATAATTGCCGGCAGGCTGACACGGCAGCCATAAAATGTACCCTGGAGATTGATATCGATCGTCCGGTTCCAGCTGTCGAGATCGACCTCGTCGACCGATCCGGGTTCGGAAATGCCGGCGACATTGAACAGGGTCGTCATCTTGCCGAAGCGCTTCTTGGTGGCATCGACCGCCGCCTGCCACTGGTCGAGGTTGCGGACGTCGAGCTCGACCGCAGCCGCGCGGTCGCCCAGCGATGCGGCATGGGCTTTCGCCTTGTCGATCTGGATATCGGCCAGCATCACCGAGCCGCCTTCCTCGATCACGCGTTGCCCGGCGGTTCCGCCAATGCCTTCGGCGCCGCCTGAAATCAGCGCGACCTTTCCATCCATCATGCCCATCTTGCTGTTCCTGTTTCCGGTCTATTTCTTGTCGAACTGGATCGGCAGGTTGGCCAGACCCCGCAGCATCATGTTCGGCGGATAGCGAAGCTCCGCGCCTTCCTTGATCCGGATATTGTCCATGCGTTTGGCGAACTGCTGGAAGGATACGGTCATTTCCTTGCGCGACAGCATGTTGCCAACGCACATGTGAATACCCTTGCCGAACGCCAGATGGGTGCGCGCGTTCTTGCGGTCAACCTGAAACTGGTTCGGATTTTCAAACTGCTTGGGATCGCGATTGGCCGCGTGATAGCGCATCATCACCATCGCGCCCTTGGGCAGCGTCACGCCGCCCAGCTCGGCATCGCGGTGCATCACCCGCCAGATGCCCGATGAACCGCTCGACATGCGCAGCACTTCCTCGACCGCATTGGGAATCAGCGACGGATCATCCTGGATTTTCTTGTACTGGTCCGGGTTGGTGGCAAAGAGTCGCATGCCTTCGGCCAGCGCCGCGGTCGTCGTCTCGTTTCCGGCCACCATCAGCTGTTGCACGATCGACAGGGATTCAGCGTCATCGAGCGGCCGCTCGCCATCGACCTGGGCATTGACCAGATCGGACAGGATATCGTTTTTTGCTTCCTTGCGGCGCTCGTCCATATTGGCTTTCAGCGCGTGCTGATATTCGACCACCTCGCGCTCGGTTTCCAATTGCCGTTCACGCGTCATCATGCCGGACAGGCGATCGACAAAGGCATTGGTCCAGCGCTTGATCGTGCTGGCGTCGGCGACGTCCAGGCCCAACTGGACGGCGATAGTCCGGACCGGCATCGGGATCGCATATTCCTCGACAAACTCGCATTCGCCCCTGTCGATAAAATTGTCGATCAGCTCGTTCGACATCTCGCGCATGCTGTCTTCCAGCTTGTTCACCTTCGGCATGGAGAACGCCAGGTTGACCAGTTTGCGGAACCGCGTGTGCACCGGCTGGTCTGCGGTCAGCAGGGTATTGACCTGGGGCCAGCCCTTGGCCTGAATCTCCTGCACTTCCTTGTCATTTTCCAGCTCTTCTGCCGACTTTCCACCTGACAACAGCGCGTTGAAATTGTTGGAAAAATCATCCAGCCGACCAACCGCTTCCGAGATCAGGTCATAGTCGAGCACGACATAGGTGCCGCTCGCCTCATCGAAAAAGACCGGGCTTTCCGCACGTTTTTCTTCATAAAATTCAAAGGGGTCTACCAGCACATCCGGCTGGAAAAGCGATTTGGATACTGCTTCGTTCATGGCAAGGTCCTGTTCAGATTAGTCGAAAGCCGGGGTGGGTTTGCCCTCGGCGTTGTAAACCGGCCCTTCGGCGTCCACCCGATATTTGGCGCTGACCGCGTTGATCAGGCCAAAGCTGCCGATATGGGCGAGCATGCTGGCATAATGGACATCCTGAAAATGCTGGGCCAGCGCCTCTTCATCAGTCCATTCCTCGAACACCTCGATGCGGGACGGATTGTGCAGATCGGCGCACCAACTGTAGCACAGGCACCCTTCCTGGCTCAGCGCGCCGTCGATATAGGGCTGCGCTGTCTTCAGACATTCTTCCCGTCTGGCCGGGTCGACATCGATATGCGCCGCAATCAATATTTTCGCCATGATTCCAATTCTCCTAGAGCTTGTTTCCGCCAAACTGGGCGACGACGACAAATATCCGTTTGCTGTAACGCCACTGGCCGTCGATTTTGACAAATTCATCGTCATAGCGGCCGCCGGCAACGCGCGGCTCGCCCTTCTCGACCAGGATTTCATGGGTCTGGTAGCGCCCGGAGGCGGTATCGCCGGTCACTTCGAGGCTGGCGGGGATACCGAGAAAGCTGACGGCATCGAACTGGCCCATCGCGCCGTTCCAGAGATTGACGATATTGTCGCGGCCGACGACCTCGGTGCCCATCAGCGACCAGACGGCATCCTCCGTCCACAGCGCGCCCCAGTCGTCGGGATCCCTGCGCAGCACGGCGTCGCAATAGGCATCGTGCAATTCCCGGATCGCCAGTCGATCTTCTATCGGCCCTGAAAACATGGTCTGCTCCTATCCCTTTTATGGGAGAGACTACACGGCAAAAGCGGTGGAAAGACAAGCTGCCATAAGTGCTAGCGAGGGTTAACGATCAGCTCGTAATGGTTCCCCACCAGCATGTTTAGCTGCGAGCACTTTTTCCCATGGTGGAGGGCCGATGGAAGGTTTGAGACAAGGTTCGACCAATTCCCTCATTCTAAGCGCCCAGTCGTAATAATAGTCATCGCTGGCGCCATCGACTACTAGTCCAACGTTCAAACCAGAGGCATCGGGTCCTTCTGGATTGGCCCTACTGCTCGCCCTCAAAGATAACCAATCACCATCGGCCCTAACCGTGATAATCTCGGGAGCATCGGGAGCTTTACCCTGCAACCATTGCTGGTACCGTCTTGACCACAAATTCTTTTTCTTATCCTCGAATGAGATCAAATGACTGATGGTGCCTTTGCATTGGCTGAGGTCAGCCTCTCGCCAAAGCATCTGAGCTGCCACTTGCCTCGCTGTTTCTTCTCGGTTTGTCGGGAGAAAGCTGTTCAACCAATCTGGCAGTTCATCTGTGTTCCAGTTGGCTGATACCATTCGCAAGACAGGCCTGCATTCCCCATCGCGGCAGGCTGTGAAGCCAGCCTTATTGACCATTTCAATAGCAAAGGACCAAGCAGAAGTGTATTTTTTCAGTGATTCAACATAATATACGTCAATCAGATTAGGAGTTGACCTGTTCCTGAACCCATAGTCTCCGTCAGACTCATGAAAATAGTAGTCACTGTCGAAAGCTAGTTCATCGAACCAGACATCCCATTGTTCAAAGAATCTATCGGCCCAAGCTTCATCAGCAACATGCTCGGATTGGATATTGGATGTTTGCGCGGATAATGCGTTTGATAAAGCAATGCTGGCTAACACCGCCGCTAGAAAAACAAAGAAACGCCTAATGATCAATCGCCGCTGATCCGTTCGATATCGGCGCCCACGGCGGCGAGTTTCTCTTCCAGCCGCTCATAGCCGCGGTCGAGATGATAGATGCGTTGCAGCCGGGTTTCGCCTTCCGCTGCCAGTCCGGCAATCGCCAGACTCATCGAGGCGCGCAGATCGGTCGCCATCACGGGGGCGCCGGTCAGTTTCGCAACGCCGCGCACCACGGCGGTGCGGCCCTTGGTCTCGATATCCGCGCCCATCCGGTTGAGTTCCGGCACATGCATGTAGCGGTTTTCGAAAATGGTTTCGGTGAGCACGCTGGCCCCGTCGGCGAGACAGAGCATCGCCATCAGCTGCGCCTGCATATCGGTGGCAAGGCCAGGATAAGGAGCCGTGGACAGCGTCAGCGGTTTGAGCTTGCCATCCGACGCCACCCTGATGCCTTTGGCATGAACGTCGATATCCAGACCAGCGTGACGCAGCGCATCCAGCGTTGCTTCCATTTCGTCCGCCTTGGCAGCCAGCAGGTCGACTTCGCCGCCGGCAATGCCGACTGCGCAGGCGTAGCTGCCCGCTTCGATCCGGTCGGACATCACGCGATAGGTGCAGCCATGCAGCCGGTCGACACCGGAGATGGTGAGGGTCGAGGTGCCAATGCCCTCGATTTCGCCGCCCATCGCCACCAGCATATTGCAAAGGTCGACAATTTCCGGTTCGCGGGCGGCATTTTTGAGAACGCTGGTGCCATTGGCCAGCACCGCCGCCATCAGCGCATTTTCTGTCGCGCCGACAGACACCACCGGGAAGGTAAAATCGCCGCCGGGCAGGCCGCCATCGGGGACGCGGGCAATGACATAGCCACTGGTGGTTTCGATTGTCGCGCCGAGCGCCTCGATCGCCTTCAGGTGCAGGTCGATCGGCCGGTTACCGATCGCGCAGCCGCCGGGTAGAGACACCCGGCATTCGCCGGCGCGCGCCAGCAGCGGGCCGAGCACCAGGATCGACGCGCGCATTTTACGGACGATATCATAGGGCGCTTCGGTCGAGGTGATCCGGCCGGCCTTGAGCGTCATCACCCGACCGAAATCTTCCGGCCTTGCGCCTTCGATGGTGGTCGACACGCCGAGCTGGTTGAGCAGATGCCCGAAGCTGTCGACATCGGCCAGCCGCGGCAGGTTGCGCAGCGTGACCGGTTCGTCGGTCAGCAGCGCACAGGGCAGCAGGGTCAGGGCGCTATTCTTGGCGCCGGAAATGGGAATGGTGCCGGACAGCCGGTTGCCGCCGCGTATCGAGATAATATCCATGGTCCAGCATTTACCGCAAATGGCGAGACAGGCAAGCCTATTGCGCCGGATCCAAAGGGAGTCCCTGTCGACGAGTGCTAGTTGCGCAGCAATCCGAGCGCGGCATAGGCGGCTTCCACAGTCGGGCGGGCCAGCGTCGAGGCTTTCTCGGACCCGTCGCGCAAAATCGCGTCAATCGCCGAGCTGTCCTGTCGCAATTGCTCGAACCGCTGGCGGATCGGCGACAATTTGCTGACCGCCAAATCGGCCAGCGCCGGTTTGAAGTCGCCGAAACCCTTGCCGGCATATGCGGCGAGCACATCCTCCTGCGTCTGATCGGCGAGTGCGGCGTAGATGCCGATCAGGTTTCTCGCTTCCGGGCGGTCGGCCAGATCGGCGAGATTGTCGGGCAGCGGTTCGGGATCGGTCTTGGCCTTCTTGAACTTGCGCGCGATCGTGTCGTCATCGTCGCTCATGTTGATCCGGCTGAGATCCGAGGGATCGGACTTGCTCATTTTGGCATTGCCGTCGCGCAGGCTCATTATCCGGGCCGCGCTTTTGCCGATGAACGGTTCGGGCGGGACAAAAGTTTCGGTGCCGGTATCGCTGTTGAACTTGGCGGCAATGTCGCGGGCCAGTTCGAGATGCTGCTTCTGGTCCTCGCCCACCGGTACGTGGGTCGCCTGATAGACCAGAACGTCGGCTGCCTGCAGTACCGGATAGCCATAGAGACCGAGCGAAGCCCGTTGCTTGTGCTTGCCGGACTTTTCCTTGAACTGGGTCATCCGGTCGAGCCAGCCCATCGGCGTGTTGCAGATCAGCATCCATGCGAGTTCGGCATGGGCGGGGACCCGGGCCTGGTTGAACAGGATCGACTTGTCCGGATCGACTCCGGCGGCGACCAGGGCGGCAACCATCTCGCGGCAATTGGCGGCCAGTTCGGCGGGGTCATTGTGGACGGTGATCGCGTGCAGGTCGGCGAGGAAGAACAGGCATTCGCCCTCGTCCTGCATCTTCACCCAGTTTTTGATCGCACCCAGATAATTTCCAAGATGGAGATTCCCCGTGGGCTGGATGCCCGATACCGTCCGCATCGTTCTAACTTCCTTCGCTTGCGGCCTCTTCTGCCGCTTTCTTCTTGGTCAGCATGGTGATCTTGTCGCGGTCGACCGCGCCGGTCAGCCACGCGAGTGCGGCATAAACCAGTCCGCCGACGCTGACCAGAGCGGTGATCGACCCGACCCGTTGCCAGATTGTGCCGTCATAAAGACCTTCGCCGATCGGCGCGGCATAGACCAGCACGACCGCCATGCCGGCCGCCGACAGCGTGATCCGCCCGATCCGGATCAGCAGCGTCCATTCCAGATGAAAATGGCCGCGCCGGTGGAGCATGATATAGAGCATCGCGCAGTTGCACCATGCGGCCACCGCTCCGGCGAAGGCCAGACCCTTGATCCCGTAGACCGGAATCAACAGCAGGTTGAGCGTAATGTTGATGAACAGCGAGATCGCTGCGGTATAGACCGGGGTTTTGGTATCTTTCCGCGCAAAGAAGCCGGGGATCAGGACCTTGACCATCACATAGGCCGGCAGGCCGACAACCAGCGCGGCGACGACCGCGGATGTGGTCTGGCCATCGGCGGCGGTAAAATTCCCTCCGACATAGAAGGAGGTAACCAGCGGCCCGGCGGCAAAGAACAGGGCGATCGCAGCCGGTATGGTCAGCAGCATGCCCAGTTCGATGGCGTTGCTTTGCAGCCTTTGCGCGCCGCCCTTGTCGTCCTTGGCGATGAAGCGCGACAGGGCCGGAAGAATCGCGGTGCCAAGGGCAATGCCGATGATACCCAGCGGCAGCTGATTGAGCCGGTCCGCCATCGCCAGATAGACGAATGATCCTTCCGGCAGACGCCCGAGGAAGAACAGGTCGATAAACCGGCTGATCTGGTAAATACCGGCACCGAACACGGCCGGCAGAATCAGCACGCCCAGTTCCCTTACATCAGCGCTGAAGCGCGGCATCTTGAGCGGAAAGCGGAAACCGGTCTTGCGCGCCCAGTAATAAAGCCAGAGCATTTGCACCAGGCCAGCTGCGGCGACGGCCATCGCCAGAAAATAGGCTGTCTGGCGCGGATCATTGCCGTCATTGAGCAGATAGGCGGCAAGCAGCGCGGTGATCATGCAGATATTGAGCATGATCGGCGCCGCCGCCGCTGCCGCGAACCGGCTGAGCGAGTTCAGTATCGCCGCGAATAATGTCGTGATGCTGATCAGCCCGAGATAGGGGAAGGTGATCCGGGCCAGCGAAATCGAAAAGCCGTTTGTCCGCCCGCCTCTGCCGAAATCGTCGATCAGCCAGATGATGCCGGGCATGGCAAGCATCATGATTGCCGAAAAGACCAGCAGCAGCGGTACGAATACGGAAAGCACCTCGGTCACGAATGTCTGGGCCGCGGTCCGGTTCTCGTCCGCTTCCATCTTGCGGTTGAACAGCGGCACAAAGGCGGCCGAGAAGGCGCCCTCGGCGAACAGGCGGCGAAAGATATTGGGTAGCTGGAAGGCGAGCTGCCAGGCATCGGCTGCTGCACCGGCGCCCAGAATCCGGGCCAGCATGATATCGCGGACAAAGCCGAACACACGGCTGACCAGTGTCAGGCCGGCGATAGTTCCGGTGGATTTCAGCAGGTTCATACCCGCTGCCCTAGCAGGGGAACTTAGGCGTTACCAACGGGTTGCTCGCCCGATTGCTGTGCGGCCATCTGTTCGCGCTGCTGCATGTATAGCGCCGTGAAATCGATTGGCTCCAGCAACAGCGGCTGGAAGCCGGCATCGCGTACCGCGTCGGAAATGACGGCCCGGGCAAAGGGGAAGAGCAGCCGGGGCGCTTCGGCAAACAGGAACGGATGCGCTTGTTCTTCTGTCACGTTGCGCAGGCCGAACAGGCCGCAGTAGAGCAGCTCGATAGCGAAGGCGACGCCCTCGTCCGCCTTGGCGGTGACCTCGATCTTGAGCTCGACTTCGTGAACTTCGTCGGAGACCTGAGAAGATCCGATGTTGAACTGCACATCGATCTGGGGCTGCGCATTCCACTGGTACACGTCCGGTGCATTGGGATTTTCGACCGAAAGGTCTTTCACATATTGCGAAATTACACCGATCTGCGGCTGCGTGTCCGCTCCGTTTGCCAGCGGGTCCGGTGCTGTGACATTTTCGCCAAGGTTTGCTTCAGATTCACTTTTGTCATTCTCATCAGCCATCGGGCCTGTCCTTTCGGAAAAATCAGTCAAACATGTCCTTTGGCGCATATTGCCGCGCCGTTCGCAGCGCGCCTAGCAGGGGACGGAACCAAGGGCAATGAAAGAGTAGGGCGCAGGACAGGGGCCTGCTTGCCGGCATATTTGTAAGCGCAGGTTCACAAATCGGTTGATAGAAATGGAGGTCGATCTGCGGAAAAGCGGCTTTTCCACTAATGCCATTTGAAACCGCTCCTGTTTCTGCCTATGTATAGGGTCAAAGAAAAGATTGGATTTTGAAGTGACCATCGAAATTGTATTATTGGCTATGGTAGCAGCCTTCCTGGGCCTGCGTCTCTATTCTGTGCTGGGCAAGCGCAGCGGTCATGAGCAGGAACATATGCCGCGGAATATCGAGCCACGCGGCAATGACCGTCGACCCCTGAATGATGCCAAGCCGCATGTCCCGGATATTGTGCCGGCACCTGCGGGAACGCCCAATATGGTCTATGACAATAGCGCCGAAGCCGGGATGCGGGAAATCCTGAGCGCCGACCGCAATTTTGACGTCGGCCGGTTCGTCGAGGGCGCACAGTCAGCCTATACGATGATCCTGGAAGCCTTCTGGAAAGGCGACAAGGACGAACTGAAATCCTTGTGTGACCAAGATGTCTACGAAAGTTTCGCCGAAGTTATCGACGCGCGGGAAAAGCGCGGCGAAATTCTCGAGAATCAGCTGGTGCGAATCGACAGTGCGCGCATTTCTGCCGCCGAATATCGTCGGCCGGTGGCGCGGATCACCGTACAGTTTGATGCCGATATCGCCGCCGTGGTCAAGGACAAGAAGGGTAACCTGATCGGCGGCTCCTTGTCCGATGCTGCCGAAACGCACGATGTCTGGACGTTCAGCCGCGACCTGTCCAGCGCCGACCCCAACTGGCTGCTCGACGAAACCGATGAGGCCTGATCGCCGGTCGCGCAGCTTTACCACCATGAAAATCGGGGCGCTTGTCGGAGCAATGGCGGTGGTCAGCGCCTGTTCCATGTCGATCATCCCTCAGGGCGCTGTCCGCGGCCAGGCTCCGTCTCCGGCTACGCAGCAGGATGGCGAGTGGGTAACGGGCGCAAGGCCCGATGCCGCAGCGCAACCCTCCTATAAAAATGGCGCACCGCCGCTCTTCCGGCCGGTCGATTCTGCGCAACTGGTAAGAATCGGTGATGACCCAAGCCGGGCAACCGGTGCCGGTATTGCATCGGGACCGGATATTGCCAGCCTCAGTCTGGGCGAGACGAAGGCTGTCGCAGCGCTGCAATCTTTCCGTACCAGCTGTTCTTCGCTGGTCCGGCGCGAGGATAGCAGCGGCCTGACAAGGGGCGTCGACTGGCAATTGTCCTGCGACGCTGCCCAGAACTGGCCAGCCAATGATGCCGCGCGCTTTTTTGCCTCCTATTTCGAAGCGGTGCAGATTGGCGAGGGCAAGGCGTTCGCGACCGGCTATTTCGAACCGCAGATCAGCGGCTCGCGAGTCCGCAACGCGCGATACCAGGTGCCGGTGTACCGGCGACCCGACAATCTGATCGACGTCGATCTCGGCCTGTTTTCGGAAGCGCTGAAAGACAAGCGGGTCCGTGGCAAGGTCGACGGAACCAAATTGGTGCCGTTTGAAGACCGGGCCCGGATCGACGACGGCGCGCTTGCCGGTCAGGGACTCGAGATCGCCTGGGCAGAAGATTATATCGACATGTTCTTTCTGCAGATCCAGGGCAGCGGCCGGCTGGCGCTGCCGGGTGGCGATGTCATGCGGATCGGCTATGCCGGCCAGAACGGCCATGACTATACCGGTATCGGCAAAGTGATGCGCGAACGCGGGCTGCTCGCCGATGGCAAGACCAACATGCAGGGCATTGTCGAATGGCTGCGGGCAAATCCGCAAGAGGGCATGAAGATCATGCGCGAAAACAAGAGCTATGTCTTCTTCCAAGAGCTGACCGGCCCAGGCCCTTTGGGCGCAATGGGTCACCCGGTGGTCGCCAGGACCTCGGTTGCGGCCGACCGGATGTTCGTGCCGCTGGGCGCACCGGTCTTTCTCGACATGGCCCATGATGTTGCTGACGGCCTCTGGGTCGCGCAGGATACCGGCGGCGCGATCAAGGGCGCCAACCGCTTCGACACCTTCTGGGGCGCAGGGGAACAGGCGGCGCAGATCGCCGGCGGCATGTCCTCCAACGGGCAGGCATTGCTGTTTTTGCCCAAGGGAGCGGTTGCCAGGCTTGTCGCCGCTCGCCGAAACCCGGGCCAGTAACCATGGCGGACCGGCCCCTTACCGCCGGTGAAAAGGCGCTCTGGCAAAAGGTTATCGAGACCGTCGAGCCGCTTGACCGGGCAAGCGTCAAACGGGTCGAACGCCTGCCTGTCGCCAGCAGGCCACGCGAACTTTCCGGCCCGATCACCGCCGAAAGCTTTGGCGGCAAGACGGCTGTGCCGCTGCGCGATCAGAAGCCGGTGCCGACCCGCCACGGCCTCGATGGTGGCTGGGATCGCCGTCTCGCCAAGGGGATGGTGCAGCCAGACGTCACCGTCGACTTGCATGGCTACACATTGTCTTCCGCGCACGGTCGTCTGGACAGTGCGCTCGAACTCAGCGTGGCGGCTGGCCATCGGGCAATATTGCTGATTACCGGCAAGGCGCGCAACGACGACGAGCGGCGGCGCGAAGGTGGTCGCGGTGCGATTCGGGCGGCGATTGCCGACTGGCTGGCCGCTTCGCGCCACGCTTCGCATATCGCCACGGTACGCCGGGCGCATCCGCGCCATGGCGGCGCCGGCGCGCTCTATATCATCTTGCGGCGTCGCCGCTGAGCATCACTCGGACTTGTAGACCACGCCGGCTTTCATCACGAACGGTACGTTTTCGAGCAAAGCGACATCGGCAAGCGGGTTGCCGTCCACCGCGATAATGTCGGCCGAAGCGCCGACCGTCAGCGCGCCGAATTTTCCGGACTGGCCGAGCGCATCGGCGGCATTGTAAGTCGCCGCGCGCAGCGCTTCTGCCGGTGTCATGCCGAAGCGGACCATCCGCGAGAGCTGCTTGGCGTTGTCGCCATGGGGATAGACACCGGCATCGGTGCCCATCACCATCTTCACGCCTGCCTGGTGGGCCCGGCGAAAACTCTCGCGCTGCGTTGCGCCGGTCATCCGTTCCTTGGCCAGACTCTCTTCCAGAAAACCGGCCTTTTCGCCTTCGCCCAGAATATATTCGGTGTTGTAGATATCCATCGACAAATAGGTTCCCTGACGCCTGGCCATCGCGATGCCCTCGTCGGAAATGAAGCTGGCATGTTCGATCGTATCGACACCGGCTTTGAGCGCATTGATAATGCCCTCTGCACCATGGGCATGCGAGGCTACCTTGCGACCATGGCTGTGCGCCTCTTCGGTCAGCGCGGTCAGTTCCTCCACCGTATATTGCGGGGCGCCGACCTGCGTGCCTTTCGACAAGACACCGCCGGTCGAGCAGGTCTTGATCAGGTCGACGCCATATTTGATATTGCGCCGTACCTTGGCGCGCGCCGCCCAGGGACCGTCCGCCACACCTTCACCGACGATCCCGAATTCTTCGGGAAGCAGATTATTGTCGCTGCAATGGCCACCGGTGATGCCGATCGACGGGCCTGAAACAAACATTCGCGGACCAGGCACATCGCCGTCGGCGATCGCGTCTCGCAGGGCGACGTCGGAAAAACTGGGTGCGCCTACATTCCGGACCGTCGTGAAGCCTGCCATAAGCGTCGTCCGCGCGTTCATCACGCCGGTAATCGCGGCGCGTTCATGGGATATGACGAGGCGCCGATAGCCCTGGTCCGTCGCTTTGCCGGTGAAATGGACATGCATATCGACAAGCCCCGGCATGACAATCCTGTCGCCGAGATCGATGATGCGCGAACCTTCGGGCAAGGCTGTGGCGCCAGAGGCAATCGATCGAATCGTGCCGTCGGTGACCGTGATCACCGGACTGGCAACCAAAACGCCTTTTTCAACATCAACCATCGCGGCGGCCTTGATCACTACCGTTTCGGCAAGCGACGGGGATGACATGAGGAGCAGCGCCGCAGCGGTCAATAGTATCCGTCTCACAAAGTCTCTCCTTCTTGCGGTCCGGATTCAGTCCGGCCCGTTATGGTGGGCGCGCCGGTCAGACGAGCGCGCGTTCGACAATCAGGGCGTAGATTTGCACCAGTTTTTCAAGATCATCGGTTGCCACCGCTTCGTCCAGCTTGTGCATGGTCGCGTTGCACAGGCCAAATTCGACCACCGGCATGATCTTCGCCAGAAAGCGGGCGTCGGAGGTGCCGCCCGAGGTGGACAGTTCGGGTTCGATGCCGAGCACCTCGCGGACCGCGCCTGCAATGATGTCCGAAAATTCGCCCGGCGGAGTGAGAAACGGTTCGCCGGAAATGATCGGCTTGAGTTCGCCGCCGTGCTTTTCGACAATCTCTCGAACCATGGCACCCAGACTCTCTCCCGTGTGCCGGTCGTTGAACCGGATCGACAGGCGACCCTCCGCCTTGGCCGGGATCACATTGTGCGCCGGATTGCCGACGTGCAGGTCGGTAAACTCGATATTGCTTGGCTGGAACCAGTCGGTTCCGTCGTCGAGCCGGAGCGCATCAATTTCGCTCAGTATCTTGCCCAATTTGGTAATCGGATTGTCGGCGTTGTGCGGGTAGGCGACATGGCCCTGCATGCCGTGAACGGTGACCCACATATTGACCGAACCGCGCCGGCCAATCTTCATCATGTCGCCGAGCCGGTGGACCGATGTCGGCTCGCCGACAAGGCACAGGTCCGGAACGATATCGCGTTCGGCCATATAGTCCATCAGCGCGACCGTGCCGAAGCGGGCCGGTCCTTCCTCGTCGCCGGTAATGATCAGGCTGATTGTACCGAGATCTGCGGGCAGCTTGTGCAGCGCGCTGACAAAGGCGGCGATACTGCCCTTCATGTCGACCGCGCCGCGCCCGTGCAGCAGATCGCCGCGCACTTCCGGGACGAACGGGTCGGTCTGCCAGCCCTGTCCTGGCGGGACCACATCAAGATGACCTGCATAGGCAAAATGGCGCGAACCGGCCGGGCCCTTGCGGATTGCGAAAAGATTTTCAACGGGACCGTCGGGCGCCTCGCCGGAAATGAAACGGGTGACGGCAAAACCCAGCGGCTCCAGCATCGCCCCCATTTCGTCAAACACGCCGCCGCTTGCGGGAGTGATGCTGGGTTGCGCGATCAGACGCTTGGCCAGGTCGAGGACGGTCGGGTTTGTCACTGGCCGGCGCTCAGGCTTCAGCCGCTTCCGGCCGTTCGAGCCGTTCGATCACCCACGGTTCTTCCTCGGCAGCCTCCATCCATTGCGCGGTCCACTCGTGGTCGAGGATCGTCTGCATATAGCTGGTGGCAAAGCCGGGGAGGCGGAATCCATAAGTCTGAAAGCGCGAAACCACCGGCGCATACATGATATCCGCGGCGCCATAGGTGCCGAACAGAAACGGTCCGCCGCCGCCAAAGCGCGCCCGCGCCTGCGCCCATAGCTCAATAACCCGTGCGGCGTCTGCCTTGACCTCGTCGCTGAAATCGAGACCCTCGTAAATTTTCCGCGTGTTCATCGGGCACTGGCGGCGCAGCGCCATGAATCCCGAATGCATTTCCGCGGCCATCGAACGGGCCATGCCGCGCGCGGTCTCGTCTTTCGGCCAGAAGCGGTCGCGGTGGGTCTTGTCGGCAAGCCAGTCGATAATCGCCAGGCTGTCCCAGACCACGGTCTCGTCATCCCAGAGGATCGGAACCTTGCCGCCCGACGGCGCAAAATTTTCGGTCGCCCGGACATGGTCCCAGTCGTCGCCATAGAGCGGCACGGTCAGTTCCTCGAAGGACAGGCCCGATTGCTTGCAGGCCAGCCAGCCGCGCATCGACCAGCTGGAATAGGCCTTGTTTCCGATTATCAGTTTCATACCATGCCCCATAACCAAATATGATCGGCGGTGTCGAGCAATGCTTCTCCGGGCACAAGTGCCGCGCCCTCAGCTCTGCACAGCCTCCAGAACGGCCAGCCGCAGTTCGTCGATACCCTGTTTTTTCTCGGAAGACGTCAGCAGCAGATCCGGATGAGCGGCTGGATGCTTCTTGGCGATTGCCGCCACTTGCTCCGCCGTTGCGTCCAGTTCTTCCTGCTTTACCTTGTCCGCCTTGGTCAGCACGACCCGGTAGCTGACCGCTGCCTTGTCGAGCATTTCCATGACTTCCTCGTCGACCGGCTTGATGCCATGGCGCGAATCGATCAGCACGAAGGTCCGCTTCAGCACCGCCCGCCCGCGCAGATAGTCGTTGATCAGAAAGCGCCATTTCTGGACCACTTTTGGCGGGGCCTTGGCGAAGCCATAGCCTGGCATGTCGCAGATCCGGAAGATCAGCGGATCACCGACATCGAAGAAATTGAGCTCCTGCGTCCGGCCCGGTGTGTTCGATGTCCGCGCCAGACCGTTGCGGTTGGTGAGCGCGTTGATCAGCGACGACTTGCCGACATTGGAGCGGCCGGCAAAGGCGATTTCCGGGACCTTCGGGTCTGGCAGAAACTGCAGCTGCGGCGCACTTTTCAGAAAGCTGATCGGTCCGGAAAACAGCTTCGGATGAAGCGGCGTCATGCCTCCGCCTTGTCAGCCGCTGCCTTGCGCGCCTTCTCTTCGGCTTCCTTGGCCATCATTTCCTTCATCTGCGGATGGCGCGAATAGAGCCATTTCTGCTGTGCGATGGTCAGGATGTTGGACACCGTCCAGTAGAGCTGCAGACCGGCGGCAAACGGCGCCATGATGAATACCAGGATCCACGGCATGATGCTGAAGATCTGTTTCTGCATCGGGTCCATGGGAGCCGGGTTGAGCTTGAACTGCAGGTGCATGGTGATGCCCATCAAGATCGGCAGGACACCGACGGCAAGGAAGGTTGGCGGGTCGAAGGGCAGCAGTCCGAACAGGTTGACCGGAGTCAGCGGATCAGGCGCGCTCAGATCCTTGATCCACAGGGCAAAGGGCTGGTGGCGCATTTCGATCGACAGCATCAGCACCTTGTACAGCGCGAAAAAGATCGGAATCTGCAGGAAGATCGGCAGACAGCCGGCAAGCGGATTGACCTTCTCTTCCTTGTACAGCTTCATGATTTCCTGTTGCTGCACCTGCTTGTCGTCCTTGTGCTTCTCCTGGATCGCCTTCATCTTCGGCTGAACGGCGCGCATTTGCGCCATGGAGGCAAATTGTTTCTGGGCAATCGGGAACATCACCCCGCGGACAACGAAGGTCATCAGGATGATCGCGACACCGAAATTCCCGACCAGCTTGAACAGCCAGTTGAGCAGATAAAACAGCGGTTTCTCGAACCAGTAGAACCAGCCCCAGTCGATCGCGCGGTCCAGGTTTTTGATGCCGAATTCCGCTTCATATTTTTCCAGCAGCGCGTTTTCCTTTGCCCCTGCAAACAGACGGGTCGTGGTTTTCAGCTGCTGTCCCGAGGCGACGATTTGCGGGTTCTTTTTCGCAATCTCGGCCTGGAAAATATCGCCTCCGCCGGACCGGAAGCGGCCATCGACGTCGGAAATATTTTCCGGGACCAGGGCGCCAAGCCAATATTTGTCGGTAAAGCCGAGCCAGCTGACCTCCTTGTCATAGGCGTTGGTTCCGGCAACCGCGGAGGTACCGAACAGGCTTGCAAAAAATCCGGGTTCTTCGCCGGCCAGATTTTTGTAATCGACATCGTAATTGGCGGCGCCCTCATAGACACCAACCGGACCGGAGTGGATGGTCCAGGTGCTGGCTTCACTGGGTGGAATATTGTCGAGATCCCGTTTCCGGTTGAGCAGGCCGTAGGGCCGGATCGCGATCGGGTTGGCGCCGCGGTTGATTACCGTTTGCTCGCTGGTGATGAGATAATCGGGGTCAATCGACAACTTGATGATATAGGTCTGGCCGGTTTCGTTCGCCCAGCTCAGCGTCACCGGTGTTTCCGGGGTCAGTTTGCTGCCGTCGGTGGACCAGATGCTATTGTCATCCGGTACAGCCACGCCTTCGCCGGCCCAGCCAAAGCGGCTGAAATAGGCATTTTCGGTGCCGGAAGGCGCAAATAGCCGGATCGGCTTGCTGTCCTTGCTCATGTCGACGGTGTGATCGGTCAGCGTCAGATCATCAATCCGTCCGCCCTTGAGATTGACCGAACCGTTCAGGCGGGGGGTTTCGATCAGAACGCGGGGATTTTCCCGCAAGACCGTTGCCAGCGGCCTGATCTTGCCAGACTCCGCTGTGGTGGCAATATCCGCGTTGCCGGTCGCCGGGGTACCGCTCGAAGAACCGGTTCCGGCAGGAACCTGGTCGGTGGCTGGTACATTCGCCTGCTCCACGACCTCGTTCTTGTTGGCCATGTCCGGGAAAAACCGTTCCATCATCAGCGGCCAGCCGAACAGAATGATACCGGTGAGGAGCACCGCCATGATGATATTGCGTTTGTCGTCCACTATTTCGTCCCGCTTTCGGCCATTTGTTGCAAATAGGATCGGTGTATGAGGGTATCAAGGCACCGGGTCATAACCCGAGCCACCCCAAGGATGGCAGCGCAATAGCCGTTTAGCCCCCAGCCAGCTACCCCTAATTGCACCATGTTTCTCGATCGCCTCGATCGTATAGGCGCTGCAGGTCGGCATGTAGCGGCAAGTCGGGGGCAAAATACGGGAGGGGCCCCATTGCCAGCACCGTACACAGAAGATGAAGACGGATTTCAGCATCGCTGGGCCAGCTTTTTTGCCAGATGGTTCAGGCCCTTTTCGAGATCGGCCTTCATGGTAGCGAAATCCGCTTCTGTGTCGGCCTTGCGGCCAATCATGATATGGTCGACGCCGGTAATCCCATGGCCGGGCAGGGCCTGTGCGAGCAGCGCGCGGAATCGCCGCTTCATGCGATTGCGCGCCACGGCGTTACCGATTTTCTTGGTGACGGTGATGCCGAAGCGGATGGTCTGTTCGGGAATAGGGTGAGTGTCGCGCCGTTTATGCGCCAGCAAAACAAAATTGGCGGTTACGAATCGCTTGCCGCGGTTTGCGGCGAGAAAATCTGCGCGTTTGCGAATCACTTCGATAGGCCGGTTTGACTCGGCGGGTGCCGAATCGGACAAAAGGCGCTTCGCGTCTATATGATCCGGCGATAGGCGTGCTTCGGATGGCTCAGCACGAGCGGTCATATTGCTTTTAGGCAGAGAGCTTCTTGCGGCCACGGGCACGGCGGGCTGCCAGCACTTTGCGACCGCCAACGGTAGCTTTGCGGGCGCGGAAACCATGGCGCCGTTTACGGACCAGGCGGCTCGGTTGAAATGTACGCTTCATCGCGAATATCCTACGTCAAAATTTCGATAAAAAAGGCCGCCAAAAGCTGCGGCCGATACGTTGTCGCTGCGATTAGGCAGGCAGGCGCGGAAAGTCAAGCGTTTGCGCGCGCTCCTCACCCTAAACTTTCTTGTCCCGATTGCCGGTCTTCACCTTGCCGAAAATCGGCAGTTCAAAATCGTCGGGTAGCGTCTTGTGATGCCTTCTGCGCATCGCCCAGTCGGTCCATTTGCCATAATTGGGGTATCGCCGCTTGAAATCGACATAGCGTTTCTTCGCCCAGCGGGAGTTTTGCAGGACCAGGGCCAGACCGATCGGAAAGACAATGATGAAGCCCGGTCCGGGGATCGCGCCGATGATTGGTGACACCAGAATCAGCGCAAATCCGATCACCGAAAGCAGGAATCGGGAGCCGGACGTATATTTCCAACGCTTTTTTTTGAGTTTGTCGTCCATCGTCTTCCATTTGGTGCTTCGCGATCACGGGCGCAAGCTTGCTACCATCATTAAAGCGCGCAACGGCGATTATCGTTCCCGAAGATGCACGAGACGTGAACGGTAACTGCAGGTGGAGGGACTAGTGGAGGAGTTGAAAGCGCGCCATGTCGCCGCGTGACAGCCGCAACTGCTCCGAGAAGGGGACACTGTTGGTCAGCGCGTAAAAGGCCTTTGCCGTGGGAAGCGGCACACCCATTTCTGCATAATAGTCGAGATATTCGGCATGAACCGGATCGCTGGCCGGATAGTCACCTGCCTGCCGCCCGTCTTCGTCCATCCAGCTGTGGACGATGAATTCCGCAGCAGGGTCCGCGGTCCGCGTTATTCCGGCGAGGAACAACTCCACCGCGCCGGAGCGGACAGAGCCATGGGCCGGTACATTGGTGCTGATCCCGGCGCGGCGAATCATTCTGGCCAGTCTGAGATTGGCTTCCTCATCCACCGATCCGTCACAATCGAGCATTTCGATCCGCCTGATCCCGGGATGTTGGCTGAGCATCTGCCGGAACAGAGCCGGTGTGTAGCTGTCCACCGTGCCCGTCATCTCAACCGTATCGGGAGCGATCACACGAAAGGGTCCATACTGGCCATAAGTGGCGCTTGCCGGCGTTGCCCGGGTTTCCGGTTCGAAAAGGTCATACTCGAAAATCTCGACCGTTTCGGTGACGGTATAGCTGCTGGAGCTATATGCCGGCTGGACCGGGAGCAGCAGCAACGCACAGAGCATCAGGGCGCTGAGAACAAACCCGTGGCGGGTGTTGCCCAACAGGCTTTCATGTGCCCAAATATCTGATCGGTTGCTCCAGTTCATGCGCTCCTGATGCAGGCTATCCGCTTGCCAAAGCGTTTGCGCGCGTGGTTGTGGCAATATTAACCGGATTCCCTGGCTGATTTCCGGTGTTTTGACGGTTGCGGCCAAGGCGCGGTTGAGGCTCGACTCAATCGCCGGGCGCTTCCATGATTCCAGCATGCAATTGGGGCGGCTATGATGGTGGCGCTGGTTCAGACGGTGGCCTATCTCGGACTGGAGGCGCGCGGAGTAGAAGTGCAATGTCAGGTTGCGCCGGGCTTGCCTGCCTTCAACGTGGTCGGCTTGCCGGACAAGGCGGTGGCCGAGAGCCGCGAGCGGGTGCGGGCGGCTATCGCGGCAATGGGCCTTTCGCTGCCGCCGAAGCGTATCACGGTCAATCTTTCTCCTGCCGACCTGCCCAAGGCCGGCTCCCATTATGATCTGCCGATTGCGCTGGCGCTGCTCGGTGCGATGGGCATTGTCGATGCCGAAACGCTGGCCAGCTATGTCGTGGTGGGCGAATTGTCGCTGGACGGGCGACTCGCGGCTACTCCCGGCGTGCTGTTGGCCGCGCTGCACGCGTCAGGCAGGGATCTGGGCCTCATCTGTCCGGCGTTGCAGGGCCCGGAAGCGGCCTGGGCCGGCGATATCGAGGTGTTGGCTCCGGGAGATCTGCTGGCGCTGCTCAACCATTTCAAGGGACAGTCGATACTGACGCCGCCGGAAACCGGCGTTGCTCCCGAACCCGATTACGGGCCGGACCTGAAGGATGTGAAGGGACAGGAAACCGCAAAGCGGGCGCTGGAAATTGCAGCGGCTGGCGGTCACAATCTGTTGATGAACGGTCCGCCGGGGTCGGGTAAATCCATGCTCGCGTCCTGCCTGCCGGGGATATTGCCGCCCCTTTCTCCGGCGGAAGCGCTGGAAGTGTCGATGGTGGCATCCGTCGCCGGCACGCTCGCGGGGGGGCAGATGTCCCGCCAGCGGCCGTTTCGCACCCCGCATCACAGCGCTTCGATGGCGGCGCTGGTCGGCGGCGGATTGAAGGTGCGTCCCGGCGAGGTCAGCATGGCCCATCTTGGGGTATTGTTCCTCGATGAACTGCCGGAATTCCAGCGACCGGTTCTCGATTCGCTGCGCCAGCCGCTCGAAACCGGAGAGGTCAGCGTGGCCAGAGCCAATGCGCATGTTACCTTCCCGGCGCGTGTGCAGATGGTTGCGGCGATGAATCCGTGACCTTGTGTTGCTTTCGTGCGGCCACTTTGGAAAGGGGTGGATTGGGTGGGGTTAGGGATGACGCTGCGGTCGGCTCATGGAGGAAGGTAAATTCCACCTCGTCCTCACTGATATCAACGCGGACTAAGACTGCTTCAATCAGCAATCGTTTGTTTTCTTTGGTTAGGTCATTCCATCTGTCGAGAATGTCCTTGGTTTCCTCAAAGGCACTCTCGGCATCTAATATGGTCTGCCGAATGGCGTCTTGTCTGGCGAGAAGGCGCGGTAGTTCTTCTTCCAGTTCAGTTTTGCGCACGGCTTTCTCATCATAGCGAGATTTGAACCCAGCCTCGTCCAATGCCTGCTTCTGATACAAGTCTAATAGCGTATCAACGTCACCATCTACCTTGCGGATAGTTTCCTTGTGAGTATCAATCAGGAGAGAGAGTTCGTCGATCTTTTGCGTGGCACGTTTCTTCCTTAAGTCAACATCGTGGCCAGTAATGCCAGCAGCCGCAATCTCGGCCAAGAAACACTCTTCTAGAGTGTCCATGGGAATCCGGTTCTTGCAATTATTGCAAACGTATTTTTTTGACTGGCTTGGCACGAACATTTTGGTGCCGCAGCCGCAATGGGCGTAGCTCATAAACAAATTTACTGATTGGCGGGTGTATCGCTTGCCGTTGCGGCGTTGAGCATCAAGGTAGCTGACACATTCGTTGAACAATTCCTCTGACACCAATGGTTCCACGTCGTGATAGACCCAATCTTCTTTAGGTTTGAGTTCCCATGCGCCGGTTGCGGCATTTGATTGGGTGCTGTAGTTAGCGCGTTTTTTGCCGATGGCGGTGGTGTCTCGGATTAAGCGCTCAATCGTCGTATCGCTCCATTTTGCCCCTTTGCGGGTACGGTGGCCCATGTCGTTAAGATGGCGCGCTACGGTTTTCTTGCGCTTGTGCTTTTGGAAGAGTGTGTAGATCAAAACACGGATGGGGGCTTCATCCTGATCGACGATTAGCTTCTTGTCGGTCCATTGGTAGCCATAGGGCGCGGGGCCGCCAAGCGGCTTCCCTAGTTTGGCTCTGATCGGGACTGATGCGGCGACGCGGGAGGCAATTTCTTCTCGTTCCCAATTCGCCATGGCGGCCAGCATGTTGTAGAACATACGTCCGGCGGGTGTGCTGGTGTCTATGCTCTCGGCCAGTGATACGAGGTCGGCGTCGGCTTTTTGGAATAAATCCGCAAATTCGAGCAGTTCGCGGTTGTTGCGTGATAAACGCGCCAGTTTCGAGAAGATCAAGCCGGAAATGTGACCGGCTTGCACATCTGCAATCATACGTCGCGCTTCAGGGTGGTCTATGACGCGCTTGCCGGAAACAGCTTCAAGGCGATAGGTTTCTACTACCTCCCAATCCTTGCTTTCCGCGTAGAGACTGGCGCGGTGTTGATGGACTTCAAGGCTATCGCCGTGCATCTGATCGTCAGTCGAGACACGCAGCCAGATGCCGACCTTTTTCTTGGTTTTCATCCGTCCGGTCTAAGCGTTCAGCTATTGGTGCTCAATGGAAATGAGTCGAGTTGAGTCAGTGTTTAGACTGGTTTTTGGCTGTTTTTCCTTGACAATTTCGGACAACAATGGACGCCTTCGAGATAATGATTAAAATTTCACAGTTAATCCGGTAGAAGAATTCCATGCGGATTATTGTGTTAGCGACGATAGGAATATTGAGTCTGGGACAACCAGTTCTTACCAGCCCTTCGTTTGCACACGGTGGGCGCACGGCTGCGGATGGATGTCATAATGATCGTAAGAACGGCGGGCGGCATTGTCACGGCGGTAATGCTCGGCCGCAAGCGGTGAAACGTTCCAATGGATCGACCTATTACCCAAACTGCACAGCGGCTCGTGATGCTGGAGCTGCTCCAGTGCGCCTGGGACAGCCGGGATATGGATCGCACCTAGATCACGATAATGATGGGGTTGGGTGCGAGTAATTTCGGCGCGCTATTAAATAACTAAGATTCCAAAGGTTGAACATATGATTGTCCTTTTCTTTGCTCATCCTAAATTTTCGTGATATATTATTACAATGAAAATCGATCAAATCCTTTTGCCAAAGGAAATAGAAAATGACCCTGAAGGTTTTGCAGACCAAGCGTTTTCTCTTGTTGAATCAGCTTCTTCAAACTTCACCAGTCAAGATCAGGTGAAACATTTTCTAGAAAATCACATTGAGCTTGAAATGCAGCAAGCTAATATCTTCCAAGAATTTGAGGGCGTGCCCTATCATTCAAATATGAGCAAATCTGCACGATCACGTCTTGCCGCCTTCCAGCTTATGTTGAACCGGTTAGTTTAAACAATTAATCTTTGCCCGTTCCATTACAACCTGAACAAGTTCCACTCCCATTGCATCCAGGACACACTACTTCGCCACCGCCACGTTGCAATTGCTTTGACGGATGGGGTGTAACGCTTTTTCCATCACCAGTGCCGTTGCATGGCTTACATCTACCGCTTCCACCGCAAAATTTACAATTCGACATACCTCTCTCCTTCTGGTTCTTCACATTCTCTATAATACAAGTGGCTATACCATTATGAATTTTCTGTCGATAGTCACCAACACTTTATGAATGCATCTTCCGATAGTTCACAACCATTTATACGCTGGAGATTTGATAATTATTTTAGATACCTCAATGGATGATGACATTTATATCTTCCAGCTTCCCTAAAGATTGTTTTAGTTCTGATGCTTCCTTTCGACTTAAATCGAAACTATATGGTTCCGAATTTCCATTCTCATAGATTAGGATGTTATCACTTGTTAGATATTTGAATGACAGAAAGCCTAAAACAGTGCTTATCGCCCCCAAAATATAGTATCCGTTAGAAAATGAGAAAAATGCAACAATCGCTAAAAATATCACAAACCCCCAGGAGTTTTTGATATAGATATGGACATCACTAATGTCAGTTAGAGGCACACTAATATCTTGACTATTCTTGTATATAAATAAACGCTTTTTTGAAAAACAAAAACCCCGCCCAATTCCAACAATGCCCTCCGCAATGACTTTTTCATCCATCGAACTACCCCTTATCCAGAATGCGATATTGAGCATTTATCAACTCAAAAAGCAATGTGGCAGAGGACAATTGTCGAGTTGGGCGGAGGCTACTCAACATTAGTGTCTCACCTTGAGGATAATGGTACAATGCTTCATTCGCATGCATTCTCGCTACGAACTGGTCATGAAATGCGGAAAAACGGTACAGACGCGCCGTTAGCGCTATTTAGTCCTAAATTTGACTGGGTCCTGCAAGAGCTGATCCCAATCGATCAGAGATAAATACTTTATGTGGGCATCGGTCATTTTTTCAGTTCGCCGTACATGATTGATACTTTTGCTAAATTCCCGCTCCCCGCTCCTGACTGCCCCCTAGAATCATGCGACGAGCAATGAAATACTGGTTATAATTTCATTAGCGACAAAAGCAAAAGGCCCCGAGTCAGATTGACTCAGGGCCATATATGGGTCATATTACCAATACCAAGCAAGTAGGAAAGTTTGGTGTTGGGGGCGGCTTAACACCGCTTTAAATGACTCTTTAAAGAGTAGCAAATCAGTGTGACCATGTCAAATGGAAGTCGCTCTCATATTTAGTCCTCACTTCAGAAGGTATAAGATATGAGCAAGACTAAAAGAAAAGACAGCGTCCAAAGGGGCGACGGCACCGAGAAACGTGTCCATGCAATCTTGAGACGAAAATACCGTGGCGCATTCCCAGATGGGATAGTGTTTTACGGCTATCATCATCTATATGCATACGGACCGTTGAAAACTGACGATTTAGCGTAGCGCCAATTTGGTTGCGCGTAATCGTGTTCTTAATTGCCACAATGATTGCCCGTGTATTCTCTCAAATGCACGGTCAACCGAGCGTACGAATCTGCCTTGAGAACACCCTGGGGAATCAAATGTATTTATTCCCTCAAATGTGAGCGCCCTAGTTTTTCTGGTGTTGTCGATGCTATATTATTTTCACAGAGTTGTTCTCTGGTAGGCAGTTCTGATTCTTCAAAAAGCATATTTAGATCACCGAAAGTTCGGCTTTTGTCCGGGGCTTCTGCACAACAGAGGACAGCAATGGCATTTTGGACCTCCAGGACCCAACTTGCTGGCTCTAAATATACGTTTTTCCCTGACACTCGCCGGTTCGACGTGGCCATTTCGACTAGATGGCGCTTTTCGTCGGTTTTCCCAAAAACGTATGTCTGCGCAAGGCTAATCACCAGTTCGGCCAATGTGCGTAAATTGTCAGCTTTTTGCTGCAAAGTCACTGTTCTCTGCTGATCTTCCAGCGCCTGCGCCTCTTCCAAAGCGAGCTTTGCTTTTTTCAAGTTGAAAGTTTCTTTATCGATCAGTTTATCAATCAAGGCGTCGGTCAAGCTGTCTATGCGATCGCGAATATTGGCAAGACGGAGCTGAGCCGCGCTGTCAGAGATTGTTTGTCGTTTTTCTCCCATCCATTTCCTAATTTGTCGGGCTGCTAGAGCGACATCGCTTTTGGTCAGCTTGATGTGTTCGAGGCAGCGGGTAACTTCGGCTTCCAACACTTCCTCGCGAACAGTCTTGGTCGGGCATCCCATCAGTTTGCAACGATAATAAACGTGGCCTTTTTGGAGTTCCGGCACCATTGCTCCGCCACATTCGCCGCACCGAAACAGGCCACGGTAGGTATGGTTGTGTCGCGTGATCTGCTTGCTCGTGCGACTGGTGCGCACATCTTGAACGCGCTGAAACAATGCTACGGAAATGAGGGGTTCGTGAATACCGTTGAACGTCTGTCCGGTGCGTTTGATGTGAATGATCCCGCAATAAAACGGGTTCTTGATCAGTGTTTCCAAGCCACATAGCGACAGCGACTTACCGCTTTTGTTACGCAGCCCCCGTCGTTTCAATTCTTTTAGCAACGGGCGATAGGAATACTGGCCGGTCGAATAGAGTTCAAAAGCCAGTCGCACGAGCGGACCGCGTTCTGGATCAGGCACCTTCGGTTTGCCGCCGCCAGCATTTAAGTAGCCGATAGGCGCTCCAAACGGATAGAGTCCATTTTTGAGTTGCCCGTTCTGCCCTTTCTTGATCTCATCGCGTAAGTTGCGAATGTAGTTAGCTGCTACGACCTGCTGGAAGTCCGCTGCCATCCGGCCACCATAGGTATTGAAATCGTAACTCTCGGTGGCGGTCAGAATTTCCACGCCACTATCAGCGAGGTCGGATATCTTGCCCCAATCGGTGTAGTTGCGGGCGAAGCGGTCGATCTTATGAATGACAACACCGCGCGCCTTACCGCGCTTCAATTCCGAAACCATCGCATTGAAAATTGGTCGACCTTTTTTCGCAGCGGTTTCTTTTTCTTCAAACCATTTGGTGATGTTGATATTGTTGCGACTCGCAAAGGCCATAATGGCATCTTTTTGTGCCTGTAGGGAGACACCATCACCCTGCTTGATGGTGGAGACGCGGACGTACCCAAAACAACTTTTCATGAATTTTCAGAATTATCATCCGAATCTAACACAATATGAGAATTTGGCGAATCTTCGGGCCATGGCCATGTGCCATCCAAAACCTTGCGTTCATAGATACGTTTGCAAAGCTGTAGATATTCTTCAAGATAATCACGTTCGGTCATGGGGTAATCTTATCGCTCCGTGAAAATTCAAACTAGGGCGCACCGGACGCCCCAAATTACGGGAGGGGCGGCCTAGTTTGAAAGGAAAATGCTGGCATTTTCCTTCCTTGCACGAACAATTGGATAAACCCGTGATAATTCGGCAGAGTCACAAAATGCTCAGCAGCAATATTACCAAACTGCCGAGCCATGATCGGTGCATCCTTGGCTCCCACCCGCAAGGCTATCATCGTCCCCACATTCCCCATCACAGCGTCAAAAACGGGTGGTTCGGTCTGTGAGCTATGTTGCTGGCTTAAGCATAATCCTAAGGCATATTTACGGCTTTCTGACAGCATGTCGGCAAATGCTGTGGTGGTGAAATTGTGGAACTCATCAACATAGAGGAAAAACGGCCGACGCTGTGCTTCTGGCGTATCGTGGCGCGTGAAAGCGGCGTTCATAATGTTGGAAACCAGCAAGCCGCCCAGCACATTGGCATTGTCGTTTCCAATCTGACCCTTTGCCAAATTGACGATCAATATTTTCCCGTCATCCATGATCTGCCGAAATCGCAGCGGCTCTTTCGGTGTGCAGACGGCCTTGCGCACCAGCGGGTGCGCCAAGAATGCACCGAGCTTGTTGTTAATTGGCGCAACGCCATCAATGGCGGTCAGATATTTCATCTTGGGAAATTCAACCGTCCAGAAGGTGCGCACCTGCGGGTCACTGATCCGCGCCACGAGGTTGCGCCTGAACTCGGTTTCTAAAAACAACCGGCTGATGTCGCGGATATCTGCCAGTGGCTGTTCCAAGAGGGCCAGGACGGCGTAGCGCAATAGATGCTCCATCCGCGCTCCCCAGCTATCCGCCCATTGTTTTTTGAGTGTTTCGATAAAACCGGATGCAACCAATGGTCGTAAATGGGCTGGAACGCGGGTCAATGGGTTATACCCAAAAGGACTCTGGGGATCTGATACGTTCCAATAGATATGATCGGCAGTGATATTGTTATGCAGGTGCAAGGCTAGATCGCCGTGCGGGTCAATCAGGCAAAAGCCTTGTCCTTGTGCTGCGTCTTGCGTGGCCATAGTTCCGAGTAGGGTGGATTTTCCCGTGCCGGTCTGACCAATTAGATAGATATGGCTCTGGCGGTCGCTCTGGTAGATGCCAAATGGCTTGTCGCCATAGCGGTGATAAGCAGTGCCAAGCTGGGTGACGGGATTGTGGAATGAAGACATTGCTTCATTGAACGGTAAGGACTGATTTGAGGCTAGGGCGTTTTAGGTGGTTCCGTGCTCTCTAGCATTGGCCACGCGAAACGCGCTAATCTGCCTATACTCCAACGCTTACCCCTCAACTAACCACCAATGCGGTATTGCAGAGACCGGATAGGTTCCACCTATCCGGCACCTCATCAGCACATACCGCATAGGTGGTCGTGATTGTCTAGGGCGCAAAAATAATAAAATGGGGCGGCTTGTGCGCCCTAGTCGGTGGAGGCGAGACGGATTAAGCTGAGGCAGTGTTATTAGTTAAATTTAATCGTAAAATATGCACACCCAATTTGCGCACGATTTGTGCGCCGCTCGCCGCAAGGCGGGATTATCCACTAAAGATATCGGAACCTTGCTTGAACTCGGTCAACCGGAGATTGCCATGTTCGAGTCAGGCAAACGTCCGCCGAGTTTGCTCGAAATCTGCAAGATTTCGCTCATCTATAATCGTTCCTTTGACAGCCTCTACAAGGCGATCAGGACATTAGCAAAGAAGGAGCTATTTCAACAAATGCCTTCGCTAGATAGCGATAGCAAAGAGAAAGCCTCCCGCTTTAACCGCGAGAATACCCTAAAACGTCTGCACGGCCAATTGATCGGTGATCTAAGGTCAGACGATGGAGGGTCTTAGTTATCTGGCGTTCGCCGCTGCCTATCGCCGCGTTGGCGCGGTGTACATGGACGGCGATGAGATACTGTATTGGAAAATGTCCGGCAAGGCATACAGCGATCTCACCTATGCCGCCGACTTTGTCCGTCAGTTAATCGAGGAATTTGCGCCCAGCGTGGTGATTACCGAGACATTGTTTAATGCTCAGCGTAAAGGCAAACACACCAGACAGGTCATTGCTACGCTGGCCAAAACGGCTGAGAATGCTCCGGTCCTTGATATGAACATTGCGCGGCAGCACTCATATCGAAACAAATATGAGGAAGCTGACGCGTTAATCGGTCTCTATCCAATCATGGCTCCACTGCGGCCAAAGGTTCGAAAGTATTTCGACAACGAGCCACGCAGCACCGTTCTTTTTGAAGCTCTTTCCTTAGCCGAGTCCGTAAAACGCGGCCCCACTGAATTGCTGGCCGCCGCGATGGGATAAAAAGCACGTTCAAAAGCTGTTCGATCAAATTGATGTTTGATCGGGCGGCTTTTTTGCAAGATCAGGAAATATTTCATCCAAGGCATCGTGCGGATCACAGCCGATTGATTGACACACTCGCACAAAATCAATCACGTCGAGGCGCAAGTCGCCGTTTTCAAACGTTGGAAACCGAACCGCGGCTATGGGTTGAGTTCATTCACAGAAGAAAAAGGCGGCGCAAATATGTCGCCTTTTTTGTGTGTATTACGCAACAAAATACAACGGAACATTGAGATCATCGTATTGCTCAATTTCCCCTGCAAACGGGTGTAAGCAGGCAATACGAAATTCGGCAGGACCAGGACCGAAATAGGTTTTGAACTGGAGGTGGTGCTTGGATTGAGGTGGCATGTCAACATGTTGGATATCACCATTTTCATGAGCAAGGGTGGCTTTGCCAAAGCGGCAGACTACTGTCCCGTAGGGTCGCCACAGACCATCGGCATTTGAATGCCGACGATAGGCGATATGAAACGCCCGTGGCCATCCAGTTGATACGCTTTCATCACCACGTACTGTAATTGTCACATAGCCGTTTTTGTATTTATCTGCCGGATGATCAAAATCAAAATTTGTCCAGTCACGGGAATAAAATCGCTGTGACAGACTGTCGTCAGGCCAGTTCGCACTCGGACGATAGATATCAAACAATGCCTGAAAGCTACCAGCGTTAACTCCGCCCATCATAAAAGCATGGCGTAACCTTCCAAAGATTTTAGGAATTTCGGATTTTTCGAGATCAACCATCGCGGTAGGGTCTACATCGAGCGCGCCAAAAAAACTGAACACGGTATCACGTGATGCGGGCAGGCCATTTTTGAGCCACGCATATATGGTTTTTGTGCTGCGTTGCGATTGCGCGCTGGCTGCCTCAGATGCGCTTGTACTCGCCCATTCCTCCGTAAAGTTGGTTATACCGCCAGATTTCTCGTCAAAGATTTTGTGCGCCAAAACTGGGTCGATCAAAAATTTCATTTTCCCCATATCTTAGTTGTTCCCTAAATTGGCTATCGTGGCGCGGTTTTTGAAATGATGAGAATATCCTGAACTACACGAACCAGCCTCAAGATTGGGAGCTAAACGCGATCCGGTCAACATCATGCGTTGGGAAATTTTGTCCGTTCTAGATTTTTCTTACAAAACCGAGAATTGATCATTCTTGATTGAGGTAGAACGGCATCAACAATTTCAATGAACCAGTATCAATCAATCGGATGTTTGCAGTGCTACTCAACATAAGATCACCAAAAATCTTTGCGCATGCGTACTTCTGTCGAGCGTTTATTCGTCTAAATCGGATTGTTTTCAGGCATCTTAGAAAGCAGCCGACCAAACAATTCAGCAGGCGAGACACCAATAGCACGAGCGATAGCAATAAACTCCACCACATCGACACGGCGTTCACCGCGTTCGAGATACGAAATAAATGGCTGCGGACGTTGAAGGCGCTCCGCAAGTTCAACCTGCGTCATACCTGCCGCTTTTCTACTTTCAACCAACAGGGCGAGCAATTCGTTGTATCCATCGGAAAAGACCGATTTCGTCATGTGCTGGAGCCTCCGAACTAATTCCAGCCCCCTCAATATATACGGGATTGATATATATGGTCTTCATATATATGAGGCTAAGTGGCGAATTGGTAAAACGCTGTTCAGTTTGGAACAAACATTCGCCAGAAAAATTGAAGTGGAGAGCGCAATGACTGAACCAGTGCAAAATACGACCATCATAATGGGACAACCGAGTGCACCGCAAAAAAGTATGGGTGTGGCGATACTGCTTGCCATCGCCTTTGGTCCAATTGGTTTGCTCTATGCGTCAGTCACCGGCGGTATCGTGATGTTCGTGGTGAGCCTGATTGTCCTACCGCTCACCCTGATGCTTGGCATCTTTATCACATGGCCTGCCTGCGTCATTTGGGCTGCGATTGCGGTCAACAAACACCGCGAGCAGCAGGCAGCGCTGGCTAATCAGTCACCACAAAGCTCGACCATCACCACCACCGCACCGGTACATAAGCCCGCCAATGTGGTTGGTCAAAAGTCCAAGGAGCCAATTCCTCCGGCGCAGTGACTATTCAACCCATCACCCTTTTCTATTCACCGCAGTTTTAAAAGGTATTTTTTATGCGTTTTCTAGCCCTAATGTTGATGATGTTGACCGTTTCTGGTTGTGCCAGTTTTAGCGGCCTCGGCGGTCAGTTCACTACGGTTGAGACGGTTCAATTGTCGAAACAACCAGCCAGTTTTGTGGATAGCGTAATCGAGGTCGGCAAGTCGCTCGGCTATCAATACACTGGCGGCAATCGCGCCACGAATCTGGTACAATTGGCGGACCAGCCAAATTTTGGTGAAAGTGTGGTGTTGGGCCGCAACTATAGTGTTCAATTGTCAGTGCAACTCAAACCAAACGGCGGAACCGTGGAAATGACATTCATCTCGTTTGGCAGTCGCTCAACCTCCGGTGAAGCAAAATCACAAAAACGTATTCGGGAATTTAAGGACGCCCTGCGCGCTAAATTCGGAGCATAAGGATGACGAATAAACCATCGTGGACCCCAATCGCATTGCCGCTAGTTTTCGGACTTCTCGCAATTCTATACCTAAACACAGGCTGCAGCGACGAGGCAGAATCTGGGAGTGTCTTTGACATATTCTCGGACTCTAACGAATTGAACGAAACCAACATTAAAAACGCTTTGCAGGACAGTGTAGTGACTTTTCCTTGCACGTCATTGTCCGGACTGGGCGCAGACTATTTGGGGATCAAGCCCGATCAATTGGCAAGTGCCTCGTCAATTGATGATCTATTTCCAGTGGCGGTGCCAATGGGGGGTAGATTGATATTCGACAATCATCCAAAAAAATCTGACGCATTTGGCCGACTATGGTGTGTTGGATGAGGTTAAACATAAATTCCTCATTGATTTCAATCTGACTGACGTGGGTCGCCAGTTGCTAAAGGTCTATGAATACACTGATGGTGTCGGCACTCAGCGCAAAGCGCTCGGTGCTTGTTTTGGAACCGGCAAAATTGATGCTGTTACCAATTTCACGCTACCGTCGGAAAGCGCGGCGCAAGTCAGCCGCGTGACTTTCCGTTGGAGCGCTGCGGATGAAACCGGTCAATTATTGCCACTAGCGCGCCGAAAAGACTTGTTGGCAATGCCCGGTAACTACGGTCCCAATAGCAGTGTTGTGCAGATATCTGGCACCGGGTCGGCCATCATTCAACTCACAAATGAAGGTTGGAAAGCCACAACCGTTGCAAAAACTGACTAAAGGAGGATGGATACAAACTAACAACACCTCCACTTCTAGCAGAAACTGCCAATTGTGATTTAACCGCTTCAATGATAGGTTGCCTATTTTTCATCCGTTGGGGGCAATCATGGAACTACTATTATCTCGTTCGCAAAAAACCGGATTCACTGGCTTGGGAGCCATTTCGTTTGTACTAAATCTTCGGAGCAAACTGTCTGACCAAGAGGCCGAGTATGTGAGGAAATACAAGCTCGGCAAAGATATTCTGTATGAAAAGGCGTCGGTCATGGACAAGTTACCGAAGCTAGGACCGGTGCAGAGATTGTTCTCAGTCTTTGCGGCAAAAGCCAAGGGTCACATATTTACTGTCAACGATCTGGTCAAAGGCCGGACGGTGGAATGCAAAGACATTATCGAGATGATTGAAGCAGAAGAGCAAATCAAAAAAGCTGCGCAAAGTTTTCATAACGTCTTGCAAACCTGCCAGCAGTTTGGCGGCGAGGAGGTTATCAAATACCCGCGCGATGAATGATGCGCTGGCCTTTCTCAAAACCACCTGACGAGCAAGACACCGAACGCCTCATTGAAGCTGTGCAGCTACTGCGCTCAGGTTCATATTTTCAGTCAGCCGATGAGGCTCACACGTTCATCACGGATTTGTTGGTTGACGTGTGTGCGGAATCCAATCTGTGCCCGTCCGCCTTGATCGCTGAGCCACTGGCAGAAGTTAGTTGGCAGTTGCTACACGCCGAGCCGTTTCTGTTCGATGTTACCACCCTCCCGAAATACCAAGAATCTTTGGAATCAGCTTCAGAACTGCGCACCTATTTACGCCGTGCGGTCAAACTGCTCTCGGATGAACAGCATTATCTCGGCCTATGGCGTGAAAAAATGGCGATCATATTGCGGGGCATCATCGCCGAATTACCCGTCAATGTCCTGATTGACCCGTACCCAGATGGCACTTTGGCCCATCAGCCGATTCTTAGCCCACAAACACCGCTCTGCGATTTCATTGATGATTTTCCCGATCTACTGCGAAGGCTGATCGGTACGTTCTATGACAAAGAGATTGAAGAGCCAGACCTTTATCATTACGCGCGGGAGCAATTCGAAGCACGGCTCTGCGCGGCGTCGGGAGTACGATGGAGCGAACGGAACACTACCACTAAACAGTTTTTAGCACCGCAGGATCAGCGAAATATGGCTTCTCCGGAGCTGTCTGACCTCTACACCGACCAAACCTTCTTCGCCGGACTGTTTACCCTCCCCGTACCAATTCCCATCCCCAACGAGGTGCGATTTGAACACACCGTCATCACCGGCGGCACCGGTCATGGTAAAACCCAGCTTTTGCAATATTTGATCTATGATGATCTGGTGCGCGCGCTTGACCAGAAGATGTCGGTGGTGGTGATTGATCCCGATGGAACGCTCCTGAAAACCCTTTCCCAAACCTCTTTGTTTGAATCAGACCTGCTCGGTCAGCGAACCATCTTTATTGACCCTACTGATAGCCAGCATCCGGTCGGTCTCAATCTCTTTGACGTTGCGCATCTGGACGGCGCTGATACGCGCGCGCAAGAGACGATTGAGAATAACACCATTGAGCTGTTTGAGTATTTTTTCGACGCCCTACTCGGCAGCGAACTGACTAGCCGTCAATCCACCCTGTTTCGTTATCTCGGACTGCTGCTGATGCAGATTCCAGGGGGGAACATTCATACGCTACGGGAGCTGATGGAGGATGGGGAGCAATATCGCCCGTTCATGGAAAAAATGACTGGCACGGCCAAGACATTTTTCGAGACTCGCTTCTTTGACAAGTCCCTCAACGCCACCAAGCAACAGATATTAGCCCGTCTCTGGGGTGTATTGTCCAATCGATCGCTGGACCGTTTGTTTTCCGCCAAGTGTAACACCGTCAACTTCGATTCTGCCATGCTTGAGGGCAAAATCATCTTCGTCAACACCTCGAAGGAATATCTGGGCGAGGAAGGATCACATATCTTTGCAAGGATGATCGTGGCCTTGATTGGTCAAGGCTTGATCAGGCGAGCGGGCTTAGTACCAGAACAGCGCACGGAAACCTTCATATACTTTGATGAAGCCGAGGGCGTGGTCGATCAAACGCTAGTGCGATTGCTGGCCCAAGTGCGTAAATACAAGGGCGCGATTACCCTTGCTCATCAACATCTGGAACAATTCTCGACCAGTGCGCGGGCTGGCGTGTTGGCGAACACCTCGATTAAACTAGCGGGCGGGGTGAGCGCCAGTGACGCTACTAAGCTCGCCACCGAATTTCGCGTGGATAAGGATATAATCCTCAGCCAGCGTAAGTCTGACGGTCAGGCGCAATTTGCTTTGTTTGCCAAGAACATCACACCGGCGGCCATGACGTTTACGGTACCTTTGGGGTTTGTGGAACGCCAAGATCGCCTGAGTGTCGATGAACACGCGGCGTTGATAGAACATTCTCGCCGGACCTATGGGCAATGGCCGGAAACTGAGCAGCCGGAGGTTGGCCCAACACCGAAAGATCCGGATCCTGAAGTGGCTGGTGTTGCGCCCGCTTCAGAATCCATCGAGCCAACACCTACGGCACCGATTCAAACTGAATCTGCAAAAACAGCCGCACCTCCAGTTTTTTATAAAGAGGGTGGCGGCGGCGCGCGCCACCGTGAAATAGAAATGCTGGTCAAGGAACTCGGCGAGGCAGCGGGTTTCCGGGCCAGCGTGGAGGAAACCATTCTTGATGGCGAGGGTCGGGTTGATGTCATCCTGCGCCGCGATGGGTTGGTTGTGTGTTGTGAGGTGTCGGTGACTACCACCAAAGAGCATGAACTTTTGAACGTGCAAAAATGTTTGCGCTTTGGCGCTGACAAAGTGTGGGTGATCGCCGCTTCGGCCAAACACAAAACCTCGCTGTCCCGACATATCAGTGCCGCTTTAAGTGAGACCGAACGAGGATCAGTGGAATTTCTGCTCGAAGAAGAACTTGCCGCTCAGCTGGTTCCAAAACAAACCAAAGCTGGTGCGCCAATCAGGGAAGTGCGGGGATATCGGGTAAAATCGTCAGCGATCTCGACTGATGTGTTGCGAAAGCAGCTACAAAATGCGTTCGATGATTCTGATCAAACTTAACCATCAGTTGAGAAGATTATACAAGGGATAGCCCCACAAAATGGCACCAAGCATGATCGTTTCTGCATAAAGCAGGAAGGTAGCCCATTGACGCTTTGATAAAAAGTGCAGCGACATTATTCGCAGCCAATACCATCACGGTCGCGATCAAGGTGAGTGCCATAGCCAGGTTGTCCACGTCGCACTGGCGCTGCACCAGCTTTACGAGCCGCGGTGCAATTTGGATAATAGACTGAGCCATTGGAACGTTTCACCGCACGAGGCTGCGCATTGCCGCCATGACAATGACGTCCGCCGTTTTTTCGATCATTATGACAACCGTCTGCGGCAGTTCTGCCGCTATGAGCATAGGCTGGTGACCCGCCGCCTTGAGGCAGCAAAATCAATGCAGGAAAGGTGGCTGTCCAGAATACGCGCATGTTGTTCCCTCCGTTAAGACAATATGGAATACGTTGGCGGTGTTGTCGAACTTTGGATTAGGATTGGCCGAGAATATCAATATTATGGTAATGAAAAGTTACCACAAAGAGGGTCAGTCAGTTAAAACCGAATCGGTGGTAAAGGGTTATCGAGTGCGATCATCGCCAGTATCAAAAGATTTTTTGCGACAGCAAATCACGGCAATCTTTGACAACATCGACGATTTGGAGGGATAGACTGCTACCATGGTCAGCGATATTAGAGAGTTTATGGCAAAGAAAAAGGGACGCTATCGCGCGCTTGCGCGAGAGCATCTTGCTTTTGCAAAAACACAGCTAGAGATAGATCGCGAAGGAAATCTTTATTATGCAGCGCTAGAAATCCGTAAGGTTTTAGAAGCCTTAATTTATCAAATTGCTGGCAATTACACCAATGATCTACCCAAATCCGATCTTGGCATTTGGCAGCCAGCGAAATTACTCAACATCTTGCTCAAAATTGACCCAATGGCCGACCGCAGCGGTGAAATTCGCTTTGCGCGAGAAAGCGATGACCCTGACCATGTGCCACAGTGGAATAGCCTTGGCGAGGATCGCCGTGTCACACTGACCGAAATCAAACGAAACTATGACGCTCTTGGTGCATATTTGCATACACCTACTGCGGTGCAGCTAATGAAGAATAAGGGTCGCGACGCCAAAAGACTTAGAGTACGGCTTGATAAACTAGCCGTCCGGTTGGAAGAAATTCTCAGTGCCAAGGTGCATAATTTCATCATGAAAAACACATCCAGCTTTGATTGCGCTGAATGTGGTGCGCGGATAACGCGAAATGTTGCTGCACTCAAAGGCGGAATTCGCGAGGACGAGTGCGACGAGTTGATTGTCGAATGCTTTGATTGCGACGCATCTTATAGGCTGACCGCTGGTGCAGGCGATGAGATTATTATGGATGAAGATCTCGTTGACATCAAATGTCCGGTCGAAAATTGTGGAAATATGATCCACGTTTGGAAGCGGCGGGCTACTTTGGGTCTTCGAGTGCAATGCCCGGAATGTGATTCAGTTTTGCAAATCGCTATGGGCATTCTTGTTGAAGAAAATCAACGGACCAACAAATCATGCGAGTAGCCCATAAACAATTCAACTGACTGGCGGGTGTGCGCCCGATCAGGGAAGACGTTATCACATCGTCTATTGAGTTCAGATCAACGCGCTCAACGGCTCAGGGTCGAGGGTTATGATAACGATAGAATAAAATGCGTTCAGCCTTTACGCAGTAAAATTTGTGCTCATTGCAAATGTTGCCAAGCTGGGTCTAAATCGGATTATGGTTCCAGACTTCTCAAAAAAGGTTATTGATACTGTCGCAAAGCGGGCTGGCTTCTTGTGTAGCAATCCTGATTGTCGAACTTCGACAGTTGGTCCGAATTCGGAACAATCAACCGCTACCATTATCGGAGAAGCAGCTCATATCTATGCTGCGCGGCCAGGACAAGCTCGCCACAAAGAAAATATGACGGACCAAGCGAGGTCCGAGATTTCCAATGCCATTTGGCTTTGTCGAAATTGTCATAAGAAAGTTGATCGAGATGCAAAGAAATTTACCTCAGCGCTGCTGTTCGGTTGGCGCGAAAAGCATGATGAATATGTAGCTTCACATCTGGGAAGTCAGAGCGATAAAGTCGAATTTGACCTTCTACAAAATGAGCTTTTACCTTTTGCGCACTATCCGCCGATCATACGCCGTATCGCTTTTGACAAACCGCGAGGTTGGGAATGGGCTTTGACTGCCGAACTACTAAGATATTTAAACGCTCCTGTATTTCGAAAACTTCGGGATATTCGCGATGATGTCGCTGTTGGTAATGTGGAACATATCGACGATGATTATGTTTTAGAATGGGTTGGCGAGCGCATAAGCGAAATGACTGGTCTTGTGAGTCCTGTAGTAAAAATTTTCGAGCGGTTTAATCGGGCTTGGGGAGCTTTAGGCGAGCCAGGTGATATCGAAGAAATACACCATACGAGCATTTTGTTGCGTAACCTTCTTGAACAAGTGGTTTCTCACGAAGAGCGATTGAAATTCGTCCGCGTTTCTGACGAATTCGAAACTATGATTAAACTGCTACAGGACGCGTTGGGGTCACAGATTGATCAACTAGCCGATTTACCAAACCGTCTCGATCGGATCGTCTCAATGGTTGATGATGACAATATTGAAGAGCACGACGGGCCGCGTGTGATCACAGAGACCTTTGAGTTTGTCCTTCCAAAGAATTGGGAAAAGGACATGAAGCGCGAAATGAAGTTGGCACGGAACCTTTCCATTATTTATGGCTCTGATTTGAGTGAGCCTAGTACGAATTCGAGTTGCGCCGCATGGACAATCGGAATCGTGGTTTTAATTATATTTTTCATGATAGTGTGAGTTTCGAGCAGGTTTAAAGGTGGGAGATATCAAACTCAAAACCGATGCGGGTGTCGGTAATCTTGTGCCAATCGCGATATTCTTGTCCGCCATTGCTATCGCAGCTACCGTCATCTTCTGGCTCAGTTAATGAGTCCTGACCCTAGTCATCTGGAATTGAAGTAAGTATCATTGTATATGCTCTGTTTGAACAGACAGGAGCATTGGTAATGGTAGGCAGGCAGGCGGGTTTGGTCGTATTGAGCGGCGAGGACCGCTTTTTTCTTGAAGGGCAGGTTCGCAGGCACAAGGTGCCGCGCTCGTTGTCGGATCGATGCCGGATGATTCTGCTATGCGCGGAGGGATTGCAGAGCAAGGAAGTTGCGCAGCGCCTCGGTGTCCACGAGCACACAGTTGGCAAATGGCGACGGCGGTTTGTACAGGATGGCATTGAAGGGCTGACCGACGAATATCGTTCGGGACGACCACGAACGGTATCAGATGCGCAGGTGGCTCAGGTGATCGAGCGCACGCTGAACAGCACGCCGAAGGATGCCACCCATTGGTCAATCCGCACGATGGCAGCCGAGACCGGGCTGTCGCACACTACCATCCGGCGGATCTGGTCTGCCTTTGGCCTGCAACCGCACCGCTCACAGACGTTCAAACTGTCTACCGACCCTTTGTTCGTCGATAAGGTGCAGGATATTGTCGGCCTCTATTTGTCGCCGCCAAACCGGGCGGTCGTGCTGTGCGTAGACGAAAAATCCCAGATCCAGGCGCTGGACCGTGAGCAACCGGTCTTGCCTATGGCACCCGGTGTGGCCGAACGCAGAACACATACCTACATCCGCAATGGTACGACGTCCTTGTTCGCTGCGCTCGACATCGCCACCGGCGCCGTGATCGGCAAATGCTATAAGCGGCACCGGGCCACCGAGTTCCTCGACTTCCTCAAGAGAATCGACGCCGAGATACCCGAGGGACCGGACATACACCTCGTGATGGACAACTACGCCACCCACAAGACGCCAAAGGTCAAGGCCTGGCTGGCGCGCCGCCCGCATTGGCATGTTCACTTCACGCCGACATCGGCATCCTGGATCAATCAGGTCGAACGCTGGTTTGCAGAGTTGACGCGCAAGCAGTTGCAACGCGGTGTCCATCGATCAACGGCAGAACTCGAAGCCGACATTGTCGCCTTCATCGCAGCACATAATGAAAATCCCAAACCCTACAAATGGGTCAAATCCGCCGACGAAATCCTCGCCTCCGTCAAACGCTTCTGTCAAAAAACAATGAGCCGAACTTCAGATTCAGATGACTAGATTGCAGATGCTCACAGCCTTTCTCTTTTGAGTAAAGTCGATTGATCGATGCCGATGCGACGAGCCATCTCTCGACTAGTGAGGCCTATGCGTGGTTTGATGAAGGCGTTGCTTAGTCGCACAGAACCTTCAATTGATAGGTTCGCGTTTTTGAAACAGATAAACCGAGATAACGTGACAAAATCGATAAGCTACTAAGAATTGTTGACGCAGAGCAAGAAATCTACAATATTAAACTTAGTTTACATATTGAAAAGGTAGTTTGACTTTGCGCTATAGCACCATCGTCTTATTGACCGCTGATAAGCAAATAATCCAAGCCGCGCACGAGGTTTTGGTCGCTGAGAATGATTGTCGCCTCATTACATGTGAGAGCGAGCGAGAGGCTTTTGGAGTTTTGGCCGACGTTGACTGCGAACTTCTTATTTGTAGCGACGACATGCTGGAAGACCCGTCTGATAACCTGCTGATAAATTCACGGATCAAATATCCGTCAATACCCCGCATTTTGATAGCGAGTGAAGTATCAACCAAAGCGTCGCCAGAGCTCGCCTCGCGTGCTGCTGCGTTCATGTATTTGATCAAGCCTATCCGGGCTACGCAGTTGGAAATCGTCGTCAAGCGTGCACTTGAAATTAGCGAGCTATCAAAACGCCATCGGCTTTTATCGAGGGAGCTTAAACTATCGATTGATGACAATATTTTCCAAACTACAAAATCAGAAGACATTAAGAGTCCTTGGTCCAGGTTTGAAAAATTAATTTATGTCAGCCCGAAAATGGATGAACTTTGCGCGCTTGCCCGGCAAGCTGCAGCGACAGAAATACCTATTCTTATTCAGGGTGAGACTGGAACTGGCAAAGAGTTAATGGCTCGAGCGGTACATTATAATTCGTCTCGCAAAAACTCACCTTTGCATGTCCAAAACTGCGGAGGGTTTCCTGATGACGTGTTGCATTCAGAACTTTTTGGCCATGTTGAAGGCGCATATGCAGGAGCATTATCTTCGCGCCTTGGTCTTTTTCGTGCATCCGATGGCGGCACCATTTTTTTGGATGAGATTTCTGAGGTGTCGCCAGCGTTTCAAGTCAGCTTACTTCGTTTCTTGCAGGAAGGGGAAGTCAAGCCGCTTGGCTCCGATAAAACGCTTTTTTCCGATGTTCGTGTGATCGCTGCTAGCAATCGCCCGTTGGAGAAACTCGTGAAGCAAGGGAAGTTTCGCCAAGATCTCTATTACAGACTCAAAGGATTTCAGTTAGATATTCCGCCGCTCAGGCAAAGACTAGAAGATGTCCCTGCCCTCGCCACGCATTTTTTAGAGCGGACCTCAGAGGTTTCAGGGCGTCATATTCTGGGGATCGCTATGGATGCTCTAAAACGCCTCAGTCGCCATAATTACCCTGGCAATGTGCGAGAATTACAAATGGAAATTAATCGCTGCGTTGCTGTAGCGGGCGATGACAGTTATATTCTGACTCGCCACCTTTCGCAGAGCATAGCCAATATAGACTTGGATGAGGAGGCGCCTGCCGATTTCGAAGTTGACGGTGCAACTCTCAAAGAAATGGTAGAAAGCTTGGAAAAGCATCTGGTTTCAAAGGCACTGGAACGGCACCGCTGGAACCAGAAGCGCGCGGCAGATCAACTTGGACTGTCTCGCGTGGGGATTGCGAATAAGATCAAGCGTTACAAGCTAAAAGAGATATGAAAATGGTCAACGGCAGCCAAAGGTCATGAATAAAGGCAGGGACATTATACCCTTCCCATTATCAAAAGTTACCAGAGGGAATAAACACCGCCCTATAAAAGAGCTTGGCAATACAAAGCTTCTAAACACATTGGGTGATAAGCCGGGCCTTTCGACAGGGCATTGGTGTTCCGTCTGCAAAGGCATCTGGTATGGCCTTAAAACAGAGGTGGAATGCCCTGCATGCGCGAACCGGCAGGGTTGAAGAAATCCAAGGCAGGCAGTGTTTTTTGTATGAGATTGCAAACTTAATTTTCACCAGCGATAAGTAAGTTTCTTTGCTCCAATTCCAAAAAAACCTTTTTAAAATAATGCTTTACAGGAAATGTAAAAGAGCTGCATATTATGCGTAAGGACTCATGGATAAGCGTGCCGGCTTAAGTTTTGTTTCAGGCTAGATGTGGGTCGCGATTGGATATAACTCTAAAAAAGGGGGACAGCATGGCTAATCTTCTCTGGTTACAAGGCGGAGCTTGCTCAGGCAATACAATGTCATTTCTTAACGCTGAAGAACCGAGTGCGTGTGACTTGGTTACTGATTTTGGTATCAATATTCTTTGGCAGCCTTCCTTAGGATTGGAGTTGGGTGATCAAGTCCAAGAGATTCTTAAAAAATGCGTTTCTGGAGAAATTGAACTCGACATATTTGTGTTTGAAGGATCAATCGTCAACGCACCGGACGGAACAGGAAGCTGGAACCGTTTCGGCGGTCGACCGATGAAAGAGTGGGTCAAAGAATTATGTGATGTCGCCCAGTTCGTTGTCGCGATTGGTGACTGTGCAACATATGGCGGTATTCCTGCGATGGCTCCCAATCCGAGTGAGAGCACTGGTCTGCAATTCCTAAAGCGCGACCATGACGGCGGTTTGCTTGGGAAAGAATATCGGTCAAAAGCGGGATTGCCGGTTATTAATATCCCCGGATGCCCAGCCCATCCAGATTGGGTTACCCAAATTCTTGTTGCTGTCGCATCTGGCCGAGCCGGCGACTTAACGCTCGACGAGTTTCAGCGTCCAAAGACCTTTTTCTCCAGCTTTACGCAGACCGGTTGTACGAGAAACATGCACTTTGCTTATAAAGTTTCGACAACCGCATTTGGTCAGCGCAAGGGCTGCTTATTCTATGATCTTGGGTGCCGCGGCCCCATGACGCACAGTCCTTGTAATCGAATTTTATGGAATCGCCAGTCGTCTAAAACGCGGGCTGGTATGCCATGTCTTGGGTGTACGGAACCGGAGTTTCCATTCTTTGATTTGGCACCTGGAACAGTGTTCAAAACTCAAACTGTTATGGGAGTGCCTAAGGACATGCCGACCGGCGTGGATAAAAAAGGTTATATGAAGCTGACAGCCGCAGCAAAAGGGGCTTCCCCGGCTTGGGCTGAAGAAGATATTTTCGTCGTTTGATCGGCAATCAGGAGCTATAATTATGTCACAAGTACAAACACTTGATATTTCCCCCGTCGGCCGCGTTGAAGGCGATCTAGATGTCCGCGTTGATATCCAAGACGGCGTTGTTACCAATGCTTGGACACATGCCGAGCTATTCCGCGGTTTCGAAGTTATTTTGAAGGACAAAGATCCTCAGGCTGGCCTCGTCGTTACGCCGCGTGCCTGCGGTATTTGCGGAGCATCTCACCTGACATGTGCAGCGTGGGCGCTTGATACGGCGTGGGGTACGACCGTTCCTCGCAATGCTATTTTGGCGCGTAATCTTGGACAGTTGGTGGAGTCACTTCAGTCGTTACCCCGGCATCACTATGGTCTCTTCATGATCGACTTTACGAACAAGAACTACTCCAAAAGCCAATATTTTGAAGAAGCTGTGAAGCGGTATTCCCCGTTTACAGGTACCTCCTATGAGGCGGGCGTTACAATTTCAGGGCGTCCGGTTGAGATTTATGCATTGCTTGGCGGTCAATGGCCGCATTCATCGTTCATGGTTCCCGGCGGCGTCATGTGCGCACCGACGCTTACTGACGTTACACGCTCAATCGCTATTTTGGAGCATTTCCGTAAAAATTGGATCGAAACGCTTTGGTTCGGTTGTTCCATGGAGCGCTACGAGCAGATTAAATCATATGATGATTTCATCGAATGGCTCGATGAAAAACCTGAGCATGCGAACTCTGATCTTGGTCTATATTGGCGGATGGGAACGGATATAGGGCTTCAGAATTATGGCCGCGGCCATAATAAATTTGTGACGTGGGGATATCTCCCTCACGAAGATAAATATCAAAACCCGACGATTGAAGGACGCAATGCTGCGGTGATCATGAAATCAGGTGTTTATGATGGAGCAACTGACACGCACAGCCTGATGGAGCAAAGTTTTGCGCGCGAAGATACGCTTCATGCCTGGTATGATGAAGGCAGTGAGATGGTGCACCCTTTTGATCGTACAACCAACCCAACGAAAAATAACGAGGTTGATATCGAGGGCAAATATTCATGGGGAACAGCTGTTAGCCATTCGGAAAATGGTCGATTGGAAGCTGGACCTCTTGCCCGTCAACTTGTTGCGGGAGGCAGTCATGGCGAAGACTGGCAGCATACTGACCCGCTCATTCTAGATATGTACCGAAAAATGGACGGGCCATCTGTACTTCTACGGCACTTCGCCCGGATGCACGAATTGTGCAAATTATACCGTGAAGCAGAACGCGACCTGCGAGAGCTTCGCCTTGATGACGAATGGTATATCAAGCCAACCGAAAAAGATGGCCGCGGTTGGGGCGCAACAGAAGCTATTCGCGGTGCACTTTGCCATTGGATAGACATTGAAGGCGGTAAAATTAAAAATTACCAAATCATTGCACCCACGACATGGAATGTGGGCCCACGTTCAAACACCGGTGAACGCGGACCGATTGAGGAGGCATTGATTGGTACGCCGATAGCAGACCCAACAGATCCGGTCGAGGTGGGCCATGTTTGCCGCTCCTACGATAGCTGTCTAGTGTGTACAGTGCATGCTCACGATGCCACGACAGGGGAAGAATTGGCGAGATTCAGAACGGCCTAATAGGTTGGAAATCGATGCAGTGATGATATTCACTTCCATGTGTGCCGGCTTTGTTGAGTATCTGGAAACGAGCTGGGGAAAGCGACGAGACGATGCAAGAAAGCTCGGAAACGTATAAAAAGAAATACGGCGTGACACCTGCCGATGCCGACCATGCAACTTTGCTCGCGATGATCGAGGATTGTTTCAAGGAAGGGCTTGAGACTCAATTGGAGCCTTTTCCCGAAACTGATCGTGAGTTTTCCGCTATTCTGGATGAATTGCGCGGACTTGATGCAGATCAGTTGAGGGCTAAACTGGACATTAGTGGCTGGAAGTTAGCGCCGCATGGTGAAGACGATATGCGTTGCCAAGAATGCATGTATTTTCTTGTGCATCGCCGGTGGTGCGATTTACCAGAACTTAACCTGCCGGCGGAACCTGAATGGTGGTGCCGCCTTTGGCGAATATAGCTACGTTCATGACAGATGAAATCGATATAGTTGCTGAAACCAAAGTCAGAAATGAGATTTCTGAAAAATTGGCCGCGGGTTTAGAAACTGAAGCCTATCCGCGGGCGGAAACATCTGAGATGGTCAATGAGTTTATCACCCGGCTCCAACAAGAGGCAGGTGACGATATCGATAAGAAGCTTATCATCTCTGGATTCACTAATTATGCCGTCGAGGCAGACGACATTGAACAACCGTGCGAGACATGCATGTATTATCTATCGAATAGGAAATTTTGTGAGTTACCTGAATTGATGCTGCCCGTTGAACCAGAGTGGTCTTGCCGTTTATGGCGAATTTGAAACTTGCCATCATCGGCTGCGGAAACCCAAATCGCAGCGACGATGGGGTTGGAGCGACAGTTATAAATATCCTTCGGCAAACTGATTTGCCGGATTATGTGACGCTTTATGATGCAGGTACAGACGGCATGGGCGTGATGTATGCTGCAAAGGGTTCCACGCATTTGATAGTTATAGATGCGCGCGCGCCACAAGGTAATCCTGGCGCTATTTATGAAGTTCCCGGCGAAGTTTTGGCTGCTCCAAAACAGCAGAGCATGAACCTCCACGATTTTCGCTGGGATCATGCACTATTTGCTGGTCAGAAAATTTATCGAGACGAATTTCCTAAGTTCGTGAAGGTATTTCTGATCGAAGCCCAAACGCTCGACTTAAATATCGGTTTGACCGAAAAAGTAGCACATGCTGCAACGGAGGTCATAAAACAGGTTCATAGCCTTGCCTGCTCCCCCAATCTTGATTGGTCATCTGCGTGAAGCGCTCAGATGCAAGTGCCGCTGGGGAAACTGCAAAAGTGAATTCACCAATCATAGAACCGCATAGTGACTGGGCCGCCATCGAGGCTGAAGCACATTCACGGCCGCCATTGGACATAGATTATTCCGATGCTCAAATCTGGTGTTGGTCGCTACAAGAAAAGGACGAAAAGCCGAACGTCTGGCCAGACATATTCGACCCTTCAAAACGTCATCAAATCATAAAACTCGATGATGGAATCCTCAGATTTGAGAGACATACGGAATTTGTTTCCATAACCTATGTAGGGAAAACCGTTCCTTCTTTACAGATTCTTGCCATTATCGGTGCCTGCCCAGCCCGGCAACTAACCGGCATCAAAATTATACTGTCGAGCAAACCAAAGCCCGATGTGGCGCATATTTTCGGAGAGCAGCGCCTATTTGGCGGGAATACCTTTTTCGATGGCGTCATTGTCACCACCTCTTTTCGTACCGATGATGACGGGCTGGTTCCTTATGTTGTTACAGGAGAATTTGACGACGGGTTTGGACGGGGACGGCTTGTCAAACGCCTTATTGACCTTGAGATATATCGGATGATTTCCTTACTCACGCTACCTCTTGTGCGAAAGGCATCGAAATCGCTGCGGGACCTCGAAAGTAGGGCAGAGAAAGCGGTCCTTAGTTTGTCAGTCGATGATCGAATTGCCCTTGGACAATCGATTGACAGCGCAGCGGGAATTCTGGCTGACGTGGGAGCTATTCAATCACGGACGCGGTACCGCATTGCAGCCTCTAATGCCTATTATGATATTGTGAACGCCAGGCTTGATAGTCTGAAGGAGGTCCCATTGGGACAGCGGCAAACTTTGCGCGGCTTTATTGAGCATCGGCTTGCTCCGGCCATTGCAACAATACAGGCCTTTGATCGCCGCACGGAACAAATTTCCGCCACGGTCAGGTCGGCGATGGAATTGGCGCGAACCCAACTCGAGCAAATATTGCAAGCCCAGAATCAAAAGCTATTGACCTCAATGGAACGTCGCGCGCGCCAACAAATACTCTTGGCACAAGCTGTGGAGGGTTTATCCGTAGCTGCCATCTCATATTATGGAATAGGTCTGGTTAGCTATGTCCTAAAAGGACTACCGGATTTTGCAGTGGAAGACTCTTTGATCGTCGCGCTTGCTGTGCCGGTCGTCATTTTGATATCAGTTATTTTTACACGCCGGGCCCGGCGCCACATTCCCAAAATAGCAATGGATAGCTCCACTTTAAAGGAATAATCTGATGGGCGCAGAAATCTCAATTAGGCGGGGGTCAATTTATATGCCTGCTGATGTTTACCAGCTATATTTTCCGGAGATTGAAGCCATTATTGCGATCATTCGCGATGGTGTTTTGCTAATCATGCCTGTTCAACATGTCAGTGCTGGTGGATGCCTTTTGAAAATCAGAAATGCTCAAGGAGACCGGGTTGCGGCCGCGCAAGATGTGTTCGTTGCCAACGATCTTGGGGAATGGTCATATGATAACCTCAATGCCGAATGGGATCAATCTCAAGCCGCGCTGGTTTGCACTATCCCTACCAAATGAGTGCATACATAGTTTACATAGTGATTATTATGTAGACGAATCGGTTTTGCCGTGTTTATGATCTACCTCTAAACAATGACAAGAGGCCGGGTTCACGGCCTTACCGAGAGGGGCAAAAAGGAATGGTGGGTCGTTCGCAGGAAGAAGCCATCGCGGCCCGTCAGGCGGTGCTTACAGCGACAGCAAGCGACGAAGAAAAGGCTGAAATGCTCATGGAAATCGCCATGGGTATGCAGCAAAAGCCAAAATCAGTTGATGACTTAATGGAAGCTATCACGCTTTACCAAGAGGGTGTTGAACTTTGCCTTTCGACTGATCCGCTTCTCGCCGCCCGCATAAATGCAAGAATGGCGACCGCCCAAATGTCAGTGCCTGCCGATACACCAGAACATCTCGATGCAGCGCGTGGTTCAATGAATGCTGCATTGGAAGTTTTGCGCCAGGAAGGTAAGTCTGAAGAAATTGCGGAAGCTGAAATGAATTTGGGGCTAATTCTGCAAAATCTGGCGGCTTATAACCGTGCGCCAATTACAGATTCTATATCCGCATATCAAAGATCGCTTCGCACATTTAATGCTGCAAAACATCCCGCTGAATTCGCCATTTTGCAAAATAATCTGGCTACCGCTTTCATGTCCATTCCATTCACTGATGAGCGTTCAAAAATGAGAGAGGCTCTCGCCGTGCAGGCTTTTGAAGAAGGTTTGAAAGTCGTCAATATCGTCGATAATCCTAGTGAGTATGCAATGTTGCAAAACAATCTAGGAAACGCATTGCAATATGTGTCTTCGAGCCACCGGATTGAAAACGGTTATCGCGCATTGGAGGCATACGAAGAAGCGCTGCGAGTAAGAACCTCAATCGATACTCCGGCGGAATATGCCAACACCATATCAAATCAGGCAAATTGTTATTCCAATTTACCCGATAATCCCGAGGATACTGATGCCGGGAATTCAAAAAACTTACAGCAGGCAATTCGCCTTTACCGTGAAGCGCGTTCCATCTTCAATAAGATTGGTGACATGCAAAAAGTAGAAGCGGTAAGCGGGGCGCTGACCGAAATAGAAACAGAGGCGTTCGGAAGCGCCCAACCCCTGCGAGATGTAAATAAACTCAATTAGCATAAATCAAAACGAAGAGGACTTTATGGCGTCAATATTTCTAATAGCCCTGCTTGCGGGCATAGTCACAGCGCTGGTTGCCGGCATGATATCTGGCATCATTATCGGTAAGGAAGCGCTCGGCCTTGAAATGGCTTCTGGCATGGGCGGGCTATACGGCTTGCTTGGCGGCACAACTGCATCGCTTGTCGGCTTACTTGTCTTAACCGCCATTCAAGGAGTGTAATATGTTTTCAATGATCTTGGATTCCATGAAGCTCTTTTTCGCTGGCCGATTATTTGCAAACTACAGCGAAGTATTCACCCGCGCTATTCTCGCTACCGTTATCGGGGCAACTGTAACCGTTGGCGTCGGTCTTATTGCGCCGACCTTACTCGCGGCAATAGCTGGCGGGGCTGTCGGCGGGTTCATGCTGCCTATCCTGTTCAAAAATCTGAAATATAGATAACGCAGGTGGACACTCCTCCCTCCCCTACAGATGCTCGTGATCTGCCATCGCTGCTCAGCGACATATCTGCGCTCGAACAGCTTGCGGATGAATGGCCTGAAGAGCTGCGTAATGCAGCCAATGCGAGGGGAGAAGCTATTGACGCCTTGAATGCTGAAGCGTTCAAACGTCTGATAAAGTCTCTGAAAGAGGCCCCAGATTTTGGACCTGCCTTGAAAAACGCGGCCGCAGACGAAATAGTCTATACGGTCTTGCGTCGTCACGGAATTTTAAAGCCAACTTTGTTCGAACGCGTAGAAGAGGCGCTTGAATCTATTCGCCCAATGTTAGCCAGTCATGGGGGAGATGTAGAACTTGTTGCGGTTGAACTGCCGAGAGTGACGGTCAGATTTTTAGGGGCTTGCGATGGGTGTCCGGCCTCTGCTCTAACGTTTTATTCCGGCGTAAAGACTGCGATCCAAAATTACGTCCCAGAAGCTACGGAAATCAAACAAGCTAAAGGGCTGGGCGGCGGTGACGGGGTTCAATTTGTGTCCCCATTTGCATCTTTTCAAAAGGATGGCTGGACAGAGACCCTTGATTTAGATGACTTGCCTGATGGTGCCACGCAGGCGCTGGACGTTAATGAAGAATCCGTTCTGCTTTCGCGGTTCGGAGATAAGGTCACATGCTTTAGTAACAATTGCGCCCATATGGGTATGCGCCTGGATGACGGCGTGGTCGAGGAAGGGCTTATTACATGTCCGTTTCACGGGTTTAGATATTCGTTAGAAAGCGGTGAATGTCTGACGGCTCCAGAAGTTCAATTGCAACCACATGGTGTGCGGGTGATAAAGAATATCATTGAAGTGCGTTTGATCAAATGAGCGCAGTACAAATTTCCCTTTCTCCTTCTGTAAAGGCACCCGGATCGGTAACCCACGGTGCTGATTTGCTATCCAATGACGGACCTACCGCTATATTAGGCTGGGATGAAGCGGCCTTTGCCGTTTCCAATGCACCGTCGCCCAACGTCCTGTTCGGCCCCAGAGGCGCTTGCATCTTACCTGATGGCTCACTTTGGGTAGCCGATACCGGCCACCATCGAATTTTAGGGTGGCGGAACATGCCCACTGAGGACAATCAATCCGCAGATATAGTTATCGGGCAGCCAGATTTTTTTTCCGAAGGCCGAAATGCAAAAGGCCCGGTCTCTGCGTCGACAATGAATGTCCCAACTGGCATCAGCCCGTGGGGTGAGGGGTTGGCTGTGGCAGATGCGTGGAACCACCGCATTCTTCTTTGGAAGACGACACCAACGCGGAATAATCAGCCAGCAGATATTATTCTCGGTCAAACTAATGCCGAAAGTACAACGGCAAATCACGGTAAAGATAGCCCCTCGGCAACATCCCTACATTGGTCATATGGCGTAAACGAGATTAATGGACATCTTGTGGTCAGTGATTGCGGCAATCGGCGCGTTATGATCTGGAATGATCCAACTGAAACAGGGCAATCGGCCGACCTAGTTTTAGGGCAACCCAATTTCGATATACGCGATGAGAATGCTGGCGAAGGTATAAGCGCAGTCGGAATGCGCTGGCCGCACAGCGCAACCTATTGGCAAAATCATTTTGCCGTCACGGATGCGGGCAATAACCGAATCATGCTTTGGAATGGTTTTCCGTCGCAAAACGGACAGGCCTGCGATGCTGTACTCGGCCAAAATAATTTTACGGACTGTGATCATAACCGCCAAGGCTATTATCCCGATGCGGGGGCCGTTAACATGCCCTATGCCATCACTGCGCATGACGAACGTCTCCTCGTCGCTGATACTGCAAACTCCCGCCTTTTAGGATGGAAGGATCTTGCAACGGGTTCGGATGCAGATAGGCTAACCGGGCAGCCTGATTTTGCCTCTAAAGGCGACAATGCTTGGGGCATAGCCCAGCGTAAAAGCGTATGTTGGCCCTATGGTTTAACTTGCCGGGAAGGCTTGGCTGTTATTGCTGATAGCGGCAATAACCGCATTCTATTGTGGCCAGTTAGCGAATGACGGTGCTGCAAACTCGGACAAGTGCAGTTTCCGCTATTGGAGCGGAAGGCATCAAGATTTCCGGGCAGGTGCAAGGCGTAGGTTTCCGCCCGGCTGTATGGAAGCTGGCAACGCATCTTGGGTTAAAAGGGGATGTCTGTAACACTTCAGACGGCGTATATATCCGATTATGGGGCCGCGACATCGACGCATTTCTGGAGGCTTTGCCCGAGGCTTTATCGCCCTTAGCCAAGATCGATAAGTTATCAAGGGTTCCTCTGGAGGAAATGCCACCTGAGGATTTCCAAATCATCCCCACGGTCGACGGCGATATGCAGGTCGCTATCACACCTGATGCCGCGAGCTGCGCAGAATGCAATGCAGAGAGCATTGACGCTTTCCAGCGCCGCTATCGTTATCCTTTCACAAATTGCACAAATTGCGGGCCGCGCTTTTCGATTATTGATGGTGCGCCATATGACCGGAAAAAGACCAGTATGCGCACGTTTGAAATGTGTACGGACTGCCGCAGCGAGTACGAAAACCCGTCGGACAGGCGCATGCATGCGCAGCCCATTGCCTGTCATGTTTGTGGCCCCAAAGCCTGGATTGAAAAACTGGGGGCAGGTGTCGTAAATTGTGAAACATTTTCAATGATGGATGATGTTGATGCAACCGGCGGCATGCTAATGATGGGGCATATTGTTGCCATTAAAGGGATCGGAGGCGTTCACTTAGCCTGTGATGCGACAAAAGCGAACAGTGTTGAGCGCCTACGCGCACGAAAAGGCCGTGAAGACAAAGCTTTTGCTTTGATGGCCAAAAATGTTGATATTATTCGTGATTATTGCTACGTGAGTGAAGCTGAAGAGACCTTGCTGACCTCTGTAGAGGCTCCAATCGTTTTGCTTAAGGCCAAACCAAACAGCTTGCCAGATGCCGTTGCGCCGGGGCTTGGTTATCTTGGCTTCATGCTACCGTATACGCCGCTACATCACCTGATGCTCCGCCGGATGAAACGTCCGATCATAATGACTTCGGGAAATAAGTCCGGCGCTCCGCAATGCCTGACAAATGACGATGTCAGATCCAACTTATTCGATATTGCGGATTTTGCATGTTTGCACGACCGGGATATCGTTAACCGCGTTGATGACAGTGTAGCAAATATTGTTGATGGAAAGGTCAGATTGTTAAGGCGCGCTCGCGGCTATGCACCCCGCGCGATCGCATTGCCTGACGAGTTCTTAGGCGATGTCAATATTCTCGCAATGGGCGGTGATTACAAAAATACTTTCTGCATGACCAAAGGTCATGAAGCGATATTAAGCCAGCATCTGGGCGATCTGGATCATCCTGCAACCCGAGATGAAGCTGACCGAAATCTGAAGCTTTATCAAAAGCTATTTGAACATACTCCCAAAGCTATCGCTGTTGATGCCCATCCAGAATTCATATCCTCCAAATTGGGGCAAGCTATGGCGGATGAGAATAGTCTTCCGCTTATTCAAGTACAGCACCATCACGCTCATATTGCGTCTTGTATGGCTGAAAATAACTGGCCGCTAAATGGTGGCGGTGTCCTCGGCATTGCGCTGGATGGGACTGGCTGGGGTCCTGATGGCACGATATGGGGCGGCGAGTTTTTAGCCTGTGATTATCGCTCCTATGAACGCCTTGGAAAATTCAAACCAGTCTCTCTACCGGGCGGTGAACAGGCAGTGCGTCAACCCTGGCGCAACGCTTACGCCCATATCTGCGCTGAAATGGGGTGGCCAGAATTTGCTATGAATTTTGCGGATCTTGATATTTTTCAATATCTCAATGACACGCCGCGTGAAACGCTGGATTCCATGATCTTAAACCAAACGCATAGCCCTTTGGCATCATCATGTGGGCGCTTGTTCGATGCAGCTGCAGCGGTTTGCGGTATTTTGCGTGAAAAACAGACCTACGAAGGTCAGGCTGCAATGCTGTTTGAAGCAGCACTCGATCGTGAAGCTTTAGAGGAGCCTGACGCTCTAAACTATCCATTCTCGATACCGCTGAGCAAGGGTAATAATACCCCCTATATCGAACATATAGGTATGTGGAGAGCGATGCTTGGCGATCTGATGATTGGTACAGATATTGGGGTCATATCAGCGCGTTTTCACAAAGGCCTAGCTGCTGTGATCGTTCGGATGGTCGAGAAATTATCCGGCCCGACACATGAATTCCAAACCATCGCGCTGAGCGGTGGTTGTTTTCAAAACACGATACTCTTTGATCTTGTTAACACTGCTTTCAAATCCAAGGGTTTCGATGTTCTAACCCATGCAAAAACTCCCGCAAATGATGGCGGAATATCACTGGGGCAAGCCGTCATCGCGGCAGCATCACTCCAAGATAAAGCTGAAAAAGGAGAACCGCCATGTGTTTAGGTATTCCCGGACAAATAATTTCGATTTCCGATTCAACCAAAAAGCTGGGCATAATCGATGTTTCCGGAGTTCAGCGAGAGGTAAACCTCGCTTGTATCATGCCAAAGGACGGAAATATCGATACCTTGATCGGCGAATGGGCGCTTATCCATGTTGGCTTTGCAATGAGCCGTATCGACGAGGCCGAAGCAGCAAAAACGATGGAAGTCCTGGTGATGTTGGGTGAGGCTCAAGAAGAAATAGAGGCGATGCGCCGGTCACAATCCGCCTTGGGGGAAAGAGCATGAAATATGCTGACGAGTTTCGTGATCCCGATGCGGCGAAGGGCGTTCTTGGAGCAATCGAGCGTATTGTCGATGAAATTGGCGCAACGCCGGAGAAACCAATTCATATCATGGAGGTATGCGGCGGACATACCCATGCCATTTTTAGATATGGATTGGACAAATTAACGCCCGCAGCGTTGGAATTTATCCACGGGCCGGGCTGTCCGGTCTGCGTCCTGCCTATGTCACGCGTTGATGATTGCATTGAATTAGCGGAACGACCCGAGGTTATTTTCACAACTTTTGGCGATGCGATGCGCGTGCCGGGAACAAAAAAATCCTTGTTGCAGGCAAAGGCAGAAGGGGCGGATATAAGGATGGTCTATTCTCCGCTCGATGCATTGGAACTCGCCCGCCGCAATCCAGACCGGGAAGTCGTGTTCTTCGCGCTTGGCTTTGAGACAACCACGCCGTCCACTGCCCTTTGCGCTCAACAAGCATTGGCGGAAAATTTAACCAACTTCTCTCTGTTTTGCAATCATATTACGGTTCCTGAACCCATTAAAGCGCTATTGGACGACCCTTATATGGAACTTGATGGCTTCGTAGGTCCCGGACACGTCTCCATGGTCATCGGAATTGAGCCCTATCGATTTATCGCGCGTGATTATAACAAACCTATTGTGGTCGCGGGGTTTGAGCCGCTGGACTTATTGCAGTCTATTTTGATGGTGCTCGAACAAATTCGGGATGGGCGCGCTGAGGTTGAAAACCAATATTCACGGATAGTACCAGATGATGGCAACGTGGTTTCGATTGAGGCCTGCGCTGATGTTTACGAGCGCCGGGAGACTTTTGAATGGAGGGGGCTGGGAGAGATTGACAAATCCGGCCTGAAGATGCGTGAAAAATATTGGGCTTTTGACGCTGAACGCAAATTTTCAATGGGCTATGGCCGCCCGCGTGCAAAATATGAAGAGCCTGAAGGATGCAAGTGCGGTGCGGTAATGACCGGGCGGCTCAAACCGCAGCAATGCCCGCAATTTGGCAAAGGATGCACACCTGATCGACCGTTGGGAGCATTAATGGTCTCATCAGAAGGCGCCTGTGCCGCCTATTATCAATATGGCGGCGTTCGGACACAATTGGAGCCCGCTGAATGAAAGCGGCCGTAACACTTCCTGATACTAACAAACGGCGCCTACGTGCCCAGCATGTTACAATGGCCCACGGCGGCGGCGGCAGTGCCATGCGTGATCTGATTGATGATGTATTTATTTCCGTTTTCCAACCCGATAGTCTTGAAGATCAAGCGCGATTGACCGACGAGGCTCTGTCTGAACCGGGTGCCAAATTGGCATTCACAACGGATGGGTTTGTCGTCGACCCTATTGAGTTTCCTGGAGGAGATATCGGCAAGCTTGCCGTTTGCGGAACAGTCAACGACTTGGCCGTCGGCGGTGCGCGGCCCCTGTGGTTGTCTGTTGGTTTCATCATCGAGGAAGGCACAGAAGTCGCTCTATTGCGCCGCCTTGTTGCAACAATGAAGGCAATGGCTGATGATATTGGCGTAAAAATTGTCACCGGTGATACGAAGGTTGTTGAGCGCGGAAGTGCAGACAAAGTTTTCATTACAACCTCTGGAATAGGCGTTATTCCTCCACACCGAAATCTCTGCGCCAGTTCTGTTCAACCAGGCGATGCTGTAATCGTCAATGGGTATCTCGGTGATCATGGCGCCGCGATTATGGCAGCGCGCGGCGATTTAGCTCTAACAACAACGGTCGAGTCAGACTGCCAGTCCTTATCGGCATTGATGGAAACCATATTGGATACTGTCCCAGCAACACGGTGCGCGCGGGATGCCACCCGCGGCGGAGCAGCCTCGGTTCTCAACGAGATCGCCGAAGCATCTGGTACCCATATTGTTATTGACGAAACGAAGTTTCCAATCCGCAAGGAAGTGAAAGGTCTTTGTGAAATTCTCGGGCTTGATCCGCTATATCTTGCAAATGAAGGAACGTTAGTTGTGTTTGTGCCTGGGCCAGAGGCACACAAAGCATTAGAAGCGATGCAGTCTCTTCCTGCAGGCCGCGATTCAAGAATAATTGGGCATGTTAAATCAGGAACACCGGGGCGGGTTGAGATGACAACTGTATTTGGCGGAGCCCGGGTCGTGGACATGCTGGTCGGCGCTCAGTTGCCGCGCATTTGTTAGGAGGCTGATATGATAGGATTTCTCATTCTCGGCTGTCTAATTGGCATGAGCCATGCGCTCGAAGCAGACCATCTTTCGGCTATCAGCACTATGATGTCCGATGCAAAAGGGTCCAAAAAAAGACTGGCATTCCGCGGCGCTGTATGGGGGCTTGGGCACACAATCACACTATTTGCCATATGCGCAGCAGTCATACTCTTTGGTGCGACCTTAACGGTGAGGATGACGGCCGTTTTAGAATTGAGCGTAGGGATAATGCTGATCATATTAGGCCTGGATGTCTACCGGCGGTTTAGAAAGAAAAAACTGCACTTTCACGGGCACCAACAGGCTGCCGGGCCTAAACATATTCATGTTCACTCCCATAAAGAGGCAACGGTAGGTCATGTGTCCGATCCACATTTGCACGAGCATCCGCATGGTTTTCCACTCAAGGCACTAGTTATAGGCCTTGTCCACGGCGCGGCAGGTTCAGCAGGACTTTTGGCGCTCGCCGTTGCCGCAACCCAGAGCGTTGGCAGCGCTATCTTATATATCTTGGCTTTTGGTGTTGGATCTATCTTAGGCATGGCGGCTTTGACTTATACCGTCGCATGGCCTTTGGCGTGGGTTGAGAGGGGTATGGGCTGGATGCACACTGCTCTTAATGTGACTTCGGCGGGATTAGCCATCGCTATTGGCAGTTACATTCTAACTCAAACCGGTCCCACGGCATGGGGGGCCGGATAATGCACGAATTGGGCTTAACCAAAAATATCATAGCCATTATCACCGAGCATGCGAAGGGCTGTAGAGTAAAACGGGTAAGCCTTTCGGTTGGCCCGCAAGCTTGCGTGGAGACACGGGCTTTGGAATTTTGTTTTGATATTGTTGCAGCGGGAACTGTAGCTGAAAATGCTACATTGGAAATTCTACCAGCATCCGGCGATACATTTTTAATCAAAGAATTTGAAACGGAGGAGGCGGCATAATGTGCGGAACTTGTGGATGTAGCGATACGGCGAATGCGGTGAAAATCACAGACCTTTCAACAGGTGCAACGCAGACGGTGCGAGAGGGATCAATACTGAATGCTTCAAGAGCAGAGCAAGATCACCATGCGCATGATGAAGAACATCATCATCACGAAGGTGACGATCAACCGCACCGGCATGGCCCCGGAGGGGAGATTATAAGCCTGGAAACGGCCATTTTGCAGAAGAACGATCAAATTGCTGAGAGAAATCGCGGTTGGTTTGAAGGGCGCGGCGTATTGGCGCTTAATTTGGTAAGTTCTCCCGGAGCTGGAAAAACAACTTTGTTGGAAGCAACGATCAAAGCGTTGGAAAACGATATCAAAATCTCCGTTATCGAAGGGGATCAAATGACAACAAATGATGCCGAGCGAATTCGGGATGCCGGGGCCAATGCCGTCCAGATAAATACTGGAGCTGGCTGCCACCTTGAGGCCGACATGATCTCTGATGCTGTCAAGACATTGGATCCGGTTGCAGGTTCAGTTCTGTTTATTGAAAATGTAGGTAATTTGGTGTGTCCCGCTATGTTTGATCTAGGTGAGCGCATGAAAATTGCGATTATTTCAACGACAGAAGGCGAAGATAAGCCGCTAAAATATCCGCATATGTTCCGAGCATCAGAACTTGTGATCATCAACAAGATGGACCTAGCACCACATGTTGATTTTGATGAAAAAGCTTGTCTTGAGAACATTAAATCCGTGAATCCAAACGCTGATATCTTATTGTTATCTGCGAAATCAAAGGATGGCATTGACCAATGGTTGAGTTACTTGAAGAATCAACTCAGTAGTTAATATCGCCAAGACTATCTGTCCGCTTTTTCACCCCAAGCGGACTCTAGGGCCAGTTATTTGGAACGACTGTTAATGGGGCGATTGTGTTGAAAAAGTCGGTCCTTCAGAAGGGCGCGTAATTTCCTTCCAATCACTAGACGCGATCCGACACATCGATTCAATTTTGCGATAACAATGATTCTTTTTAGGCAAAAGTCCGTAATAAAATTTCGCGCTCAGACTTTTTCAACAGAATCGGGGCGTTAGCGGAAGGGCTGCTTTGATATGAACCAACGACTGTTTTTGAATCTCCGTTTCCAATAAGAACTATCTGTATCGTTGCTAGATTGCAGACACTCATAGCTTTTCTCTTTTGAGTAAAGTCGATTGATCGATGCCGATGCGAAGAGCCATCTGTCGACTGGTGAGGCCTAGCCTATACCGTGAGAACAACAATTCTTCACCCGATGTAAGCGGCGCTGGAAACGGATCGTATCCAAGCCAATCGATAATGAGCGGATAAAACTTCGGATACTGAATGTCTTTTCCTTTTTCCCAATTGCAAATCGTGTGGGCATTTAATCCTAGATCTTCGGCTACGTCACATTGTCGCAATCCGCGAAGCTGTCGTTCTCGCTTGATGTGCTCCCCTATCGTTTGCGGGTTTTCCAATATTTCGCTGGGACGCACAGTTTTTCGGTTGATTTCAGTGTATGGAAGCAACCCAAACCCGTGTCTGCATGAAAGCAACACAAGGTTGCCGCTGCGGCCATTTGGGCGATGCATCGCTCGCCTGTTCGCGCGCGCCGAGATGCGCGGCCGATTATCAGGCGAAGGTCTCCGGGCCGCTGCTCGACCGGATTGACCTGCATATCGAGGTGGAAGCCCTGTCGGCGGCAGACCTGACTATGCCGCCGCCGGCAGAGGGCTCCATTGCCGTGGCGGCGCGGGTGGCAAAGGCCCGGTCGGTACAGGGAGAGCGCTACGCAGGTCTGGGGGTAAGAACCAACACCGAAATCGATGGCGATCTGCTGGAAAAATATGCGACGCCGGATGAGCCGGGCCAGCGATTGCTGGCGCAGGCTGCGGAAGCAATGCGTCTATCGGCGCGCGGCTATACGCGGGTCTTGCGGGTGTCCCGGACCATTGCCGATTTGGCTGGCGCTGGCGCAACAGGGCGAATCCATGTGGCGGAAGCGCTCAGCTATCGACGACAGGCACCGCGCAGCTAGGTGGACCGACGACCGTTCAGGCCGCCTTGTCATTCTCGCTCAGTTCCAGCGGAATCGCCATTTCGTTCATGCTCACGGTCGACTTGGCGAGATTGGGCGATTTGCTGCTGCGGTGCTTGAACTTGCCGTCGACATGGCCGCCCTGCTCGATCGTCACATTTTCATAGGTGACGTCGCCGCCGATACGGGCGGTGGAGGCAATGGCGAGATCGCCGGCGTCGATAGAGCCTTCCACGGAGCCCGACAGGCTCGCATTCTGGGCGACGATCGCACCCTTGATCTTGCTCGACGGTCCCTGGACCAGCGACAGGCATTTCACGTCGCCGATGACTTCGCCGTCGATATGCAGATCGACCTTCGATTCGATATTGCCGGTGATGACGATGCCGTCGCCAATGATCGAAAAACTCGATCCGCTGCTGCCGCTGCTTCTAGCCACGGCTGGTGCCTGACTCGGCGCGGGTTGGCGTGCTGGCACGTTGTCGTGCGATGGCTTTGATCTTGAGAACATCTGTATTCGCCTCCAAAAATGGCCGGGGGTTTATTGCGCGTCCGTTCAGCCGCACCTCGAAATGCAAGTGCGTTCCGGTCGAGCGTCCCGTGCTTCCCATTGCCCCCAACTGTAATCCCTGTTCGATTCTCTGGCCAGCGGCCACATCGATCCGCGACAAATGCGCGTAGCGTGTCATCAGCCCGTTGCCATGCGTGATTTCCACCGCCTTGCCATAGCCGGACTTCCATCCCGCATGCGTGATCCTGCCCCCGGCCGCAGCCAGAATAGGCTGGCCCTTCGGTCCCTTGAAATCGATACCGCTGTGCATCGCGCTACCGCCCGTGAACGGGTCGCGGCGATAGCCAAAGCTGCTGGTAATCAGGCCGGTGCTGGAAGGTTGGCCGGACGGGATCGCGATCAAAGTCCGTTCCAGCGCATCCATCCGCTGCAGTGCCAGATTGAGCCGTTCGAACGTGGGATGCAGTTGCTGATCCTGGTCTTTGAAGAAGGGAATCAGCGGGCCGCCCATGGCGTTGGTGGAATTCTTGGCCAGCTTGTCCGGGTTCAGCCCGAATTTGCGAATCGCTTCTTCGGCTTGTTCGGTGCGCTGGACGGCGGCCATGGTCAGGCGCCGGGCAAACAGAATCTGCCGGGCTTCGATCTTGGCAAGATGGGCTGCCTCAGGGAAAGCGGCGCTGATTTTCCGAGTGTTTTCGGACAATTTTTCGTCGCTTTGGTTTTTGTCCGAAGCCGCCGGTTGTTCGCCGACAAACTGCTCCGTCATCTGGTCGAGTACATCCTGGCGCTGTTGCAGATCGGCAGCGACGCCCTCGATTGACTGTTTGTAGCTGGCAACCCGGCTTTCGGTGCTGTTCACGGCAGCCTCTTTTTCCGCCAGCGCCATGCGTTCGCCGGTGACGGTCAGCTGGTTGACCATCATTGCCAGCGTGACGATCAGCCAGAGAGCGAGCGCCCCCGCGACGGAATAGAACACGCGTTTCTGCAATGTCGCCGATATGGTAAGAAAGCGGACCTGTCCGTGCGATCGCATGAAAAACTCGCGATCCGTAAACATGTGGTCCAGCCGGGCCTTTAGCCCTTGTCTGGTGTTTTGTTTGTGCATGACCCGCCGTTATTATTCGTAATCCCCGAATCGCCGCTAGCAGAGGCTCGGCCACGTGGCGAATCGGAGGGGAGCGACTCGTGACGAGTCGAACGAGTCATGCGATGAATTGCGCGATTCGATGGAACCGTGGGTCGAATGCCGCGTTATTGCCCGATCGAATCCCTTCCCGGACCCGGGATAGGTCCACATACTATCCAGAGATTATGGGTTAAATTGCCGCCGCAGCCATGCTAGCAGCCGCTTATGACAGAACCTGCACAACTGATTACCGACATGGGCCACAAGGCCCGCACTGCCTTCTCCCGATTGACCGGAGTGAGCGATGCGCAAAAGTCCGACGCTCTGACAGCCGCCGCACGGCACTTGCGCGCCAGTGAAAAGACGATTCTGGCTGCCAACCAGCGCGACATGGAAAGCGCGCGGGAGCGGGGCCTCAGCGATTCGATGCTCGACCGGCTGATGATCGACGCGGACCGGCTGGAAGCCATTGCCGCTGCGGTGGACAATGTCGCCGAACTCGCCGATCCGGTCGGGCAGGTGATTGATCGCGCGGAGCGACCCAACGGCCTGGTGATGGAGCGCGTCCGGGTCCCGCTCGGTGTCATCGGCATCATCTATGAAAGCCGCCCCAATGTCACCGCCGACGCCGCGGCACTGGCGCTGCGTTCGGGCAATGCCGTGATATTGCGCGGCGGTTCGGAAGCGATACAGAGCAACGGGGCCATTTTCGAAGCGATGGTTGCAGGCGTGGTCGAGGCCGGCCTTCCGGCTGACGCAATCCAGCTGGTCCAGACCACCGACCGGGCCGCGGTCGGAGCGATGCTGAAAGCCAGCGGGCTGATCGACATCATCATTCCGCGCGGCGGCAAGTCGCTGGTCAAGCGGGTGCAGGACGAGGCACGGGTGCCGGTGCTCGCGCATCTCGACGGCATCTGCCACACCTATATCGGCAAGGACGCCGACCCCGACAAAGCGCTGGCGATCGCGGTCAACGCCAAGATGCGCCGCACCGGCATCTGCGGGGCGATGGAGACATTGCTGATTGATCAGGATTATCCTGCGCCCGGCCCTCTGGTCCGCGCGTTGCTGGAAGCCGGTTGCGAAGTGCGCGGTGATGATTCGGTGCTCGAACTGGACGAGCGTATTGTTTCGGCCGATGCGTCGGACTGGGACACGGAATATCTCGCCCCCGTCCTGTCTGTCGCCATGGTCAATGGCGTCGACGAAGCGCTCGCGCATATTGCGGAACATGGTTCACATCATACCGACGTGATCGTTACCGAAGATTCGGACCTGGCCGAGCGGTTCATACTGCGCGCCGACAGCGCGATTGTGATGCACAATGCCTCTAGCCAGTTTGCCGATGGCGGCCAGTTCGGTCTTGGAGCGGAAATCGGCATTTCCACTGGTCGCCTGCACGCCCGCGGGCCGGTCGCCCTGGAAGGGCTGACCACCTATAAATGGGTGGTGCGCGGTACCGGGCAAGTGCGCCCTTGAGCAGGGCCCGGTGAAAACGACCGGCCTGTTAGGCGGCTCCTTCAATCCGGCGCACGGTGCCCATCGGTCGATCAGCCTGTTTGCGATCGATCAGCTCCATCTCGACGAATTCTGGTGGCTGGTTTCGCCGGGCAATCCGCTGAAGGAAGGGGCCAAGGACATGGCGCCGCTGCACACGCGACTGGCGTCGGCGCAGAAAATGGCGCGCCGGAGCACGATCCAGCCAACGGCAATCGAGCAGGATCTTGGCACCCGCTATACCTATGATACCCTGCGCAAGCTGGTGCAACGCTACCCGAAACGGCAATTTGTCTGGATCATGGGGGCCGACAATCTCGCCCAGTTCCACCGCTGGAAGGACTGGCGAAAAATAGCGCAATTATTGCCGATTGCAGTTATTTCCAGACCCGGCTATGATGATGATGCTTTTGCGGCTCCCGCAATGGCCTGGCTGCGGCGCTTCGTCCACCCCGCGAGCCAGCTTGGTAACTGGACCAGCTGGAGTACGCCGGCGCTGACATTCCTGCGCTATCGTCCCGACCCCCGCTCGGCCACCGCGATCCGGATGGCCCGGCCCCATTGGCATCAGCAATATGAGGACCGCCGCGTCAGAGACGCGGTGACCCACCGGCTGATTGGCCCAGAAGATTAGGATTTACGTTGACGAAACCGAAGGTAAAAGTTCTGAAATCTGCCACTTCCGAGGAAGGCAAGGCCGAATCGGATGCGCTCCACGCGCTGGTGATGAAATCGCTCGACGATGATCAGGCGCAGGACATTGTCTCGATTCCGCTGGCTGGCAAGAGCAATATCGCCGACCATATGGTGATCGCCGAAGGGCGTTCGACCCGGCAGGTCGCTGGTATTGCGCAGAAACTGGCCGAACGGGTCAAGCAGGCCGGCGGCACCGTCCGGGTCGAGGGCCTGGCCAATGCCGACTGGGTGCTGATCGATGCCGGCGATGTCATCGTCCACCTGTTCCGGCCGGAAGTGCGCAGCTTCTACAATCTCGAACGGATGTGGGCGGTCGACGAGGAAGGCGAAGCGCCGGAAGTCGTCGAAGCCTGATATTGCCGGGCGATGAGATTGCATATCGTCGCCCGCGGCAAGATTGGCCGCAGTCCGGAAGCGGAGCTGGTGGATCGCTATATCAAGCGGATCGCCTGGGAGGTCAAGATCAGCGAGCTGCCCGACCAGGGCGGCAAGTCGCCTAAGCTGCAAGGTGCAACCAAGATCATTGCGATGGACGAAGCGGGCGAAAACTGGACATCAAGCAAATTTGCAAAACTGCTGTCGGCATGGCGCGACGACGGCGCACGCGAAGCCCGTTTCCTGATCGGTGCTGCCGACGGCCTGAGCCCTGACGAGCGGGCGAGCGCGGATCATTGCTTTTCTTTCGGCAAGGCGACATGGCCGCACATGATGGCGCGGGCGATGCTGGCGGAACAGCTGTTCCGCGCAACATCGATCATTGCCGGCCATCCCTATCACCGGGAAGGATGACGGTGGTGGTGCGCAAGGCTCTTGCCCTGATCGGATGTCTCGGCATGGCGACGACCGGAGCGGCGTTGCTGTCTGCACAGGCTCCCGGCCCGAGCCTGTCGGAGCAGCAGCGCAGCCTGCTGTCGGCGCGCGAGCAGTCAGAGCGTGCCCGTCAGCGCAGCAACGCCCTGCTGCGGCAAGCGGAAGCAGCAAGCAATGATGCCGACCGTATCGCCAGCCAGGCGGCCGCGCTCGCCGCGCGCATCCAGGCGGCGGAAGCCG
>TARA_R100001244_G_scaffold131680_2_pt1 | contig 69768 bp, 65 predicted proteins | sample TARA_R100001244 | Tara Oceans TARA_R100001244 (sample SAMEA2621564) | marine metagenome | biome: marine biome (ENVO:00000447); feature: mesopelagic zone (ENVO:00000213); material: "saline water (ENVO:00002010), including plankton (ENVO:xxxxxxxx)" | depth 790 m
TGCCGCTGTGCCGCCCTGGCTTGTTCTCTGGCGGGCTGATGGTCTTTGTCATGTCCCTCGGCTACTACGTGACCCCGGCTCTCCTCGGCGGCGCACAGAACATGATGCTGCCGGAGTTCATCATTCAGCAGGTGCAGTCCTTCCTCAACTGGGGCATCGCCAGCGCCGCGGCCGCGCTACTGATCGCGATCACCCTGGTGTTGTTCTACGTCTACCTGAAGCTCCAGCCGGAATCGCCGGTCGGCGCCAGCAATGCGAGGTAATCCGACATGTTGCTGACCCCCAATGCCATGGGGCCGCGCTTGCGCATCGGCCTCTATTTCACCACGGCGGTGATCGCCCTGTTCCTGCTGCTGCCGATTGTGTTCATCGTGCTGCTGTCGTTCGGCTCCTCGCAGTGGCTGGTCTTCCCGCCACCGGGCTGGACGCTGAAATGGTACGAGCAGTTTTTCTCCAATCCGGAGTGGATGGCCTCGGTACTGACCAGCTTGAAGGTCGCCGTGATCACCACCCTGTGCGCGGTCGCCTTGGGCCTACCGAGCGCCTTCGCCCTGGTGCGCGGACGCTTTCCGGGGCGCGAGTTGCTCTATGCCCTGTTCACGCTGCCGATGATCGTGCCGTTGGTGATTATCGCGGTGGCGGTGTATGCGCTGTTTCTCAAGTTGGGCTATACCGGCACGCTGTTTTCCTTCGTGGTCAGCCACGTGATAGTCGCGCTGCCCTTCACCATCATCTCGATCATCAATTCGCTGAAGCTGTTTGACCAGTCGATCGAGGATGCCGCGGTGATCTGCGGTGCTTCGCGCCTCCAGGCGGTATACCGCGTGACCTTCCCGGCCATCCGTCCGGGCATGGTCGCCGGCGCGCTGTTCGCCTTTCTGGTGTCCTGGGACGAGGTGGTCCTCAGCGTGATGATGGCCAGCCCGACCCTGCAAACCCTGCCGGTAAAAATGTGGACCACCCTGCGCCAGGACCTGACGCCGGTGATCGCCGTCGCCTCGACGCTGTTGATCGGTTTGTCCGTCCTGATAATGGTCATCGCCGCTGCCCTGCGTCGGCGCAATGAAGTCAGCGCCTAAGCGCCGAGGAGAACGATATGAGTGCTGTGATCCAAGAGTCCGCCCCAGCCGATCAGCGTCCCCTGGTCAGCCTGCGCAACCTGAATAAGCACTACGGCGACTTCGCCGCAGTGGACAATATTTCCCTGGATATCCAGGAAGGCGAATTCCTGACCTTTCTCGGCTCCAGCGGCTCCGGCAAGAGCACGACCCTGTCGATGCTCGCTGGGTTCGAAACGCCCAGCTCTGGAGAAATCCAGGTAGAAGGCAAATCACTGATCAAGGTGCCGCCGCACAAGCGCGGCATCGGCATGGTATTCCAGCGCTACTCGCTGTTCCCGCATCTCTCGGTGCGCGACAACATCGCTTTCCCGCTGAGTATCCGCAAACTTCCGGCCGCCGAACGCGAGCGCCAGGTCGACGCCATGCTCAAGTTGGTGCAACTGGAACAGTTCGCCCACCGCCGCCCCGCCCAGCTTTCTGGGGGTCAGCAACAACGCGTGGCGATTGCTCGCGCCCTGGTCTACGAGCCGCGCATCCTGCTGATGGACGAGCCGCTTGGCGCGCTGGATAAAAAACTGCGCGAAGAGCTGCAAGATGAACTGCGTCACCTGCACCGTCGCCTCGGCATCACCATCGTCTACGTGACCCACGACCAGGAAGAAGCCATGCGTTTGTCGCAACGCATCGCCATCTTCAGCCACGGCAAGATCGTCGGTCTGGGCAGCGGTTACGACCTCTATCAGAACCCGCCGAATGCCTTCGTCGCCTCCTTCCTCGGCAACTCGAATTTCCTCAAGGCGCAGGTGACGGGCAACGCCTCGGTGCAGTTCGAGCAGCAGCCCCTGGCGATCCGGCCGACCACCGCCTTGCAAAACGGCCAGCAAGTGCTGCTGATGGTGCGCCCCGAGAAAGCCTTGGTGCTGGTCCAGGAGCACGCCGAGCAGACTCCGTTGCCAGCCGGCTGGAACGAAATCTCGGCGCAGGTCAGCGAAGTGGTGTTCCTTGGCGAAAGCCTGACCTGCAGCGTCGTCACCCCCGGCGGCTGCAGCCTGACCCTCAAAGCCCTGTCCAACGACCTGCAACCGCTGCAAGCGGGAACCCGCGTGCGGGTCCGTTGGGCCGCGGCCGATGCCTGCGTCTACAGCGAGTGGAACGAAAGCGACCTGACCAAGGCCGCTGGCAGCCACTGACCGCCGTCACAAAAGAGCCCCAGCCTCGGCAGAGACTGGGGCTTTTTCATGGCTCTGTAGCCGTTAAATGTTGATGCCGAGCGCCGTCACGTGGGAGCGGCTTTAGCCGCGAAAGCGCTTCAGTGGTCAAAGATTTTCGCGGAGAAATCGTCCGGCCCTCACCATCTGACTGAGTACGCCAGGCAAGCGCAATCACTGCGGCGTAACGTCCGATAAATAGAGTTCTGCAGATCGTGGGAGGGCTTGCACAATCAATATTATGGTATACCATAAGACCACAACGCCACCGCATACGAACAATAGAGGCTGCACGAAATGATCAATCCAGTCGTCTACAAGCAGGTTATGGGCTCCTTCCCCTCGGGCGTCACGGTGATCACCACCCTGAATGACGAGGGTGAGATGGTTGGCCTGACGGCGAGCGCCTTCAGTTCGCTGTCCATGGATCCAGCCCTGGTGCTGTTTTGCCCTAACTACAGCTCCGATTCCTATCCGATCCTGATCGCTCGCAAGCAGTTCGCCATCCACCTGCTGACCGCCGACCAGAAGCAGGAAGCTTATGCATTCGCCAGCAAGGGCAAAGACAAAGCACAAGGCATCGAATGGCGGCTGAGCGAGCGCGGCAACCCGCTGTTGAGTAATGCCACCGCGATCATTGAGTGCGAACTCTGGCGCGAGTACGAAGGGGGCGATCACGCCATCATGGTCGGCGCAGTCAAGAACCTGATAGTGCCGCAGCAGCAGGTTGTGCCGATGATTTACTGCCACGGCAAGATGGGCGCGTTGCAGGCTTTCGCCTAGCCCTCACGGTGCGCCGTCAGCCGAAAATATGCGCGCCCAGTGGCCGTCAGCCCGAGCAACGCGTGCAGCGCAAAGCTGACCAATGATGGCGATAGAAAAATCTTGCAGCAAATTCGTATTATGGTATACCAATATTTAATGATTCATTTCGTCTTGCTTGCAGCGTTGTCCTGAGACGCGCGGAACCGCCAAGACAGAGGCGCAGTGCACGCTTCACCGTAGCCGGCCGATCCGGGGCCGAACAAAAACAGAGTTGAGGAACGCATCATGAAATTTTCTTTGTTCGTGCATATGGAGCGCTACGACGAGCACGTCAGCCACCGCCAGCTCTTCGAGAATCTTACCGAACTGACGCTGATGGCCGAGGCCGGCGGCTTTTGCACGGTATGGATTGGTGAACACCACTCGATGGAATACACCATCTCGCCAAGCCCGATGCCACTCCTGTCTTACCTGGCGGCAAAGACCACGACCATTCGCCTCGGTGCCGGGACCATCATCGCGCCGTTCTGGCACCCCATCCGGGTTGCCGGCGAATGCGCCCTGCTCGACGTGATCAGTAACGGGCGCATGGAAGTCGGCCTGGCCCGTGGCGCCTACCAGTATGAATTCGACCGCATGGCCGGTGGCATGCCGGCTTCTTCCGGTGGCCAGCACTTGCGCGAGATGGTTCCTGCGGTCAAGGCCCTGTGGCAAGGCGACTACGCCCACGATGGCGAGATCTGGAAGTTCCCCACCTCGACCTCCTCGCCCCGCCCGATCCAGACGCCCACCCCGCCAATCTGGATCGCCGCGCGTGATCCAGACTCGCACAACTTCGCGGTGAAGCACGGCTGCAACGTGATGGTCACGCCATTGATGAAGGGCGACGAGGAAGTGGTCGACCTGAAGAACAAATTCGAAGCCGCCCTGGCCAACAATCCGGAAGTGCCGCGCCCGCAACTGATGGTGCTGCGCCACACCCACGTTTACAGCCCTGAAGATAGCGATGGCTGGAAGGTCGGCGCAGCCGCCATCTCGCGCTTCTACCGCACCTTCGATGCCTGGTTCGGCAACAAGCAAACCCCGCTTAACGGCATTCTCCAGCCGAGCCCCGAAGAGAAGTTCAAGGACCGCCCCGAGTTCGAGCTGGAGAATATCCGCAAGAACACCATGATCGGCACGCCCGAAGAAATCATCGCGCGCATCCGCCACTATCAGGAACTGGGCGTCGACGAGTTCAGCTTCTGGGCCGACAACAGCCTGTCGCATGCCGAGAAGAAGAAATCGCTGGAACTCTTCATCAAGCATGTGGTGCCCGCGTTCAACTGAGTCATCGCGTCACGTAGCCGGATCGGTCGATCCGGCTACGCCTCCCGTGCAAATGGTCGACAGCCCCATGAACATTGGCCTGCTCACCTGCAACACCCAACCACTGCCCGGAGCCGCAATGGCTTACCTACGGGGCAAGTGCACCTCTGCGCACGTTCGCCTGAAACGTCTGCGCCCCGCCGTCGCAGCCAAGCAGAACGGCTTCTGGGCACTAGTTTCCTGAGCAACTCCCCCCGCTGAACGCACCTGACAGCCGGCTCGCGGCCCTGGTATCCGTATCAACGGCGCCAGAGCGCGGCTCGTCAGTATTTACTGCACAAGAACAAGAGTTGCCCATGAGAAACCATATCGCCTACCTGGTCATCGATATGCAGCAGGAGGATGGCTTCCCCCTGCATGACTTCGCGACCGTGCTCGACAACTGCGCCGCATTGATCTGCGCCGCGCGTGTTGCCGGCATTCCGCTGATCTACACGCGCCATATCAACAATGCAGATGCTTCAGACCTGCCGCCCGACGAGCCATTGGACCGCAACGGGCGCCCAGCCAGCTACTGCGCCGCTACGCGTCAGGTGGAAATTCTCCCACGCCTGGCGCCACAAGCAGGCGACTACGTGATCGACAAGCCGCGCTACAGCGCCTTCCACCGCACTGAGCTGGATGCGCAACTGAAGGGCCTCGGCGTTAACCGCCTGATGATCTCCGGCGTACTCACCGACGCCTGTGTGCTGGCCACCGTGTTCGATGCCTTCGCCCTGGGCTACCGGGTCGACCTGATCACCGACGCCTGCACCTCGACCACCAGCGCGGCGCACTATTCCTCGTTGCTGATCATGGCCAACTGGGTTTACTCCATCGAGCTGTTCAACTGCGAACAGTACCTGCACGCCCTGCGCGGGGAGGCCTTCACCTCCTGCAAGCCGAGCGCCCCAGACCTGTTTGCGCACCGGCCCGACACACTGTTCCAGGCCATCGCCCATCTGCAATCCAGCCTTACGCCGCAGGAGTGACCGCTATGAATGTCGAAAAAAGAAGCATCGATTTCATTCCCGAAAGCGAGCGCCACGGCAAGCCAAGCTCGCTGCTCTACATCTGGTTCGGGGCCAACATGAACATCACCACCATCGCCTCCGGGGTACTGCCGGTAGTGATTGGCCTGAACCTGTTCTGGAGCGCCGTGGCGATCATTCTCGGCTCGCTAATCGGTGCCATTTTCATGGCCTCACACTCGGCCCAGGGTCCCAAGCTGGGCATCCCTCAGATGATCCAGAGCCGCGCTCAATTCGGCGTGATTGGTGCGATACTCCCGCTACTGTTCGTCATGCTGATCTACCTGGGTTTCTTCGTCAGCAACACCTTGCTGGCTGCTCAGGCCATCGAATCGGTCAGCCCTCTGGGCGGCAACGGCAACATCTACCTGATCGGCGCGCTGTGTTTCGTGGTGGCGCTCTACGGCTACCGACTGATTCATCGCCTGCAAAAGGTACTATCGATCCTCTCCATCCTGGTGTTCCTGGTGGCGACGGCACTCGCCCTTGGCCTGCCGATTCCCGCGGAACAGTGGTCGCCGGCCGGCTTCTCCCTGTCGAAGTTTCTGGTCGCCGTGAGCATCGCAGTGACCTGGCAGCTCTCCTACGCCCCCTATGTGGCCGACTACTCGCGCTACCTGCCGAGTTCAACGCCGATGTCCCGGGTATTTTGGTTCAGCTACGCCGGCACCGTGGCCGGCGGTGCCTGGATGATGATCCTCGGCGCAGTGCTCAGCGTCGCCATCGCAGGCTTCTCCGACAACGTCGGCAGCCATCTGGCGCAGCTGTTCGGGCCTGGCGCTGTGTTGCTGTTCGTGTTCATCGTCTACGGCCAGGTGGCGATCAATGTGTTCAACCTCTACGGTGCCTTCATGTCCACGGTCACGGTGATCGAGCCTTTCGCCCGCCTTCGCGTGACGCCTGTGGTCAGAGGGGTGTTCATGTTGCTGATCAGCGCGGTCGCCACTGCGCTGTGCACCATCAGTCAGGAGAACTTCCTCACCTTCTTCCTCAACTTCATCTTCTTTATGAGCTACTTCCTCATCCCCTGGACCGCCATCAACCTCGTGGACTACTACTGCCTGAGGAAAGGCGACTATTGCGTGCCCGACATCTTCGATATGGACGGCCGTTACGGTCGGGTCAATCTGATCGCGTGCGGCAGCTTCGTACTGGCCATCCTGCTGCAAGTGCCGTTCATGAACACCACCTTCTACGTCGGCCCCATCGCCCATGCCCTCGACGGCATCGACTTGGCATGGGTGATCGGCTTACTGGTGCCGGCCCTGGTCTACTTCGGGCTGATGAAACGCAAACTGGCAACGGCAGGTAGGCGAGTACTCTCGTCCTGATCCGCTAAGCTCCTCTCCTGCGCGGAGAGGGGCTATCCCCACTCGCACTCGAACTCCCGGAGAGCATGTTGTCCGGGAGTTTTTTATCGGAAGCCCGTGCAACCCGATTGCGGCGTCATCGCTGTGGCATAAGGTTTTGCACACAGCCTGTAATCGTGTAACAGCAACCGCGCTCGTCACTCTACTAGTCAGTGTGTGCAAAGGGCTTTTGGTCGGTGCTGTCATGGCGGCAGAGCACTCTATTTGCGGTTAGCGCCCCCGGCGATCACGGCGCCATGGGCCCATGCATGGATGGCGGTTATCCATAATTAGCGGAGGCTTCAATGCATTTGATGCGATTGTTCAAGCACGCCAAGCTCAATAAGGTGCAGGCAGATACAGATGCGTTGCCGATCAATGAGCAGTTGCTGGCCAGCCTGTTGGTAATGGCTTGGGTGGTGGAAGCGCGCGACCCGTATACCGGCGGGCACCTATGGCGTGTCGCACGGTTCTCAGAGTTGCTGGCCAGAAAAGCCGGTTTGAGTACGCTTGAGATTGCCCAGGTCACCATTGGTGGCTTTATGCATGACCTGGGCAAGGTCGCCATTCCGGATGCGGTACTCAACAAGCGCGACCGGCTGACCGATGACGAATATGCGGTGATCAAAACCCACCCGGAGGTCGGCTACCGCATGCTGCACGCCCATCCACTGGCAGCGCTGGTCGCCGATGCGGTGCGTTTGCACCACGAAACACCGGATGGCAAAGGCTATCCGCAGGGGCTAACAGGCGAGCAGATTCCGCAAATGGCAAGAATAGTCGGCATTTGTGATGCCTTCGATGCGATGACCAGCACCCGCCCTTACCGAATCGGCATGCCTCAGGAGCAGGCGCTCGAGATCATCGCCGGCAATCTTGGGCGTCAATTCGATGCTGATTTGGGCGCTTGTTTCATTGCCTTGGGTGAGGAAAACCAACTCGCGCATATCATCGGCCACAGCGATCATGGCATCCCCTTGCAGCGCTGCGTCATGTGTGGACCTACGCTGGTCTTGCGCCAATCGAGTCAGCCGAATGATCACGTGTATTGCCGCTCGTGCGGCGCGGATTACCAGCTGGATGCATCGCTACTGGCCGTCGCGACGGGCGTCCGAGGTGATCCGGGCGACCTCAAGCCGCAGGCGGATGAAGAGCTGATCGGCCGATTCGTTCAGGAAACCTCGCGGCATATCCTGCAAGCGGTGGAGCGTTCCGCCCGTTAGACCGCCTGCCCGCAGGCCGTGTGCTGGTCGCCCAGCAGGCGGCTGACTTCGATCAGATTGTCATCGGGGTCGCGGAAATACACCGATTCGATCGGCCCTGTAGCGCCTGTGCGTGGCACGGGCCCTTCCTCGATCTCGACGCCCTGCTCCGCCAGGTGTTCGAGCACAGCAGCAATCGGCCAACGGGTGATCAGGCACAGGTCGATGGCGCCTGGGGTCGGTCGTTTGGCCTTCGGCTCGAACTCATGACCATGTTGATGCAAGTTGAATTTCTGCTGACCGAACAGCAAGGCGCTGCGCCCCTGGCCAAAGGTTTCGTGCTGCATGCCGAGCACGCGTTGATAGAAATCGAGCGTGCGCGCGATATCGGCAACGGTCAGTACCAAGTGATCCAGTCGTTCAATCATGCTCAGTCTCGATCCAGCAAATGAAAGCGTGGCAGCGAAAAACGCCAGCGTATCGCCGCCAGACGGATAAACAGCACGGTGAGCATAGCCACCCCGGTATCGAGCCAGTGTGGGGTATCCAGCGCACGCAAAGCGATAAACACCAACGCCCCGGCAATGCAGGCGGTCGCGTAGATTTCTTTCTGGAAAATCAGCGGGATTTCATTGCAGATCACATCGCGCATTACCCCGCCGGCGACGCCCGTCATCACGCCCATGATCACTGCCGTGCTCAGCGGTACGTTGTGCTGCAACGCCACCTCGGTGCCGATGACGGTGAAGACCGCCAAACCAAAAGCATCGGCGATCAACAAACCCTTCTCGTGAATCGGCTGGGTCAGGCGTACCCAGATCACCGTGCCTACAGCGGCTAGCGAGGCCACGATGATATAGGTGTCGTCGCGAATCCAGCTGACCGGGTGGTTATCCAGAATCACGTCGCGCAAGGTGCCGCCGCCCAGCGCGGTGATCACGGCAATCACCAAGACACCGAATAGATCCATGGACTTGCGCCCCGCCATCAAGGCGCCGGTGATGGCGAAAACCGCGACGCCAAACAGGTCGGCCAGGTAGAAGAGTTGCGTCATGCTGCCTTCAGGATGCGACTGGGGTGCGCATGGTAACAAACTCCTCTGCGGCAGTCGGGTGGACGCCGATGGTCTCGTCAAACAACTGTTTGGTCGCCCCGGCTTTCAGTGCAACGGCCAGGCCCTGGACGATTTCACCGGCTTCGGGGCCGACCATGTGGCAACCCAGCACGCGGTCGGTGGCGGCATCCACCACCAGCTTCATCAAGGTGCGTTCCTGGCATTCGGTGAGTGTCAGTTTCATCGGCCGGAAGCGGCTCTCGTATACCTTGAGCGAGTAGCCCGCCGCCTTTGCCTGCTCCTCACTCAAACCGACGGTACCGATGTTGGGCAGGCTGAATACGGCTGTCGGGATCGTCTGGTAATCGACCGGGCGATACTCCTGCGGCTTGAACAGCCGCCGGGCAACGGCCATGCCTTCAGCCAGTGCGACCGGCGTCAGCTGCACCCGACCGATCACATCGCCTATTGCCAGAATCGACGGTGCGGCAGTCTGGTACTGCTCGTCTACCTGGACAAAGCCCTTCTTATCCAGCGTCACGGCGGTATTTTCCAAGCCCAGGTTGTCCAGCATCGGGCGCCGGCCTGTGGCGTAAAAAATACAGTCGGCGTGCAGCACGCGGCCATCTTTCAGCGTGGCTTGAAGGCTGCCGTCAGCCTGCTTGTCGATGCGTTCGATATCGCTATTGAACTGTAAATCCAGCCCACGCTTGTTCAGCTCTTCGTGCAGGTGTTTGCGCACGGCCCCATCGAAGCCGCGCAAAAACAAGTCACCGCGATACAGCAACGCTGTCTCGGCGCCCAGGCCGTGGAAAATCGAAGCGAACTCGACCGCGATATAGCCGCCACCGACTACCAGCACGCGCTTGGGCAGTCGTTTGAGAAAGAACGCTTCGTTCGAGGCAATCGCATGTTCATGCCCGGGAATCTCGGGAATGTGCGGCCAGCCACCGGTGGCGATCAGGATATGCTTGGCGCTGTATCGTTGACCGCCGAGCTCGACGCTGTGCTCGTCGAGCAGGCGCGCATGGCCCTCAAGCAACGTCACGCCACTGTTGACCAACAAATTGCGGTAGATGCCGTTGAGCCGCTCGATTTCGCGGTTTTTATTGGCGATCAGCGTGGCCCAATCGAAACGCGCTTCGCCCAGCGACCACCCAAACCCCTGGGCCTGCTCGAAGTCCTCGGCAAAGTGCGCGCCATACACCAACAGCTTCTTGGGCACGCAGCCGACGTTCACGCAGGTGCCGCCCAGGTAGCGGCTCTCGGCCACGGCCACGCGGGCGCCATAGCCCGCAGCAAAGCGTGCGGCCCGCACACCGCCGGAACCGGCGCCGATTACAAACAGGTCGAAATCGTAGGTCATGGTCAGCCTCCTAAACAGGTCGCCAGCATAACCTAATCGAACTGAAACCCTGTGCTTGAGCCTAAGCTTGAAGGGCTGCCAAGAGGAGATTCGTTATGCATCCCACCCTCACCCACCTGGCCTTGCATGTCCCCGACCTGGATGCCTGCGTGGCGTTTTACGCGGACTTCTGCGGCATGCGGGTAATCCACGAACGCGCCGGCAAAGGTTCGCGCATCGTCTGGATGGCCGAGCCCGGTCAAGAGCACAGGTTTATTCTGGTGATCATGCCCGGCGGGCAGAGTCGGCAGCTCGCCGAGAACGATTACAGCCATTTTGGTTTTGCCGTGGCCAGCCGTACGCAGGTCGACGCGCTGGCCGCCAGGGCACACCGCGCGGGCTGTTTGATCTGGCCGCCGCGTGACGAGCCCTACCCTGTCGGGTATTACTGTGGGCTACGCGACCCGGCAGGCAATTATGTCGAGTTCAGTTACGGCCAACCCTTAGGGCCGGGCTCCGAGCACATGGCCATCCCCTAAACGCACAAGCCACCCGAAGGTGGCTTGTGTTCGACGCAACCGGGCTTAGTAGGCGCGCCCGGTTTTGTATAGGTTCTCGAAGCAGAAGTTGGTGGCGTCGATATACCCTTCGGCACCGCCGCAATCGAAGCGTTGACCTTTGAACTTATAGGCCAGTACGCAGCCGTCCTGGGCTTGCTTCATCAGCGCATCGGTAATCTGGATCTCGCCACCTTTGCCCGGCTCCGTCTGTTCGATCAGGGCGAAGATATCCGGCGTCAGGATATAGCGGCCAATGATCGCCAGGTTCGACGGTGCATCTTCTGGTCTGGGCTTTTCGACCATGCTGTTAACCCGGTAGATGTCATCGCGAATCATCTCACCAGAGATCACGCCGTATTTGTGGGTTTCTTCGGGCGGCACTTCCTGAATCGCGACGATCGAGCAGCGGAACTGGTTGTACAACTTGACCATCTGGGTCAGTACGCCATCGCCTTCCAGGTTCAAGCACAGGTCGTCGGCCAGCACCACGGCAAAGGGTTCGTCACCAATCAGCGGACGACCACAGAGAATTGCGTGACCGAGGCCTTTCATCTCCACTTGGCGGGTGTAGGAAAAACTGCACTCGTCGATCAGACGGCGGATGCCAACCAGGTATTTCTCCTTGTCGGTATCGCGAATCTGGTGCTCCAGTTCGTAACTGATATCGAAGTGGTCTTCCAATGCCCGCTTACCACGGCCGGTGACCATGGCAATTTCCGTCAGCCCAGCTTCGAGCGCCTCTTCGACGCCATACTGGATCAGCGGCTTGTTCACCACCGGCAGCATTTCCTTGGGCATGGCCTTGGTCGCAGGTAGAAAGCGGGTGCCGTAACCGGCTGCCGGGAACAAGCATTTCTTAATCATGGGACTCCTTAACAGGGGAACAAAAAGGCCTGCGCAGTCTATCAGGCTGCACTGGCCTTACAATGGCCGAGCGCCGGCCTGCCAATCCCGCGGTAGAGAAAACCCAGTTCGGCCAGTTGTTTGGCGTCATAGATATTGCGTCCATCGAACAGCACCGGCATGCGCATCAGGCCGCGAATTCTCACGAAATCCGGCTGACGGAATTGTTTCCACTCGGTCACCAGCACCAACGCATCGGCGCCTTCAGTCACGCTGTAGGGCGACTCACTCAAGCGCAACTGGCCACTCGTCACGGCCTGAGCGTAGCGCTGAGCGATACCGGCGTTTGCCACCGGGTCGCAGGCCTGTACCGCTACACCGGCAGCCAGTAATGCATCGAGCAGAACCAGGCTGGGGGCTTCGCGCAGATCATCGGTGCCCGGCTTGAATGCCAAGCCCCAAATTGCTACGACGCGCCCCTGCAGATAGCCTGAAAAATGTTCGCGTACGGCCTGAAACAACAAGGTCTTCTGCAGGGCATTACGGGCTTCGACTGCCCGCAGGATGCTGGGCTCAATGCCCTCCTGCTCCGCTGCGCGAATCAGCGCACGTACATCTTTAGGGAAACAAGAGCCGCCATACCCGCAGCCGGCATAGATAAAGTGCGTGCCGATGCGCTTATCACTGCCAATGCCGCGGCGAACGTCTTCGATATCCACCCCGAGTCGTGCGCACAGCCCCGCCATCTCGTTGATAAAGGAAATCTTGGTGGCAAGAAACGCATTGGCCGCGTATTTGCTGAACTCCGCGGCGCGCATGCTCATGCACAGCAGGCGCTCATGATTGCGTAAAAACGGCGCATACAAACGGCGCAGTACCTCAGTAGCGGCGACGTCGTCACAGCCAATGATCACTCGGTCCGGACGCATGAAATCATCGATGGCAGAGCCTTCCTTGAGGAATTCGGGATTACTCGCCAGCGCAATCTGGAAGTTTTTTCCGCGCCGACTCAAGTGCATATTGATTCGCCTGGCGACCCGCTCGCCGGTGCCTACAGGCACGGTGGATTTATCCACCACCACGCAGGCGTGATCCAGACAGCCGCCCAGTTCGTCGACCACCGCCAAGACATGCGATAAATCTGCCGAGCCGTCTTCACCACTTGGCGTACCGACGGCGATAAAGATGATTTCGGCCTGCTTGATCCCCTCGGCCAGGTGCGGGGTAAAACTCAATTGATTGCTAGCAAGGTGCGCGTTGACCATGACTTCCAGGCCTGGTTCATAAATCGGCACATCGCCACGCGCAAGGCGCGCAACACGAAACGGATCTCGCTCGACGCAAACCACCCGGTTGCCCATTTCGGCAAAGCACGCCGCTGATACCAACCCCACATAGCCTGCTCCGATCACGCAAATTCGCATCGCCGCACCTCCAGATGAGTTACAGCGATTGCAACTAAAGCGAATGGCAGGCGTATGACGTCAGCGCGACAGTCATGTGACAGGCATTTAAGCTAAAAGCGGGTGGGCTTCACTCAACCGGCTTATAAACAGCGCTGATGTGAGCTGGTCGCGAGCGCTTGCTCAAATCTGGTGAGCGAAGTGTTAGCTGCCCAGATGGTGGAATCGATCAAGTGCAGGACGCTTACAGCACAGCAGAAAGCAAAAAGGCCAACCCTTGTGAGGTTGGCCTAAGTGCTTGATTCTTAATGGTGCCCGAAGCCGGAATCGAACCGGCACGGGGTTACCCCCGAGGGATTTTAAGTCCCTTGCGTCTACCGATTTCGCCATTCGGGCGGTAGCGCTTGAAAACGAGGCATGGACTATATACAGCCCGTGTATGCCTCGCAAGACTTCCAATCATTAATGAAAAAGCCTCGTAAATCATAGATCTACGAGGCTTTCTAATTGGAGGCTGAGGTCGGAATCGAACCGGCGTTCACGGATTTGCAATCCGGTGCATAACCACTCTGCTACTCAGCCTTGAAACTAAACGGGCCGTTCTAAACGGCCCGTTGAAATTGGAGCGGGAAACGAGACTCGAACTCGCGACCCCGACCTTGGCAAGGTCGTGCTCTACCAACTGAGCTATTCCCGCTTGTCTTACTGACGGCCGCCATTCTATAGCTTCAGAACGCCCCGTCAACCCCTTGATTCAAAAAAGCTTATTTCTTTTCCGCGGTCGTGCTGAGGTGCGGCCAGGCAGCCAGCAGGTACTGCAACATCGACCACAGGGTGAGCACCGCCGCGATAATCAGCAGTACATAACCGACCACAACCCAGAATGTGAATAAGGGCGGGTTGGCCAGCAATGTGATCAACGCAACCATCTGCGCCGCGGTTTTCCACTTGGCGAGGTTGGATACGGCAACATGCGCCCGCGCACCGAGTTCGGCCATCCATTCGCGCAGGGCCGACACGACAATTTCACGACCAATGATGATCGCGGCAGGTAGGGTCAACCAAAGATTGGCGTGCTCGGCCACCAGCAGCACCAAGGCGACGGCCACCATCAATTTGTCGGCCACCGGATCAAGAAACGCACCAAAGGGCGTGCTTTGCTCCCAGCGGCGCGCCAGGTAGCCATCCAGCCAGTCGGTCGCGGCCGCGCAAGCGAACACCGCACTGGCTGCCCAATAGCTCCATGAAAATGGCATATAAAACAACAGGATGAAGATCGGAATCAGCAGAACACGAAGCACGGTAAGCAGGTTGGGGATATTCATCGGCACAACTAGGCTGCGAGGTGATCCGGCATTCTACTCGCTGTGCAATGCGGCATAAATCAACTCAGCAAGCTTTTTACTAATCCCGGGGGCTTTCGCGATTTCTTCGACGCTGGCGCGGGACAATTCCTGCAGGCCGCCAAAGTGGTTGAGCAATTCGCGCCTGCGCTTCGGGCCAACCCCGGCAACCTCCTCCAGGCTAGAGGTGCGACGCGCTTTGCCGCGGCGCGCGCGGTGCCCGGTGATAGCAAACCGGTGCGATTCATCGCGAATCTGTTGAATCAAATGCAGCGCCGGTGAATTGCCTGGCAGGGTGAATTCATGGGCTGCATCGTTGAGGTACAGCGTTTCCAGCCCGGGTTTGCGGGTCGTACCCTTGGCCACGCCCAGCAGGATCAGATCGGGAACCGCCAGCTCCTCAAGCACCTCGCGGGCCATGGTCAACTGACCTTTACCGCCGTCGACCAGCAATATATCCGGCAGTTTGCCCTCACCATCCTTGATCTTGCTGAAGCGCCGAGTGAGCGCCTGGTGCATGGCGGCGTAATCATCGCCGGCAGTCACGCCTTCGATGTTGTAGCGGCGGTAATCGGATTTCAGTGGACCTTCCGGACCGAATACCACGCACGAAGCGACAGTGGCTTCACCGCTGGTGTGGCTGATGTCGAAACACTCGAGTCGTTGTGGCACTTCATCCATGTGTAGCGCTTCTGCCAGCGCCTCAAAACGCTCGGCCACGTGTTGTCGATTGGCCAGGCGTGCGCCGAGCGCCTGTTCGGCATTGGTCACCGCCAATTGCTGCCAGCGCGCGCGGGTGCCTCGCACGCGGTAACTGATGCTTAATTCACGGCCGCGCATTTCATCGATAGCTGCGATCAGCGTAGGGAAGTCTTCATGTTGCGCGTTGACGATCAGCTCGCTGGGAAGGTCGCGCTCCTGGCTGCCCAGGTAGTACTGGGCCAGGAACGCCAGCAGCACCGCATTACCCTCCTCCTCGATCGCCACTTGTGGGAAGAAGTTCTTACTGCCCAGCACGCGGCCTGCGCGCACGCTGATCAAGTGCACGCAAGCGCCGCCCGGGTTGACCATGGCGGCGACTACGTCGACATCACCGGTGCCGCCTTCCATGCTTTGCTGATCTTGCACGCGGCGGAGCAAGGAAATCTGATCGCGCAATTCGGCTGCGCGCTCGAAGTCCAGTTCACCGGCGGCTTTTTGCATGCCGCTGGACAGCTCATCGCTCAGTGCATTGCTGCGTCCTTCGAGAAACATCACCGAGTGACGCACATCCTCGGCATATTCCGCCGGTTCGACCAAGCCAACACACGGCCCCTTGCAGCGTTTGATCTGGTACTGCAGGCACGGCCGCGTACGGTTCTTGAAATAGCTGTCTTCGCACTGACGCACCAGAAAGGCTTTCTGCAGCAGGTTCAAGCTTTCACGTATCGCGCCCGCGCTCGGGTAGGGGCCGAAGTAGCGACCTTTTTGTTTCTTCGCGCCGCGGTGAATGCTCAGGCGCGGGTAGTCGCCATCGGAAAGGAATACATAGGGGTAGGACTTGTCGTCGCGCAGCAGGATGTTGTACGGCGGCCGCCATTCCTTGATCAGCGTTTGCTCGAGCAGCAGCGCTTCGGTTTCGTTGGCGGTGATGGTGGTTTCGACCTGGGCAATCTTGCCGACCAGCGCCGCTGTTTTCGGCGCCAGTCCAGTCTTACGGAAGTAGCTGGACAGGCGTTTTTTCAGGTTCTTCGCTTTACCTACATAAAGCAGTTTGGTGTCCGCGTCGAACATGCGGTACACGCCGGGGCGGCTGCTACACGTGGCAAGGAAGGCGCTGGGGTCGAACGTGGTGGTCATTTCAACTGGTGGCATCGACCATGCCATGACGTACAGCCAGCAAGGCCAGCTCTACATCGCTGGTGATCGACAGCTTCTCGAAGATCCGATAACGGTAAGTGTTCACCGTTTTGGGTGACAGGCATAGCTTGTCGGAGATGCTCTGCACCTTCTGGCAGCCGGCGATCATCAGGGCAATCTGAATCTCGCGTTCCGAGAGCAGGTCGAAGGGCGAGTTATTGGTGTGCGGCTGAAAGGACTTGAGCGCCAGTTGCTGGGCAATCTGCGGGCTGATGTACCGCTGCCCGGCAAACACCAGGCGAATGGCATGGACCATTTCTTCCAGTGCGGCGCCCTTGGTCAGGTAGCCGGCGGCACCTGCTTGCAGCAGGCGCGTAGGAAATGGATCTTCCTCGCACACCGTAACGGCAACGATTTTCAGGTCGGGGTGACTGCGGATCAGCTTGCGGGTTGCTTCGAGACCGCCAATACCGGGCATTTTGACGTCCATCAGGACGACATCCGGTTTCAATTCGCGGGCTTTTTTCAGTGACTCTTCACCAGACTCGGCTTGTCCGACCACTTGCAAGCCATCGATGTCGGCCAGCATGCGCGTGATACCTGTACGAACCAGATCGTGGTCGTCGACCACAAGCACCCTAATCAAGCGGACACCTCGTTCTGCGTCAGCCGCTCAAGGCAGCGGTCTTGTTGGAATGCCGGTCACCTTAGCAAAAAGCTCCGGCTAGACCTAGCTTGGCGCATGGCAGTCAAAAAGCAAACGTCAAAATACTGCGTATGGCTGATCGATCTGCAACAAGAAGATGGCGGAAGCGGTGAGATTCGAACTCACGGAAGAGTTTCCCCTTCGACGGTTTTCAAGACCGTTGCATTCAACCGCTCTGCCACGCTTCCGGCGTTAGTGCGGGCGGCAATCTTACCGGAACGCAACACACTGTCAAACTCTCTGGGTTGGCAGCGTGCAAGGCTCTGTTATGATCGTCTACGACCCTGGTCACGGAACCAATTAGCCTTTATAGGAGTGTTGCCATGCACGAACAAGATTACGCACTCAATCACGCGCAGGTTGAGCAGCAGGAAGTCAGCCGCGTTCTGCGCAACACCTATGGCTTGTTGGCCATTACCCTGGCCTTCAGTGGTTTGGTGGCGTTCCTGGCGCAGCGCGCCAATGTGCCCTATCCGAATATCTTCGTGGTGCTGATTGGCTTCTACGGCCTGTTTTTCCTCACGGCAAAACTGCGTAACTCGCCCTGGGGGCTGGTCTCCACCCTCGCCCTGACCGGCTTCATGGGATACACCCTCGGACCGATCCTCAACCGTTATCTGGGCATGGCCAACGGCGCCGAAGTTGTCAGCTCCGCGTTCATGATGACGGCGCTGGTGTTCTGCGGCCTGTCCGCATATGTACTGACCACACGCAAGGACATGAGCTTCCTCAGCGGCTTCATCACCGCCGGGTTCTTCGTTCTGCTGGGCGCTATGGTTGCTGGGTTCTTCTTCCAGATCAGCGGTCTGCAACTGGCGATCAGTGCTGGTTTCGTACTGTTCTCCTCGGCCTGTATCCTGTTTCAAACCAGTGCGATCATCCACGGTGGTGAGCGTAACTACATCATGGCGACCATCAGCCTGTATGTATCGATCTACAACCTGTTCGTCAGCCTGCTGCAAATCTTCGGCATCATGGGCAGCGACGATTGATCGATTCGCGACACTGAAAAGCCCGCTTCGGCGGGCTTTTTCATGCCTGTGGCGAGCATCTTGCCTGCTCAAGCTTTATCATGCCGCCAGATCACCTTGCCGGGCTCTCTATGAAATTCGCTATCGCCCTCTTCTCCCCGCCGCAGGCACCCTCCTCGCGCCGCGCCCTGCGTTTTGCTCAAGCTGCGCTGGCCGGTGGCCATGAGATCGTCCGGCTGTTTTTCTACCAGGATGGCGTGCACAGCGCCTCAAGCAACGTGGTCACTGCGCAGGACGAGCTGAGCGTAACCGGCGAGTGGCGCGACTTCGTGCGCGAGCAGCAACTCGACGGCGTGGTGTGCATCGCCGCGGCGTTGCGCCGTGGTGTATTGAACGACGAAGAGGCCCAGCGCTATGGCCGTGTGGCCGCCAACCTGGACGCACCCTGGGAGCTTTCCGGGTTGGGCCAGTTGCACGAGGCGACGCAGATGGCGGATCGCCTGGTGTGTTTTGGAGGGCCTTGAGATGAGCCAATCGCTGCTGATTGTCAGCCGTCAAGCACCGTGGTCCGGGCCTGGCGCGCGCGAGGCACTGGACATTGTCTTGGCCGGCGGCGCCTTCGATTTACCGATTGGCCTGCTGTTTCTCGACGATGGGGTGTTTCAACTCTCTGCGGCGCAGCAACCCAGCGCCCTGCAACAGAAAGACCTGAGCGCCAACTTGCAGGCGCTGCCACTGTTTGGCGTGGAGGCGCTGTACGCATCAGCACGCAGCCTGCTGGAGCGCGGCTTGGCCGCCGAGCCTCTGACGCTGGCAGTCGAGGTGCTGGACGATGCTGCCCTGACCGGGCTTATCGAGCGTTATGACCAAGTGATTACCCTCTGATGACGACCCTACATGTACTGTCCCATTCACCGTTCAGCGACAGCCGCCTGAGCAGTTGTTTGCGCCTGCTCGGCCCTGACGACGGCCTGTTGTTGTGTGGCGATGCGGTGTATGCCCTGCAAGCCGGGACGGCGCAGCGCCAAGCCTTGGACTTGATGCCGGCCACTATTGGCCTATTCGCCTTGCAGGAAGACCTGATCGCACGCGCTGTCGAAGCGCCGGAGCGAATCAGCCTGGTCGACTACCCAGGGTTCGTCGCGCTCAGTTGCCATTTCGACAAGGTCAACAGCTGGCTATGACTGAACTGATGATCGGTGAGCGGTATATCGCGCTGGATACAGATGGCTACCTGATCGATCTGGCCGATTGGTCGGAAGCGGTGGCCGAGGCTTTGGCGCAGCAGGAAGGGTTGAGTCTGAGTGTCGAGCATTGGGAGGTGTTGCAGTTGCTGCGCGCGTTCTATGACGAATTCCAGTTGTCGCCAGCCAATCGGCCACTGATCAAGTACGTGGCGCTTAAACTGGGCCCGGAAAAAGGCAACAGCCTGCACCTCAATCGCTTGTTCAACGGCACTCCCGCCAAACTTGCCGCCAAGTTGGCGGGCCTGCCCAAACCGACGAATTGCCTATGAACCTGGTTACCCCACCCGAGCACCCTTTCGCCCAGTTCGTGCGCATCCTTGGCAAAGGCAAGCGTGGCGCGCGCAACTTGACCCGCGCAGAAGCACGCGAGGCCATGGGCATGCTGCTTGACGGCAAGGTCGAGGACACTCAGCTTGGCGCCTTCCTGATGCTGTTGCGGCACAAAGAGGAAAGCGCCGAAGAAATGGCCGGATTTACCGAGGCCGTGCGTGAGCGTCTGCAGGCGCCGTCGATCGAGATTGATCTGGACTGGCCGAGCTATGCCGGCAAGAAGCGTCACCTGCCGTGGTTCCTCTTGGCGGCCAAAGCCCTGGCGCAAAGCGGCGTGCGTATCTTGCTGCACGGCGGCGGCGCACACACGGCGGGCCGTATGTACAGCGAGCAATTGCTCGATGGTCTGGCTATTCCGCTGTGCCGCAGTTGGGCTGCGGTCGAGCAGGCCTTGCAGCAAGAGCGCTTGGCATTTTTCCCCCTGGGCGACTGGATGCCGCAATTGCAGCGCATGATCGACCTGCGCAACACCCTCGGCCTGCGCTCGCCGATCCACTCGTTGACGCGCATCCTCAACCCGTTGTCGGCGCGCTGTGGTTTGCAAAGTATCTTTCATCCCGGTTACCAGGCGGTGCACCGCGAGGCCAGCCAATTGCTCGGCGACACGGCCCTGGTAATCAAAGGCGAAGGCGGTGAGATCGAGATCAACCCGGACGCCATCAGCCATCTGTATGGCACCGCCCATGGCGAGAATTGGGACGAAGACTGGCCCGCGCTTTCCCCTCTTCGTCACGTCAAGCCCGAGTCTTTGCAGCCCGAGCACTTGCGCGCGTTCTGGGATGGTGAGGTGCAGGACGACTACGGTCAGCTTGCCGTGCTCAGCAGCATGGCTTTGGCACTACGTGCCCTGGGCTTGCCGCGCGAAGAGGCCTTTATACAAGCGCAACTGCGTTGGGATGCTCGCCGCACATCTAAATAGTCGATTCATCGGGACAGATTTTTGCACCGTTCGATCACGTGCCTCTGGTTAGACTGACTGCCGAAGCCGCAATGCTAAACGCTAGAGGAGTTAGGAATGGGCTTGCTGATCGAAGGGCGCTGGCACGACCAGTGGTACGACACGGGCGAAGGTGGGCGTTTCCAGCGCGAGAGCGCCCAGCGGCGCAACTGGATCACCGTCGATGGCAGCCCTGGGCCGAGCGGCGAAGGCGGTTTCCAGGCACAACCAGGTCGCTATCACCTCTACGTTTCCCTCGCCTGCCCATGGGCTCATCGCACCTTGATTCTGCGTGCACTGAAGGGCCTCGACAGCCTGATCGGCGTCTCGGTGGTCAGCTGGCTGATGCGCGAGGACGGCTGGACGTTCGACCCGAAGCAGGGTTCCACTGGCGATGCGCTGGACGGCTTCAGCTTCCTGCATCAGCGCTATACCGTCGATGATGCGGGCTACACCGGGCGGGTCACGGTCCCGCTGCTCTGGGACAAGCAGCAACAACGCATCGTCAGCAATGAATCGGCGGAAATCATCCGCATGTTCAACTCGGCCTTCGACGACTTGACCGGTAATCGTCTGGATTTTTATCCGGATGCACTGCGTAACGTGATCGACGCACTCAATCAACGCATCTATCCGGCAGTCAATAACGGCGTGTATCGCGCGGGGTTTGCCACCACGCAGGCCGCCTATGAGGAAGCCTTCGTCGAGCTGTTCGACGAGTTGGACAGACTGGACACGCTGCTCGGTCAGCGCCGTTATCTAGCCGGCGAATATCTCACTGAGGCCGACTGGCGCCTGTTCACCACAGTGATTCGCTTCGACGCCGTGTATTACGGCCACTTCAAGTGCAACTTGCGGCGTATCGCGGACTATCCCAATTTGTCTAATTGGTTGCGCGAGCTGTACCAGTGGCCGGGCGTTGCGCAAACGGTGGACTTCGAACATATCAAAAGCCATTACTACGCCAGCCATCACACCATCAACCCCACCGGCATCGTGCCGCGAGGCCCCGCACAGCACTTTATCCACGGCCATGATCGCCAGCGCTTGCCCGGTAGCGGAGTGTGGCGAAAGCCGTAAAGCCGAGGCTACTCAACGCGTGTAGGCCGGGTTTAGCCCACCCTCGCGCAGTTCGCCGGCGAAACTCAGACGTGCGCCTGAGCGCCTTCGAACCAGGCCAGTTTGTCCCGCAGTTGCACCACCTCGCCGACAATCACCAAGGTTGGGGCATGCACTTCATGCTGAGCGACTAACTCCGGTAAATTCGCCAGAGTGCCCGTAAAGACGCGCTGGTTGCGTGTGGTGCCCTGCTGGATCAGGGCCGCCGGCGTGCTTGCGGCCCGCCCATGGGCGATCAACTGTTGGCAAATCATCGGCAAACCGACCAAACCCATATACAGCACCAGGGTTTGGCTGGGCGCCGTCAGCTCGCTCCAAGGCAAATCGCAGCTGCCATCCTTGAGGTGGCCGGTGACGAAGCGCACCGATTGCGCATGGTCGCGATGGGTCAGCGGAATCCCCGCGTAGGCCGCGCAGCCGCTAGCCGCGGTAATACCAGGCACGACCTGAAACGGAATACCGTGCGCCGCGAGCTCCTCGATCTCTTCACCACCGCGGCCGAAGATAAACGGGTCGCCGCCCTTCAGGCGCAAAACCCGCTTGCCCTCTTTGGCCAAGCTGACCAGGCGCAGATTGATTTGCTCCTGCGGCAGGGCATGTTCCGCGCGTTGCTTACCGACATAGATGCGCTCGGCGTCGCGGCGACACAACTCTATGATCGCTGGAGCAACCAGGCGATCGTAGAGCACCACATCAGCCTGCTGCATCAGGCGCAGGGCGCGAAACGTCAGCAAATCCGGGTCGCCAGGGCCCGCGCCCACCAGGTACACCTCGCCCAAGGCACGCGGCGCAGCACCGGCGATTTTTGCCTCGAGCAGGCGTTCGCCTTCCTGCAGTTTTCCGGCGAACACGCTTTCGGCGATTTGCCCTTGGAATACCTCTTCCCAGAACACTCGACGCTGCTGCACATCGGGAAACAAGCCTTTGACTTGCGCCCGGAAGCGCTTGGCCAAGCCGGCGAGCTGGCCGTAAGTCGCTGGAATCCAGGTCTCGATCTTCGCGCGGATCAGCCGAGCCAGCACGGGCGCATCGCCACCGCTGGTAACGGCGACGATCAGTGGCGAGCGGTCGACGATGGCCGGGAAAATCACGCTGCACAGCTTGGGCGCGTCCACCACATTCACCGGAATCCCCAGTGCCTGTGCCTGCGTGGAGATCTGCGCATTGAGCGGTTCGTCGTCAGTGGCGGCAATAATCAGCACCACTCCGCACAAATCATCCGCCTGGTAGCCACGTAACAACACCTCGCCTGCGAGTTCGCGCAACTCGTCACGTACTTCGGGCGCCACCACGCGCAACCGTGCGCCGGCATCGGCCAGCAGGCGCGCCTTGCGCAGGGCCACTTCGCCGCCGCCGACCACCAGCACCAGGCGATCCTGCAAGTTGTGGAACAGGGGGAGAAAGTCCATGGGGCAAGGTCCGCGCGAATCAGTAAGGTGAGCGTAGAAGCTGAGCAGCCGCAGGGTGAGCTGAAGCCCACCACTGCTGTCGGTCCAGGCGGACTGCAACCCGCCCGAGATACGTCGCTTAACCGATGGTTTCGAGGCCGCCCATATAGGGCTTGAGCACGTCCGGTACGCGGATAGAGCCATCGGCCTGCTGGTAGTTCTCCAGCACGGCCACCAGGGTGCGGCCAACGGCCAGACCGGAGCCGTTCAAGGTGTGCAGCAGCTCAGGCTTGCCGGTTTCCGGGTTGCGATAGCGCGCCTGCATGCGACGGGCCTGGAAGTCTGCGCAGTTGGAGCACGAGGAAATCTCGCGGTACTTATCCTGGCTCGGCACCCAGACTTCCAGATCGTAGGTCTTGCTCGCGCTGAAACCCATGTCGCCGGTACACAAGGCCAGTACGCGGTAAGGCAGTTCCAGCAGTTGCAGCACCTTCTCGGCGTTAGCGGTCAGCTCTTCCAGGGCCTCGTAGGACTTGTCCGGCTCGACGATCTGCACCATTTCGACTTTGTCGAACTGGTGCTGACGGATCATGCCGCGGGTGTCCCGACCCGACGCGCCGGCTTCGCTGCGAAAGCACGGGGTGTGCGCGACGAATTTCAACGGCAGCTGCTTGGCATCGACAATCTCGCCGGCAACGATATTGGTCAGCGACACTTCGGCGGTTGGGATCAGGTACAGGTCAGCCTCGTTCTCGCGGCTGATCTTGAACAAATCCTCCTCGAACTTCGGCAACTGTCCCGTGCCTTGCAGAGCCGGCGCTTGTACCAGGTAAGGCGTGTAAGCCTCTTCGTAACCATGCGCGTTGGTGTGCAGGTTGATCATGAACTGCGCCAGGGCGCGGTGCAGCCGGGCAATCGGCCCGCGCAGCAGGGCGAAGCGCGCGCCGGACAACTTGGCGGCAGTTTCAAAATCCAGCCAGCCGTACCGTTCGCCCAGGCTGACGTGATCCTGAATGGTGAAATCGAACGCTTTCGGCGTACCCCAGCGGCGCACTTCGACGTTGCCGTCTTCGTCCTCGCCGACCGGCACCGACTCATGCGGCAGGTTGGGAATATTCAGCAGCAGGTTATCCAGTTCGAGCTGAATGGCATCCAGCTCGCGCTTGCCCTCTTCCAGCTCGCTGCCCATGCGATCGACATCCGCCAATAGCGGAGCGATGTCTTCGCCACGCTGCTTGGCCTGCCCGATGCTCTTGGAGCGACTGTTACGCTCGGCCTGCAGTTGCTCGGTGCGGGTCTGCACGGTCTTGCGCTGAGCTTCCAGCGCTTCGAAGCGCACGACATCCAGCTGAAAGCCGCGGGAAGCGAGGCGCTGGGCAATGTCGTGCAGTTGGGTGCGCACCAGTTTGGAGTCGAGCATGTCAGGTTCTCGTCAATCAGAGTTTGGTGAAAGATAGGCCCGCCCAGGTCGCGAGCAGGCCACCCAACACGCTGAGCGCCACATAGCCAAAGGCCAGCGGCACCTGGCCGCTTTCCAGCAGGCGCAAGGTGTCGAGGGAAAAGGAAGAAAAGGTAGTGAGGCCGCCCAGAAAGCCGACAATCAAGCCCGCTCGCAACTCCAGCGGAATCTCCGGGCGCAACAGGAACAAGCCATAGAGGAATCCGATCAACAGGCAGCCGACGATATTGACCGCCAGGGTCGCGGTATAAAAATACTGCGGCCAATTGGCGTTGATCCAATTGCCGCTGGCGTAACGCAGCAATGTACCGCTGGCGCCTCCGGCGGCCACGGCGAGCACTACGCCAATCATGGTTTTCTCCGCTGGCGTGGACTGTTCGCATCTTGCTGCTGCAAATGGGCGAGCTTGTCGCGGATTTTCTGTTCCAGACCGCGCGGTACCGGCTGATAGTACTGGCGCGAGGCTAGCTGTTCGGGAAAGTAATCCTCTCCCGCCGCGTAAGCATCCGGCTCGTCATGGGCATAACGGTATTCATCGCCGTAGCCCAGCTCTTTCATCAGCTTGGTCGGGGCATTGCGTAAATGCAGCGGCACTTCCAGCGAGCCATGCTCCGCAGCATCGCGCATGGCAGCCTTGAAGGCGCTGTACACCGCATTGCTCTTCGGCGCGCAAGCCAGGTAAACGATGGCCTGGGCCACCGCCAACTCGCCTTCCGGGCTGCCCAGGCGCTCTTGCACATCCCAGGCATTGAGGCACAGGGTCAGGGCGCGCGGGTCGGCGTTGCCGATATCTTCGCTGGCCATGCGCACTACGCGGCGCGCGATGTACAGCGGGTCGCAACCGCCATCGAGCATGCGCGCGAACCAGTACAGCGCGCCGTCCGGGCTGGAACCGCGCACTGATTTGTGCAGCGCGGAAATCTGGTCGTAGAAGGCTTCGCCGCCTTTGTCGAAGCGTCGACGGCTGTCGCCCAGCAGGTCCAGCAACAGCTCGCTACTGATTTCGCCGCCGTCCTCGGCAAGGTCCGCGGCGTTCTCCAGGAAGTTCAGCAAGCGCCGGCCATCGCCGTCTGCTGCGCTCATAAGAATTTTGAAGCTTGCCTCGGGCAGCGTCAGTTGCCGTTCGGCCAATCCCTTGGGGTCGCTGAGTGCGCGTGTCACCAGCTTGCGCAAGGCTTCTTCGTCGAGGCTTTTGAGCACGTAGACACGCGCCCGCGAGAGCAACGCGTTGTTCAGCTCGAACGATGGGTTTTCGGTGGTCGCACCGATAAAAATCAGCGTGCCGTCTTCTACGTAGGGCAAGAACGCATCTTGTTGCGACTTGTTGAAGCGGTGCACTTCATCGACGAACAGAATGGTCTGGCGGCCATATTGAGCGGCGTGCTGTTGGGCAATCTCTACCGCCTGACGGATTTCCTTGACCCCGGAGAGTACGGCAGAAATCGTCTCGAAATGTGCATCGGAGACTTGTGCCAGCAGCCGCGCCAGGGTGGTTTTACCGACGCCCGGCGGGCCCCAGAAAATCATCGAATGCAGTGCGCCCTGCTCCAGCGCTTCGCGCAGCGGCTTGCCGCGGGCCAGGAGATGCTCCTGACCGACGTACTCATCCAGACTGGCGGCGCGCAAACGCGCGGCCAGGGGTTGAGCGACGGGGGCTTTGCGAAACAGATCCATGGTGCCGGGCTAAGGCCTCTTACTCTTGAATGACGTCTGCGCCTTCGGGAACATCGAAGCTGAATTGCGCGTTATCCAGGGTTTCGTTCATCTTGACATTGAGGAACAGGATATTGGTGCGTTGACCGATGCTGTCGATCAACTGCATGTCGTTCAGAACCCCGCTACGGAACGACAGACGCAGGCTGTCGAATAGGGTGTCCTTGGATTTCGGCTTGAGAATGAAGTCGACCACATTGCCGCCTTCCTTGAAGCTGATTTCGAAGTTCTCACGAATCTTCGACACATCACCGGACAGCAGCAACGCCGGGGTGTGGGTCAGGCGCTGATCGAGGGTTTGAATAGTGACTTGCTCAAGGTCCGGGTCATACAGCCAGACTTTCTTGCCGTTCGACACCAACAACTGCTCCATCGGCTCGTCGGTGTGCCAGCGGAACAGGCCTGGACGCTTGAGGGCCAGTTGACCGGCGGTTTCCTGCAACTGGGTGCCACTGCCATCCAGGGTCAGCTGGGAAAAGCGCGCGGTGATGGTCTGCGCCTGGTTGAGCAACTGAGTCAGGCGCTGCACGGCCACCTCGTCGTCGGCCAGGACGGAAACACTGGAAAGGCTCAAAACGGTCAGCAACAACATGCGAATCAGGCGCATGGAACTCCTCATACATCGGTTTCTAGGCGTTAATCGCGAGTGGGGCTGGGCGCGATGACTTCGCGCGAGCCATTGGTATTCATCGATGTCACTACGCCGGCCATTTCCATGGCCTCGATCATCCGCGCGGCACGGTTGTAGCCGATCTTCAGTTTGCGTTGCACGGCGGAAATCGAGGCGCGGCGGCTTTCGGTGACGAAGCGCACGGCCTCATCGTACAGCGGGTCTTCTTCGCTGCCTTCACTGCTTCCCTCGCTGCTGCCATCGAAGCCGCTGCCGGCCTCCTCGACGCCTGCCAGGATGTCTTCGATGTAATCCGGCGTGCCGCGCAACTTCCAGGCCTCGACCACACGGTGCACTTCCTCGTCGGAAACAAACGCACCGTGTACGCGAATCGGTAAACCCGTACCCGGCGGTAGATAGAGCATGTCGCCGTGACCCAACAACTGCTCGGCACCGCCCTGATCGAGGATGGTGCGCGAGTCGATCTTGCTCGACACCTGGAATGCCATGCGGGTGGGAATGTTGGCCTTGATCAGGCCGGTGATCACATCCACCGACGGGCGCTGAGTCGCAAGGATCAAGTGAATCCCTGCGGCACGGGCTTTCTGGGCGATACGGGCGATGAGTTCTTCAACTTTCTTGCCGACGATCATCATCATGTCGGCGAATTCATCCACCACCACCACAATGGTCGGCAGGGTTTTCAGCAGCGGCGCTTCATCGTGAATATTTTCGCGTTTGTACAGCGGATCGGCCAGCGGCTCTCCCGCGTCCTCGGCGTCCTTGACCTTGCGATTGAAGCCGGCCAGGTTGCGCACGCCCATCTTCGACATGAGCTTGTAGCGTCGCTCCATCTCGGCAACGCTCCAACGCAGAGCATTGGCGGCTTCCTTCATGTCGGTCACCACCGGGCACAGCAGGTGCGGGATGCCCTCGTAGATCGACAATTCAAGCATTTTCGGGTCGATCATAATCAAGCGCGCCTCTTCCGGCGTGGACTTGAACAGAATCGACAGGATCATTGCGTTGACCCCGACCGACTTGCCCGAACCGGTCGTGCCGGCCACCAGCAGGTGCGGCATCTTGGCCAGATCGGTGATCACCGGCTTACCGCCGATGTCATGGCCCAGCGCCAGGGTGACGGGCGACTTGGCTTCATCGTATTCGGGGGACGACAGCACTTCGGAGAAGCGCACGATCTGCCGGTCCTCGTTGGGCACTTCGATACCGACAGTGGTCTTGCCGGGAATCACTTCGACTACCCGCACGCTGATGATTGCCATCGAACGTGCCAAGTCCTTGGCCAGCCCGGAAATACGGCTGACCTTGACCCCGGCTGCCAATTGAATTTCGAAACGGGTAATCACCGGGCCGGGATGCACGGACTCGACCATGACCTCGACGCCAAACTCCTTGAGCTTGATCTCCAGCAGGCGCGACATGGCCTCCAAGGACTCGGGAGAGAATTTTTTCTGTTTCTTCTCGGCTACGTCGAGAATGGAAATCGGCGGCAAGGTGCCTTCGACGGCGCTGTCGACGAACAACGGCGCCTGCTTTTCTTTGAGCACGCGCTTGCTCGGTTCCGCAGCTTTCGGCGCGGCGGGCGGCGTGATGATCGGCGCGGGACGGTTTTCGCGCTCGCTCATGTGCTTGCTCAGCGCTTCCTCACGCTCGATCAGTCGTTCTTTGACTTTGGCCTGTTCGCGGCGGTCGCGCACCATCGGCGCGGCAACTTCGCTGACCCGCTCATCGACCTCGCGCAGCTGGGCAACCAGCTGTTTGCGCTCAAGTCGTGCACTCCACCAGCGGTTGACCAGGCTTTGGATCAACTCGAGCAGGTCCAGGGTGATCTTGCCGGTCAGGTCCATGACCTTGAACCAGGAAAGATCGGTAAATACGGTCAAGCCAAACAGAAACAGAGCGATGAACAGCAAGGTGCTGCCCTGCACGTTCAGCGCGTTGATGGCCAGTTGTCCCAGGCTTTCACCCAGCGCACCGCCCGCCGAGGCTGGCATGTTGGCACTGGAGTGAAAATGGATATAGGCCAATGTGGCGCCAGACAGCACCAGGAAGACCAAACCGATCAGGCGCCAGGAAAACAGCCAGCCGCTCCACTGCCAAGGCTGATGCCGGGAGCGGAAAACCTGCAGGGTCTTGACCCCGAGCAGCAACGGAAACAGGTAGGCGAAGTAACCGAGGGCCATAAACAGAATGTCGGCGAACCACGCACCCGCACGCCCAGCCGCGTTCTGCACCTGCTCGACATTGCTGGTGTGCGTCCAGCCGGGGTCAGCGGGGTCGTAGGTCAGTAATGCCATCCACAGATAAAGGCAGAGTGCCCCGAGGGCAATCAAGGCACCTTCCTTCAAGCGGTAAGGCAATTGCTGGCGCCAGACGGGAGCCTGGGCTGTAGGGCTAGAGTTCTTCAAAACGCATCTGTTCCTGCGCCGCGGCGCGCCGAATGATCGGTTAACAGTAAAAATGTGGCCTATTGTACGGGTTTGCCTGGTCGATGCCACGCCACGCAGCGGTGCTGCAGCCTGTTCGGTGGAAGCTCAGTCGTCGGCTCCCGCTCGTCCCCCGCTTCGGTGTAGCATATCCGCCAACATCTTCCATGCGGCTCAATTGGAGCATGCATTCTCTTTTGTGACAAAGGCTTATGAGGTGTTTTTATGAGCGAAGTCAAGCATTCACGCCTGATCATCCTAGGCTCCGGCCCCGCCGGTTACAGCGCTGCCGTCTACGCTGCTCGCGCCAACCTCAAGCCCGTAGTGATTACCGGCATTCAGCCTGGCGGCCAGCTCACCACCACCACCGAAGTCGACAACTGGCCCGGTGACGTTGAAGGTCTGACTGGTCCGGCACTGATGGATCGCATGCAAAAGCATGCCGAGCGCTTCGATACCGAGATCATCTACGACCACATCCATACCGCCGAGTTGCAAACCCGCCCCTTTACCCTCAAGGGTGATAACGGCACTTATACCTGCGATGCGCTGATCATCGCCACGGGCGCCAGCGCCCAGTACCTCGGCCTGCCTTCCGAGGAGGCATTTGCCGGCAAGGGCGTATCCGCCTGCGCCACATGCGATGGTTTTTTCTACCGCAACCAGGTGGTTGCCGTGATCGGCGGCGGCAATACCGCTGTAGAAGAGGCGCTGTATCTGGCCAATATCGCCAAGGAAGTGCACCTGATCCATCGCCGCGACAAGCTGCGCTCGGAGAAGATCCTTCAGGACAAACTGTTCGATAAGGCCGCCAACGGCAACGTGCGCCTGCACTGGAATCACACTCTGGATGAAGTGCTCGGCGATGCCAGCGGCGTGACCGGCGTGCGCCTGAAAGACACCAGCACCGGCACCAGTAGCGAGCTGCCGCTGGCAGGCGTGTTCATCGCCATCGGCCACAAACCCAACACCGAGCTGTTCCACGGGCAGTTGGAAATGCGCGACGGCTACCTGTTGATCAAAGGCGGCAGCGAAGGCAACGCCACCGCCACCAGTATCGACGGCGTGTTTGCCGCCGGCGACGTGGCCGATCACGTCTACCGCCAGGCGATCACCTCGGCCGGCGCCGGCTGCATGGCCGCACTGGACGTCGAGAAGTTCCTCGACGACAACTGATAGCCCAGGGCAGGCGCTCAATGCCTGCCCTACCCTCCTCCGGCTACGCACATGCTGACCTGGTTGCAACGCGACTCCCTGAGCTTCCCGCCACTCGCCAAAGCCCTGCACGAACCCAATGGGTTACTCGCCGCAGGGGGCGACTTGAGTGCCGAACGCTTGATTCAGGCCTACCGGCACGGCTGCTTCCCCTGGTATCAGGATGGCCAACCGATTCTCTGGTGGTCGCCCGATCCGCGCACCGTGCTGTTCCCGCATGAGCTACATGTTTCTCGCAGCTTGAACAAGGTGTTGCGCCAGGCACGCTACCGCGTGACGTTCGATCAAGCGTTCGCCGAGGTAATCCAGGCCTGTGCCGCGCCTCGCGACTATGCCGCCGGCACGTGGATCACCCCCCCTATGCAACACGCCTACCTCGAGCTGCATCGGCGCGGCATTGCCCACTCGGTCGAAGTCTGGCGCGACGACAAACTGGTCGGCGGCCTGTACGGCCTGGCAATCGGCCAGCTGTTTTTTGGCGAGTCGATGTTCAGCCGCGCCGACAATGCCTCCAAGGTTGGCTTTGCCACCCTGGTCGAACACTTGGCAGCCTGGGGATTTGCCCTGATCGACTGTCAAATGCCTACGCAGCACCTGCATAGCTTTGGCGCGCGAGCCATTCCCCGCAGCGATTTCGCGGCCTATCTAGAGCGCCATCTCGACTTGCCAAACTATGCCGATTGGCTTGCCTAGGCGAGTGCTGCTGCCTGGCATACACTTACTCAAGGCTTATCCCGAGAGTCGATCATGACCGAGCTGGCCCGCCTGAAGTTTTATGCCACTCAGCCCCATCCGTGCAGCTACCTGCCCGAAGAACAGGCCACAACCTTGTTCCTCGACCCCAGCCAGCCGATGGATGTGCAGGTGTACGCTGAACTCTCGGAAATGGGTTTTCGTCGCAGCGGCGATCATCTCTACCGCCCGCATTGCCAACGCTGTACCGCTTGCGTGCCCGCCCGTATACCGGCTGCGCAATTCACTCCGAATCGCCAGCAGCGGCGTATTTTCAAACGTAACCTGGATGTTCAGGTGCGCGCGGTTCGCCCCGCGTTCACCGAGGAGTATTACAGCCTCTACGTTCGCTATATCGAGCAGCGCCATGCGGACGGCGACATGTACCCGCCAAGCCGTGAGCAGTTTTCGACGTTTTTGGTACGCGACCTGCCGTTCTCGCGCTTCTATGAGTTCCGCCAAAAAGACCAATTGCTGGCCATCGCCGTCACCGATGTCCTGCCCAATGGGCTTTCTGCGGTGTATACCTTCTATGAGCCCAGTGAAGAGCGCCGCAGCCTGGGGCGCTTTGCGATCCTTTGGCAGATCGGCGAAGCCGCACGGCTAGGGCTGAACGCCGTCTACCTGGGTTACTGGATCAAGAACTGCCGAAAAATGAATTACAAGACCCAATACCGCCCGATTGAGCTGTTCGTCAATCAACGCTGGATCACGCTTACCTGAAGTCCTTGGCGGAAACCACAATTTTCGGGCACAATGCACGCCGCTTTTGCCTGGGGCCAGTTGCGCCGGGCCATTCATTGGATACCGAGGGCTTTACTGCATGTCGAAAGAAGACAGCTTCGAAATGGAAGGCACTGTCGTCGACACCCTGCCCAACACCATGTTCCGTGTGGAGTTGGAAAATGGGCACGTCGTTACTGCGCACATCTCCGGAAAGATGCGCAAAAACTATATCCGCATTCTGACTGGCGATAAGGTTCGCGTTGAGCTGACACCTTATGACTTGAGCAAAGGTCGCATTACATACCGCGCCCGCTAAGCTAAGCACCAGTAAAAACGCCCGGCAATGCCGGGCGTTTTTGTTGGTGCGGTTTTGTTAGCCGTAACGCTTCACGCCATTTCTGCCGTGGTTTCGAACTCGAACGTCAGCTCACCGTTTTCGATATCGATATGCACCACGCCGCCGTGCTCGGCCAACTCGCCAAACAGAATTTCCTCTGCCAGTGGACGCTTGATCTTGTCCTGGATCAACCGCGCCATCGGGCGAGCGCCCATTTGCACGTCGTATCCTTGCTCCGCTAGCCAGCCGCGAGCGCCATCGCTGACTTCGAGCATGACGCGCTTGTCCTCGAGCTGCGCCTGCAACTCGGTAAGGAACTTGTCGACAATGCTCTTGATCACTTCGTGGCTCAAGCGACCGAACTGGATAATGGTATCCAGGCGATTGCGGAACTCCGGCGTGAAGCTCTTTTTGATCACTTCCATGGCGTCGGACGAGTGGTCCTGGTAGGTAAAGCCAATGGAGGCGCGCGCTGCGGTTTCTGCGCCGGCATTAGTGGTCATGATCAGGATCACGTTGCGGAAATCTGCCTTGCGGCCATTGTTATCGGTCAGGGTGCCGTGATCCATCACCTGCAGCAGCAGGTTGAAGACTTCCGGATGGGCCTTCTCGATTTCATCGAGCAGCAAGACGCAATGCGGCATCTTGGTAATGGCCTCGGTCAGCAAGCCGCCTTGATCGAAACCTACATACCCAGGTGGAGCGCCGATCAAGCGCGAGACGGTATGCCGCTCCATGTACTCGGACATGTCGAAGCGCACCAACTCTATACCCATGGCCTTGGCCAATTGACGCGCAGCCTCTGTTTTACCGACCCCAGTCGGACCGGCAAAAAGGAAGGAGCCAACCGGCTTGTCGGGGGCTTTGAGGCCGGCGCGGGAAAGCTTGATCGCCGTCGACAGCGAGTCGATCGCCGCATCTTGGCCGAACACCGTGAGCTTGAGGTCGCGCTCGAGGTTACGCAGCAACTCCTTGTCGGAGCTGCTGACGTGCTTCGGCGGAATCCGTGCGATCTTCGCCACGATATCCTCGACCTGCTCCACCTCGATGCGCTTAACGCGCTTCTCTTCCGGTTGCAGACGCTGATAGGCGCCGGCTTCGTCAATCACGTCGATGGCCTTGTCCGGCATATGACGGTCATTGATATAGCGCGATGCCAGCTCGGCGGCGGCGCGCAAAGCCTCATCGCTGTACTCGATGCCATGGTGCTGCTCGAAACGCCCCTTGAGGCCCTTGAGAATGCCGTAGGTGTCATCCACTGACGGTTCGCTTACGTCGACCTTTTGGAAGCGCCGCGCCAAGGCGCGATCTTTCTCAAAAATCCCCCGGAACTCCTGGAAGGTGGTCGATCCTATGCAGCGGATCTCACCGGAAGACAGCATCGGTTTGAGTAGGTTGGAGGCATCCATCACGCCACCGGACGCGGCGCCAGCACCGATGATGGTGTGGATTTCGTCGATAAATAGAATGGCGTGCGGGCGCTTGCGCAGTTCATTGAGCAGCGCCTTGAAGCGCTTTTCAAAATCACCACGGTATTTGGTGCCCGCCAACAGCGCACCCAAATCAAGGGAGTAGACGACGCTGTCGGCCAACAGATCAGGCACCTGGTTATCGACAATGCGCTTGGCCAGGCCTTCGGCAATCGCGGTCTTGCCTACGCCTGCCTCGCCAACCAGCAATGGATTGTTTTTACGGCGGCGGGCCAGAATCTGCGCCACACGCTCGACTTCCAGCTCGCGCCCAACCAGTGGGTCGATCCGTCCCTGGCGGGCCAAATCGTTTAGGTTGCTGGCATAGGCGTCCAACGGATTGCCGGAGGTTGACGACTCGCCGCCCTCTTCGTCCTGCATTTCCTGCTCGGTTTCCGAGTGGCCGCCATGACCGGGCACCTTGGAGATGCCGTGGGCGATAAAGTTGACCACGTCGATGCGGGCAACGCTCTGCTGCTTGAGCAGAAACACCGCCTGACTCTCCTGCTCGCTGAAAATCGCCACCAGCACGTTGGCGCCCGTGACTTCACGCTTGCCGGAGCTCTGCACGTGAAATACCGCGCGCTGCAATACACGCTGGAAGCCTAGCGTCGGCTGGGTTTCGCGCTCTTCATCATGTTGCGGAATTAGCGGGGTGGTGGAATCGATGAACTCCTGCAGGTCATGCCGCAGTTTGTCGAGGTTGGCGCCACATGCGCGCAATACGCTGGCGGCGGCCTCGTTATCCAGTAGAGCCAGCAGGAGGTGCTCAACCGTCATGAACTCATGACGCTTGGTGCGAGCCTCTTTGAAGGCCAAATTGAGGGTGACTTCGAGCTCTCGATTTAACATAGCTTCACCTCATGCCCAAGCGGCCGGCGTTAACCGTCCTTCTCGATCTCACAGAGTAGTGGATGCTGGCTTTCTCTCGCGTACTGGTTGACCTGCATTGCCTTGGTTTCGGCGATGTCGCGGGTAAACACTCCGCATACGGCACGTCCCTCTGTATGGACGGTCAGCATGATCTTGGTCGCCAGCTCCCGATTTAGGTTGAAAAACACCTCGAGCACTTCGACCACGAAATCCATCGGTGTGTAATCGTCATTGAATATGACCACCTTATACAGCGGTGGTGCCTGCAGCGCGGGCTTGGATTCCTGCACGGCCAAGCCGGAGGAATCGTCCTCGTGCGTTGCTGGGCGATCCTGATTGAATGTTAGTCGAATCTGGCTACTTGCATGCATGCTGGAATAAAGGTTCATGGTTGGACGAGTACGGATGCTAGACGGAGTTTGACCGGCTTCTCAGCCAGTTGCAGCATGGCCTTGACTATCGGCAAAACGGTGTTACAAACAATGAATACCCCTTTACGGGTATGAGGGGTTCCGCGCCCTCGCCCAACCGGTTGATTCGCGCGCGGAATCGAAGTGGATGATACTCCAGTGATGGAGTCCTTTGCAGAGGGATATCAGCATGCTCAGCGGTAAGGTCAAGTGGTTCAACAACGCTAAAGGCTATGGATTCATCCTCGCCGACGGCCGAGATGAGGACCTGTTCGCCCACTACTCGGCTATCCAGATGGACGGCTATAAAACGCTTAAAGCTGGCCAGCCGGTAAGCTTCGATATTATTCAAGGTCCTAAAGGACTCCACGCCGTGAACATCAGCGCACTTTCGGTTTCTGCCGAAACACCCGCTGCGGTAAGCCAGCCTCAGGGCACAACGGTTGAAGTCTGAATATTAGGGTAATCAGTTGCCCACAAAAAAGGCCGGTCAAATGACCGGCCTTTTTCTTTGCGCTGATCGGCTTACATGTGAGTGATCATGGCATCGCCGAACTGCGAGCAGGACATCAACTTGGCGCCTTCCATCAAGCGCTCGAAGTCGTAGGTCACGGTCTTGGCGGAGATTGCGCCATTGGTGCCCTTGATGATCAAGTCAGCCGCTTCGATCCAGCCCATGTGACGCAGCATCATTTCTGCGGAGAGGATCAGCGAACCTGGGTTCACCTGGTCCTTGCCAGCATACTTCGGTGCGGTGCCGTGGGTGGCTTCGAACATAGCAATCGTGTCGGACAGGTTCGCGCCAGGCGCGATACCAATGCCGCCCACTTCCGCCGCCAGTGCATCGGACAGGTAGTCGCCGTTCAGGTTGAGGGTGGCAATCACGTCGTATTCGGCCGGGCGCAGTAGAATTTGCTGCAGCATGGCGTCGGCGATGGCGTCTTTAACGATGACGTTCTTACCGGTTTTCGGGTTCTTGAACTGCATCCAAGGGCCGCCATCGAGCAGGGTTGCGCCGAACTCTTCAGCGGCAATCTCGTAGGCCCACTCTTTGAAGGCACCTTCGGTGAACTTCATGATGTTGCCTTTGTGCACGATGGTCAGCGAGTCGCGGTCGTTATCAACCACATATTGCAGAGCCTTGCGCGCCAGGCGCTTGGTGCCTTCCTTGGAAACTGGCTTGACGCCAATACCGCAGTCCTGGTCGAAACGGATCTTGGTGACGCCCATTTCTTCCTTGAGAAACTTGATGACCTTGTTCGCCTCAGGCGAACCGGCTTTCCACTCGATACCGGCGTAAATGTCTTCCGAGTTCTCACGGAAGATGGTCATGTCGACATCGCCTGGCTTTTTCACCGGGCTAGGCACGCCCTCGAACCAGCGCACTGGACGCAGGCAAACGTACAGGTCGAGTTGCTGACGCAGGGCAACGTTGAGGGAGCGAATACCACCACCAACCGGTGTGGTCAGCGGGCCTTTGATGGAAACGACGTAGTCTTTGACCGCGTCCAGGGTTTCCTGAGGCAGCCAGGTATCTTGGTCATACACCTGGGTGGCCTTTTCGCCAGCATAAATTTCCATCCAGGAAATCTTGCGCTGGCCGCCGTAGGCTTTTTCCACGGCCGCATCGACGACCTTAATCATTACCGGGCTGATATCAACGCCGATGCCATCACCTTCAATATAAGGAATGATCGGGTTATTCGGTACGTTGAGGGACATATCGGCATTAACGGTGATTTTGTCACCGATTGCTGGCACCTGGATCTTTTGGTATCCCATGCTGGACTCCATCTTGTGGTTAAAACAGTGCGCATCCCCCGAGAGTAACCCACTTGAATCGGGTGAAACCACATGTTCATTGGTCTTATGCGCAAGAGCATTCTGCGGCGCCCTGACGCGGTGGTATACTGGCCGGATGACTAACAAGTCATAAGGGGTTGGCCGGTCCTCACCCCTTGAATCCGCCGAATTGCCACCGCGGTTCGACGGCTCGAAATGCTCGACACTCTACTGGTGCATCCAACATCACCGCGGCAAGTCCTCGACTTTCGGCGCGCTTACACGGCGAGCCGCAGCGCCTACCTGCGCATGTCGAGGGGCTGTGCACGCTCAGCGAAGAAGAGAGTTAACCCTAAATGTCCACCCGTTCGAAGATCATCTATACCTTCACCGACGAAGCCCCAGCCCTCGCCACTTATTCGCTTCTGCCTATTGTAGAAGCCTTCGCCGCCTCCGCTGGCATTGCCGTCGAAACACGCGACATCTCTCTTGCAGGACGCATCCTTGCGAGCTTTGCCGATCAACTGGATGCCGACGAGCAGATCGACGACGACCTCGCCAAGCTGGCCGTGCTGGCCACTTCGCCAGACGCCAACATCATCAAGTTGCCGAACATCAGCGCCTCCGTGCCGCAACTCAAGGGCGCTATCGCCGAGTTGCAGGCTCAGGGCTACAACATCCCCGATTTCCCGGAAGACCCGCAGACCGACGCCGAGAAAGAAGCCCGCGCACGCTACAGCAAAGTGCTCGGCAGCGCGGTCAACCCGGTGCTGCGCGAAGGCAACTCCGACCGCCGCGCTCCGGCCGCGGTCAAGGCCTTTGCCCGCAAACACCCGCACTCCATGGGCAAGTGGAGCATGGCGTCGCAGTCCCATGCTGACTACATGCGTGGCGGCGATTTCTTCTCCAGCGAGCAGTCGATCACCATGGCCAAGGCCGGTGACGTGCGCATCGAGTTCGTGGGCAAGGACGGCAAGGTCGAGGTCAAGAAGCAACTCGCCCTGCAGGAAGGCGAAGTGTTCGACAGCATGTTCATGAGCTGCCGCAAGCTGCGCGACTTCTTCGAGAAAACCCTGCAGGACTGCAAAGAAACTGGCGTGATGTGGTCGCTGCACGTCAAGGCGACCATGATGAAGGTGTCCCACCCGATCGTTTTCGGCCACGCCGTCAGCGTCTACTACAAAGAAGCCTTCGATAAGCACGCTGCGGTATTCGCTGAAATCGGCGTCAATCCGAACAACGGCATCAGCAGCGTCTACGACAAAATCAAATCCCTGCCGGCCTCGCAGCAGGAAGAAATCCTGCACGACATCCACGCCTGCTACAGCGGTCGCCCGGAAATGGCCATGGTCGACTCGGTCAAGGGCATCACCAACCTGCATATTCCGAGCGACGTGATCGTCGATGCCTCGATGCCGGCGATGATCCGCAGCTCCGGGCAGATGTGGGGCAAGGATGGCAAGCTGAAAGACACCAAGGCGGTGATGCCGGAAAGCACCTACGCCCGTATCTATCAGGAGATGATTAACTTCTGCAAGACCAACGGCGCGTTTGATCCGATCACCATGGGCAGCGTACCGAACGTCGGCCTGATGGCGCAGAAGGCCGAAGAATACGGCTCCCACGACAAGACCTTCGAAATGACCGTCGACGGCAGCATGCGCGTGGTGTCGGCTGACGGCAGCGTGCTCATGCAGCACGAAGTCGAAGCCGGTGACATCTGGCGTGCCTGCCAGACCAAAGACGCGGCGATCCGCGACTGGGTCAAGCTGGCCGTAACCCGTGCCCGCCAGTCCGCCACGCCAGCAGTCTTCTGGCTGGATCCGGAGCGCGCCCACGACCGCGAACTGCAAAAGAAGGTCGAAGCCTACCTACAGGAACATGACCTGACCGGTCTGGATATCCGCATGATGGGCTACAACGAAGCCATTCGTGTGAGCATGGAACGCCTGATTCGTGGTCAGGACACCATCTCGGTGACCGGCAACGTGCTGCGCGACTACCTGACCGACCTGTTCCCGATCATGGAGCTGGGCACCTCGGCCAAGATGCTCTCCATCGTCCCGCTGATGGCTGGCGGCGGCATGTACGAAACCGGCGCCGGCGGTTCGGCACCCAAGCACGTGCAGCAACTGACCGAAGAAAACCACCTGCGCTGGGACTCGCTTGGCGAGTTCCTGGCCCTGGCGGTGTCTCTGGAGGAAACCGGGATCATGAGCAGCAACCCGAAAGCCAAGTTGCTGGGTAAAACCCTCGACGCCGCGACCGGCAAACTGCTGGACAACAACAAGTCGCCGTCGCGCAAGACCGGTGAGCTGGACAACCGTGGCAGCCACTTCTACCTGGCCCTGTACTGGGCCCAGGAACTGGCCGCGCAGAGCGAGGACCTCGAACTGCAAGCGCACTTCAGCCCGCTGGCGAAAACCCTGAGCGACAACGAGGCAGCCATCGTGGCCGAGCTCAACGCCGTGCAGGGCAAGCCTGTCGACATCGGCGGCTACTACCGCGCCACTCCGGAGCTGGCCCGCCAGGTCATGCGTCCGAGTTCGACCTTCAACGCCGCGCTCGCCGCACTGGCGTAAGGCGTCACACCCGGCGTCCAGGCGCTGCTGCAACACAAACCCCGGCCCGGCGCCGGGGTTTGTGCATTCTGGCCTGGCAGAACCGCGATATGATCGCCTTTTGTCATGACAGGTAGCATTTATATGGCTTGGCAGCCGCACATCACCGTGGCCACGGTCATCGAAGACCGGGGCCGTTTTTTACTGGTCGAAGAACTGGCCGAGGGCCGCGCAGTATTCAACCAGCCGGCCGGTCATCTGGAGGCCAACGAAAGCCTGCCGCAGGCGGCGATTCGCGAAACCCTTGAGGAAACCGGCTGGGATGTCGAGCTGACCGGGGTCACAGGCATCTACCTGTACACCGCACCGAGCAACGGCGTGACCTACCAGCGCGTGTGCTTTGCCGCCAAAGCGCTGCGCCACCGTCCCGAGCACCCGCTGGACGACGGCATCATTGGCCCGCGCTGGCTGAGCCGCGACGAACTGGCCGCCCAGCCCGAACGCTGGCGCAGCGAGTTGGTGCTGCGCTGCATCGACGACTACCTCGGCAGCGAGCCTTTCCCGCTGAGTCTGATCCGCGATCCCGCCTGACGGCCGTGGCGGTCGCCGCAAGACCGCCCGCCCTGCTAGAATCGCCTCCTTTTCAAGCCTGTGCACACGATCCCCATGCAAGATCCAACTACCCAGCGCGTAATCGTCGGCATGTCCGGCGGTGTCGACTCCTCCGTTTCCGCCCTTCTCCTGCTTGAGCAGGGGTATCAGGTGGAAGGTCTGTTCATGAAGAACTGGGACGAAGACGACGGTACCGACTACTGCACCGCCATGGACGACCTGGCCGACGCTCAGGCCGTGTGCGACAAGATCGGCATCAAGCTGCATACCGCCAACTTCGCTGCCGAGTACTGGGACAACGTGTTCGAGCACTTCCTCGCCGAGTACAAGGCCGGTCGCACGCCGAACCCGGACATCCTGTGCAACCGTGAGATCAAATTCAAAGCGTTTCTCGACTACGCCCTGATGCTCGGCGCCGACCTGATCGCCACCGGCCACTATGTGCGTCGCCGCGACATCGACGGACGCACCGAACTGCTCAAGGGCCTCGATCCGAACAAGGACCAGAGCTACTTCCTGCATGCGGTGGGCGGTGAGCAGATTGCCAAGACCCTGTTCCCGGTCGGCGAGTTGGAAAAGCCGCAAGTGCGCGCCATCGCCGAGAAGTACCATCTGGCCACGGCGAAGAAGAAAGACTCCACCGGCATCTGCTTTATCGGCGAGCGGCGCTTCAGCGACTTCCTCAAGCAGTACCTGCCTGCCCAGCCAGGCGACATCGAAACCACCGAGGGTGAAGTGATTGGCCGCCACCACGGCCTCATGTACCACACCATCGGCCAGCGCCAGGGCTTGGGTATCGGCGGCCTTAAGGACGCCAGCGACGAGCCCTGGTATGTGCTGTTCAAGGACCTCGAGCGCAACGTGCTGGTGGTCGGCCAGGGCAACGATCACCCGTGGCTGTTCTCCAGTGCCCTGCTTGCCTCGGAGATTTACTGGGTCAATCCGCTTGACCTGAGCAGCCCGCGTCCGCTGACCGCCAAGGTCCGTTACCGTCAAGGCGACCAGGCTTGCACGCTGGAAAAAACCGCTGCCGGCTATCGCGCCCTATTCGCCATGCCGCAACGCGCAGTCACCCCCGGGCAATCGGTGGTGTTTTATGACGGTGAAGTCTGCCTCGGTGGTGGTGTAATCGAAATCGCCGAACCCTGGAGCAGTAAGGATAAGCATCCATGAGCCCCACCCAGGAACAACTGGTCGCCCTCGGCGCGGTCTTCGAGGCCTCGGTATTGGTCGACAAACTGGCCCGTACCGGCCAGATCGGCGAGCCGGCCGTCACCTGCATGCTCGGCAGCCTGCTGGTACGCGATCCGCCAAGCACGCTGGACGTATACGGTGGCGACGACCTCAACCTGCGCGACGGCTACCGTGCGCTGGTCAGCTCGCTGGAGCGCGACCCGGCCAGCCTGCAACGCGATCCTTTGCGCTACGCCCTGGCCTTGCTTGCCCTTGAGCGGCAGTTGGCCAAGCGCGATGACTTGCTGCAAGTCATGGGCAGCCGCCTCGATCAGATCCAGCAGCAGGTCGAGCACTTCGGCGTAGCGCACGAAAACGTGATCGCCTCCTGCGGCAGCCTGTACCAGGACACCATCAGCACCTTCCGCCAGCGGATTCAGGTGCAAGGCGATATGCGCCACCTGCAACAAGCCAGCAACGCCTCGAAAATCCGCGCACTGCTGCTCGCCGGTATTCGCTCGGCCCGCCTCTGGCGCCAACTGGGCGGCCATCGCTGGCAGTTGGTGTTCAGTCGCGGCAAGCTGCTCAAGGAACTCTATCCACTGCTGCGCGGCTGATCATGAGCAGCCGCATGGACAAACCCATGCAGGGCGCCGCACTGCTGGCGCTCTCAGCACTGCTGTTCGCGCTGATAGGCGTCGGCGTGCGCGAAGTGTCCGGCAGCGTCAATAACGAATCGGTGGTGTTCTTTCGTAATCTGGTCGGCGTGCTGTTCTTCTTGCCGCTGATCCTGCTCAAGGGCGTGCGCCCGCTACGCACCAACCGTCTGGCTTCGCACCTGGGCCGCACCGGCTACGGTTTGGCGGCGATGTATTGCTTCTTCTACGCCATCGCCCACCTGCCGCTGGCCGATGCCATGCTGTTCACCTATTCCGCGCCCCTGTTCACCCCGTTGATCGCCTGGTGGTGGCTCAAGGAGCCGCTGAGCAAGCGCATACTGGCGACGACCGGGTTTGGCCTGGTTGGCGTGCTGCTGGTAGCCAAACCTTCGGCTGCCCTGCTCGATAGCCAGGCCCTGATTGGCCTGGCGGCCAGCATCATGGCCGCCTTTGCGTTCGTCTCGATTCGCGAAATGAGCGACACCGAACCGGCCTATCGCATCGTCTTTTACTTCTCGCTGTTTAGTGCCCTGATTTCAGCGATTCCGCTGGCGTGGGCCTGGCAACCGTTAAGCGATCATCAACTGAGCCTGTTGCTGGGCATCGGCCTGTTGGCCACCGCCAGCCAACTGATCATGTCCAAGGCTTATGGGCTGGCACCGCCCGGGGCGATTGGCCCGGTTGCGTACCTGGCCATCGTATTTGCCGGGGCAATTGCCTGGTGGCGTTGGGGCGAAACCCCGGATGCGACGTCGCTAGCCGGCGCAGCACTGATATTCGCCGCCAGCCTGCTGTCGATTAGCCGACGCGAGCGCTGAACGGCTGTCGCGCAATCACAGTCCAGGCGCCGATTTCATGTATGATATGCGCCCTTTTCAATGCCCGATTGTCCGAGAACGCCTCCCATGCAGCTTTCCTCGCTCACCGCGGTTTCCCCCGTTGATGGCCGCTATGCCGGCAAAACCAGCGCTCTGCGCCCGATTTTCAGCGAATACGGCCTGATCCGTTTCCGCGTGCTGGTCGAGGTGCGCTGGTTGCAGCGCCTGGCCGCCCATGAAGGCGTCAGTGAAGTTGCACCGTTCTCCGCCGAAGCCCAGGCCGTGCTCAATGAGCTGGCCGATAACTTCGCCGTCGAGCATGCCGAGCGCGTGAAAGAAATCGAGCGCACCACCAACCACGACGTCAAGGCCGTGGAATACCTGCTCAAGGAACAGGCTGCCAAGCTGCCTGAGCTGGACAAGGTCAGCGAATTTATCCACTTCGCCTGCACCAGCGAAGACATCAACAACCTGTCCCACGCGCTGATGCTGCGCGAAGGCCGCGACGGCGTGCTACTGCCGCTGATGCGTCAGACAGCCGAAGCCATCCGCGAGCTGGCGATCAAATTCGCCGACGTGCCGATGCTCTCGCGCACCCACGGTCAGCCGGCGTCGCCGACCACCCTGGGCAAGGAGCTGGCCAACGTGGTCTACCGCCTGGAGCGGCAGATTGCCCAAGTGGCCGCCGTGCCGCTGCTGGGCAAGATCAACGGCGCGGTGGGCAACTACAACGCCCACCTCTCGGCTTACCCACAGATCGACTGGGAAGCCAATGCTCGCCAGTTCATCGAAGGTGACCTGGGCCTGCAGTTCAACCCCTACACCACGCAGATCGAGCCGCACGACTACATTGCCGAGCTGTTCAATGCGATCGCCCGCTTCAACACCATCCTGATCGACTTCGACCGCGATATCTGGGGCTATATCTCCCTGGGCTATTTCAAGCAGCGCACCATCGCTGGTGAGATCGGTTCCTCGACCATGCCGCACAAGGTCAACCCGATCGACTTCGAGAACTCCGAAGGCAACCTGGGTATCGCTAACGCGCTGTTCCAACACCTGGCCAGCAAGCTGCCGATCTCGCGCTGGCAGCGCGACCTGACTGACTCCACCGTGCTGCGCAACCTCGGCGTCGGCTTCGCTCATAGCGTGATTGCCTACGAGGCCAGCCTCAAGGGAATCAGTAAGTTGGAGCTCAATGCTCAACGTATTGCTGATGATCTGAACGCCTGTTGGGAAGTACTCGCCGAGCCGATCCAGACCGTCATGCGCCGCTACGCTATCGAAAACCCCTACGAGAAGCTCAAAGAGCTGACCCGTGGCAAGGGCATCAGCCCCGAGGCGCTGCTGAGCTTTATCGATGGCTTGGACATGCCGGCAGAGGCCAAAGCCGAACTCAAGTTGCTGACTCCAGCCAACTACATTGGCAATGCGGTGGCCCAGGCCAAACGCATCTAAGCGGCAACAGCCCTCCCGACGCCCGGCTGCGCCGGGCGTTTTTATTTATGGGTATTTATTCACTTCAAGGGCTTAGCGATGAATCCTGATACTCCACTGCAACTGCTAGGCGGCCTGACACCCCGTGCATTTCTGCGCGACTACTGGCAGAAAAAGCCGCTGCTGGTACGCCAAGCCATCCCCGGCTTCGAAAGCCCGATCTCACCGGACGAGCTGGCCGGCCTGGCCCTCGAAGAAGAAGTCGAGTCGCGCCTAGTGCTCGAGCATGGCGCCTGTCCCTGGGAGCTGCGCCGCGGCCCCTTCGCCGAGGATGCCTTCGCCCAGTTGCCCGAGCGCGACTGGACCCTGCTGGTGCAAGCCGTCGACCAATTCGTTCCGGAAGTGGCCGAGCTGCTGGAAGCATTCAAGTTCTTGCCCAAATGGCGCATCGACGACGTGATGGTCAGTTTCGCCGCACCGGGTGGTGGCGTGGGCCCGCACTTCGACAACTACGACGTGTTCCTCCTGCAAGGCCATGGCAAGCGTCGCTGGCAAGTGGGCCAGATGTGCAACTCCGACAGCCCGCTGCTGGAAAACGTGGATCTGAAGATCCTCGCTGAATTCGCTAAAACTGAAGAATGGGTCCTGGAACCCGGCGACATGCTCTACCTGCCGCCACTCCTGGCTCACTGTGGTACCGCTGAGGATGATTGTATGACGTATTCCGTAGGCTTCCGCGCGCCCAGCGCCGCTGAAGTACTGACCCATTTCACTGATTTCCTCGGCCAATTCCTGCCCGAGGAAGAGCGCTACAGCGACGCCGACGCGCAACCGGCCAACGACCCGCACCAGATTCAGCGCGACGCCCTGGACCGCCTCAAAGCCCTGCTCAACGAGCACATGGGCGATGAGCGCCTGCTGATGACCTGGTTCGGCCAGTTCATGACCGAACCGCGCTACCCGGAGCTGATCGCCGGCATCGAGATCGACGAGGAGGCCTTTATTGGCAGCCTCGAAGACGGCGCCGTGCTGGTGCGCAACCCCAGCGCACGTCTGGCTTGGTCGGAAGTCGGCGAGGACCTGGTGCTGTTCGCCAGTGGCCAGAGCCGTTTGCTCTCGGCCGGCCAGCGTGAGCTGCTCAAGCTGATCTGCTCGGCCGATGCGTTACATGTCGACAACCTTGGCCCATGGCTCGCCGATGATGAGGGGCGTAACCTGCTTCTGGAACTGGCCAAGCAAGGGAGCCTGGAGTTTGCCGATGAATGAGATTCACGTCCGCCTGGCCGACTGGCAGAAGGACAACGCCGAGCTGCGGCGCATTCGCGAAATGGTGTTCATCGCCGAGCAAGCGGTGCCACCGGAGCTGGAGTGGGATGCGGAAGACCCTGATGCCCTGCACTTTCTTGCTTACGAGGGCGATTATCCGATCGGCACCGCGCGCCTGTTGGCGGACGGCCATATCGGCCGGGTATCGGTGCTCAAGGACTGGCGCGGCTTGAAAGTCGGTGATGCACTGCTGCGCGCCGTCATCGGCGAAGCGGAAAAACGTGGCCTGCAGCAGCAAATGCTCAGCGCCCAGGTGCACGCCACGTCGTTCTATGAAAGGCTTGGGTTTGCCATCGTCAGCGGTGAGTATCTAGACGCCGGCATTCCGCATGTAGACATGGTGCGCCACAGTGCCTAGAGGCTGAAATGAACGACGAAAACGCCCCGTCAGACGCAACCGACAGCAACGCGCCAGCCGCGCTTCCCGCCATCGAGTTTCAGTCGCCGGGGCGTTTTACCGTGCACAATCCCAATATACCAACGCCCGACAGCGAGCGTAGCGAACCCGCCCCCTTCGTCCTGGGCGAACACCTGGCGCTGGAGCGCTTCAACCTGCCGGACGAAGCGCGCGCTCATGCCCTCGCCCTGCTGCAACAAGCGCAACGCTGCCTGTGCATCTACAGCAGCGACCTGGAGCCATGGCTCTACCACCACAGCAGCATTCAGGACGCCTGTACGCGCTTTCTTCTGGCCAGCCCGAAAAATCGCTTGCGCATCCTGGTCAAAGACGTCGGCCGCGCAGTGCGAGACGGCCACCGCCTGCTCACGCTATCGCGCCGGCTGTCGAGCAACCTGCATATCCGCAAACTGCACCCGGACTACCCAAGTGAGGCCGTGGCGTTTTTGCTAGCGGATGATCGTGGCCTGCTGTTGCGCCCCGAGCCCGAGCAATTCGCCGGTTATGCGCTGTACCAAGACCCCGCCCGCGTGCGCTTGCGCCAGGTGCAATTCGATCAAGCCTGGGATAGCAGCATCACCGACCCAGATCTACGGAGTTTCCTGCTATGAGCGTGCGCGCCCTGTTCGCTGCGGTGCTGTTGAGCCTGAGCCTGCCGCTGAGCGCGGCCAGCGAAGTCATCCCGCTGAATTACCGGACTGCCGACGAGGTGCTCTCGGTGGTGCAATCGGTATTGGGCAGCGAGGGGCGGGTCAGCGCGTACGGCAACCAGTTGATCGTCAATTCGACGCCAGCGAAGATCGAGGAAATTCGGACCTTGATCACTCAGCTGGATACCCCGCCACGGCGCCTGTTGATCAGCGTCGACAGCAGCGAGTCCAGCTACCAGAGTGATCGTGGCTATCGCGCTGACGGCTCAATCAGCGCCGGCGATGCCGACGTGCAGATCGGCCGAGGCGAAATCAATGGCCGCGATCAGGTGCGCATCATCCGCCGCAGCACCGATAGCCGTGGCGGTGGTACGCAGCAGGTGCAGACCAGCGAGGGTTATCCAGCGCTGATTCAGGTCGGCCAGAGCGTTCCACTCACCACCACCAACCGCGGCCCTTACGGCCAGGTGTACAACAACACCGAGTACCGTAACGTCACACGCGGCTTCTACGTCACCGCCAGCCTGACCGGCGATATAGTGCATATCAGCATCAGCAGCAACCGCGATCGGCTGAGCCAATCACAGCCGGGAGCCATCGATGTGCAAAGCACCGACACCCGCGTCAGCGGCAGGCTCGGCGAGTGGATCAGCATTGGTGGCGTCAGCGAGCAAAACCTGGCCGAGCAACGCGATGTACTGCAACGTCGCGCCACCCAAGGTCGTGAAGATATGAGCTTGCGGGTGAAGGTCGAGGTGGTCGATTAAACCCTGCGCAGAGCTGACTCACCGGTCGTCGCGAGAATTATGTAGTAGTCATAAAAAACCACTACAAAACGTTTGACGAACACTTTTAGCAGAGGCATGATGGCCTCGCTCCCGCTAATCAGGGGCCCTGGTAAGGGCCTCCGGATCGTTCTCCAGCTTACCGCCCGAGACGAACCGTGTTGTAAAGCCCACAAGGCAGTTCGACGAGATTGCGACTGGAACGAAGTTGTCCTGAGGGACGGGGAAGCGTTTTAACGTAGCAGCCAGCAGACAGTTACAGCCACTGAGTCGTCCAACGGCATCTTTGATCCGGTAAACGCCAAATGACCTGTCATTTGCAGCAGTTGTAGTCCGCGCACTGTTCGTCTCGTCACCCCCTCCTCCCAGTGCACTGCCGTTCTGGTCACTCTCTCCATTGTTCTGCTGTGAGCCCCCGCAACCTTAACCTTCGCGATGCAGGTTTTGAGTGGGGAAGTCGGTGCTCAACCAAACACATACTTTGAAGGATTGACCATGTCAGCTTATCAAAACGACATCAAAGCCGTTGCCGCCCTTAAAGCCGCCGCTGGTAGCAGCTGGAGCGCGATTGACCCGGAGTCCGTGGCCCGCATGCGCGCCCAGAACCGCTTCAAAACCGGTCTGGAAATCGCTCAGTACACTGCCGACATCATGCGCAAAGACATGGCCGAGTACGATGCCGACTCCTCCGTCTACACCCAGTCGCTGGGTTGCTGGCATGGTTTCATCGGGCAGCAGAAGCTGATCTCGATCAAGAAGCACCTGAAGACCACCAACAAGCGCTACCTCTACCTGTCGGGCTGGATGGTCGCTGCTCTGCGTTCGGATTTCGGTCCGCTGCCGGATCAGTCCATGCACGAGAAAACTTCGGTTTCCGGCCTGATCGAAGAGTTGTACACCTTCCTGCGCCAGGCCGACGCCCGCGAACTGGACCTGCTGTTCACCGCTCTGGACGCCGCCCGCGCCGCTGACGACAACGCCAAAGCTGCCGAGATCCAGAACCAGATCGACAACTACGAAACTCACGTAGTACCGATCATCGCCGACATCGACGCTGGCTTCGGTAACCCGGAAGCCACCTACCTGCTGGCTAAGAAGATGATCGAAGCGGGTGCGTGCTGCATCCAGATCGAAAACCAGGTGTCCGACGAGAAGCAGTGCGGCCACCAGGACGGTAAAGTGACCGTTCCTCACGCCGACTTCCTGGCGAAGATCAACGCGGTTCGCTACGCATTCCTCGAGCTGGGCATCGACAACGGCGTGATCGTTGCGCGTACCGACTCCCTGGGTGCCGGCCTGACCAAGCAGATCGCTGTGACCAACACCCCGGGCGACCTGGGCGACCAGTACAACTCCTTCCTCGATTGCGAAGAAGTTTCCGCTGCCGACCTGAACAACGGCGACGTGGTTCTGAACCGTGGTGGCAAGCTGCTGCGTCCCAAGCGTCTGCCGTCCAACCTGTTCCAGTTCCGTGCTGGCACCGGTGAAGCGCGCTGCGTACTGGACAGCATCACTTCGCTGCAGAACGGCGCTGACATGCTGTGGATCGAAACCGAGAAGCCGCACGTCGGCCAGATCGCCGAAATGGTTAACGAAATCCGTAAAACCATCCCGAACGCCAAGCTGGTTTACAACAACAGCCCGTCGTTCAACTGGACCCTGAACTTCCGTCAGCAGGTATTCGATGCTTTCGCTGCTGAGGGTAAGGACGTTTCCGCCTACGACCGCACCAAGCTGATGAGCGTCGACTACGACGAAACCGAGCTGGCTCAGGTTGCCGACGAGAAGATCCGTACCTTCCAACGCGACGGTTCCGCTCAGGCGGGTATCTTCCACCACCTGATCACTCTGCCGACCTACCACACCGCCGCGCTGTCCACCGACAACCTGGCCAAAGGTTACTTCGCAGACCAGGGCATGCTGGCCTACGTGAAAGGCGTTCAGCGTCAGGAGATCCGTCAGGGTATCGCCTGCGTCAAGCACCAGAACATGTCCGGTTCCGACATCGGCGACGCTCACAAAGAGTACTTCGCGGGTGAAGCGGCCCTGAAAGCCGGCGGCAAAGACAACACCATGAACCAGTTCAGCTAAGAATCGGTTCACTCAACCGAGGCCACGATCAAGGTTGAGTGTGTTGAAAGAAACCCCAGCAGAAATGCTGGGGTTTTTTTATGCCCGGCCATCCATGGTAGCCACTCTTCTGGCCGTCGCTGGGTAACGTTAAAAATGCCTACCGGGCATTTTTTTGCCTGAAAATCGTCTTTCCTGGCATTTGTGCGCTACCGCACAGCCGCTGTCATACGTCCGTCGTTTTCCTTGGTTAGCGTCAAGTCCTGGTCGATTAACCCAAGGAGCCCGCATGAGCACTAATGACAACCCTGTGCTGTTCGGCAACGGTGATGAGTTGCCCAGCAACCACTCCAGCAACCCGCACATCAATGAGCTGATCAGCCGTCGCCAGGTCCTGGCTGGTGGCGCCGCACTGGGCGCGCTGGCATTCCTCGGCAGCGCCCTGCCCGGCACGGCCGAAGCCGCCGAGCCGGCCGCCAAAGGCCTGGCAGCGGGGCCGTTCAAGCGCCGCACAAAACTACCCTTTAGCCCTGTTGCCATCACCCGAGCAGACGCCATCACAGTCCCCGCGGGCTACCAGGCCCGCGCATTTATTCCATGGGGCACGCCCATCACCGGCGGCTACCCGGCATACCTCGACGATGGCAGCAACAGCGCCCAGGACCAGGCCGAGCAGTTGGGCATGCATCACGATGGCATGCACTTCTTTCCGATCGACGCCCAACGCGGTCATGGCCGCAAAAGCGACCACGGCCTGTTGGTGCTCAATCACGAATACGTCGATGTGCCGCTGCTGCACCCCAACGGCGCAACGGTGGTCGCCGGTAAACGCAGCAACGCCGAGGAAGTGCGCAAGGAAATCAATGCCCACGGGGTTTCCGTGGTGGAAATTCGCCGCGGCCTCGACGGTCAGTGGAGCGTCTTGCCCAGCGCCCGCAACCGCCGCGTCACTGGGGCCACGCCCATGCAGATCAGCGGGCCGGCACGAGGCCATGCGCTGCTGCACACCCGTTACAGCCCTGCGGGCATCGCCACCCGCGGCACCCTAAACAACTGCGCAAACGGTTTTACGCCCTGGGGCACCTATCTGACGTGCGAAGAAAACTGGGCCGGCTACTTTGCCACCCGTGACAGCGACCTGCCGCGTGAACTGAGCCGTTACGGTCTGCGCAGCAGCAGTCGCTACGGCTGGGAAACCTTGCCGGGCGACGAGTTCGAACGTTTCGATGCCACACGCAAGTCGCCGGCGGCCCGCGACGACTACCGCAACGAACCCAACCACTTCGGCTGGATCGTCGAAATCGATCCGTTCGCCCCCGAGTCCGTGCCAATCAAACGCACCGCGCTCGGCCGCTTCGCCCATGAAGGCCTGGTGTTCGCCCCCGTCAAAGCCGGTCGACCAGTGGTGTGCTACTCCGGCGACGATTCGCAGAATGAATACATCTACAAGTACGTCAGCCGCGACCACTACCGTCCCGGCCGCAGCAACGGCAGCCTGCTGGATGAAGGCACGCTGTACGTCGCCCGCTTCAACGCCAGCGGCCAAGGCGAGTGGTTGGCCCTGGATGTTCACGACAAGGCTTTTCAGCGTGCCTGTAGCGCCGCTGGCGTCAGCTTCGCCGACCAGGGCGAAGTGCTGATCAACACCCGCCTGGCGGCGGACATCGCCGGTGCCACCAAGATGGATCGCCCGGAATGGGGCGCGGTCAACCCGGACAACGGCGAGGTGTATTTCACCCTGACCAACAACAGTTCGAGAAGCGTGCCGGACGCCGCCAACCCGCGTCCGGCCAACGCCTTCGGTCATATTGTTCGCTGGCGCGAGCTGAGCAAGAATTATGGCGGCCGCCGCTTTGCCTGGAGCCTGTTTATGCTGGCCGGCCCGGAAACCGACAGCGTCGGCCCGAACGGCCAACCGCTGAATGCCGACAACCGCCTGGCCAGCCCGGACGGCCTGTGGTTCGACGAGGAAGGTCGGTTGTGGATTCAAACCGACATGAGCGGCAGCCAGTTGGCCAGCGGCCCGTTCGGCAACAACCAGATGCTGGTTGCCGACCCGCGAAGCGGCGAACTGAAGCGTTTCCTGGTCGGGCCACAAGGCGCTGAGGTGACCGGCATCACCGCGACGCCGGATTTTCGCACGCTGTTCGTCAACATCCAGCACCCGGGCGAAGGCTCGACGCCAAGCAACCTGCTCAGCGCCTGGCCGGATGGTCCGGGCAAACGCCCGCGCTCGGCGACCGTCATCATCACCCGCGAAGACGGCAAACGCTTGCTGTAACCAATGGCAAGCAACGCGTAGCGATAGTGACCGACCAAGCCTGGTCGGTCACTTTTCCCTGTGACAGACTCCCGGCTTCTTCTGCCTCGTCACAGGTTTTGTCCATGCCCAGCAACCGCTTGAGTCGCATCGTCGCGAAAATCCATCGCCTACCGCCGTTCTGCACACGCCCGCGCTGTCGCTGTTGTTTGGTTCGCAGGTCAAGTTCGCTGGCACTGCCAGGGTGCGTGTGCACGCGTTGAGCCAGCAGCGGGCGGTGATGAGCCTGGCTAACACCCGCAAGGTACAGAACCACATCAAAGGTGTGCACGCCGCAGCCATGGCGCTGTTGGCTGAATCGGCAAGCGGCTTTCTGGTTGGCATGAATGTACCCGACGACAAACTGCCGCTGATCAAAAGCCTCAAGATCGATTACCTCAAGCGCGCCTCTGGCGGTCTGCGTGCCGAGGCAAGCCTGACGCCCGAGCAGATTCAAGCCATTCACACCCAAGAAAAAGGCGAAGTACTGGTTGCCGTGTGCGTCACCGACGAAGCCGGCAATCAGCCCATCCAGTGCGAAATGCTCTGGGCCTGGATCAGCAAGAAGCGCCCTTGAGTGCCGTCGTCTACGCTAAGACCGCGATGTAGGCACAGCGCGATGGTTTATGCATGCCCACCCAAGAGACTGTCGGCAACAACCAACCGCACATGTGTATTGGTATCGAGGAGTAACTTTTGAGTGGCGCCGAACATTGATAATTGCGTCAACGAGTGACAACTAAGCGACATGCTCGCAGGGGATCAATAACAATCCCTTAAATGATAATAGTTCTTATAAAGATCGTTACTGGTGACACCGCAGTGTCGGCATGCGGCGCTTAAAGGCCTGCCCTACAAGGCTCTACTGCACATGCCGCAGCGAAACCTGGCTATAAAGTTAATTTTTTGATCTGAAAAATTTACTTACACCTCAATACGGGCATAATATTGTGCAAATAGATTGCTGGACAATCAGTGGGTTGCCAGCGAACTCAAACTTTCAAACACGAGTGAACGCCGTTCCTTGTACCGAGGAGTTCCGGCATGTCGGAAGCAACTACCGTTCTTTCCCATAACTGGGCGCTGGCCGTTTTCCTGCTTGGGGTCATTGGCCTCTGTGCATTCATGCTGGGCGTTTCCAGCCTGCTGGGCAGCAAGGCGTGGGGCCGCAGCAAAAATGAGCCATTTGAATCCGGCATGCTCCCCACCGGCAGCGCCCGCCTGCGCCTGTCGGCAAAATTCTATTTGGTCGCGATGCTCTTCGTGATCTTCGACGTTGAAGCCCTCTTTCTCTTCGCCTGGGCTGTCTCTGTTCGCGAAAGCGGCTGGGCCGGTTTTATCGAAGCTACCATTTTTATAGCAATTCTGTTGGCAGGTCTTGTCTACCTTTGGCGTATCGGTGCGCTCGATTGGGCTCCCGAAGGACGTCGTGAGCGACAGGCGAAGCTAAAACAATGAGGCTTTGGCGATGCAATACAAACTTACTCGGGTCGACCCGGATGCGCCCAACGAGGAGTATCCGATTGGCCAGCGGGAGACCGTTTCAGACCCGCTGCTAGACGATCAGGTCCACAAAAACATCTACATGGGCAAGCTGGAAGACGTGCTGAACGGTGCGGTCAACTGGGGGCGCAAAAACTCCCTGTGGCCATACAACTTCGGCCTCTCCTGCTGCTATGTGGAAATGACCACCGCGTTCACTGCACCGCATGACATCGCGCGTTTCGGTGCCGAAGTGATTCGTGCGTCTCCCCGCCAGGCAGATTTCATGGTGATTGCCGGCACCTGCTTCATCAAGATGGCGCCGATTATTCAGCGCCTTTACGAGCAGATGCTGGAACCCAAATGGGTTATTTCCATGGGTTCGTGCGCCAACTCCGGCGGCATGTACGATATTTACTCGGTCGTTCAGGGTGTGGACAAGTTCCTCCCCGTGGACGTCTACATACCCGGCTGCCCGCCTCGCCCCGAAGCATTCCTGCAAGGCTTGATGCTGTTGCAGGAGTCCATCGGCAAGGAGCGTCGTCCGCTTTCCTGGGTCGTCGGCGACCAAGGCGTGTACCGCGCCGAAATGCCGTCGCAAAAGGAACAGCGCCGTGAACAGCGCATAGCTGTCACCAACCTGCGCAGCCCAGACGAAGTCTGAGTCCCCCTTCCACAAGAAGGCCCGATTCATTCTCTACGTTGACCGATAGCGATCGAGACCATGACTGCAGACACCGCTCTGTCTATTCCGCCGTACAAGGCTGACGACCAAGATGTCGTCGTTGAGCTCAATTCCCGCTTTGGCGCTGAAAGCTTCACCCTGCAAGCCACGCGCACCGGCATGCCGGTGATCTGGGTCGCCCGGGAAAAGCTGATTGAAGTGCTCACCTACCTGCGCAACCTGCCGCGCCCGTTCGTCATGCTGTATGACCTGCATGGCGTCGACGAACGTCTGCGCACCCAGCGTCGCGGCCTGCCGGGGGCTGACTTCACGGTGTTCTATCACCTGATGTCGATCGCCCGTAACAGCGACGTGATGATCAAGGTCGCGTTGGCCGAAGGCGATCTCAACCTGCCGACCGTCACCAGCATCTGGCCGAACGCCAACTGGTACGAGCGTGAAGTCTGGGACATGTACGGTATTCACTTCGCCGGTCACCCGCACCTGACGCGCATCATGATGCCGCCGACCTGGGAAGGTCACCCGCTGCGCAAGGATTACCCGGCGCGCGCCACCGAGTTCGACCCGTTCAGCCTGAACCTGGCCAAGCAGCAGTTGGAAGAGGAAGCCGCGCGTTTCAAGCCGGAAGACTGGGGCATGAAGCGTGGTAGCGAGCACGAGGACTACATGTTCCTCAACCTTGGCCCGAACCACCCGTCTGCCCACGGTGCATTCCGCATCATATTGCAACTGGATGGCGAAGAGATCGTCGACTGCGTGCCGGAAGTCGGCTATCACCACCGTGGCGCCGAGAAGATGGCCGAGCGCCAGTCCTGGCACAGTTTCATTCCGTACACCGACCGTATCGACTACCTCGGCGGGGTGATGAACAACCTGCCCTACGTGCTGGCCGTGGAGAAACTGGCCGGCATCAAGGTGCCGGATCGCGTCGACTTCATTCGCGTGATGCTCGCCGAATTCTTCCGCATCACCAGCCACCTGCTGTTCCTCGGCACCTATATCCAGGACGTCGGCGCCATGACGCCGGTGTTCTTCACCTTCACCGACCGCCAGCGCGCGTACAAGGTGATCGAGGCCATCACCGGCTTCCGCCTGCACCCGGCCTGGTACCGCATTGGTGGCGTCGCTCACGACCTGCCGCGCGGCTGGGACGGCCTGGTCAAGGAATTCGTCGATTGGCTGCCCAAGCGCCTCGACGAGTATGAAAAGGCCGCGCTGAAGAACAGCATTCTGATTGGTCGCACCAAGGGCGTGGCGCAGTACAACACCAAGGAAGCCCTGGAATGGGGCGTCACCGGCTCCGGCTTGCGCTCCACCGGCCTGGACTTCGACCTGCGCAAGGCGCGCCCCTACTCGGGCTACCAGAGTTTCGAGTTCGAAGTGCCGCTGGCCGTCAACGGCGATGCCTATGACCGTTGCATCGTGCGCGTGGAAGAGATGCGCCAGAGCATCAAGATCATCGACCAGTGCCTGCGCAACATGCCGGAAGGCCCGTACAAAGCGGATCACCCGCTGACCACGCCGCCGCCGAAAGAACGCACGCTGCAGCACATCGAAACCCTGATCACCCACTTCCTGCAAGTTTCTTGGGGCCCGGTGATGCCGGCCAACGAGAGCTTCCAGATGATCGAAGCAACCAAAGGCATCAACAGTTATTACCTGACCAGCGACGGCAGCACCATGAGCTATCGCACGCGTATCCGCACACCGAGCTTCCCGCACCTGCAACAGATCCCTTCGGTGATCCGCGGCAGCATGGTGGCTGACCTGATCGCGTACCTGGGCAGTATCGACTTCGTTATGGCCGACGTGGACCGCTGATTATGAGCACGCTTATCCAAACTGATCGTTTCGTTCTCAGCGAAACCGAGCGCTCGGCCATCGAGCACGAGATGCACCACTACGAAGACCCGCGCGCCGCCAGCATCGAAGCGCTGAAAATCGTGCAGCAAGCGCGCGGCTGGGTGCCCGACGGCGCCGCCGATGCCATCGGCGCGATCCTTGGCATCCCGGCCAGCGACGTCGAAGGCGTGGCCACCTTCTATAGTCAGATTTTCCGCCAGCCGGTGGGGCGCCACATCATCCGCGTGTGCGACAGCATGACCTGCTTTATCGGTGGCCATGAGTCGGTGGTCTCCAGCATCCAGCAACAACTGGGTATCGGCCTCGGCCAGACCAGCGCCGACGGCCGCTTCACCCTGCTGCCGGTGTGCTGCCTGGGCAACTGCGACAAGGCGCCGGCGCTGATGATCGACGACGACACCTTCGGCGACGTGCAGCCTGACGGCGTCGCCAACCTGCTGGAGGCCTATCCATGATTGGGCGCACCGCCATGACGAGCAAGACGCTGACCTCCATCGGCCCAGCCAACAAGATCGCCCGGAGCGAGGAAAGCCACCCGTTGACCTGGCGCCTGCGTGACGACGCGCAGCCGGTGTGGCTCGACGAATACCAGCAGAAAAACGGCTACGCCGCCGCGCGCAAGGCCCTGAGCGAGATGGCCCAGGCCGATATCGTGCAGACGGTCAAGGACTCCGGCCTCAAAGGCCGCGGCGGTGCGGGTTTCCCCACCGGCGTGAAGTGGGGCCTGATGCCGGCCGACGAAACCATGAACATCCGCTACCTGCTGTGCAACGCGGACGAGATGGAACCCAACACCTGGAAAGACCGCATGCTCATGGAGCAGCTGCCGCACCTGCTGGTGGAAGGCATGCTGATTTCCGCGCGCGCGCTCAAGGCCTATCGCGGCTACATCTTCCTACGCGGCGAATACGTCGACGCGGCGGCCAACCTGAACCGCGCCATCGCGGAAGCCAAGGCTGCCGGCCTGCTGGGCAAGAACATCCTCGGCAGCGGCTTTGATTTCGAGCTGTTCGTCCACACCGGCGCCGGGCGCTATATCTGCGGTGAAGAAACCGCACTGATCAACTCCCTCGAAGGCCGTCGCGCCAACCCGCGCGCCAAGCCACCCTTCCCTGCCGCCGTCGGCGTGTGGGGCAAGCCAACCTGCGTGAACAACGTCGAGACCCTGTGCAACGTGCCGTCGATCATCGGCAACGGCGTGGACTGGTACAAGACCCTGGCGCGTCCGGGCAGCGAAGACCATGGCACCAAGCTGATGGGCTTTTCCGGCAAGGTGAAGAACCCCGGTTTGTGGGAGTTGCCGTTCGGTATTTCGGCCCGTGAGCTGTTTGAAGACTACGCCGGCGGCATGCGCGACGGTTTCACCCTGAAATGCTGGCAACCCGGCGGTGCCGGCACTGGCTTCCTGCTGCCGGAACACCTCGATGCCACGATGTACGCCGCCGGCATCGCCAAGGTCGGCACCCGCATGGGCACCGGCTTGGCACTGGCGGTGGACGACAGCGTCAACATGGTGTCCTTGCTGCGCAACATGGAAGAGTTCTTCGCCCGTGAATCTTGCGGCTGGTGCACCCCATGCCGCGACGGCCTGCCGTGGAGCGTGAAAATTCTGCGCGCCCTGGAGCGCGGCCAAGGCACGCGGGAAGACATCGAGACCCTGCTGGGTCTGGTCAACTTCCTTGGCCCCGGCAAGACCTTCTGTGCTCACGCGCCCGGCGCCGTCGAGCCACTGGGCAGCGCGATCAAGTATTTCCGTGCGGAGTTCGAGGCCGGTGTTGCCAGTCAGAACGCTGCGCCAACGACGGGACAGTTCGTTCCCGCGTGAAGATTAGCTGCGGCGGCCACTGACCTGGCCCCGCGGCACAACGTGATTCCATTAGCCAAGTCCGCTCACGCGGATAAAGAAGAAACCCGACCATGGCCACTATCCACGTAGACGGCAAAGATTTTGAAGTCGATGGTGCGGACAACCTGTTGCAGGCCTGTCTGTCACTCGGTCTCGATATCCCCTACTTTTGCTGGCACCCGGCGCTCGGTAGCGTCGGCGCCTGCCGCCAATGCGCGGTCAAGCAGTACAGCGACGAAAACGACACCCGTGGTCGCATCGTCATGTCGTGCATGACGCCTGCCACCGACAACACCTGGATCTCCATCGACGATGAGGAATCCAAGGCGTTCCGCGCCAGCGTCGTCGAATGGCTGATGACCAACCACCCGCACGACTGCCCAGTGTGCGAGGAAGGCGGTCACTGCCACCTGCAAGACATGACGGTGATGACCGGCCACAACGAGCGCCGCTATCGCTTCAGCAAACGCACCCACCAGAACCAGCAGCTCGGCCCGTTCATTTCCCATGAAATGAACCGCTGTATCGCCTGCTACCGCTGCGTGCGCTACTACAAGGACTACGCCGGCGGCACCGACCTGGGTGTGTTTGGCGCGCACGACAACGTGTATTTCGGCCGCGTCGAAGACGGCGTGCTGGAAAGCGAGTTCTCCGGCAACCTGGTCGAGGTCTGCCCGACCGGCGTGTTCACCGACAAGACCCACTCCGAGCGCTACAACCGCAAGTGGGACATGCAGTTCGCCCCGAGTATCTGCCACGGCTGTTCCAGTGGCTGCAACACCAGCCCCGGCGAGCGTTACGGCGAGATCCGCCGCATCGAGAACCGCTTCAACGGTGACGTGAACCAGTATTTCCTCTGTGACCGCGGCCGCTTCGGCTACGGCTACGTCAACCGCGACGACCGTCCGCGCCAGCCGATGATGATGCTGAGCAAGATGAAGATGGGCATCGACTCAGCCCTCGACCAGGCCGCCGCCTTGCTGAAAAACCGCAAGGTGATTGGCATCGGCTCACCGCGTGCCAGCCTGGAAAGCAACTTCGCCCTGCGCGAGCTGGTCGGTGCCGCGCATTATTACGCCGGCATCGAAGCCAACGAACTGGAAAACCTGCGCCTGATCCACGACATCCTGCAGAACGGCCCGCTGCCGGTGCCGACCCTGCGCGACGTGGAGAGCCACGATGCGGTGTTCGTCCTCGGCGAAGACCTGACCCAGACCGCCGCACGCCTGGCCCTGGCCCTGCGGCAAGCGGTGAAAGGTAAAGCCACTGAAATCGCCGCGGCGATGCGCATTCAGGACTGGCACATGGCCGCGGTGCAAAACGTCGCTCAGGATGCACTGCACCCGCTGTTTATTGCCAGCGTTGCCGCCACCCGCCTGGACGATATCGCCGAAGCCTGTGTGCACGCCGCCCCGGCTGACCTGGCCCGCATCGGTTTCGCCGTGGCCCACGCCATCGACCCGAGTGCCCCGGCCGTCGGCGGCCTGGATAGCGAGGCCGCCGAGCTGGTGCAACTGATCGCCGAGGCTCTGCTCAACGCCAAGCGTCCGCTGATCGTGTCTGGCGCTTCACTGGGCAGCAAAGCCCTGATCGAGGCGGCTAGCAACATCGCCAGCGCCTTGAAAAACCGCGAGAAGAACGCGTCCATCAGCCTGGTCGTGCCGGAAGCCAACAGCATGGGCTTGGCGCTGTTGCTGGGTGACGAACTGGCGGAAAAATCTGTCGATGCCGCCTTGCAGGCGCTGATTTCCGGTCAGGCCGATGCCGTAGTCGTGCTGGAAAACGACCTCTACCGGCGCGCCGCAAGCGCCCGGGTCGATGCGGCGCTGAGCGCCGCCAAAGTGGTGATCGTCGCCGATCACCAACAGACCGCCACCACCGCCAAAGCCCACCTGGTGCTGCCTGCGGCCAGCTTTGCCGAAGGCGACGGCACCCTGGTCAGCCAGGAAGGCCGCGCCCAACGCTTCTTCCAGGTTTTCGACCCCAGCTACCACGATGCCAACATTCTGGTGCGCGAAGGCTGGCGCTGGCTGCATGCACTGCACAGCACCCTGCACGGCAAGGCGGTCGAGTGGACCCAGTTGGACGAAGTCACCGCCGCCTGCGCGGCCGGCAACCCACGCCTGGCGCGTATCGGCGAGGCTGCGCCCAAGGCGACCTTCCGCATCAAGGGCCTCAAGCTGGCCCGTGAGCCGCACCGTTACAGCGGCCGTACCGCCATGCGCGCCAATATCAGCGTGCACGAGCCACGTCAGCCGCAGGACCAGGACTCGGCCTTTGCCTTCTCCATGGAAGGTTATTCCGGTAGCCAGGAAGACCGTCAGCAGATTCCCTTCGTCTGGTCGCCAGGCTGGAACTCGCCGCAGGCCTGGAACAAGTTCCAGGACGAAGTCGGTGGCCATCTGCGCGCCGGCGATCCGGGTGTACGCCTGATCGAAAGCCGCGGCCAAGCCTTGCCCTGGTTCACTCCGAGCGCCGCGTTCAACCCCGCCGTGGGCACCTGGCAGGCCGTGCCGCTGCATCACCTGTTCGGTAGCGAAGAAACCTCGGCGCGTGCCGCACCGGTGCAAGAACGCATTCCACAGCCGTATGTGGCCCTGGCCAAAGCCGAGGCCGCCCGTCTGGGCGTCAACGACGGTGCGCTGCTCGCACTCACCGTCAATGGCCAGGTCTTGCACCTGCCGTTGCAGGTGCGTGAAGAGCTGGCCGCCGGTTTGGTTGGCTTGCCTGTTGGCCTGCCGGGCATCCCGGTGGTTATTGCCGGCGCCGTGGTCACCACCGTTCAGGAGGCTGCGCAATGAGTTGGCTGACGCCTGAAGTGATCGACATCCTTGTCGCGGTGCTCAAGGCTGTGGTGATCCTGCTCGCCGTGGTCATCACCGGCGCCCTGCTGAGCTTCGTCGAACGCCGCTTGCTGGGGCTCTGGCAAGATCGTTACGGCCCTAACCGGGTCGGCCCGTTCGGCATGTTCCAGATCGCCGCGGACATGATCAAGATGTTCTTCAAGGAGGACTGGACCCCACCGTTCGCCGACAAGGTGATCTTCACCCTGGCCCCGGTGATTGCCATGGGCGCCATGCTCATTGCCTTCGCCATTATCCCGATCACCCCGACCTGGGGCGTGGCGGACCTGAACATCGGCATCCTGTTCTTCTTCGCCATGGCCGGGTTGTCGGTGTATGCGGTGTTGTTCGCCGGCTGGTCGAGCAACAACAAGTTCGCCCTGCTCGGCGCGCTGCGCGCCTCGGCGCAGACCATCTCCTACGAGGTGTTCCTGGCCCTGGCGCTGATGGGCATCGTCGCCCAGGTTGGTTCGTTCAACATGCGCGATATCGTCGACTACCAGGCTGAGAACCTGTGGTTCATCATTCCGCAGTTCTTCGGCTTCTGTACCTTCTTTATTGCCGGCGTCGCGGTGACCCACCGCCACCCGTTCGACCAGCCGGAAGCCGAGCAGGAGCTGGCCGACGGTTATCACATCGAATATGCCGGGATGAAATGGGGCATGTTCTTCGTGGGTGAGTACATCGGCATCGTGACCATTTCGGCGCTGCTGGTGACTCTATTCTTCGGTGGCTGGCACGGCCCGTTCGGCATCCTGCCGCAGATTCCGTTTATCTGGTTCGCCCTGAAAACCTGCTTCTTCATCATGCTGTTCATCCTGCTGCGCGCGTCGATTCCGCGCCCACGCTATGACCAGGTGATGGCCTTCAGCTGGAAGTTCTGCTTGCCGCTGACCCTGATCAACCTGCTGGTGACCGGCGCATTTGTGCTGGCCGCGGCCCAGTAAGGAGAAATAGCGATGATCAAATACATTTGGGATGTGGTGCATGGCACCTGGACCCAGTTGCGCAGCCTGGTGATGATCTTTGGCCATGCCTTCCGCAAACGCGACACCCTGCAATACCCGGAAGAAGCGGTGTACCTGCCGCCGCGTTACCGCGGCCGTATCGTACTGACCCGCGACCCCGACGGCGAAGAGCGCTGCGTGGCCTGCAACCTGTGCGCGGTGGCCTGCCCGGTGGGCTGCATCTCGCTGCAGAAAGCCGAAAGTGACGATGGCCGCTGGTACCCGGAATTTTTCCGCATCAACTTCTCGCGCTGCATCTTCTGTGGTCTGTGCGAAGAAGCCTGCCCGACCACCGCGATCCAGCTCACCCCGGATTTCGAGATGGGCGAGTTCAAGCGCCAGGACCTGGTGTACGAGAAGGAAGACCTACTCATCAGCGGCCCAGGCAAAAACCCGGACTACAACTTCTACCGCGTTGCCGGTATGGCCATTGCCGGCAAGCCGAAAGGCGCCGCGCAAAACGAAGCCGAACCGATCAACGTGAAAAGCCTGCTGCCCTAAGGAGAAGCGCGTGGAGTTTGCTTTCTATTTCGCCGCAGGCATTGCCGTGATGGCCACCCTGCGGGTGGTCACCAGCAGCAACCCGGTGCATGCCCTGCTGTACCTGATCATCTCGCTGCTGGCGGTGTCCATGGTGTTCTTCAGCCTTGGCGCGCCCTTTGCCGGCGCCCTGGAAATCATCGTTTACGCCGGCGCCATCATGGTGCTGTTCGTCTTCGTGGTGATGATGCTCAACCTCGGCCCGGCGGCCATCGAGCAGGAGCGGAAATGGTTAACGCCGGGCATCTGGTTCGGCCCTGCGCTGCTTTCCGCGCTGTTACTGGCGCAACTGCTGTATGTGCTGTTCGCGGCGCCAAGCGGTGCCACCATCGGTCAGGTGACCGTGGACGCCAAGGCCGTGGGCATCAGCCTGTTCGGCCCCTACCTGCTGGCGGTCGAACTGGCCTCCATGCTGCTGCTGGCCGCGCTGGTCGCCGCCTATCACCTCGGCCGCCACGACGCTAAGGACGCAACGCCATGAGTGCTATTCCGATGGAGCACGGTCTGGCGCTGGCCGCCGTGCTGTTCAGCCTGGGCCTGGTTGGCCTGATGGTGCGCCGTAACATCCTCTTCGTGCTGATGAGCCTGGAAGTGATGATGAACGCCGCCGCCCTGGCCTTCGTCGTCGCTGGCGCCCGCTGGGGCCAGGCCGACGGCCAGGTGATGTTCATTCTGGTGATCACCCTGGCAGCCGCCGAGGCCAGTATCGGCCTGGCGATCCTGCTGCAACTGTATCGCCGCTTCCATACCCTCGATATCGACGCTGCCAGCGAGATGCGCGGATGAACCTTCTATTTCTGACCTGTCTGTTCCCGCTGCTCGGTTGGCTGATCCTGGCCTTCTCCCGCGGGCGTTTCTCGGAAAACACCGCCGCGGTGATCGGCGTCGGCTCGGTTGGCCTGTCCGCCCTCACCGCCGCTTGGATCATCTGGCAGTTCAACGTTGCCCCACCCGAAGGCGGCGTGTACACCCAGCTGCTCTGGCAGTGGATGAGCGTGGAGGGTTTTACCCCGAGCTTCACCCTCTACCTCGACGGTTTATCGCTGACCATGCTCGGCGTGGTCACCGGTGTGGGCTTTTTGATTCACCTGTTCGCCAGCTGGTACATGCGCGGCGAAGAGGGGTACTCGCGCTTCTTCGCCTACACCAACCTGTTCATTGCCAGCATGCTGTTCCTGGTACTCGGCGATAACCTGCTGTTCCTGTATTTCGGCTGGGAAGGCGTGGGCCTGTGTTCCTACCTGCTGATCGGCTTCTACTTCAAGCACACGCCGAACGGCAATGCCGCGCTGAAGGCCTTTATCGTCACCCGCGTCGGCGATGTGTTCATGGCCATCGGCCTGTTCATCCTGTTCTTCCAGCTCGGCACCCTGAACATCCAGGAGCTGATGGTATTGGCGCCGCAGAAGTACGTGGCCGGCGACACCTGGCTGTGGGTCGCCACCCTGATGCTGCTCGGCGGCGCGGTCGGTAAATCCGCGCAGCTACCGCTGCAAACCTGGCTGGCTGACGCCATGGCCGGTCCGACCCCGGTCTCCGCACTGATCCACGCGGCGACCATGGTCACCGCCGGTGTATACCTGATCGCACGCACCCACGGGCTGTTCCTGCTGACCCCGGAGATCCTCGAACTGGTCGGCATCGTCGGCGGCGTAACCCTGGTGTTGGCCGGCTTTGCCGCCCTGGTGCAGACCGATATCAAGCGCATCCTCGCCTACTCGACCATGAGCCAGATCGGCTACATGTTTCTCGCCCTGGGCGTCGGCGCCTGGAGTGGGGCGATCTTCCACCTGATGACCCACGCCTTCTTCAAAGCCTTGCTGTTCCTCGCCTCAGGTGCGGTGATCAACGCCTGCCACCACGAGCAGAACATCTTTAAGATGGGCGGCCTGTGGAAGAAACTGCCACTGGCCTACGCCAGCTTCCTGGTCGGCGGTTCCGCACTGGCCGCCTTGCCGCTGATCACCGCCGGTTTCTACTCGAAGGACGAAATCCTCTGGGAAGCCTTCGCCAGCGGTCATCAGGAGCTGCTCTACGCTGGCCTGCTGGGCGCGCTGCTGACCTCGATCTACACCTTCCGCCTGATCTTCATCACCTTCCACGGCGAGCAGAAAACCGACGCACATGCCGGCCACGGCATCGCGCACTGGCTGCCATTGTCGACGCTGATCGTGCTCTCGACCTTCGTCGGTGCGCTGATCACCCCACCGCTGGCCGGCGTACTGCCGCAAAGCGTCGGGCATGCCGGTGGCGCAGCCCAGCACAGCCTGGAAATTGCCTCGGGCGCCATCGCCCTGGCCGGCATCCTGCTGGCCGCCCTGCTGTTCCTCGGCAAACGCCGCATCGCCAGCGCCATCGCGCAGAGCGCGCCGGGGCGTTTCCTGTCGGCCTGGTGGTTCGCCGCCTGGGGCTTCGATTGGCTGTACGACAAGCTATTCGTCAAACCCTATCTGCTGACGTGTCGCCTACTGGGCCGCGATCCGATCGACGGCAGCATTAGCCTGATCCCACGCCTGGCGCGTGGCGGCCACAGCATTCTGAGCCGCAGCGAAACCGGGCAGTTGCGTTGGTACGCAGCATCGCTCGTTGGCGGTGCGGTGCTGGTATTCGCCGCCGTCCTGTTGGTCTGACCTGAATATGCCTATTTTGCGAAAGGAACCCCGCCCATCATGATTCTGCCTTGGCTAATCCTGATCCCTTTTATCGGCGGCTTGCTGTGCTGGCTGGCTGAGCGCTTCGGCAACACCCTGCCGCGCTGGATAGCGCTGTTGACCATGACCCTGCTGTTCGGCCTCGGCCTCTGGCTGTGGGCCACCGGCGACTTCAGCCTGGCCCCCGCGCCAGGTGCAGACCCGGTGTGGGCCGCTGAATTCCAGGTGCAGTGGATCGAGCGCTTCGGTATCAGCGTGCACCTGGCGCTGGATGGCCTGTCGGTGCTGATGATCAGCCTCACCGGCCTGCTCGGCGTGCTCTCGGTGCTCTGCTCCTGGCATGAAATCCAGAACCGCGTCGGCTTCTTCCACCTCAACCTGATGTGGATTCTCGGCGGCGTGGTCGGCGTGTTCCTGGCCGTCGACCTGTTCCTGTTCTTCTTTTTCTGGGAAATGATGCTGGTGCCGATGTATTTCCTCATCGCGCTCTGGGGTCATAGCGGCAGTGCCGGCAAAACCCGCATCACCGCCGCCACCAAGTTCTTTATCTACACCCAGGCCAGCGGCCTGGTGATGCTGGTGGCGATCCTCGCGCTGGTGTTCGTGCACTACAACAGCACCGGCGTGCTGACCTTCAACTACGCCGACCTGTTGAAGACCGAACTGGCGCCGGGCACCGAATACCTGCTGATGCTCGGGTTCTTCATCGCCTTCGCGGTGAAATTCCCGGTGGTGCCATTTCACTCCTGGTTGCCGGATGCCCACGCCCAGGCACCGACTGCCGGTTCCGTGGACCTCGCCGGTATCCTGCTGAAAACCGCGGCCTACGGCATGATCCGCTTCGCCCTGCCGCTGTTCCCCAACGCTTCTGCGGAATTCGCGCCAATCGCCATGGGCCTGGGCGTGTTCGCCATCGTCTATGGCGCGCTGCTGTCGTTCGCGCAGACCGACATCAAACGTCTGGTGGCCTACTCCAGCGTGTCGCACATGGGCTTCGTGCTGATTGCCATCTATTCCGGTAGTCAAATCGCCCTGCAAGGCGCGGTGGTGCAGATGCTCGCCCACGGCCTGTCCGCCGCCGCGCTGTTTATCCTCTGCGGCCAGCTCTACGAACGCCTGCACACCCGCGACATGCGCGAGATGGGCGGCATCTGGGCGCGCATGCCCTGGCTGCCGGCGCTGAGCCTGTTCTTCGCCGCTGCGGCGCTGGGCCTGCCGGGTACGGGTAACTTCGTCGGCGAGTTCCTGATCCTGATCGGCACCTTCCCGGCGGCGCCATGGATCACCGTGCTCGCCGCCACCGGCCTAGTGTTCGGTTCGGTTTACTCGCTGATCATGATCCACCGCGCCTACTTCGGCCCAGCCAAGGCGGATGGCGCCCTGCTCGGCCTGAAAGCTCGCGAATTGGGCATGGTGCTGTTCTTGGCCGTGTTGCTGATCCTGCTCGGCGTCTACCCGCAGCCGGTGCTCGACACCTCCGCCGCCAGCATGCATGGCGTGCAGCAGTGGATGAACACGGCCCTCACTCAACTCGCCTCGGCCCGGTAGTCGGTCATGGAAAGCAGCGTTATGCAATTTACCGTTCAACACTTCATCGCCCTGCTGCCGCTGCTGGTCACCAGCGCCACGATTATCGTGGTGATGCTGGCCATCGCCTGGAAGCGTAACCACGCCTTGACCTTCGTCTTGTCGGTGCTGGGCCTCAACCTGGCCTTGCTGTCGATCATTCCAGCACTCAAGGTCGCGCCGTTGCAGGTCACCCCGCTGCTGCTGGTGGATAACTTCGCCTGTTACTACATGGCGCTGGTGCTGGCCGCGACCCTGGCCTGCGTGACCCTGACCCATGCCTATCTCGGCGAGGCCACCGTCGGCACTGGCGGAGCCAGCACGCAAGGCTACCCAGGCAACCGCGAAGAGATGTACCTGCTGATGCTGCTGTCCGCCGCGGGCGGGCTGGTACTGGTCAGTGCGCAGCACCTCGCAGGCCTGTTCATCGGCCTGGAACTGCTCTCGGTGCCGGTTTACGGCATGGTCGCCTACGCCTTCTTCAACAAGCGTTCGCTGGAAGCCGGCATCAAGTACATGGTGCTGTCGGCTGCCGGCAGCGCCTTCCTGCTGTTTGGCATGGCGCTGTTGTATGCCGAGTCGGGCAGCCTGAGTTTCGCCGAAATCGGCACCAACCTGGTGACCTACGGCAGCAGCCTGTTGGTGCAGATCGGCATCGGCATGATGCTAATCGGCCTGGCGTTCAAGTTGTCGCTGGTGCCCTTCCACCTGTGGACGCCGGATGTTTACGAAGGCGCGCCGGCACCGGTGGCGGCGTTTTTGGCGACGGCCAGCAAGGTCGCGGTGTTTGCCGTGTTGCTGCGTCTCTACCAAATATCCCCGGCCACCGCCGGCGGCTGGCTGAACGACTTGCTGACGGTGATCGCCATCGCCTCGATCCTCTTCGGCAACCTGCTGGCCTTGCTGCAAAGCAACCTCAAGCGTCTGCTCGGTTACTCCTCGATCGCCCATTTCGGTTACCTGCTGGTGGCGCTGGTGGCCAGTAAAGGCCTGGCCGTGGAAGCCATCGGCGTGTACCTGGCCACCTATGTGCTGACCAGCCTCGGCGCCTTCGGCGTGGTCACCCTGATGTCCACGCCTTACAACGGCCGCGATTGCGATGCGTTATACGAATACCGCGGCCTGTTCTGGCGGCGGCCGTACCTGACCGCCGTGCTTACCGTGATGATGCTGTCGCTGGCCGGCATCCCGCTGACCGCCGGCTTTATCGGCAAGTTCTACGTGATCGCCGCGGGTGTGCAAGCGCAACTCTGGTGGCTGCTCGGCGCCCTGGTACTGGGCAGCGCCATCGCGGTGTTCTACTACTTGCGCGTGGTGGTCACCCTGTTCCTCAGCGAGCCGAACCTGCGCCGTCACGATGCACCGTTCAACTGGGGCCAGCGTGCCGGCGGGATCATGCTGCTGTTCGTCGCCTTGCTGGCCTTCTTCCTCGGCGTCTACCCGCAGCCGTTGTTGGAGTTGGTGCAACAGGCCGGCCTCGCGGTCCTCTGAGGTCATGCAGAGCCCGGCCAGGGCTCTGCGTCCCGCCGACCTTGAGCGCAACACAGCGCTGTCAGGACCTTGCTGAACAGCTCGCGGTCAAGACCGCGCTCATGCAACACCACAGAAGCATAAAAAAGGGCGCCTTAGGCGCCCTCATTCCATTCGATCAACCCCGCATCAGATACGGAACTGGCGCACCAGTGCGCCTAAGCGTTCACCGAGGCCGGCAAGGTTGCGTGCAGTTTGTGCCCCTTGTTGGGTTTCATCGGCCACGCTGTCCACCGACACCGCAATCTGGTGCACGCTGCGGTTGATCTCCTCAGCCACTGCGGTCTGCTCCTCGGCCGCGCTGGCGATTTGCGCGTTCATCGCGTTGATGGTGCCAATCAGCTGCGCGATGGCGTCCAGCGAAGAGCCGGCCTTGTTGGCCTGCTCGCTGCTCAGTTCGCCAGCATCGCTGGACTGCCGCATCGAGGAAACCGCCTCATGCGTGCCTTTTTGCAAGCGGTCGATCATCCCCTGAATTTCCTGGGTGCTCTGCTGCGTGCGGCTGGCCAAGGCACGCACCTCATCGGCGACCACGGCAAAACCTCGCCCAGCCTCACCGGCGCGCGCGGCTTCGATGGCGGCGTTGAGCGCCAACAGATTGGTCTGCTCGGCAATCGAGCGGATTACATCGAGCACGCTGACAATCGACGACACGTCCTTCTGCAAACTGTCGAGCGACACGCCGCTCTCGCGAATATCCAGCACCAGCGCATGGATGCTGGCAATGCTGCCATTGACCACCAGCTTGGCGGCCTGGCCTTCAAGGTCGGTCTTTTGTGCGGCAACCGCAGCGCCTTGGGCACTTTGGGCAACCTCATGGGCTGCCGCGGACATCTGATTGATGGCCGTGGCGACTTGATCGGTTTCGTGTCGCTGCTGCTGCATGGCGTGCTCGGAGCGTTGTGTTTGCGCCGAGACCTGGCCGACCAGCTCGGTCAACTGCCCGGTCATCTCGACGATCTGCCGCACCAGACCGTGGATCTTCTCGACGAAACGGTTGAACGAACCCGCCAGTTGCCCCAGCTCGTCGTCGCCAGTGATTGGCAGGCGACGGGTCAGGTCGCCCTCGCCGGCGGCAATGTCGTCGAGGTTGTTTTTGATCTGCTGCAACGGCCGCAGGAAGGTATTGCTGAGGATCACCCCCAACACGCCGAATACCAGCAGCAGGATCGCCGCGATCACCAGGATGCTGGTGATGATGGTGCCGATACGCTCGTCGATGGCGTCCTGCACTTTGGCGATTTCGGCTTCGACACCATCGAGGTTGATCGCCGCGCCCACCGCCATGTCCCACTTCGGCAGGTAATAGCTGTACGCCAGTTTCGGCACCAGGATCGCCTCGTTACCCGGCAACGCCGACGAGTAATTGACGTAGTAGGTATTGTTCTTCGCAACGTTGACCAACTCACGGTTGAGGTAAACGCCGTTCGGGTCACGGCGATCCGCCAGGCTCTTGCCGACATCCACCGGGCTGTCGCCGCGGAACAGGCGCACCACATTGGAATCGTGGCCGAAGAAGTAACCATCCTTGCCGAACTTGATCTTCGCCAGCACGGCAATCGCCTGTTCACGGCTGGCCATATCGCCCGATGCGGCGGCGTCATAGAGCGTCTGCACCGAGCCCAGGGCGATCTGCACGTAATGCTGCAATTCGGTGCGGCTTTCCAGCAGCAAGCGCTCGCGGGTTTCTTCCACTTCCGCCGCCGCCAGGTTCTGCAACACTTTGGCCGCCGCGCCACTGAGTACCAGGGCAAACAGAATGACGGGCACCAGGGCCAGCAGCACCACTTTTGATTTCAATGTCAGGCGCATTGTCCTTTCCTCGAGAAACGCTCATGCCCAATACCGGGCAATCTCCCGCTTACCTGCGGCATGAGACGGCGTGCTGTTGTGGGAGCGCTCGACCACAGCGCCAAATAAAACGGGGCTACCGGTGTATCGGCAGCCCCGTGCAGAGGTTAAGCGCGGTTTGTTCGAATGCCGAGCACTCGCAATCGCTTACAGCACCATCGCGGCGACCCAACCAAACACCAGTAACGGCAAGTTGTAGTGCAGGAAGGTTGGCACCACGCTGTCCCAGATGTGGCTGTGCTGGCCATCGACGTTGAGGCCCGAAGTCGGCCCCAGGGTCGAGTCGGAGGCCGGCG
>TARA_R100001244_G_scaffold39766_3_pt1 | contig 69436 bp, 70 predicted proteins | sample TARA_R100001244 | Tara Oceans TARA_R100001244 (sample SAMEA2621564) | marine metagenome | biome: marine biome (ENVO:00000447); feature: mesopelagic zone (ENVO:00000213); material: "saline water (ENVO:00002010), including plankton (ENVO:xxxxxxxx)" | depth 790 m
CCTATGAAATCGGGGCGAAGAGCGAGCTGCTCGACCGGGCGCTGCTGCTCAATGCGTCGGCCTTCTGGTATGACTATACCAACCTGCAGGCGCAGGACAGCGTCGGCAACCAGCCGATCATCCGCAATGTCGGCAAGGCGCGGGTGCGCGGCTTTGAAGTGGAAACGGTGGTCAGGCCCACCGAGTTTTTCAAACTGGAAGGCGCGCTCACTTATGTCGATGCACAATTTACCGAAGGGCAACTGACCGAACCGCTGCGCCCTGCCCCGCTGACCCAGCCGCCCGGCTCGCTGCTGCGCGATCTCGACGGACTGCGGCTGCCGCGCGCGCCACGCTGGAAATTCAGCCTTGCCGGTCAGGTCGAGCAGTCGGTCGGTACCGCTGGTCATGTCACGGCCCGTGCCGAATATCACTGGCAGAGCAAGATCTGCTTCACCGTGTTCAATATCGATGCGGCCTCGCAGGAGAGTTACGGTCTGCTGCGCGCCAGTCTCGGCTTTACCAGCGCCGATGACCGGTGGAGCGTCCGGCTGTTCGGCGACAATCTGACCGGCGAGACCTATTTCACCAACCAGATACTGACCGGCACGGTCTACGGTGCGGAATTTGTAGGCCCGCTAGGCGCGCCGCGCACTTACGGCATCGATCTGAGATATAATTTCTGATCGGAGCCGGCAAAAAGCATAATGAAAAGCGAGATTGTCTATGATTGCCCCGATTGACGTGACGAAAAATGTTTTTACGGCCTTTGGTGCCCATGACGTCGATACGATTGTCCGGTGGCTGCATCCCGAAATACGGATCGAATTTTACGGTCCGGAGATCATACCCTATGCCGGCATGTACGACGGTCTTGATCAGGCACGGGGCTTTTTCGAGACGGTCCTGTCCTCGGTCGATATCCACCAGTTTGACCCCGAGGAGTTCATCTGTGAAGCGGACAAGGTTGTCGTCACCGGCCACTTGCGGCTGACGGCGCGCTCGACCGGCAGGCAGATCGAGTCCGACTTTGTCCATGTGATCACAGTGGCGGACGAAAAATGGCTGCTGTTCCGCGATTTCATGAACACGGTGAAAGCCGCGACCGCCTTTTCGCCATAGGGTCGGCCGCGCAGATTACTCGGTCAGATCTTCCCAAGCATCCTTCAGCTTGCCGAAAAAGCCGGTCGAATTGGGCGTCTCGTCGCCGGTCTCGGTGGCCTGGAAATCGCGGAGGATTTGGCGCTGTTGCTTGGACAGACGGGTCGGCGTTTCGACCTCGATCTGGACCACCATGTCGCCATGGCCCCGGCCGCGTAGGACGGGCATGCCGGCGCCGCGCTGGTGGATCTGCTTGCCGCTCTGGATACCGGCAGGAATACGGATGGCATGTTTTTCCCCGTCAAGGCCGGGAATGGTGATCTCGCCGCCGAGCGCCGCCAGCGTGAAGCTGATCGGGGCGCGGGTGAACAGGGTCGTGCCCTCGCGTTCGAAAATATCGTGCCGGATCAGGTGGATGAAAATATAGAGATCGCCAGCCGGGGCGCCGCGTGCGCCGGCTTCACCCTTGCCGGACAGACGAATCCGGGTGCCGGTATCGACACCGGCCGGAATTTCGACCTCGAGCGTCTGCGGCTTGTCCACCCGGCCTTCGCCGTAGCAGACATGACAGGGACTCTCGATCACTTCGCCGCGCCCCTGACAGCTGGTGCAGGTGCGTTCGACCACGAAGAAACCTTGCTGGGCGCGTACCTTGCCATGGCCGTGGCAGGTCGGGCAGCGCTGGACGCCGGTACCAGGTTCGGCGCCGGAACCGTCGCATTCGTCGCAGGCGACGGACACATCAATCTCTATTTCGGTCTGCTTGCCGTGATAGGCGTCTTCCAGCGTGATTTCCATGTCGTAGCGCAAATCCGCGCCGCGCGCCGGGCCGCGTTGCTGCTGCTGGCTGCCGAAGCCGCCACCGGCACCACCGCCGAATATGGTTTCGAAAATATCGCCGATATCATTGAAGGCAGCGCCGCCGAAACCGCCGCCGCCGGCATTGTTGCCGCCGCCGTTGGTGAAGGCCGCGTGACCGTAGCGATCATAGGCTGCGCGCTTCTGCGGATCCTTCAGAACATCATAGGCTTCGCTGATTGTCTTGAACTTGGCTTCTGCTTCGGCATCGCCGGGATTCTTGTCCGGGTGCCACTGCATCGCCAGCTTGCGATAGGATGATTTCAGCGTCGCGCCGTCACAATCGCGCGAGACGTTCAGCTGCTCATAATAATCGGTTTCGGATGCCATACTCATGCTTCCCCCAAAGCGAAAAAACCGCCGCCCCGGCGCAGGCCGGAGCCGCTGGCATCATATCCAGCGACCCGGCCCGCGTGCGAGCGGCGTGCCAATCGTTACTCAGCCGCCTTGGCGTCATCTTTCTTGTCATCGTCCGAGTCATCGACTTCGGAGAATTCGGCGTCGACAACATCATCGTCAGCCGCCTTGGCTGCCGCATCTGCTGCCGCTGCATCGCCGGCGTCGCCGCCAGCGGCCTGTTCGGCCTCATAGATCTTCTGTCCCATTTGCATGGAAACCTGGGCGAGCGCTTCCGACTTGGTCTTCATCGCTTCCGGATCACCACTTTCAATGGCTTCCTTGGTTTCCGTGACCGCCGCCTCGATCTGGCCCTTGAGTTCGGCGTCAATCTTGTCGCCGTGCTCGTCCAGCTGTCGCTCGGTGGTGTGGACAAGACTTTCGGCATTATTCTTGGCTTCCGCCTCGGCCCGCCGTTTCTTGTCTTCTTCGGCAAATTTCTCGGCGTCCTGAACCATCTGGTCGATATCGCTATCGCTCAGACCGCCGGAAGCCTGGATCTTGATCTGCTGTTCCTTGCCGGTGCCCTTGTCTTTCGCGGACACGTTGACGATGCCGTTGGCATCAATGTCGAAGGTCACGTCAATCTGCGGTACACCGCGCGGCGCAGGCGGAATGCCTACCAGATCGAACTGGCCGAGCATCTTGTTGTCCGCCGCCATTTCACGCTCGCCCTGGAACACGCGGATCGTCACCGCACCCTGATTGTCATCAGCGGTCGAGTAGACCTGAGACTTCTTCGTCGGGATCGTGGTGTTACGATCGATCATGCGGGTAAACACGCCGCCAAGGGTTTCGATACCCAGCGACAATGGCGTGACGTCGAGCAGCAACACGTCCTTGACGTCGCCCTGCAATACGCCTGCCTGAATGGCAGCACCCATGGCGACCACTTCATCCGGGTTTACGCCGACATGCGGTTCCTTGCCGAAAAATTTCTGCACGGTTTCGCGCACCAGAGGCATACGGGTCATGCCGCCAACCATCACGACATCGTCGATGTCCTTGGCTTCGACGCCAGCGTCCTTGAGTGCCTTTTTGCAAGGATCGAGGGTCCGCTTGACGAGATCGCCCACCAGCTTTTCCAGATCGGAGCGGCTGATCGTCTTGACCAGATGCTTCGGTCCGTTCTGGTCCGCGGTGATGAATGGCAAGTTGATTTCCGTCGTCTGCGCGCTGGACAGCTCAATTTTCGCCTTTTCCGCGGCTTCCTTGAGACGCTGCAGCGCAAGCTTGTCCTTGGTCAGGTCAATGCTTTCCGACTTCTTGAAGTCCGCGGCAAGAAACTCGACCAGCTTGGCATCAAAATCTTCACCGCCGAGGAACGTGTCACCATTGGTCGATTTGACTTCAAAAACACCGTCGCCGATTTCAAGGATCGAAATATCAAACGTACCACCGCCGAGATCATAGACGGCAATGGTTTTGCCCTCGCTCTTGTCGAGGCCATAAGCCAGCGCCGCAGCGGTCGGTTCGTTGATAATACGCAGCACTTCGAGACCGGCAATCTTGCCGGCATCCTTGGTGGCCTGACGCTGGGCGTCGTTGAAATAGGCAGGCGTGGTAATCACGGCCTGGGTCACGGTTTCGCCGAGATAGGCTTCTGCCGTTTCTTTCATTTTCTGCAAGGTATAGGCAGAAATCTGGGATGGGCTGTAATCTTCGCCGCCGGCTTTCACCCAGGCGTCGCCGTTGGCTCCCTTGACGATTTCATAGGGAACCAGCTCCATATCCTTTTTCGTCATCGGATCATCGAACCGGCGACCGATCAGACGCTTCACGGCGAAGATCGTGCTTTCCGGATTGGTGACCGCCTGACGCTTGGCCGGCTGACCAATCAGGCGCTCGCCATCCTTGGTGAATGCGACGACAGACGGGGTGGTCCGCGCGCCTTCCGAATTTTCAATTACCTTTGGCTTGCCGCCATCCATAACGGCAACACAGCTGTTGGTGGTGCCCAGATCAATTCCGATAACTTTACCCATAAATCCCTCAATCAATTTTCTAACATTAGCAAAATTGCCGCCCGGCCCTGTTCAATCGGCACCGTTACGGCTTCGACAAGCGATATAGGTGGCATTTTTCTTGGCACAAGACGTGAGTCCTTCTACATTTGAAAAATCAACGCAAAACACCCATATCGGGACAAATTTGAACCGGTTTAACGAGGTATCACAATGAACAAGATCGCCATCATGCTCGTCGCTTCCATATCATTTTTACTCGCATCCTGCGGGCAGGGAGACATACTTTATGCTGACAAGGCAGTGGTCAATCTGTCTCCTGTCGCCGCTCATCCGTCGGCCGGTTACATGAACCTCCACGGCGGCCCGGTCGACGTCGCGCTGGTCGGGATCACATCTGATGATGTCCTGCGCATGGAAATGCACGAGACGAGCGAAAAAGACGGCATGGCCAGCATGAACAAGCTCAAGGAAATACCGGTTCCGGCAGGAGATACGGTGAAGCTCGAGCCCGGCGGAAAGCATTTGATGATCTGGGGTGTCGGAGCAGGATCGAAGAAGCGCGGTCTGTTGAAAATGACTTTGATCTTCTCCAACGACGAACGCATCGAAATTGATGCAGTGATCAAAAACCCTGGCGAGGCGGCACCCGCTGCTGAATAATCGCGCGTTGCACGGATCCGGCCAATGACCGGTCGCGCTTTGACCCCTGATGAAGTCTTCCTGTGCCGATCGGTTTTCGGGCAAGCGATCAACTATGACGAAGTGACTGTGTTCAACCGCAAATGGTGGCCGTTCCAGAGTCGCCGGGTCACCATGGCACCGGACGGCAATCTCTGGTTTCACCCGAAGGGTAAACTGTTCTGCGACGACTTCTGCAGATCATCGCGCAATATCCAGGCCCTGTTTATTCACGAAATGGTCCATGTCTGGCAACATCAACAGGGCGTGTTCCTGCCGCTGGCCCGCTATCCCTTCTCCCGCTATGATTACGAGCTGCAAGCCGGCAAGGCTTTTGCCCAATTTGGCATCGAACAGCAGGCCGAAATTGTCAGTCACTATTTCCTGCTGAAAAGCGGATCGAGGCTGAAGAACGGCTACAGCCTTGCCGACTATCACGGGCTTTTGCCCTTCTAGAAAACCGTAAAGGCGGAAACGCAGATGATCGAGACGCGCGGCGTCCCGATCATCCTCTTTTCGGTCACTTTGGCCGTCGTTCAGAAACGGTAGGCGAGGCCGGCGCTGATCACCCACGGGTCAATCCGGTGGCGGGTCCGCAACACTTCGGTCTGTCCGGCAAACCAGCGAGCCGTTGTGTTGACGAAATAGCGCTTGGCATCGACGCTCAGGCCCAGCCCCTTGTCGTTCAGCGGCAAGTCAAAGCCTGCCTGCAGGGCGAAGCCGACCTTGTCGTTCATTTTTTGTCGCGTGGCACCTAGCGCCTGCGCCGTTGCTCCGGCCTTTTCATCGATAAAAATGAAATAGGTTGGTCCAGCGCCGATATAGGGCTTGAATCCCGATCCGGTAACCAGGTGATATTTCGCGGTCAGGGTAGCGGGAATGATATTGGCGTCGGACACCAGTCCCGCGCCGGCCAGCGGTCCGGTGCCGGTTACATCATGCTGGGTAACGCAGCAGATAGTCTCCAGAGAAATATTCGGCGTGAAGAAATATTCGGCGGCGATGGTGGGTACGAAATTGTCATCGGCCTTCGTCTGGGTCCCCGCGGGCAGTCCGATATTATCCAGTTCGATGGACGTGATCTTGCCATCCGGGGCGACCAGCGTGCCCATGGCCTTGACCTGTATCTTGCCATCGTTGGAGCCCGCCCATGCCGCTCCGCTCATTGCCAGTGCAGCCGCCGCAACGGCCAGTTTCAGTGTGTTTTTCATAAATTTTAGTCCCTGTGCGCGTGAGATCCGGTCGGTCACCAGCCTCTGACCGGAGCCCCTAGCCGGACAGCAAGACATCGGACATACGCAATATTCCTTATGGAACGACCGAACGTGCCCGTGCCGGCCAGGCTTCGCCCCTGTTCAGGCGCAGGCGATATTGGACCGGCGCTGGATCGCTGCGATCTTGTCCTTGATGCGCAGCCGATTGCGCTTCAGCTGCTGCATTTCATGCTGTCGTCCGGCAGCCTTGCAATTGTCGATCAGGCGATTCAGCCGGCGGTGCTTTTGCTTCAGGGTTTCGAGATAATAGTGCATGAGATTCTCCTTCCCGCCGTTGATAGACCGAACAGAAATATTGAACTAATCGAAAGAAAACTCGATTATCAATATAAATTATCTATCAAATGATTGGAGCAGTCTCGCCAGCGGTGGGATCAACAGAGCCAGCCAATTTACGGCAGCAGGCCCAGCCTTTCGCGCATCATCCAGCGTGCCAGCATCAGCACTGCGACGACGGCCAGTCCCCCGGCCAGTCCGGTCCATATCCCCACGCCCTCCCAGCCTTGCCAGAACGCCAGACCGGCTCCCAGGCCGATACCGATAAACCAGTAGCCCATCAGCGCGAACAGCATCGGCACGGTTGTGTCGTGCAGACCGCGCAGCATCCCTGCCCCGACGACCTGAGCGCCGTCGACGATCTGGAAGATCGCGGCAATCGCCAGAAAACTGACCGCCAGTGCCGCGACTTCCTCGTTGCCGGGCGCACTGGCATCGATGAACATCGAGATCAGGAAATCGGGAGCCAGCACGAACACAAGCGCCATCGCCGCCATGAAAGAGGTACCGAGGAGGAAGCTGACCCAGCCCGCGCGCATGATGCCGGCATTGTTTCTCCGGCCATATTGAATGCCGACACGCACCGTCGCTGCCTGCCCGAGCCCCATCGGGACCATGAAAGTCAAAGCGGCCAGTTGCAGGGCAATGGCATGAGCGGCGACGGACTCGGCGCTGATCAGGCCCATCAGCAAGGCGGCAAGGCCGAAGACGGAGCCTTCGAGGCCCATGGTGATGGCGATCGGCAGGCCAAGTTTCCACATCATCCGGAACCGCTGCCAGTCGCTGCGCCAGAAGCGCCCGAACAAGTGATAACGGCGGAAACGCTTGTGATATATGACGACCAGCGCCATTCCGCCAAACATCAGGACATTGGTCATGACGCTGCCGATACCGGCGCCGATGACGCCAAATTCCGGAACGCCGAACTTGCCGAAGATCAGCGCATAGTTGAACAAGGCATTCGCCAGAACGCCGATTATGCTGATGATCAGGGCCGTTACCGGCTGTTCCAGCGCGGAAATGAAATTGCGCAGAATGATGAAGAACAGAAACGGCAGGATCGACCACATATAGGCGCTTATATAGGTGCCTGCCATCGCCGCGAGATCGGGCTGTTGACCGACGGCCAGCAGAATGGCCTCGGTATTCCAGAGTATCAGCCAGAACGGCAGAATAACAGCAGTTGCAGACCAAATCGCCTGCCGGAAGGTGCGACGCACATCACGGACGCTGTTGCCCATGCGCCCGATTTCTGTTGCCATCATTGGCGCAGAGGCGGTGATCAGTCCCATGCAGAAAATTGCCGCACTCATCGCCAAGTTGAATCCGAGCGTGGCGGCGGCGAGTTCGCGAGCGCCGAGCCAGCCGAGCATCAGAACATCGGTGGCGCCGATCAGCGCCATAGTCAGGTTGGACAGTATCAGCGGCCAGGCGAGCGCCACCGTGACGCGCAGTTCATGCCGCCAGGGTTGTTGCTCGCGCAAGTCAAGGGACGCACCGGTCATCGGCGCGCGTTAGCCCAAGGTGCGCTGCCAGACCAGAGAAACCGCGCGTCTGGCTAAAAAATCAGATGATTATCTCGGATCGTCGGGATAACCGCGCAGGCCATAGCAGTCATCATCAAGTCGTCCGTTACGGTCATAGCCGTCGCAACCGTCATCCTTGTCGATGAAATATCCGCCAGCCGCTCCGGCCGCTGCGCCGATGGCCGCACCTTCAACCACATCGCCTCCGGTGAGGGCGCCGACCGCGGCCCCGGCTGCTGCGCCGATACCGGCACCTTCTGCAGCATAATTTTCAGCACAGGCCGTCAGGCTGAGTGCGGCTGTTGCCGCCGTCGTAGCCACCGCCAGTTTTCTAGTCCACATGATCATCGTCATTCTCCTGATATTATGGCTGATAGTATATAAAACGCGCAGACCGGTCGACGGTTCCTGAACGGATACCGATTGCAGGATAGAACGCTTCGCAGATACGACCGGTTGTTCGCGGGAAGAGATTGCGCATCTGCTGCAAAGCTGAATCAGCGATTTGCAAACCCGTTCCCGCTGACATGTGGCGCGACGGTGAAATTAGCAGTTGCACCGCTTGCTTGGCGTCTGCCATGAAACAGCGGTCAAGTTTCGGGGGACATTCATGCTATCGGCAATCGGACTTATCGGCGGACTGGCGCTGCTCATCTGGATGACGGTGCGCGGGGTGAATATCCTGATTGCCGGGCCGGTGGCGGCTGCCCTCGTGGCGCTGACCAGCGGCATTGCCTGGTTGCCCCCCCTGGCCGCTGCCGGCGCACCGGATTTCGCTACCGCCTACATGGACGGCTTTGTCGGCTTCTTCAAAAGCTGGTTCTTCATGTTTCTGCTCGGCGCAATATTCGGCGAGATCATGGGCGCCAGCGGCGCCGCGGCCAGCGTCGCCCACTGGATCATCGAGAAGATCGGGATCAAACACGCCGTTCTTGCCGTCGTCGCGGCCTGCGCGGTACTGACTTATGGCGGAGTCAGCGTGTTCATCGTCTCGTTCAGCGTCTATTCGCTCGCCGTTCATCTGTTTCGGGAGGCGGATCTGCCGCGGCGGTTCATTCCCGCGGCCCTGGCCTTCGGATCGGTCACCTTCACCATGACCAGCGCGGGATCACCGGAAATCCAGAATCTGATCCCGATGCAGTTTCTCGGCACGACCGCTTATGCCGGTTGGCAGGTGAGCCTTGTGATCGCCCTGTTCATGGCGGTCACCGGTCAATTCTGGCTGAACCACATGGTCAGGCGCGCGGTCGCCAAGGGCGAGCATTTTGTCGGTCGGGAAAGCGATGACCACAACACCGACTATGGCAATCTGCCGGCACCGTTGCTCTGCATCCTGCCGCTGGTCGCGGTGCTCGCCATCTTCCTGATCTTTCAATATCCGCAGGACATGGGGCCGCTGTCGGCGCTGTTGCCGCCGGAATCGCTCGACCAGTGGGCGCTGGTCGCGGCGCTGGGCACGGGCGCGGTGGTGGCGCTGATGGTTGGCTATCAGAAGCTGAAATCGATGCCGGATGCCTTTTCGCGCGGTGCAACCAGCGCGGTAGTCGCAATCACCAACACCTGCGCGGTGGTCGGGTTCGGCTCGGTTGCCAAGCTGTCACCGGCGTTTCAGGAAGCACTGGTGATGGTGCAGAATATTCCGGGCAGCCCGCTGATCGGCGCGGCCGTCGCGGTCACGGTAATCGCCGGCCTTACCGGCTCGGCCAGTGGCGGCCAGTCGATCGCCCTGCCGCTGATTGCGCCGCATTATCTGGACGCCGGCGCGCAGCCGGACGAACTGCACCGGGTGGTCGCCATTTCCTCCGGCGCGCTCGATAGCCTGCCGCACAATGGCTATGTGGTGACCACGATCCGCGCGGTCTGCGGGGAGACGCACAAGGATGCCTATGGCGCGGTCGGTGCCCTGACCGTGGTGATACCGGTGGTCGGCACGATCATGGCGGTGATTCTGTTCACGATGTTCTGATGCCTGTCTCCACGCGCATCTATCAGGCCGCCGACCGGCAGGCCTTCATCGATCTCAACCGCGACTGGATCGAGGAATATTTCGTGCTCGAGGACAGCGACCGCAAACAACTGGAAGAATTGGAAGCATCTATTTTGGGAAAAGGCGGGCAGATTGTAATTGCCGAGAAGGGCGGAGTGGTGGTCGGCACCGGTGCCATCCTGCCACCGCACGACGATCCGGGCGATGGCCGCAAATGGCTGGAGATTGTCAAGATGGCAGCGCGCAAGGATCTGCGCGGACAGGGTATCGGCCAGGCGGTGATGGCCGCGCTGATCGAGCAGGCGCGCGACATGGATGCCGATGCGATCTGGCTGGAAACCAACGCCGATCTGACGGCGGCGATTCGACTGTACGAGCGCAATGGGTTCCGGCATCTGGGTCCGGACGAACTTTGGCCGACCCCCTATGCGCGGTGCAATGTGCAGATGGTCCTGACACTTTCATCCGTCACCCCAGCGCAGGCTGGGGTCTAGACCGAGGGCTGTGAGACCCACATAGGAGGGTCGGATGCCAGCCTTCGCTGGGAAGACAATGTCCTATTTCAGCCGTTCGATCCTGCTCGCCGCCTCATCGATGATTGCAGAGACATCCAGGATCTTGTCCGATCCCTTGTCCTCGTCGGCCAGCCGGATGCGGATCGCGCTTTTCAGATTGTGCATCGCGCGGCGGATAGACGCACCGTCACTGGCCTCGCCCATTTTCGCGACACCATCAAGCCGTTCGAGAATATGGTCGATATGCTCCTGCTCCTCGGCGAGCTTGCCCGAGCCCCGTTCAGTGATCGAGTAGATTTTCTTGCCATCCTCGCCGAGCGCTTCGCCGATCAGGTCCATTTCCGCCATCAGCGTCAGCGTCGGGTAGACGATCCCCGGACTCGGCGCATAATGACCTCCGGTCATCTCCTCGATCTGTCGGATCAGGTCGTAGCCGTGCCGGGGTTCCTCGGCGATCAGATGGAGCAGCACCAGCCGCAATTCCCCGCGCCGGAACATCCGGCCGCGCCTCTTGCCCTTGGCCCCTTCAAAGGCCGCCTCGGCAAAGGCGCGGGCAAATTTCTGTCCGATTTCCGCGTTCCAGCCGCGACCGCGACCGCCTCTGGGGCCGCCGGGTCCGAATTTTCTTCCGTGCATCATGCTATATCGTCTTTCTGTATCTAAGTTAGCTTTAAGATATATCTTTAAAAGATTCGCACAAGGGCAATTCTGTACAAAACCGGCAAGTTCCTGATTTTAAAATGGTCTTTCCTGGCCGGAAATGGCGGATTCCTTCCTCACAATGGCTAGTCGGCAGCGACGGGCACGGTTGCTAGGTCCGGTGCCGAGAGGAAAATCACATGGATCTGGGAATCAGCGGCAGGAAGGCACTGGTCAACGGCGGCAGCGCGGGACTGGGCCGCGGCGCGGCGCTGGCGCTGGCGCGGGAGAAGACGGAATTGTTCATCACCGCCCGCGGCGAAGAGCGGCTGATGGCGGTCTGCGAGGAACTGGTCCGCGAAACCGGCGCCAAGATCACGCCGATCGTCGCCGACCACAACAGCGACGAGGGCCGCGAGAAAATCCTCTCGATCTGCCCCGACCCGGATATCCTGGTCGCGACCTGCTCTCCCCCGCCCTTTTCCGGCGACTTCCGCACCGTCGACCGGGCCGACTGGGAACAGGCGCTGTCGCTGACCCTGCTCAGCCCGGTGGAGTTTATCAAGGCGGTGATCGACGGCATGGTCGAGCGCAAGTGGGGCCGGATCGTCAATATCGCGACCGGTGCGGCCAAATATCCGGCGGCGATGCGAGTCTTGTCGGGACCGCCGCGCGCGGCGCTGGTTAATTATACGGTAGCAGTGGCGAAGCAGGTCGCCCGCCATGGCGTGACGATCAACAATATCCTGCCCGGCATGCATCACACCCCGGGCATCCGCGGCATGTTCGACAGCCAGGCCGAAGCCAATGGCACCAGCTATGACGAGGAAGTCGCGAAATTCGTCAAGCAGGTACGGATCCCGGTCGGCCGCTTTGGCGATGCCGAGGACATGGGGATGTTTGTCGCCATGTTCTGCAGCGAGATGGCCGGCTATGCGACCGGGCAAAGCCTGGTGGTGGATGGCGGGATGGGGAATTCGATTTTTTGAGGGTGGTTTGGTACGCGCAGCAACCATGCTGAGCTTAAGCGAGTTTTAACTGTATCATCATATCTCCTGATGATGTCGACAACTACACCAAACTCCGCAATGCAGACCGGCCACATCTTCAGGAGTGAAGTTCTTCAGCAATGCGCGCTGGTGGAGAAATGGACAGTATCGATTCTGGAATCACCAAATGTTTTGGCACTTCGCAACGGAAAGACTCTGTTGCCGCGCCTATTCGGACAAAAACTAAGAGCCGTGAGCGATTTGTCTAAAGCAAATCCCGAACTGTTCCGAAAAAGTGAGCGGATCGATGTTCTACTCGACGAATTCCAGCCCTATGCGGATATGCGTTCAGAGCTTGCCCATTCGATCTTGTCTTGCGGACAACTTTGTGAAGAACCGCTGATGGTTTATACCAATACGGGCATGCACATTGCGCCGGACACCCCGAAACGCATCACGCTGAAAGAAAGCGAATGCAAATCGCTGCTCAGCAAACTGAAACAGCAAGTGAAGCAAATCCAGGATCAAAAACTAAAACTGCCCGCAACCGTCACCCCGGTGAAGGCTGGGGCCTAAACCAAGGGCGGTGAAACTCACATATGCGGATTGGATGCCAGCCTGCGCTGGCATGACGCGAGTTCATCCTCTCCCGGAGGGAGAGGCAAGCAAGACTTGAGAGCGAAGCGAACTAGTCGCGCTCGGTGAGGGGTTAACCCCCTTCATTGGCGCACACCGCCCGCCGGATTTCCTCGAGGACGCCTTCGAGATTATTGAACACATCCGAGTTCCAGAAGCGGATCACCCGATAGCCTGCAATTTCCATGACGGCGTCGCGATCCTGATCCGGGACGCTATCAGCATGCTGACTGCCATCCAGTTCAATGATCAGACTGGCTGCATGGCACACAAAGTCAGCGACATAATCATCAAATGGGACCTGAAACCTGAATTTTGCATTTTCCAGCTGGCGATTGCGCAGGTGCGACCAGACTATGGCTTCCGCATCGGTCTTGTTGCGTCTGAGTTTTCTTGCGACGGGAGTCAGCCGCTTTCTCATGGACGTTCCCAACCCCTCACCCACTGCGACTAAACGCCTCCGCTGAAGCTACGGCGTCAAGTCTCGTTGCCCTCTCCCTTTGGGAGAGGAAAATTATGCTGGCCGCAGCCAAAGGAACTGGAAATACAGCATGTTCAGCCGGAAAAGTCATTCCGCCTGCTTTATCACAGCCCAAACAAGTCAGTTAAATCACCTGTCACCCCAGCGAAGGCTGGGGCCCAAACCAAGGGTGGTGAGACTTACATAGGCGGGTTGGATGCCAGCCTGCGCTGGCATGACGGGGTATTTCATGCTCTCCCTGGGGGAGAGAAATGATCAACTGGCGCGGCTTGCTAACAATATTAGAAGCGAACGCGAGGCCTACTCCGGCTTCTTCGCCACCCCGACAAAGGCCGGCCGCAACAGCCGGTCCTTGATCACGTAACCGGCCTGCATTTCCTGCACGATGGTGCCGGGCTCATGCTCGTCGGTGGGGATTTCGACCATCGCCTGGTGCTGGTTGGGGTCGAGCGGCAGGCCGACCGAGGCGACGCGCTTGATGCCGTTTTTCTCGAACACCGACTGCAATTCGCGGCCGGTGGCCTCGATGCCGTTGATCAGGCCCTTCCACTTTTCCTCGTCCTTGACCTCGGCGGGAATCGCTTCGAGGGCGCGCTGCATATTGTCCATCACCGAGAGCATGTCGCGGGCAAAGCCGGTGGCGGCATAGGCGCGGGCGTCCTGCGCATCCTTTTCGAGACGGCGGCGGACATTCTGGGTCTCGGCCTGGGCGTAGAGCACCGCCTGCTGCGCTTCGGCGAGCGCGTCTTCCAGCGCCTCGATGCGGTTGTCCGAATTCTCGGGCTGCGGGCCTTCGCCGTTCTCGGCGTCGGCACCGCCATCCTTCATCGATTCCGGCACGCCTTCCAGCTCGGCTGCGGCGGCCTTGTCGGCGTCATGGTCCTGGGGTTTCTGCTTCTGGTCACTCATGTTCTAAATCACTCTAATAGCTGTCATTTGGTCAACAATCGCGACAGGGTTTGCGCGGTGAAGTCTACCATGGGTACGATGCGCGCGTAATTCAACCTTGTCGGGCCGATCACGCCGACCACACCGACCACCTGTCCGTCGCCGTCCTTGTAGGGCGCCGCTATCACAGATGAGCCGGAAAGCGAGAATAATTTGTTCTCCGCGCCGATAAATATTTTCGCCGCTTCGGCATCGCGGGCATTGTCGAGCAGCCGGGCGATTTCCTGCTTGCCCTCGAGTTCATCGAGCAACCGGCGCACGCGATCAAGATCGGCCAGCGCGCTGTTATCCTGCAGCAGATTGGCCTGCCCGCGCACGATCAGCACCGGCCGGTCGGAGGGATCGCGGCTCCAGGTGACCATGCCGGCCTTGACCAGCTCTTCCGACGCCCGGTCGATCGCCAGCTCGCCCGCGCTGATTTCCCGGTCGAGCTGCAACAGCGCCTGCGACAGCGTCTTGCCGCCATAGCGGGCGGTGAGAAAATTGCCGGCCTCGACCAGCGCCGATTCCGAGACGCCGGGCGGCAGGTCGAGCACGCGGTTCTCGACGCCGCCATCCTGGCTGACCAGGATCGCCAGCCCCTGCCCTTCGGACAGTTTGACGAAATTGAACTGCCTGAGCAGCGGTTCGCGCTTGGGTACCAGCACCAGACCGGCGCAGGAGGACAGGCCGGAGAGGATCGAGGTGGTGGCGCGCAGCGCTTCCTCGACCGGGCCCTGTTCGGTGATCTGCCGCTCGATCGCCTCGCGCTCCTGCTGCGACGGCTCCGCCGCCTGCATCATGCCGTCGACGAACAGTCGCAGCCCGAGCTCCGTCGGCACCCGCCCGGCGCTGGTATGCGGCGCGGCGAGCAGGCCCAGTTCCTCTAGATCCTGCATGACATTGCGGATCGAGGCGGGCGAGAGTTCGAGCCCCGGAGCCTTGGAGATGGTGCGCGAACCGACCGGGGTGCCGGTGTCGAGATAGGATTCCACGACGACGCGGAAGATGTCCTGCGCGCGGGTGGTCATTTCGGTGATCGGGGTGTTGGTCATGGGACTCAATCTAAGGTTTTTTCGAAAATTTACTACGGTAGTAGAGTTTTGAAGAAAATGGTGGCTCCAGTGGCATCAAGTCGATAATTTCCTGCACGATATCGGTCTCGTGGATCATTGCTTGTTTGCATTCTGGAGTAACATAATCCCTTTCAAGTTCATATGAGTAGACGGAATGCGCGACGACCAGCCCGTCTTTTTCCAATGACATAACAATGTCGGGTAAGCTGTCATGATGAATTTCACAATCAGGGTGGGGGTTAAATCCAGCATTTTCAACTTTTTCGAAATTTCCAGACCAATTGATCTGCTCGAACTTCTCTTTGAACTCCTTAAACAGCGGACCATCAAGCAAGATAGCATCTGTTCGATCGGCCTTTTCTGAATCGTGAAAACAACCATGGTCCCCTGGCTCACCGTCACGATTCCAAAATACAGACCCTTCTCCTTTTAAGTCGATTTCTATTTGAACATGAGAAGTGCAGTATTGGTCTGAAACTTTGTCAGGCCCAGTGATATCGGCAGCGAGAAAGAAGCTGTTTACGCTAGAAGCATCAGGAGCCTGTGATGATTGAGTATTATTCAATGAACATCCTCCCAGTATCATCGTAGTTGCCAATGCCACCCTGTAATTTGTTCCAAATTTCACTCCTTCACCCTCCTTGAAACTCAAAAAGACCATACCCGCTGCTACTCTTAAAGCCAAAGAAGAATCCTTCCCCTCCTCTCCCGTCGGGAGAGGTAACCGGAGGTTGGCATCTTTGATGCCTAGCGCAGGTCGGTGAGGGATTTTCCCTGTCGAGAGGGAGCAACCCCTCACCGAGCGCGACTAACCCCGGATTGCATCCGGGGAAGTCTTGCTTGCCTCTCCCTATGGGAGAGTATGACGGGTGCTGATGGCTGTGCAATTGAGGACTTCCGTGCTCCGCACTTGATGCGGAGCTGGCTAGGCGATAAGCACTCTCCACCTCCAGAGCACCGCATCAAGTGCGGAGCACAGTTGTTGCCTCTCCCCCTGCGAGCGGTTAAGGACGCGCCAACTCAAAAAAAGGAACATCACATGCGACCATCGGGCCGTGCGCCGGACGAAATGCGCGCCATTTCCATCGAAACCGGATTTACCAAACATGCCGAGGGATCATGCCTGATCAGCTTTGGCGATACCCGGGTATTGTGCACCGCCAGCGTTGAAACGAGCCTGCCGCCATGGATGCGCGGCAAGGGTACCGGCTGGGTGACCGGCGAATATTCGATGCTGCCCCGCGCCACGCATACTCGTGGATCGCGCGAAGCGGCGCGCGGCAAGCAGTCGGGCAGAACGCAGGAAATCCAGCGGCTTATCGGGCGCAGCTTGCGCTCGGTCGTGGATCTGAAGAAGCTCGGCGAGCGGCAGATCACGCTCGATTGCGATGTCATTCAGGCCGATGGCGGCACCCGGACCGCTTCGATCAGCGGCGCCTGGGTGGCGCTGCGGCTGGCGGTCAACGGCTTGCTCGACCAGAAAGTGCTCAAGGAAGACCCGATCCAGCAGAAGATTGCAGCGATCAGCTGCGGCATCTTTGAAGGCACGCCGGTGCTCGACCTCGACTATGCCGAGGACAGCAATGCCGGTGCCGACGCCAATTTCGTGCTGACCGGCGATAGCAATATCGCCGAGGCGCAGGCGACTGCCGAGGGTCAGACATTTGACGAGGAACAACTGATGCGGCTGATGCGGCTGGCGAAAATTGGTTGCGGCCAGATTTTCGAGGCGCAGGATCGGGCGGTTGGTATTGCCTAAATGCCGATCGATGGGTATATTTGATCCATGGAAATCCGGTCCAAAGAAATTCAGGAGATCGTGAGAGATCAGGTTCAGTCGTTCGAACTTGAACAACTGAAGCGTGATGTGGTTCGATCTTACGACAGATTGAGCTTCATCCGCACGCTTATACATGGCGCCGGATTATTGGCTCTGGCAGCGTTTCTCTATGTTCTGTTTTGGAATTTGGCCGGAGATTTTCCCTTTTTGCTGGCCTCCGGGTCGAAATCTGGAGGGGATATTCAGGACTGGCTGGCGCTAGCCCCAATCGGTGCAAGCCTGGTCATCTTCTGGTCGGCGCATCGCCGGAGCATGGAAGTGGCAGAAATCGAAAATCGGATAATTCTGGACGAAATCGAAGCCCATCAATCCTCGTCCCTTGGCTAGGCATTCCATCACCGATCAGATCCGTCATGTCTCGGTTGCGGATGCAGAATGGGCCAACTGGCTAGCTGACTTTCCCTATCCACCGCCGCTGGACGAATATTGGTTCAACAGATTTGTTCGCCAGATTCAGATTCATCTGGCACGCACTCCCGACAAAAACCTGCTTTCGCCCGATGAGCGATTTACAGTGGCCCTGCTGTTGAATGACTATTCCTATCAACTGGTGCGGAAAGAGAAAGAATCTGTTGGCAAGTCCTTGGCCGAAGGAACCATCTTATTTGCATCGGGGGTCGGCGCCTGGCTCGACATTGCGCTGATGACGCCCATTTCATTAATTATGTCCGCTGGCTTGTTGGTCAAAAACAGAGCCGATGCATGGCGGTGGAGAAACCGAAAAATGATATTGGAAGACATTTCCGACTGGATCCGCGAGCTGGTTCGATGACCAAGCATCGCAAACTATCCCCTGGACGGCTGATCATCGCCAGCCATAACCAGGGCAAGGTGCGGGAAATCCGGGCACTACTGGAGCCTTATGGCATTGAACCGGTATCAGCAGCCGATCTGGGATTGCCGGAGCCGGAAGAGACCGGCACGACCTTTGCCGAGAACGCCTTGCTCAAGGCGCGGGCGAGTGCCGAAGGCGCGGATTGCGTGGCGCTGGCGGATGACAGCGGGCTGTGCGTCGCGGCGCTGAGCGGCAAGCCAGGGGTCTATACCGCCGACTGGGCCGAGCGGCAGTGGTTCGAGGGCGAGCCGGGCCGCGACTGGTATATGGCGATGGGCAAGGTCGAGGGATTGCTGGCCGAGCAAGGGCCGGATGTCGACCGCAGCGCCCATTTTGTCTGCACGCTGGCCTTGGCCTGGCCGGATGGCTATTCGGAAATATTTGAAGGCCGGGTCCATGGCAATCTGGTCTGGCCGCCACGCGGCACATTGGGCTTTGGCTATGATCCGGTGTTTCAGCCGGTCGGGATGGAGCCGACCTTTGCCGAGCTCGACCCGGCGCAGAAACAGGCGATGAGCCATCGGGCGGATGCGTTTGGGAAGCTCGTTGCTGGCTGTTTTTAGAGGCAACCGTTTGTCCTGAGCCTGTCGAAGGACGCTTTTTCGCACTAGGTGCTTCGACAAGCTCAGCACGAACGGAACCGCGGCGGGTTTTCGGGCTATAGGGCTCCGCATCAGGTGCGGAGCGCGAGCGTCACCCCTTCAGCGGGTCCCGACCGACAATATTGCCTGCCGGACTGTAGCGGCAGACCAGGAAATCGTTGCTGGCGTTGCTGGCCACGGCGCAGCCGATGCGCTGGCTGGTCGGCCAGATGATCTGGGTATAATGGGCGACATCGCCCCAGTTGCCGGTGCTGCTGCTGTCGGGGAACAGGCCAGGCTTGAAATAGCGGTCCTCGTCGACCCAGGCGCCGACCATTTCGCCATAGCTGTAGGCATCGCGCGTCCCCATCCAGAGATTCTCGCCCTGCCGGGGGCTGCGCCCGGTTTGCGGATCGTGGGCGAATGTTCCGGTGCGGGCCAGGGTGGCGGCATAGACGGCGGCATCGTTCGCCAGCTCCGCGTTCCAGACCAGCTTTGGCGCGCCGACTTTCGCCCGCGCACTATCATGGGCGCGCATGACCGCGTCCTGCAGACGGCGGTCGCCGCGCGGTTCCGGTGCCATGCTGGGGCGCGGCTCGACAACGGTGGCCGGAGACGGGCTGTGCGAGGGGGCCGGCGAACAGGCGGCAATGGCTGGCGTGATCAGTAGGATGACGCTAAGGGCGCGGATGATATGCATGAACAGGCCTCTACCATTGGAAAAATGAACAGGAGTGATATGGGGCCGCTGGCACTTTATATCCACTGGCCATTCTGCGTCTCAAAATGTCCCTATTGCGATTTCAACAGCCATGTCCGCGAGCAGGTTGATTTTGCGGCCTGGCAGGAAGCACTGCTCGCCGATATGGCGCATGAGGCAAGCCTGACCATGGGCCGCCGGCTGTCGAGCATATTCTTCGGCGGCGGCACCCCCTCGCTGATGCCGCCTTCACTCGTTGCAGCGTTGATCGCGGCGGCCGAGCGGCACTGGGGCTTTGCCGACGATATCGAGATCACGCTGGAGGCCAATCCCTCTTCGGTGGAAGCGGCGAATTTTCATGATCTGGCCGGAGCGGGCGTGAACCGGGTGTCGCTCGGTCTGCAATCGCTGGATGACCAGACGCTCGCCTTTCTGGGCCGGGCGCATGATGTCCATGAAGGCCTCGCGGCGCTCGATACCGCGCAGCAGGCGTTTGACCGGGTCAGCTTTGATCTGATCTACGCCAGACCCGGCCAGTCGCTGGCCGACTGGCAGGCGGAACTGGAGCGCGCGCTTAGCTTTGGTACCGGACATCTGTCGCTCTATCAGCTGACGATCGAGCCGGGGACGCGGTTCGAGACTTTGGTGCGGACCGGGGCGCTGGTCCCGGCCGACGATGACCATGCGGCCGACCTGTTCGAGCTGACCCGCGGGCTGATGACGGATGCCGGTCTGCCCGCCTACGAGATCAGCAATCACGCCAGACCGGGGCAGGAAAGCCGCCACAACCTGACCTACTGGCGTTACGAGGACTATATCGGCATCGGCCCGGGCGCGCACGGACGGCGGCTGGACAGCGCGACCGAGCGGCACAAGAAGCCGGAGAATTTTCTTTCGGGCGTGACGCGCAATGGTCATGGCGTGAAGGTCGAACAGGCGTTGTCGCCCGAGACCCGGGCGATGGAAGCGCTGATGATGGGGCTGCGGCTGGCCGAGGGCGTGGATCTGGAAGATCTGGAGGCTAAAACCGGGCTGGCAGCGGCGGCGATGGTGGATGGTGGTGAGGTGGCGAAGCTCGCGGCGCTGGGCTTTGTCGAGCGACGGGGCGAGCGTCTGGCCGTCCTACCAAAAGGCATGCCTCTGCTGGATGCGCTGTTGCCGAAAATTATCGCGGACATCTGAAAATCAGGCCGTTTTCTATCGCTTAACAGCGTTGAATATTATCTGCTTAGCTGTCACAATCTTCTCCGATAAGGAGAGACAGCATGGGCCTATTCAGCGTGATCAAGCGGGAAGTCGCGTTTACCCGGTCGCTCAAGGGGCTGATGAAGCAGGTGCAGGATATTGACCCGGCCGCCCCGGTGCTGATCACCGATGATATCGAAGCCACCGTCGCCGCCTATCCGGACAATGTCGCCTTTCATTTCGAAGGCGACACGGTCAGCTATGCCGCGTTCGACGCGCGCGCCACCCGGATTGCGCACTGGGCCTTGTCCGAGGGCTATCAGGCCGGGGATACGGTCGCGCTGTTCATGGAAAACGCGCCCGATTTTGTCGCGGTCTGGTTCGGCCTGTCAAAGGTCGGCGTGGTGACCGCGATGATCAACTGCAATCTGGAGGGAGCGGGCCTCGCCCATTGCCTCAATATCGTGTCGACCAGGGCGGTGATCAGTTCCGCCGATCTGGCGCCGAAGGTGAAGAAAATTGCCGGTCAGCTGGATGGATCACCGGTGCTGTGGGACTGGGATGGCGCCGTCGGCAAGGACCTGAACGCCGCGCTGGCCGCGCTTCCCGCCGAGCAACCGGACAAAAGCCACCGCGCCCATCTGACCGGCAACGACCTGTTTCTCTATGTCTACACATCGGGCACGACCGGCCTGCCCAAGGCCGCCCGCATATCCCATGCCCGCGCCCGGCGCAGCTTTCGCATCGCGATACCGAGCTGTCCGATCACGCCGGATGACCGCGTCTATATCACTTTGCCGCTCTATCATGTGACCGGCGGCTTCCTGGGCCTCGGCGGGGCCTTGCTGAGCGGGGCCTCGGTCATCCTGCGCCGCAAATTCTCGGCTTCGCAATATTGGGATGATGTGGCGGATCATGGCGCGACAGTGGTGGTCTATATCGGCGAGCTGTGCCGCTATCTGCTCAACCAGCCGGAACATGGCAAGGAACGCGCCCACAAGTTGCGGGTCGGCATTGGCAACGGGCTGCGCTCGGATATCTGGCAGCAGTTTGTCGACCGCTTTTCCGTGCCCAAGCTGCTGGAAATCTACGGGTCGACAGAGGGCAATATCTTCCTGATGAATTTTGACGGGAAGATTGGCGCGGTCGGCCGGATCCCGAAATATCTCGAAAAGCAGTTCGGCGACGTGCGGATTGTCAAATTCGATGTCGCGGAGGAGCAGCCGATCCGCGGCGATGACGGATTTTGCATCAAGGCCGACTGGAACGAAGCGGGCGAGCTGATCGGACGGATCGATGGCGGCGGCCCATCCGATTTTTCCGGCTATCAGGACAAGGACGCGACCGAGAAGAAGATTCTTCGCGATGTGTTCGAAAAAGGAGATGCCTGGTTCCGCTCCGGCGACCTGATGAGCCGCGACCGCGCCGGCTATATCTATTTCAAGGACCGGATCGGTGACACATTCCGCTGGAAGGGCGAAAATGTCGCCACCAACGAGGTCGCCGAAACCCTATCGCAATATCCCGGGATCAGGACCGCCAATGTCTATGGCGTCACGGTGCCCGGCACCGATGGCCGCGCGGGCATGGCATCACTGACCGTCGCCGAGGATTTCGATATCCAAGGTCTGCGCGATTTTCTGGCAAAGCAGTTGCCGCCCTATGCCGTGCCGCTGTTTATCCGGATCGAACCGGAGGCACAGACGACCGGAACCTTCAAATATCGCAAGGTGGAACTGGTTGAAGAGGGATTCGATATCGGGCGGGTCAGCGATCCGCTCTGGTTCGGGACGCCGGGTGCCGACGACTATGAGCCCCTGACCGCGGCGCAACATGGAAAGATTCTGGCGAGCGAATATCGGTTGTAGAAGGCGTGCTCCACATTTGATGCGGAGCACATTCCACATAAATTTGGAGATTGATTCGGGGTCTGCTAGATTCCACAAATGGACACCGCCAGCGCCCTCATCAATGACTTTGCCGCCTACCTGCGCGATGACCGGCGGCGGTCAGTGCATACGCTGCGGGCCTATGTCACCACTGCTGAACGCTTCTGCGCTTTTTTGATGGACCATATCGGCGGCGGCGTTGGCACCGCCGAGCTCAAGGCGCTCAAGCAGGCGGATATCCGGTCCTATCTCGCCTGGCGGCGGAGGGACGGGCTGACCAACAACAGCGCGGCGCGGGAATTGTCGGCACTGCGGGCGTTTCTGAAATTTGTCGGCGGCGACGAGGCGCAGATACCCAAGATCAAGGGTCCCAAGGTCAAGCGCGGCGTTCCCCGCCCGGCCTCGCCCGATGATATTCTGGCGCTGGCCGGGGACGCACAGGACAATGCTTCCGAGGACTGGATCGGCGCGCGCGACTGGGCGGTGCTGCTGCTGCTCTATGGATCGGGCCTGCGGATCAGCGAGGCGCTCGACCTGACCGGCGATGCCCTGCCGCTGTCCGACACGTTGCGGGTGACCGGCAAGCGCAACAAGACCCGGATCGTGCCGCTGTTGCCGCAGGTGCGCGCGGCGATCGAACATTATATCGATCTCTGTCCCTATCCGATTGCTCAGGATTTTGCGCGCTGCAAGGACGACCGGATCGGCGGCTCGCCGCTGTTCCGCGGCAAGCGCGGCGGGCCGCTGTCCCCGAACATGATCCGGCGGGTGGTGCAGCAGGCGCGGACCAATCTCGGCATCGCCGACACCACAACACCGCATGCGCTGCGCCACAGCTTTGCCACGCATCTGCTGGCGGGCGGCGCGGATTTGCGGAGCTTGCAGGAATTGCTGGGGCACGCGAGCCTGAGCTCTACGCAGGTCTATACGGCGGTGGATGCGGCGCATTTGCTGGACGTCTATCAGAATGCCCATCCACGGGCGGGCTAAGATCGATGTCGATCTCATGTGTGTGCCGGGCACGCCGTTCATTCCGGCCTGATGCCCAAAATACCCGCCGGAGTTCGCGCGGCATTTCCGGTGGACGGCCCATAGTCTCTCCTGTCGAGGCAAGCATATACGTACTGACCCTGATTTCAATCAGCTGGAAAACGGCTAGTTTTATCGATCAGGGACAATCCGCCAGCCCTGGCTGCGAGGGTTGATGCTCAAACACAAAATGCAAGGGAGTTATTATCGCCGTGTCGATGCAGATTTTGATAGCCACCGATCTGACAGCGAGAGCAGATCGACCATTCGCGCGCGCCAAGATGCTCGCCGATATCTGGAACGCAGATCGTACGTTGCTGTTTGTCAGCAGCCCCAAAACCGAGGTCGACATCGAGAAAGTCGAGGCCCAGCTGCGGCGCAACTACGGCGCAGATGCCGAAGGCTGCAATCTGGCGATCAATTACGGAAAGCCTCCCCAGGTGATTGCCGATACAGCGGTACAATTGGGCAGCGACCTGATCATCGTGGGCGCGGCGCGCCATAACAACATCTCCGATTTTTTCCTGGGTACGGCGGTCGACCATCTGGTCCACCATGCCAAAGCCCCGGTCCTTGTGGTCAAGGAACGGCCGCGTGCCATTTACGGGCGCATATTGGTCGCAACCGATTTTTCCGATTTTTCGGCTCATGCGCTGCGTTCTGCCCTGACCCTGTTCCCCGATGCAAAAATCGAACTCGTGCACAATCATCATGTCGCTTACGAGGCCTGGCTGAAATCGGACGGGGTTACGGCGGACATGCGGTCCGATGCGGAAAAGGAATTGCAGGATTTCATGACCGCTCTGAACCTGTCGGAGAGTGACAGGTCGCGCGTGACCGCCCGCCTTGTCGAGGGCAATCTTCACCAGTCGATATACAAGATGCTCGATACAGGTGAATTCGATCTGCTGGTACTCGGAACGCACGGAAGAAGCGGCTTTGTCATGGCCACCATCGGCAGCCGTGCCAGCGAAATGATGGGCTGGTCGCCGGTGGATGTATTGATGGTCAGAAAAACTCACCAGGCAAGCTGAAAGCAGGCCGAACATGATCCGCCGCGTGGTGCAGCAGGCGCGGATCAGGCTCGGCATCGCCGACCCCACCATGCCCCATGCCCTGCGCCACAGCTTTGCCACGCATCTGCTGGCCGGCGGCGCGGATTTGCGGAGCTTGCAGGAGTTGCTGGGCCATGCGAGCCTGAGCTCGACGCAGGTCTATACGGCGGTGGATGCGGCGCATTTGCTGGATGTCTATCAGAATGCGCATCCGAGGGCTGGGTATCCACTTAAAATAATTTTAGCGTTAGCTATAATTTCAGAACTTAACGTTCGAGCCAATTTCATTCGGGCGAGCAAAAACTACTCACCTTTGCTTCACAATAGCATCCCAGATCATCCCCGGCGTATCCGTCCAATTAAACGCCTCAATTGCCACAATCCCAATCGGTGAGGTTACGTTTATCTCGGTTAGCTATTCGCCGTCGATGACAGCAAGCCCCCCCCTCACCCCTCCTTCGGCCGCCAGAAAATAATCCGCCAAACATAGACCAGCACGATCAACCCGATCACGCCCAGCGACACCGGCCCCAGATAATCCCCGATATCATCGACATTCTGCTGCAGCTGGTAGCCGGCGTAAACCAGGGCGCTGTTCCAGACGGTGGCACCGGCGCTGGTGGCGAGGATGAAGCGTTTGCGGGACATGCCGAACAGCCCGGCGGGCACCGAGATCAGGGTGCGGATATTGGGGATGAAGCGGGCGACGAACACCACCCATTCGCCGTGATTGTCGAAAATCCGGTCGATCCGGTTGACGGTGGCGATATCGAGCGTCAGCCAGCGGCCATGGCGACGCACATAGCCGCGCAGGTCATCCTCGTCCCAGTGACGCCCGACCATGAACCAGAAATAATTGCCGATCAGCGAACCGATCGTGCCGACCAGCACCAGCGCCACCGGATGGAAGCGCCCCTGCCCCACGCCGACGCCGCCGAGGCCCATGATCAGCTCGGACGGGATCGGCGGAAAGATATTTTCCAGCGCCATCAGAAAGCCGATCGCCCAGTAGCCGGCCTGGGCGATCAGGTCCGAGATCCAGCTGTTCAACGCGCAAAGCCGGCTGCGCGATTATTTTGCGGCAAGACGGCGCTCGATTGCATCCCAGATCATGCCCGGCGTATCGGTGCCGTTAAATTTGTCGATCGCGACAATGCCGGTTGGCGAGGTCACGTTAATCTCGGTCAGCCATTTGCCGCCGATTACATCGATGCCGACGAAGATCAGGCCGAGCCGTTTCAGGTCGGGGCCCATCGCCGCGCAGATTTCCTTTTCGCGTGTCGTCAGTTCCGCCGCCTCGGCATAGCCGCCCTGCGCCAGATTGGAGCGAAATTCGCCTTCGCCCGGTTTGCGGTTGATCGCGCCGGCAAATTCGCCGTCGATCAGCACGATGCGCTTGTCGCCCTGATGCACTTCGGGGAGGAATGGCTGGACCATATGCGGTTCCGGCCAGGTCTGGTTGAACACCTCGAACAGGGCGCTGAGATTGCTGCCGTCCTCCGGCACCAGGAAGATCGCCTTGCCACCATTGCCGTGCAGCGGCTTGACGACGATGCCGCCATGTTGCTTCTGGAAGGCGCGCACTTCGTCGAGGTCGCGGGTGATCAGGGTCGGCGGCATAAACTGGGCATAGTCCAGCACATAGACCTTTTCCGGCGCGTTGCGGACCGAGACGGGATTGTTGACCACCAGCGTCTCGGCTTCAATGCGCTCGAGCAGATGGGTGGCGGTGATATAGCCGACGTGGAAGGGCGGGTCCTGCCGCATCAGCACGACGTCGACATCGCTGCCGAGATCAAGTTTTACCGGATCGCCAAAGGTAAAATGGTCACCCTTCACCGGCCGCACCGTCACCGGGTGGGCGGGCGTGGTCAGTCGGCCATTGGCGTGCAGGGTTAGCCCCTTTACGTCATAATGAAATATCTCATGGCCGCGTTTCTGTGCGGCGATCATCAGCGCGAAGCTGCTGTCACCGGCGATATTCACGCTTTCCATCGGGTCCATTTGTACGGCGATTTTCAGGGTCATGCCTATTCCTTAGAGATATTCGAGCCCGCTTACCGTTCGTCTCGAGCGTAGTCGAGACACAATGGCATCGCGGCAGACGTCTCTCGACTTCGCCCGGGACGAACGGGAGAGATGCGTTTCTAGCCGCTAGTGGCGAACCTGTCGAACCACAGTTTTGTTTATCACGGCAAAGGAAAATTGCGCCCACTCTCCGTTCGTCCTGAGCCTGTCGAAGGACATCTCTCGGCCGGAAACGCAGTTCGACAAGCTCTCTACTGACGGACAGCGGCAAATCCGCCTCAAAACCCGTGCCAGACATTGGGCAAATGGACCGGCAAGCGGCGCGGCGCGACCAATATGACGTCGATCCGCGCGTCTTCGCCCTTGGTACAATATTGCGGATAGAGGATTTCCACCGCATCGGCGACGCGCTGCAGGCGCTTCAGATCAATCGCCTGCTCCAGATCTTCCAGCTTCGTCCGCGCCTTCACTTCGACGAACGCGACGAGTCCACCGCGCCTGGCGACCAGATCAACCTCGCCGCGCGGGGTTCGGACGCGCTCGCCCAATATCCGCCAGCCTTTCAGGCGCAGGAAGCGGGCGGCGGTCTTTTCCGCTTTTCGCCCCCGCGCTTCCGCAGCCTTGCGGGTCATGCCGTACCGTCGGCCTTCCAGCGATTGGCCATTTCATACAGCGCCTTGCGGTCGGTGTTGAAGCTGCGGGCCACCTCTCCGGCCGCTTTCGAGGCGGGCAGCCTGACCAGCGCCTCCCGCAACGCCGTTTCGATATCCTGCTCGCTGGCCGCTTCCGGCGGGCCCGGCGGACCGATGATGACGACAATCTCGCCCTTCGGTTTTTCCATGCCATAGCGGTCGGCCAGTTCGCTGAGCGGACCTGCCACGCTTTCCTCGAACCGCTTGGTGATTTCGCGAACAACAGCCGCCTTGCGGTCACCGAACACCGCCAGCGCATCGGCGAGCATTGCGCCCAGTCGCGAACCGTTTTCGTAGAATATCAGACTGGCGTTGAGCGCCTTCAACGCGCCAAGCGACTCGGTCCGGGCCTTGGTCTTGCTCGGCAGGAAGCCCTCGAACAAAAAGCGGTCGCTGGGCAGGCCGGACAGCGTCAGGGCGGCGATGGCAGCGCTGGGGCCGGGAATCGTCGTGACATAGAGACCGGCGGCCTGTGCATCGCGGACCAGCTTGTAGCCGGGATCGGAGATCAGCGGCGTCCCCGCATCGCTGACCAGTGCGACAATTTTGCATCGAATGGCATCCAAAATGAACGCCCGGTCCGCCGCCGACTTGTGATCGTTATAGACGACCATCTTTGACTTTTTACCGATGTGATTCAGAAGCTTGCTGGTGACTCTTGTGTCTTCGACCAAGATGATATCGGCAGCGGCGAGCGTGGCTTCGGCGCGGTGCGACAAATCTCCAAGGTTGCCGATCGGGGTGGCAACGATATAGAGACCGGATTGGGCAGGAGTGGACATATGACGGTCATGGCAGACAAGACGCATCTAGGACAAGATCAAAGCGGGCGACGCCGCCTTCTGAAATGGGCGGGCATATCCGCATTCGCCTTCCTTGCCGGCTGTTCCACGGTCATTCCGCGGGGCGCAGAGCCGCCGCGCACCGAAACCCCGGCACCGCCTCCGGTCACTGCCGGACTACCCGACGACCAGAAACATCATCGCATCGCCCTGCTGGTGCCGCTGTCCGGACAAAATGCCGGGATCGGCGAGTCGCTGGCCAATGCGACGACCATGGCGCTGCTTGACACCAAGGCGGAAAATATCCGCATGACCAGCTATGACACGGCCAGGGGCATAACTGCCGCCGCGCAAAACGCCATTCGGGACGGCAACAAGCTGATCATCGGCCCGCTGCTCAGCGATAACGTCGTGGCGACCGCCAATATCGCCCGCTCGGCCGGTGTACCAATCCTGAGCTTTTCCAACGACAGCGGTGTCGCGGGCAACAATGTCTATATATTGGGCCATATCCCGGCGCAATCGATCAGCCGCGTTGTGGACTATGCCAGCTCCAAGGGCATGAAACGCTTTGCGGCACTGGTGCCGAACGGGATCTACGGCCAGCGCGCGTCCTCGACCATGCTGCGCCATGTCAAGGATGTCGGGGGCACCATGGTGTCGATCCAGACCTTCAACCGCGATTCCCAGTCGATCGAGGCCGCGACCAAGAAACTCGCCCAAAATGGCGAATTTGAAGCGGTGCTGCTGGCTGACAATGGCGATATGGCGATCAGGGCCGCGCCCTATATTCGCAAGAACGCCAGCGCCACCGCGAAAATACTGGGCACGGACCTGTGGAACACGAGCAGCAATCTGGCCGGTGCGCCGTCGATGCGCGGGGCCTGGTTCGCCAGCGTGTCCGACAGCCTGTACAAGCAATATGCCGACCGCTACCGCGCCCGCTATGGCAAGGCGCCGTTCCGGCTGTCCAGCCTGGGCTATGATTCGGTGCTGCTGACGGTCAAGGTCGCACGCAACTGGAAAGTGGGATCACCCTTTCCGATCAACCAGCTGACCGACAAGGGCGGATTCATCGGGCTCGATGGCGTGTTCCGGTTCCAGGCCGACGGCATCTCGGAGCGCGCGCTCGAAGTGCAGGAGATCCGCACCGGCAGTTTTGCCGTGATTGATCCGGCACCGAAGGGGTTTTGATCGGTTCATGCTTCGCACCTGATGCGGAGCCCGACTCCATCGGGGGCTGATTAACGACAGCGCTCCGCATCAAGTGCGGAGTAAAACGTCAACCGATATTCTGGCCCGTATCTTTCCAGTCCTTCAGGAAGCCCTCGATCCCCTTGTCGGTCAGGACATGCTTGAACAGGCTGCGGATGACGGCGGGCGGCATCGTCGCCACGTCGGCGCCGATCCGGGCTGATTCCAGCACGTGGATCGGGTGGCGGATCGAAGCGACCAGAATTTCGGTCTCGAACGCATAATTGTCATAGATTAGGCGGATATCCTCGATCAGCGTCATGCCGTCGAGGCCGTTGTCATCGTGCCGGCCGACAAAGGGGGAAATGAAGGTTGCGCCCGCTTTGGCCGCGAGCAACGCCTGATTGGCCGAAAAACAAAGCGTCACATTGACCATCGTGCCTTCGCCGGTCAGCGCCTTGCAAGTCTTCAGTCCGTCGATGGTCAGCGGCACCTTGATCGCGATATTGTCGGCGATCTTGCGGAGCACTTCCGCCTCTTTCATCATCGTTTCATGATCGAGCGCGACCACTTCGGCCGAGACGGGGCCATCGGTCAGGCCGCAGATTTCCTTGGTCACCTCCATGATGTCCCGACCCGATTTCTTGATCAGCGACGGGTTGGTGGTAACGCCATCGACCATGCCGGTCGCAGCGAGGTCGGCGATTTCCGCGGTATCGGCGGTATCAACGAAGAATTTCATCGGTCTGGCTCCAGAAACAAGGAATAAGGCGGCCTTCGGCAATTGCCTATCCGCTTTCCCCGCGGCGCGAAACTGCCACCCGGTCCTTTCCGGCAGAAAGCTGTGGATAAAGTGGGGGAAAATTTGCGCCTGAGCCAGCGCGAGCGGTTTGTGACGCCGGCAGGCCTTGTATTTGGCAAAAGTCCTGCTAGTGACTACAAGTGTAGTTGAATAGGAGCGAAGCGGAAAATGCGTCTTGTGACCCTGAGTGCGATAGCCATGCTGGCCAGTTTTCCCGCCGCCACGCAGGCGCAAACAGACCCGCCTGCCCTGGCCAATGATCAGCGAGTAACGGCGCAAACCGAAGAAGCGCAACTTCTGGCTCTCGAGCAGACGGCGCAGCAATCCCAGGCAGATGCAGTGGCCGAGTTCGAGAAGGAACGATTTGCCCCATCCTACAAGGCAGCGACGACGGCGGAAGCCCGGCGCAGCCTGCTGGAAAAAATTCGCACCGCTGCCGCACAGGCCGGAGGAGTCGGGATCGACCGGGACGACGACGGCTATGTCCTCACATTCGAGGGACCCGCAACCTATCTGGTCCGCGTTTCCCTGGCCGAGGAGCCGTCCTATGCGATTACCGCCCTGTCGATCGAACAGATGAAAGAGGCAGCCACTCTGCAACCGGCCAGGCTGGAAGCCCAGATTGACTCGCTAATGACCGAAGCCGGCGGGTCGGGAATTGCCTATGTGATGATCGACGACAAAGTAGCGCTGGAAAAAGCCTATGGCACGGCCAATGCTGCTCTGGGCACGGCCAACAGGATAGATACCATTTTCGGAATAGGTTCCCGGCCGATCGATTTTACCACCGCGGCGATCTATCTTCTCGAGCAGCGCGGCAAATTGTCGCAGGATGACAGTCTCGACACATATTTTCCCGATGCGCCCGCCGATCGCGCTAACATGACAATCCGCCAGATGCTGACCGGCCAGTCCGGACTGCCAGATTTTCCTGCCAATGAAAGCGACCGGGATGCCGACCTTGGCTGGATTGATCGAACCGAGCTGGAACGACGCACCATGGCCACGGACCTTCTGTTTGCACCGGGCAACGGCAAGGCCCATTCGCATTGGGCCTTCGGGTTGCTCGCGGCGATTGTCGAGCGGGTAAGCGGCCAGGGCTATTATCCCTTCCTCCGTGAGAATTTCTTCGGCCCGGCGGGGATGCAGCGGACAGGGAATTACGGCGAGAGCCGCGACCTGAAGTTGACCGATTTTGCTGCGGGAGGCGGCATGCAGGTCGGCCTGCCCAATATCCCGCCAAACTGGGGACCGACGTCATGGCTGGTGATGGGCAGTGGCGGCATGTATTCGACGCTTGGCGATCTACGGCGCTTCTACAATCTGATAACGCAGGGCGACTTGCTCGAGCCGAACTATCGCGACCATTTTCTGGCGACCAGGGCCAATCTGGATGGCTCCGACCGGGGCTTCGAATTGTTCAGCTTCGCGGACGAAGAGCGCAGCGACCAGGCCTATGTGTTTCTCAACAACGGAGGTCCAAAGGCGATGCGCACGCTGATGCGCCCGTTGATGAACTTGCTGAAGGAACATTAGGCGGGACAGACAAGAGGTGGGTCAGGATTACGATGACCGCACAGTTTTGGGGTAGCATCGGAGGATATTTCTGATTAGGTGACCGTTTTCGCCGGTATAAGGTTCAGCAATGCCAGCACTTCTTCGACTTATTGCTGCTCCGGCGGTTCTGCTTGCCGCGCAGGCTCTTTTTGTTGATCCTGCCGTTGCGCGCGATGACGAGGCCCAGCTGTGGATATTGCCCACCGCAAAAATCCCGCTGAATCCCGATTTGGCGGTGATTGCCGAGAGCGGCATCCGCTACAGCGAAAGCGCGGACGGGCTGGCGCAGATATTTGCGCGGGCTTCGCTGCAGGTGAAAGTTGCCGACGATCTCTCCTTCGCGCTCGGCTATGGCCATTTTCAGAATTACAAGGCCCATCGCCGGTCGGGTACCGAGGAACGGGCGTTCCAGCAGTTGAACTGGGCAATGGGCAAGACGGCAGGCGGCGAATGGAGCAGTCGCACCCGACTCGAGGAACGGATGTTCAGCGGATCGGACCGCGTCGAATTCCGCTTCCGCGAACGGATCGGCTTTCGCGGCAAACCAATCGGCAACAGCGGCATCCGGCCGGATTTCAGCGGTGAATTGCTGCTCAACCTGAACCGGACAGGCAGCGGCCAGTCCGCCGGCATCAATTCCATCCGCGGCAAAGCCGGACTATCGGCGCCGCTCGCCGAGCATCTCGACATTTCACTGGCCTATATGGGGCTCTATGTCCCGCGCTCCGGAGAGGACCGCATGCTGCACATCGCGATTACCGGCATGACCTACCACTTCTGACTTCTGGTATCAGAAGGCTTTTCCTGCTCCGAGAACCGCGATCAGCAGGGGATCATTGGTGGTGCGCGGATTGGTCCGGATGGCCTCTTCCTGGGCACCGATGGACCTGTAAATCGCATCATTGACCTTGTTGGTCACATCGCGGCTGATGCCGGTAAAATCAACATTGGTGGCTTGCGACAGCACAAGATTGATAATCTCGTTGTCGAATAGTCTGAGGCCACTGCCTATGCCCGGCAGCATACGCTCGACCAATGTATTGCCCAACTGGCCCTGCAGCAGCGCGGTGGCTGCGCGCGGGCCGCCATTGATGATCGCCACAGCGTCCGAGATACTCATGTTGCGGATGGTTTCGGCCACGATCGGCGCCGCCAGTTCCGCACCTTTTTCCGCTGCGCGGTTAACCTGCTTCAGCAACCGGTCCTGGACCGGCTTCGAGCGCAGCAAGGCGGTTGCGATGCCCGTCACCCGCGAACCGCCGAGCGAATCGGGTACCGCGATACGGGCCACCTGGCTGTCGAAGAAACCGTTCGGCTGGAGCAGCTGGGCAAAGGCATTTTGTGACGAGATGGTCAGCAGCCGCTTGACCGCTTCGGTCAAGCTCAGGCCCGGCAGGCTCGAACAGCCCGGCAAAGCAAGCAATCCGGCGGCAGCGCCCAGGCCCAGAACCGACCTGCGATGATAGTTCATTGAGTCTCTCCTGTTTTCGCCAAAGCAGCAATGACGAATGATGATAAGCTGCCTATAGCATGAATATGAATCGCGTTCGTGTACTCCTCCTTAACGCCGCTCTGGGTCCGCTCGATTACCGTGTTCCGGAGGGTATGCAGGTCGAACCGGGTTCGGTCGTGATAGCGCCACTTGGTCCGCGCAAGCTTCCCGGCGTCGTGTGGGAAGCCGAAAGCTTTCCGGTCGAGGAAATCGATCCGAAGAAATTGCGCCCGCTGCTGGAACTGCGCGATGTCCCCCCGCTCCGGGCGCCGTTGCGGCGGCTGATCGAGTGGACCGCAGATTATTATTTTGCCTCGCCGGCAGCGGTGCTGCGGATGGTGCTCTCGAGCGGTGCAGCTTTTGCCGACAACCGGCCGATCAGCGAATATCGGTTGAACGGGACACTTCCGGACCGGATAACGCCACAACGTCAGCAAGCGCTGGAAAAGCTGGCCAATGTGCAGGGCACGATCAGCGAACTGGCCCATAAGGCGGGCGTATCGGTGGCCGTGATCCGGGGACTCGAAAAGCTGGGAGTTTTTGACCGGGAAGCGGTGTCTCCCTTCGCTGTCACCGCCGATCCCTCACCCGATTTCGGCGCGGTCGATCTCAGCGACGATCAGCAGAATGTCAGCAAAATTCTGATCGACGCGGTAAGCGCCGCAAAATTCAGACCCTTTCTGCTCGACGGGGTAACAGGATCGGGCAAGACCGAGGTCTATTTCGAGGCAATTGCGGAAGCCTTGCGGCAGGAGAAGCAGGTTCTGGTGCTGCTGCCGGAAATTGCCCTGACCGAGCCGTTTCTTGATCGTTTCGAAGCGCGGTTCGGCGCCGAACCGCTGGCGTGGCATAGCGGCATGAAACAGTCGGAACGCAAGAAGAACTGGCGGGCGCTAGCGGAAGGCACGGCGAAGGTCATCGTCGGCGCCCGCTCCGCGCTGTTTCTGCCTTATGCCAATCTCGGCCTGATCATCGTCGACGAGGCGCACGAAACCAGCTTCAAGCAGGAGGATGGCGTCCGCTATCATGCCCGCGATGTCGCGGTCATGCGCGGGCTCTACGAACAGATTCCGGTGATTCTTGCTTCGGCCACACCGGCGATCGAGAGCCAGCACCAAGTCGAACAGGGTAATTACGAGCTGCTCGAGCTGCCTGCACGTTTTGGCGGAGCGACGATGCCGGATATCGAGGCGCTGGACCTGACGCAGGATGTGCCGCCGCGCGGCAACTGGCTGGCCCCGACGCTGGTCAACGCGCTGGAAGAAAACCTCGATCGCGGCGAGCAATCTCTTTTGTTCCTCAACCGAAGGGGCTTTGCACCGTTGACGCTGTGCCGGACCTGCGGCCACCGGATCGACTGTCCCAATTGCACTGCCTGGATGGTCGAGCATCGCCTGACCCGCCGCCTCGCCTGCCATCATTGCGGCCATGTCATGCCGATCCCGGAAAAATGCCCCGAATGCGGTGACGAAGACAGTCTGGTTGCCTGCGGCCCCGGGGTTGAGCGAATCTGCGACGAGGTCAAGATGCTGTTTCCGCAGGCACGAACGGCGATTGTCACCTCGGACACGATCTGGTCGCCGCAGCGCGCTGCCGATTTTGTTCACCAGATGGAGACCGGCGCGATCGATATCGTGGTCGGGACGCAGCTGGTGACCAAGGGCTACCATTTTCCCAATCTCACGCTGGTCGGCGTGGTGGACGCGGATATCGGGCTGGAGGGCGGCGACCTGCGCGCCGCCGAGCGCAGTTTCCAACAGATCGCGCAGGTTGCAGGACGGGCCGGGCGAGCGGAAAAACCGGGTCGGGTCTACGTCCAGACCCGGATGCCGAACGCACCAGTGATCCAGGCCCTGATCAAAAATGACCGTGAGGGCTTTTATGCCGCCGAAATCGACGCGCGGCGCCAGGCCCTGGCCCCGCCCTTCGCGCGCTGGGCGGCGATCATTGTCTCGTCCGAGGACAATAAGGAAGCAATGGAGACGGCGCGGCTGATCGGTCAGACAGCGCCGAAACTTGACGGATTCTCGGTCTATGGCCCGGCCCCTGCCCCGCTGGCAATGCTGCGCGGGCGGCATCGGCACCGGTTGCTGGTCCATGCGCTGCGCTCCGTGGATCTGCAGAATATCATGCGCGACTGGCTGGAAAAGCTGGAATGGCCGCGTGCTGTGCGCGTCGGCGTCGATGTCGACCCCTATAGTTTTGTTTAGGCAAATGTGCTCCACACTTGATGCGGAGCTTCGGGTTGAGTAGCGCTCGTTCCACACAGGGCTCCGCATCGGGGGCTCGATACACAGAATTGAAGGTCGCTCCATGAACCGCATTCTAGCGCTATTTCTTTTGATTGCTGGCTCTCTGCTGGCCGGTCCTGCCCAGGCTGATCCGACCGATATCAGTGCTGCCAGCCGATCCGTTGTAAGGGTTGTGTTGGCCGCGAAAGACGGCAGCAAGGTTGCCTTCGTCGGCCACGGCAGCGGTTTCGTGGTGGCACCGGACAAGATCGTTACCAACGCCCATGTGGTCGAAATCGCGCGACAGGAACCTTCGGTCGTTATCGGTATTATCCCGTCGCAGGGCGGAACCAGCTACGGCGGACGAATCCTGGCTTATTCACCCGGCAACGATCTTGCTCTCATCCAGGTGCTGGACGGCGGACGGCTGCCGCCGATGACAATATTTGGCGGTCCGGTCGACGATGGGGCTGATGTGGTGGCGATCGGCTACCCCGGGTCGGTGGACCGGGCGCAAGGTCTCGATCTGGATGACCTGATCAACCCGATGTCACCGGTCAAGACCACCGGCACAGTTTCGGGTGGTCGCACGACCAAGCAATTTGACACGCTGCTCCACACCGCACCGATTGCGTCGGGCAACAGCGGTGGGCCGCTGATCGACAATTGCGGCCGTGTGCTGGGCGCGAACAGCTTCGGCTCGATCAGCGATGGCAATGATGCAGAATTCGGGTTTGCGGTCTCTGCCCGGGAAATATTGAGCTTTCTGCGCAAGGCAGGCGTGACGGTCGGCGCGACAGCAACCCCCTGCCGTTCGGCGGCGGAGATAAGCGAGCAGGAGCGGCGCCGTGAAGCCGCGGCACGCGCCCAAGTGGCCGCCGCAAAGGCCGCGGAATCGGAGAAGCGCGAACGGGCCGAGAGCAAGTTGCGAACAACAATATCGCAGGATATTATCGGCGAGCGGGAAAATCGGATAGCCCTGGCCGCGCTGATGCTGGCGCTGTCGTTACTGGCCACTGGTGGTGCGACCGTCCTTATCATTCAGGGCAAGCGCACCCCGGGCATTGGTACGGCGGGAGGCGCGGGCATCCTGTTGCTCGGTGCGGTCATAGTCTTCCTGTCGCGTCCGGATTTCAGCGAGATTGATGACCGAGTTGCCGCCGCGATGAACGACAAGACAGCACCGGGTGGTTCACCACCGACAAGCGTGGCCTCGTCGGGCAAATATCAATGCAGTATCAACCCCCAGCGCAGCCGGATCACTGTGTCACAACAGGATGAATTGCTGCTCGACTGGGCCGAAGGCGGCTGCGTCAACGACCGCACCCAATATGGCCGCGATGGTGCCAAATGGTCGCGGATATTCGTCCCCAATCAGGAGCAGACGGTTACGATCAGCAGCTTCCAACCGGACAGTTCCGAATTTACCGAGGAACGCTATCTGATGGGGCTGGACGCCATGACCAAGGCACGGGCAATCCGCGCCCAATATGGCAACAAGGCCTGTACCACCGACATCAAGGCGCTGACCGATATCGAGAATATGGTCAAGGCGATCAGAGCGGAGCTCCCGGGCCAGGCGAACGAGAGGCTGGTGTACGAGTGCAAGAGAGTTGCGGACTGAATGAGATTGCCTCGCGGCGCGTTCGCGGAGACCGATATTCATAAAATTTGGTTTCAGTTTAAGTGTTAAAAACATCACTGTCGCCAGCAAAAGCTCCGGCGCTTGCGAAACCGGATTGACCGCTGTGCAAAACTTGTATCTTCCTTAACCCACGGACCGGAGTCTGTCCGGGCGATTTTGCTCAAGACACGATCCGCATTTCTATAAAATATATTTGTTTGGTTTTGGTTTTTTCGGTCTTTTACTCGGGGGGGTTAAGCTATGACACGAATCCGCAATATTTCTGCGCTTTTGCTCGGCACAACGGCGCTGATCAGCACCAATTGCGCCTTTGCACAAACCAATGATGGAACCACTGACGACGAGAATATCATCGTTGTTACCGGTAGCCAGATTCAGGGTGCAAAAATCAATGACGTTCTGCCTGTAACGGTTCTCGACGAACAAGCGATCGAGGCCACCGGCGCGGCTTCCGGGGAGGAACTTTTTGCGGCTATCCCGCAGGTCGGGACGACAGCCTTTAACGAACAGAATACCACTGGCGGCGTGAATGGTGCGCGCGGCGATATTGCGTCGATCAATCTGCGCGACCTTGGCACGGGCAATACATTGCTGCTGATCAACGGACGGCGGATGAATCTGCATCCCGGTTTCCAGACCGAATTGCTGGTTCCGGTGGTCTCTCCGGACACGAATGAAATTCCGCCCGGCAGCGTCAAGCGGCTCGAAATATTGCGTGATGGCGCCTCTGCTGTTTACGGCGCAGACGCGGTTGCCGGTGTTGTGAACACCATTTTGAAGGGCAAGATGACGGGCGGCTTTATCGAAGCCGACTGGCGCGCATCGGACGGGACGAGTCTCTACAGCACCAGTATTTCTGGCGGCTACGGTTTTGATTTCGCGGAAGGCCGTGCCAATATTACCGTTTATGGCAGCTATTTTCATGAGAATGGCGCGCCGGTAACGATCCGTGATTATGCCGCGTTTGATGATCGCAGAGCATTGTTGGCCGGAACGCCGTTTGAAAACGACGCTTCGTTCAACAATCGTTCGACCAGTTCGCCCTACGGCCAGTTCGATATCCAGGCCCCGTCATCGCGGACGCCGATCGGCGACGACGATTTCTATTTGCAACCTTCGACTTTCCCAGGCTGCCGTCTGGATTTCGGCAACGGCATTTGCGCCCGCAATGGCACGACGCCGGCAACCGATGTTCGCTACAATACCAATTTCGGCGTCGATCTGTTTTCGCAGAAAGACCGCTACAACGCCGCACTGCTGTTTAACTATGAATTAAGCGACTCCGTCGAATTTTACCTGGAAAGCAGCTATTACCGGTCGGAGAGCCGCCGCGCGAATGAAGCGAGCGCCCTGCTTTCGGCCGTTCCGGTGGGAATTTCACGCACCGCCTATTATAATCCGTTCGGTCCCGTTGGCAGTCCTAACCGTCTTCCCGGTACCACAATCGCCGCTGGCGGTGCTGATGTCATCATGGAGCGCATGCGCTTTGTTGATGTTGGCACCCGCGATGTTTCGGTCAACAAGGACAGCTACCGCATTGTAGCCGGCCTGAAAGGCAATTTTGGCGAATGGGATTTTGATACCGGCTTTGTATATTCGCAGGCCAACAGTACCGATCTCACACGCGGCCGGATTTCGCTGACCAAGCTGCAGGATGTTATCAACCGCACGACGCCGGACGCATATAATCCGTTCAACGGCGGCTGTATCGAAAACCAGGGGACGGGACCCAACAACGGCGATTGCACCCCGAACCCGCAATCGGTGATTGATGACATCACCATCGATGTATTCCGCAAGGGTGAAACTACCCTGGCATTGGCGGACTTCAAGGTGTCACGCGACAATCTGTTCACGCTTCCGGGTGGTGATGTCGGTATTGCGACCGGTGTCGAATTCCGACGCGAGACCTTCAGGGATGACCGCGATCCCCGGCTTGACGGCACGATTACCTTCACCGACAGTGTCACCGGCGATTTCAATGGCAGCGATGTTGTCGGTTCCAGCCCGTCTCCGGACACCAGTGGCCGTCGCGATGTTTTCTCGGCCTTTGCGGAAGCCTTCATTCCTCTGGTTTCGGAAGACATGAACATCCCGCTGATCCGCGAACTGAATGTTCAGATTGCTGGCCGAATGGAGCATTTCAAGGATATCGACGAAACGGCGATCGTCCCGCGGGCAGCCGCGTCGTGGACGCCGTTGCCCGGTATCATCCTGCGGGGAGCCTGGTCCAAGGGCTTTCGCGCGCCAAATCTGGTACAGGTCAATGATGCCGGAACCACACGGTCCAACACCCGTGACGATTTCGTGACCTGCCAGGCGCAGGTGGAGAAGGGGATCATCGCAAACCTCGGTGCATGTAGCGGGACCGGCACCGTCAGTTTCCGGTCCGGAACGGACACTCTCAATCCCGAAAAGACGGAGAGCATCAATCTGGGCGTGGTCCTAGAACCGGAATTCATTCCCGGCTTGACCCTGACCGCCGATTATTGGCGCGTCAAACAACGGGGCATTGTGGGTGTTTTCGGCGATGACAATGCGATTGCACTCGACTTGTTGCGCCGCCAGAATGGTAGCACCAATCCAAATGTTCAGCGCAATGCTCCGGATGCAGACGCGATTGCCCTGTTCACCGGTACCAGCCTGACTCCTGCTGGCAGTATCATTCAGGTACTCGATCCCTATCTCAATCTCGACAGCCGTGTCTCGAAAGGCTGGGATTTCGGTCTGTTCTACAACGTACCTGAATTTGGCATAGGGGATATTCGCCTGCGGCTGAATGCAGCACGGCTGCAATCCTTTGTCCAGTCTGCCGGCCCGGACGGGCAGGAATTGCTGGACGCCATTGCGGCAGGCACCTTGCCTACCGACGTCGGTGTTGGCGGATTGGGCGAATTGCTGGAAATCGAAGGGCGTCCAAAATGGCGGCTGAGCGGTTCGGTGAGCTGGGGCAGCGGTCCGGTGGATGTTACCCTGTTCGGGAAATATATCGGCAAGGTATATGATACGAGTGTCACCCGGGACGTGCTGATCGTTTCCGACAATCCCAATGCGAACTTCTACCAGGTCAGCGACCAGTTCACGATGAACATGTCGGTCAGCTATACGATCAACAACGATACCGCCCTGGACGGAACCCGTCTGAAATTTGGCGTGAACAATCTGTTTAACGAGGATCCGCCGCTTGCCGATGAATCCTATGGTTATTTCAGCGAATTACACAGCGCGCGTGGACGACAGTTTGTTGTGGAACTCCGCAAGAAATTCTAAACGAAATCGCGGGAGGCGCTTTGACGAAACATCGCGCCTCCCACAAATGAGGAAGGGACGGGAACAATAAAAGGTCGGACTGCCATCGGACGCCATTCCTGGTTCCTCGTATCGCTTGTCGCCGTCGCCGGCTGTGCCACAATCCGCGACCAGCCCGAGGCGATCGTCGAACAAGGACGATGCGAGACAGACCGTGTTACAATCGACACGGATTTCCCAACCGGCAATTTCGCTTCCTGTGAAGCGACAGGGGCAGATCGGGTCACGATCAAGATTGCACCCGAGGACGCTCCGCCGATCAACTGCAGCGCCTGGTATGCCTTTCGGCTCAATCCGCGGAATGCAGGCATAATCACAATCAAGCTGGATTACGAATTTTGCGGGCATCGCTATTGGCCGAAAACAAGCGCAGATGGCCAGACCTGGACTTCAGTGAAACCGGACGCCGTCGTCATTTCCGAGGTTGACGGTGTAAGACAGGCAAAAATTACATTGCAGCATGGCAAGACGCCATTGTTCGTCGCTGGTCAGGAAATTGTCGCGCCATCGGATTATCAGACATGGATCGCCAAGGTCTCGCAATCTCCGGACGTGGAACAGCGGGTGCTTGGCCAGTCGCTGGAAGCGCGCAATATTCCGGCCATGACGATCAAGGCGCCCGGCACCCAGCCGCGCGAGCAGATCGTCCTGATTGGCCGACAGCATCCTCCGGAAATTACCGGCGCGCTGGCCCTATTTCCTTTTGTCGAGACATTATTGTCGGATGAACCAGTCGCCATTCGCTTCCGCAAGCGGTTTGAAACCATTGTTGTTCCGATACTGAATCCGGACGGTGTCGTGCGCGGGCATTGGCGGCACAGCACCGGACACAAGGACCTCAATCGTGACTGGGGCCCGTTCACCCAGCCGGAAACCCGGCTGATGGGTCACTTGCTGGAAGAGATTGCAGCGGCCCCGGCCCGGGACCTGCGCTTGTTCATCGACTTTCATTCCACCCAGAAGGATGTGTTCTACACCATTCCTGATGACTATCCGACCAACCCGCCGCTGTTCATCAAGAACTGGCTGGCCCGGCTTTCGGCGGCAATGCCTGATTATGCAATCCATCGCGATGCCAATCACAATCTCGACCAGCCCAATTCAAAAAATCATGTCTATGGAAAATATCGGGTGCCAACGGTAACCTTTGAAATCGGCGATGAAACCGATCGGCCGTTGATTGCACGTATCGGCCGGGAAGCGGCATTGGCAATGATGGATGAGCTTCTGGCAACCGAACCGGATTTGACAGCGAAATAGCCGCATCATCGATTGCCGGCCGTCGATCCAGCCGGACTGTCAATAGTCGGGCTCCTCTCCCCGCAAGACCCGCTCGGTCTGCTCACCAAGCCATTTCATAGCCGCTGCCCAGGGCTGGTGACCGTGACTGATACGGGCAACACCCAGGCGGGCGAGTTCTGCATGACCGGGCCCGTCCGGGGAGCGGAGGACATTGACCGGCAAGGGAGAATCATCGCAAATTGCCCTTATGCAGCCGGCATCGCTCAGGAAGGGCACAAACAGACTCCCCGCCCCGGCATCCGCATAGATTCTTGCCCGCTCCAGCACCTGCTCCACCAAGGCGCCGCCATCTACCTCTGCTGATCGACCGCGAAACACATCGCAGCGGGCGTTTACCCAAAGTCCGGTCGAGACAGCCGCGGCCAGGCGTTCGGCGTAAATATCCGGTGCAAGCAAACGGTCTTCTCCGGGCATGCGGTCTTCCATGTTGATGCCGCTTGCACCCGCATCACGGGCGCGTTGCACCGACCGGCGAACCTGCGCCGCATCCTGTCCATATCCGGCTTCCAGATCGATACTCACCGGCAAATCGGTGACCGCAATGATATGTTCGAGACTGGCAATCGCAGCATCCAGCGAAAAGGCCTCCCCGTCCGCGATCCCCTGCGCACCAGCGACGCCATAGCTGCCCGTCGCCAGAGCTTTGGCGCCCGCCGCTGCCACCGCCCGGGCGCTGCCAGCGTCCCAGATATTGACCAGAACGAGCGGGTCGCCCGGGATATGAAGGTTGCCAAAGGTCTCGATTTTATCGTTCATGTCTCTTCCCTTTCCAGCAACTGGCGCTTGATCTCCAGACCATAGGCATAGCCGCCCATTGTGCCATCGCTGCGCACAACCCGATGACAAGGAATCAGAACCGCAACATTATTGGCACCATTGGCGCTGCCCACTGCGCGCACCGCCCGAGGCTTGCCTATGGCAGCAGCGATATCGGCGTAGCTGCGGGTTTCGCCTTCAGGAATTTTGCGCAATTCCTGCCAAACGGCTTCCTGAAAGGCAGTGCCCTGCACATCGAGCGGAATATTGTGCGGGCGACCCGGCGCTTCGACCTGCGCGACCACCTGGTCCAGCAGCATCTGAAAATCATCCCCGCCCTGTTGCAGTTGCGCCTTCGGGAAGCGTTCGTGCAATTTTTCTTCGCTCTCGTTGAAGGACAGGCAGCAGACACCCTTGTCGGTCGCGGCGACCATCATCGGACCGAGCGTGGTTGCGATATTGGCCCAGTGCACCGTTGCCCCTGCCCCACCATTTTTCCACACGCTTGGTTTCATGCCCATTTTCCGTTCCTCGTAAAAGCGCGAAGCCGATCCATAGCCAGCATCATAAATGGCTTCGGTTACGGTCGCGCCGCTGGCCAATGCGTCTTTGACCCTTTCGGATCGCAAAGCTCTTGCATAGGCAGCCGGTGACAGACCGGTCTCGCGCTTGAAAATGCGCTGGAGATGCGCGGGCGAATATCCGGTCAGATCGCCCAGCTCCTCCAGCCTTGGTGCGCGCTCGGCTGTACGAATTGCATCGATAACAGCTTTGACCGCCGCCTCGTCGCGCGCCACGTCATTGGGGCGGCAGCGCAGACAGGCCCGCAGACCGGCTGCTTCCGCCTGTTCGGCCGTCGCAAAGAAGCGTACATTCTCACGCTTGGGATGGCGGGCGGCACAGGAAGGGCGACAATAGATTCCGGTGCTCAGCACGCCGGTGACGAATTTTCCGTCAAAGGAGCGGTCGCGCGACCGCACCGCCACCCAGGCCTGTTCGCTGTCCACTATTTCGGGGCTCATGTTTCAAACCTCTCTACCCGCGCAGCGAAACATCCGTGCGCCGCATTGTGGACATCTATATAGGCAACCTCTTCCAGCTCAAACAGCTGTCGGATGATCTTGTCCGCCTCGCCCGGCATCGCCAGGCATGCGGATTTCAGCATCGCATCGGAGCCGAAGGCCCGCATGCCCAGTGAGCGGTCCGCAAATATCGGCGGAACCGCATCGGTATATCGCGCGGCGGCTTTCGCACTGGTACGGGCAAAAATAGCATAGCCGCTGCGATAGGGCGAATCCACGTCATGCGAAATATGGTGGAACAGGAGCAATTCTTCACCGGGTTCTGCATCTTCCAGCGTGACACGACACGGAAATCCGGGCTTGCCCGTTGCGCGAACGCGGACGGTGCCCGGCGCGTCTGCGATATCTCCAAGCTGATCCGGGCTTATCCCGGTGATGCGGTAAGTCATGCTCATTATCCGTCCATTGATTTATTGCCCAATAGTCGGGGAAAGCCATGTTCTGCTTCCCGTATCTTGCGGTCAAAGCAATTTATCCCCGGAGAATATCGAAAAGCACCAAAATCCGGTGTTTTACCCTTTCTCGAAAATGATTCCCAAAGCCATCTTGCATCGCAGCAAAATGGTTGCTAGACGCCGCGCATCCGTGGGCGGAATCGCAGGATTTCCGGCCATTAAGCGGACCATTTCATGAACGGTTTTCAGACCCAATCGACGGTCAGGGAGAAGCAAACGCGTGGATCATTCCAGCGGCATCAGGGCGAGTTTAGCGGGGCGTTACGCCACCGCACTGTTCGCGCTTGCAAAAGAAAATAACAGTATCGACGCGGTGCAAGCCAGCCTCGACACGTTGAGCGCCGCCATGGCCGAATCGGACGATCTGAGGGCGCTGACCAGCAGCCCCGTTCTGTCCCGCGAAGATGCCGGCAAGGCAATTGCAGCAACGGCCAATGCCCTCGGTCTCGACCCTTTGTCGACCAATGTGCTCGGCGTTCTCGCGGCCAATCGCCGGCTTGACCAGATACACGCGGTCATTCGCGCATTCGCGACATTGGCATCTGATCATCGCGGCCAGATTACCGCCGAAGTGACATCCGCACATCCGCTGGATGACAAGCAGATTGATGCGCTCAAGGCGCAGCTCAAGAAACGTGTGGGAAGCGATGTTAGCGTTTCCACCGCCGTTGATTCGTCCATATTGGGCGGGCTGGTCGTGAAAATCGGCAGCCAGATGATCGACAGCTCGATTAAAACCCGTTTGAACACCCTATCGCAGGCCATGAAGGGCTAAAGGAAGATACACATGGATATTCGCGCCGCAGAAATTTCAAAGGTCATCAAGGACCAGATCGCCAATTTTGGCAATGAAGCCCAGGTTTCCGAAGTCGGAACCGTGCTCGCCGTCGGTGACGGTATCGCCCGTATCCACGGCCTTGACCAGGTTCAGGCCGGTGAAATGGTCGAATTCTCCAACGGTATTCAGGGCATGGCGCTGAACCTCGAGGCCGACAATGTCGGCGTCGTGATTTTCGGCTCGGATGCCGAAATCAAGGAAGGCGATGTCGTCAAGCGGACCGGCACCATTGTGGACGTTCCGATCGGCAAGGAATTGCTCGGTCGCGTCGTTGACGGTCTCGGCAATCCGATCGATGGCAAGGGCCCGATCAAGACCACCCAGCGTAGCCGGGTTGAAGTCAAGGCGCCGGGCATCATCCCGCGCAAATCGGTGCACGAACCCGTACAGACCGGCCTCAAGGCGCTCGATGCACTGGTTCCTGTTGGCCGCGGCCAGCGCGAATTGATCATTGGTGACCGTCAGACCGGCAAGACCGCTGTCGCCATCGACACGTTCATCAACCAGAAGACAGTCAACGCCGGCGACGATGAAAGCAAGAAGCTCTACTGCATCTATGTTGCCATCGGCCAGAAGCGCTCGACTGTTGCCCAGATCGTCAAGAGCCTCGAAGAAAATGGCGCAATGGAATATTCGATCGTGGTTGCTGCAACCGCTTCGGAGCCTGCACCTCTCCAGTATCTCGCGCCGTATACCGGTGTGACGATGGGTGAATATTTCCGTGACAACGGCATGCACGCCTGTATCGTTTATGACGATCTGTCCAAGCAGGCTGTGGCCTATCGCCAGATGTCGCTGCTGCTGCGTCGTCCTCCAGGACGTGAAGCCTATCCTGGTGACGTTTTCTATCTGCACAGCCGCCTGCTCGAACGCGCCGCGAAGATGAACGAGGACAATGGTTCCGGCTCGCTGACCGCGCTGCCGATCATTGAAACCCAGGCAGGTGACGTTTCCGCCTATATTCCGACCAACGTGATTTCGATCACCGATGGCCAGATCTTCCTCGAAACCGACCTGTTCAACCAGGGCATCCGTCCCGCGATTAACGTGGGTCTGTCGGTGTCCCGTGTTGGTTCCGCCGCACAGACAAAGGCGATGAAGAAGGTTTCCGGCTCGATTAAGCTCGATCTGGCGCAATATCGGGAAATGGCGGCGTTCGCCCAGTTCGGTTCGGACCTTGACGCATCGACGCAGAAACTGCTCGCCCGTGGCGAGCGTCTGACGCAGCTGCTGAAACAGCCGCAGTTTTCGCCGTTGCCGTTCGAAGAGCAGACCGCGTCGATCTATGCCGGTACCAACGGCCATCTCGACAATGTCGCAGCCAGCGATGTCGTTCGTTACGAAGAAGCCATGCTGGCCCATATGCGCAGCGAGCATGCTGGCGTTTTGAAGACGATCCGCGAAAGCGGTGATCTGGCAGATGACACCAAGGCGGCCTTGGAAGAAGCTTTGACCGCATTTGGGAAGACGTTTGCCTAAACACTCGTCATGCTGAACTTGTTTCAGCATCTCCCGAGATCCCGAAACAAGTTCGGGATGACGAAGATTGGAGTATGTGACTAGCTATGGCCAGTCTTAAAGAACTGAAAGATCGGATCGCGTCGGTCAAGTCGACCCAGAAGATCACCAAGGCCAAAAAAATGGTGGCCGCTGCCAAACTGCGCCGGGCGCAGATGGCGGCGGAAGCCGCGCGCCCTTATGCCGACCGGATGGAAAAGGTGATGGCGAGCCTCGCCTCCAAGGTTTCGATTGACGAAAATTCGTCGAAACTGCTGGCCGGTACCGGCAAGCTGGAAACGCATCTGCTGGTTGTCGCCACTTCGGACCGCGGCCTGTGCGGCGCGTTCAACGCCAATATCGTCAAGGAAGCCCGCGGCAAGGCCGAAAAGCTTGCGGGAGAAGGCCACAAGGTCCTGTTCTACATGATCGGCCGCAAAGGCATTCCGATCATCAAGCGTTTCTACCCCGGCCAGATTCTGAAACATTTTGATACGTCGACGGTCAAGGCACCCGGATATGAAGAAGCCAAGGCGATTGCCGCGGACCTGACCGCATTGATCGAAGAGGGCAAATATGACGTTGCCCATCTGTTCTTCGGCAAGTTCAAGTCCGCGCTGGTGCAGGAACCCACGGTTCAGCAGATCATCCCGATTGCTGTGCTGGACGGTGCTGTCTCCGAATCCGAAGGTGCAGTGGACTATGAGCCGGACGAAGAAGAAATTCTCGCAGAACTGCTCCCGCGCAACCTGACCACCCAGATTTTTGGAGCATTGCTGGAAAATAACGCGTCGGAACAGGGTGCGTCGATGACCGCCATGGACAATGCAACCCGCAATGCCGGCGATCTGATCGACAACCTTACGATTATTTACAACCGCAGCCGTCAGGCCGCGATTACCACCGAACTGATTGAAATCATCGCTGGCGCTGAAGCGCTCTAAAGCACGTACGCAAGGAAACGGAAAAATGGCAAAAACCAAAAATGTAGGCCGCATTTCACAGGTCATCGGCGCTGTTGTCGACGTCACCTTTGATAACGAGATCCCGGCAATTCTCTCGGCTCTGGAAACCGACAACAACGGCAACCGGCTGGTGCTCGAGGTTGCACAGCATCTCGGCGAGAACACGGTTCGCACGATCGCCATGGATGCGACCGAAGGCCTGACCCGCGGTCAGGAAGTGACCGACACCGGTTCGCAGATCATGATGCCGGTTGGCCCTGAAACGCTCGGCCGGATCATGAACGTGATCGGCGAGCCAATCGACGAACGCGGCCCGATCGGCAACAAGACCACCGCGCCTATTCACGCGGAAGCGCCTGCTTTTGTGGACCAGTCGACCGAGAATGAAATTCTGGTGACCGGCATCAAGGTTGTCGATCTGCTCGCACCTTATGCAAAGGGCGGCAAAATTGGCCTGTTCGGTGGTGCCGGCGTGGGCAAGACCGTGCTGATCCAGGAACTGATCAACAATATCGCGAAAGGCCACGGCGGTACATCGGTGTTCGCCGGTGTTGGTGAGCGTACCCGCGAAGGTAACGATCTCTATCACGAATTTCTCGACGCTGGCGTTATCGCCAAGGATGCCGACGGCAATCCGAAGTCGGAAGGTTCGAAAGTGGCGCTGGTCTTCGGCCAGATGAACGAACCTCCCGGCGCGCGTGCGCGTGTGGCTCTGTCCGGCCTGACGCAGGCGGAATATTTCCGCGACGTCGAAGGCCAGGACGTGTTGTTCTTCATCGACAACATCTTCCGCTTCACCCAGGCCGGTTCGGAAGTGTCCGCACTTCTCGGCCGTATTCCTTCGGCTGTGGGCTATCAGCCTACTCTGTCGACCGACATGGGCGCATTGCAGGAACGGATTACCTCCACCAACAAGGGTTCGATTACATCGGTTCAGGCCATTTATGTTCCTGCCGATGACTTGACCGACCCTGCCCCGGCAACATCCTTTGCCCACTTGGACGCAACCACCGTTTTGAACCGTGCAATTTCGGAGCTCGGTATCTACCCGGCTGTGGATCCGCTCGATTCCACCTCGCGTGTTCTTGAACCCCGCGTTGTCGGCCAGGAACATTATGATACGGCGCGTGCTGTTCAGGAAACACTGCAGAAATATAAGTCTTTGCAGGACATCATTGCCATTCTCGGCATGGACGAGCTTTCGGAAGAAGATAAGCTGGTCGTTCAGCGTGCCCGCAAAATCCAGAAATTCCTGTCTCAGCCCTTCCACGTTGCGGAAGTCTTTACCGGCATCCCCGGCAAGTTCGTCGATCTGGAAGACACGATCAAGTCGTTCAAGGCCGTGGTCGATGGCGAATATGATCATCTTCCCGAAAACGCCTTCTACATGGTCGGCGGCATCGAAGAAGCGATCGAAAAAGGCAAGAAAATGGCAGCTGAAGCGGCCTAATCCATTAAATCCCTCTCCCTCGCGGGAGAGGGCCTAGGAATAGAAAAAGACATGGCAGATCTGCATTTCGAACTCGTAACCCCAGAGAAACTCGTCCGGTCGGAAGATGTGTTCATGGTGGTTGTACCCGGCACCGAAGGTGATTTCGGCGTTCTGGCCAATCATGCCGGCGTGATGTCGACGATCCGCGACGCCGACCTGCTTATCTATGCCAGCGAAGGCGCTACGCCGGAGACAATTTCGGTCCAGGGCGGCTTTGCCCAGGTGGATGAAAAGGGTTTGACGGTCCTCGCCGAAGCTATAAGCTAATCGCGCTATCGCCGTTTTGGACGACATTATTGGATTGGGCCCGCTGCCATGTCCTGCCATGCCGACAACTGCCAAATCGGCAAATGAATGCACCTCGCAGTCCCACTGCGGAGAACAGCTTTCCAACCGCTGGCGGAATTGCAATTTGGCCAATGGGCCAAATAGGTCAGAAATTTCTGCGCGCCATGGATGATCTGGCAAGCCGGCATCCATCGGGCAACTTATGAACAGCTCGGCACCAATCGTTCATTTCCTATACCAGCCGGGCACTGGCGGGCTGGACCGCGTTGCAATTTTGCTCGCCAACGGCATGGCCAAACGCGGTGTTCCGGTTGAATTATGGCTGACGAAAGCCACTGGCCGCGTCGCTGATCTAATTGCTGCAGAGGTGAAGGTCCGGATGGTTCCAACACCCCAAGTTGGCGGGCGAGGATTGCAGTTGTTCCTTCAGATTCCCGCGCTCGCAAGGATGATCCGCAAGCACCGGCCACAAGTGATTTTTTCGGCTGGTAACCAGTCGAACCTGTCCCTCGCCATCGCGGGCAAGCTTGCCGGTCAAACCCAGACAAAGATCATCCAGAAAATTACCAACCCGATCCTGCGCCCGGGATCCGGCAGACGGCCAAGATGGTTCCGGAGATGGCGATTTGGCTTCACCGCACGATTGGGTGATGTCACTCTGACACTTAGCGCGGCGGATGCGGAACAATATTCGCAAGTCTATCCGCACGCCGCAGGAAAGTTTCTTGCGATTCCCAATGCCTATGTCACCGACTCAATGCTGGTTTCGGGAAAGGCGCGGGGCCCGCGTGATCCAGCATTGCCACCGCGGCTGCTAGCGGTCGGACGCGTCGCACCGCAGAAAGGCTATCGCACGCTAATCTCTGCCCTGGCCCACATTGCGGATCGTCCTTGGTCGATGACAATATTGGGCGATGGTCCGCTCCTCGAAGATGCAAAAAATTGGGCCTCGAAATCGGACCTGACCGGCCGGATCGAATTCCGGGGATTTGTCAGTGATGTAACCTCCTATTTCGCGCAGTCGGACATACTCGTCCTGTCCTCACAATGGGAAGGATTTCCGGCGGTCCCGATCGAGGCCATGGCCTCGGGCTGCGCCGTTGTCGCCACCGATTGCTCGGCAGGCTTGACCGCGTTGCTGAACGAGAACGGTCAAAACACAGTCCCTATCCAGAGCCCCGAAGCGCTTGCCAGGGCGATTGCGGATGAGATGGACTGCCCGCAGCAGATCGGGACCATATGGGCCAGTGCAACCACCTATTCTGTCGAAAACAGCGTTGACGAGCATCTCCGGCTTGTGGATCGCCTGTGCACGACACCCTAGGCCTCCAGAACTGTACTTACCCGTCGCGCGCTGCGCCAGAGCAACAAACCGCTGAAAATTATCAATAGCCCGCCCAGCATTGCGGTTCCGTCGATCGGATCGCCAAAGGCGAACACGCTGATTGCTGTAGCGATCAGCAGCTGGATATAGACAATCGGAGCAATCGCGGCGGCAGTCGTTCGCATCGTTGCCATGAACAGCAGGAAATGGCAGCCGGTCGCGGTCAGCGCCACCAGCAGGCAGCGCAGGATGACGTCCCAATCCGGCGCACCGGGAATAGCCATGGCGGGCACCAGCCAATTTCCGAACAGGGCGGCGAGTATCAGGAAGGCAGCCGCCCAGAACGCAATGTAAAATTGCGCGGCGAAGATCGAGCGCTGGGTCGACACCATGCGGTTGAGGATCAGCATCGCAGACATGGCAAAGGCCGAAATAAGTGGCAATATCGCAACCCAGCCAAAGGCGGAAACATTAGGACGGAGCATTATCAGGACCCCGCCAAAGGCGATGATCGTGGCGACCCAAGTCCGGGGAGGCATGTTTTCTTTCAGAAACCAGCCGGAAAACAGGGCTGTAAGGATCGGGTTGACGAACGATATCGCCACCGCATCAGCCAGAGGCATGACATAAATGGCCGAAAAAAAGCTTATAGTCCCAACGAATAGCGCGAATCCGCGCGCCATGTGAAGCCAGGGCCGGTTGACCTGAAACCCGCGACGGCCTTCACGTATGAACAGGATCGCGGCCAGCGCCAGCGCACCGATCGAAAAACGAAGCGCCGCGACAGCCGGGGCTGGCCAGTCTCCGGCCATCGACTTGATCACGGCATCGCCAAGCGGGAAACCGGCAAACGCAACCAGCGCCAGCGTGATCCCCCCTGCGGCAGCCCGTTCACGGGAAGGGTCAGCGGCCAACATTTCTCTTTCTGTGCATTTTGATGGCTTAACGGCTGCTCCGGGCCGCACAAGTCACAAAAAATGCTTACGCACTTATCCCTGCAGAATCCTTCAGATTTACCAGTTTATTAACCATTTTCGGGGAAAGAGGGCATTGATCCTATGATTTTAGACATATCGGACAGAAGAGCATGAGCGCATTTGGCAAGAAAAATGGACTGGGCGGCGGCAAACCATCCTTTGGCGTAGCGAAGCCGATGACCGGAGGTAGCAAGAAAACTGCCGATACCGAGAGGCGCGAGAATACGCAGGGTGGCAATCAGTTTCCACCGCTGGAATCCGTTCCGCTTCCCGGCGACGAAGCACCATCCGCTCCGGCTCCCGCTCAAAGCGAAGCCATGGCAAGGCTCTCCGAACGCTCGCAACCTCTGGCGGAAGGTGCCGATAAGGATGAAGGTTTCGGCGCTTCTGTCCACAAGATCAAGGAACAGGTCCTGCCGCGCCTGCTCGAGCGCGTTGACCCGGAAGCCGCGGCGACGCTGAACAAGGAAGAACTGACCGAAGAATTCCGTCCGATCATCATGGAAGTTCTGACCGAGCTGAAGCTGACGCTCAACCGGCGCGAACAATTTGCGCTGGAAAAGGTGCTGGTGGACGAACTGCTCGGTTTCGGACCTCTGGAAGAGCTTCTGCAAAACCCGGATATCTCGGATATCATGGTTAATGGACCCGAACAGACCTACATCGAAATCAAGGGCAAGCTTGAAATCGCCCCGATCCAGTTCCGCGACGAGGAACATCTTTTCCAGATCGCCCAGCGGATCGTGAACCAGGTCGGCCGCCGCGTCGACCAGACCACACCGCTTGCCGACGCCCGTCTGAAGGACGGTTCGCGTGTGAACGTAATCGTGCCACCGCTGAGCCTGAAGGGCACGGCGATCTCGATTCGTAAATTTTCAGAGAAGCCGATCACGCTCGACCTGATGAAGGGCTTCGGCTCGATGTCCGACGAAATGTGCACAGTACTCAAGATCGCCGGCGCCTGCCGCTTCAACGTCGTGATCTCCGGCGGTACCGGTTCGGGTAAAACGACCATGCTCAACGCCATGTCGAAGATGATCGATCCCGGCGAACGCGTGCTGACGATCGAGGATGCTGCCGAGCTTCGCCTGCAGCAGCCACACTGGCTGCCGCTCGAAACCCGGCCGCCGAACCTCGAGGGCGAAGGTGCGATCACCATCGGCGACCTCGTCAAGAACGCCCTGCGTATGCGTCCTGACCGGATCATCCTTGGTGAGATTCGCGGCGCCGAATGTTTCGACCTTCTCGCCGCGATGAACACCGGCCATGACGGCTCCATGTGTACGCTTCACGCCAACAGCCCGCGCGAATGTCTCGGCCGTATGGAGAACATGATCCTGATGGGCGACATCAAGATCCCGAAAGAAGCTATTTCGCGCCAGATCGCGGAATCGGTCGATCTGATCGTCCAGGTGAAACGTCTGCGTGACGGTTCGCGCCGGACCACCAACATCACCGAAGTGATCGGAATGGAAGGCGATGTGATCGTCACCCAGGAACTGTTCAAATATCAGTATCTCGACGAGGATGCCGACGGCAAGATCATCGGCGAATATGTGTCCGCCGGCCTGCGTCCCTATACGCTGGAAAAAGCCCGCCAATATGGCTTTGACCAGCCGCTGCTGGAAGCCTGCCTCTAGTCACAACTCATCCGGTCGACAGAATGCCAAGACCAAAGGCTATAGATATGCCGAAGGTCAGCAAGGCCAGAGCCGTGATCGTCGACCAGGGCATGAATCCCACATCATCGATATTACGCCGGTTGCTGCGCCGGCGATTGCCTATTTCTGCAATCACCGCCACCGTGCCAGACAGACCGCACAGAACCATCCACAGCGGCGGCATGGGAAATCAGCCCTTGTCCAGCATGGCGATGATGCCGGAGAAATCCTTGCCGCCCTGCCCCTGTGTTTCAGCGTATCGTTCATAAAGTTTCGCGGCTTCCACACCCATCGGCACGTCCGCGCCGGCGCTTTGCGCCGCTTCCATCGCCAGCCGCAGGTCCTTGAGCATCAAGGCAGCAGCAAAGCCGCCCTCATAGCCATTGTCGGCCGGGCTTTGCGGTCCCACGCCGGGGACCGGGCAATAGCTGGTCATCGACCAGTTCTGGCCGGAGGCCTTGGAGGAGATGTCGTAGAAGGTCTGCAGGTCGAGACCCAGTTTCTCCGCCATCTTGAACGTCTCGCAGGTCGCGATCATCGAGGCGCCGAGCAGCATGTTGTTGCAGATTTTCGCTGCCTGCCCTGCCCCGTTGCCGCCCGCGTGGATTACCGCCTTGCCCATGTCGGACAGAATCGGTTCGGCGCGTTTGAAGCCCTCTTCGCTGCCGCCGACCATGAACGTCAATGTACCGCCATTGGCCGCAGCGATACCACCGGATACCGGTGCATCAACAGGAACCAGGCCCTTGGCTTCCGCCATGGTCGCGACATCGCGGGCGCTGTCAACATCGATGGTCGAGCAGTCGATCACCAGGGTGCCGGGATTGGCATTGATGATGATTTCATATTCATAGACTTTGCGGACATGGGTGCCGGCGGGAAGCATGGTCACCACGGCTTCCATATTCTGCACGGCTTGGGCCGCGTCACTGACCGGATGACAGCCCGCCTCGCCCGCGCGGGCCAAGGCTTCGCCGGACAAGTCAAAGGCATGCACCTCATGTCCTGCTTTCGCGAGGTTCGCGGCCATGCCGCCGCCCATATTGCCGAGGCCGATAAATCCGATTTTCATATTGTAAGCTCCGTTCAATTTTCTTTGTCTTGCTTCAGCTTCGTCAAAACGAATGACAAGCTTACGAATATCAATGCTAAAATTGGCAAAATCCAAAAAGCAACCAGCCACCAACAGATTTGAAGCAATAGATTGCGATCATCATAGGAAACCCCCGTAAAGTGGACGAGGGCGAACATGGAAACATGAGTTCCAAGCAGAATAGTAGCAAAAATCAATGTCTGACGAAATGTCATCAAATTTCCGGGTATTTCTCGATTACCGGCCTTTCCATTGGCCTTCGCGCTTCTCGATAAAGGCCGCCATGCCTTCTTTCTTGTCTTCCGTTGCAGTCAGAATCTGGAACAGCCGCCGTTCGTGGACCAATCCCTGCTCTAGATTATTCTCAAAGGCGGCATTGACCATTTCCTTGTTCACCTGTGCGGCCATCGGCGGCATCGAAGCGACGAGAGCGGCGGATTTCATTGCCTCGTCGAGCAGATCGTCATGCGGGACGACGCGGGCCACCAGACCGGACCGTTCGGCTTCCGCGGCATCCATCATCCGCCCGGTCAGGCACATTTCCATCGACTTGGCCTTGCCGATGGCGCGGGTTAGCCGCTGCGAACCGCCCATACCGGGCGCGACGCCAAGCTTGATTTCCGGCTGTCCGAATTTCGCCTTGTCGCTGGCGATGATATAGTCCGCCATCATCGCAAGCTCGCAGCCGCCCCCAAGCGAGAAGCCGTTGACCGCCGCGATCCAAGGTTTGCGGGTCGCCTTGACGATATGGCTGGTCCATTTGGCGAAGAAATCCTCAAGATAGAAATCCGCCGCCGACTTGTCGTACATTTCCTTGATATCCGCGCCGGCAGCGAAGGCCTTGTCACCGGAACCGGTCAGCACGGCACAATGCTGTGTATCGTCGCCTTGGAATGCAGCGAAAGCGTCGATCAGTTCGTCGAGCACCTGGCTGTTCAGCGCATTGAGCGCTTGCGGCCGGTTGAGCGTGATCAGGGTGACCGCACCCTTTTTCTCGGTCAGGATGGTTTCATAAGTCATAACGGTTTCCATTCTTCCTTGGCCGGTAACGGCGCGAAAATATTGTCGATCCATTCGGTAGTGACGTCCTCGGGCGTCGGCGGATTCCATTTCGGGTCATTGTCCTTGTCGACGATCAACGCCCGTACGCCTTCGAGAAAATCGTGCATCACCAAGACATGATAGCCGATGCGATATTCGTTGCGCATTTCATCGGCAAAACTCTCCATCGCCGCGCCTTCCTTCAGCTGGCGCAGGGCGACCTTGCAGGTCTGCGGGCTTTTGGTGCCGAGCGTGTCGCGCTCCTTGGCGGCCCAGTCGCTGTCATCGGCTTCCAGAGCGGCCAATATGTCTTCAAACCGGTCCGAGGCAAAAAACTTGTCGATCTTGTCGAGATTTTTGGCGATCCGCGCTTCCGGAAGATTGCCCGACAGCTGACCCAATATGCCTTCGATACGGTCCGGCTTTTCAGAAATCCGCTGCTTGGCTTCCTCGAGAACATCCGATTCCAGATAATGGGTGGCGATACCGACTTCCTTGCACTCGGCACCGTCCAGACGCGCGCCGGTGAGCGCCAGAAACTGCCCGAGTCGCCCCTCGAGACGCGACAGATACCAGCCGCCGCCGACATCCGGGAACAGGCCGATGCCGGTTTCGGGCATGGCAAAGCGGGTATATTCGGTCGCGACGCGATATTTGGCCGGCTGCGAGATACCGACTCCGCCGCCCATGGTGATGCCGTTCATGAACGCGACCACTGGCTTCGGATATTCGAACAGCAGATGATTGAGCTGATATTCCTTATAGAAAAACTCGCGCCCCTCTTTGCCATCGGTCATGCCGGATTCGCGCAGCATGGCGATATCTCCGCCGGCGCAAAAGCCGCGGCCCTCGCTATGGTCGATGATCACCGCCTCGACTTCGTCATCGTCGCGCCAGGCGAGCAATGCGTCAATCATCCCGAGACACATATCGAGATTGAGCGAATGGATGACCTTGGGCCGGTTCAGGCTGATATGGCCAACCCGCCCGGTTTTTCTGATGATGAGATCTTCTGTCATAAATTCCCTATTGGCGGAGCAGTTCCCGCGATACGATCATGCGCATGACCTGATTGGTACCCTCCAGGATACTGTGGACCCTGAGATCGCGCCAGAAGCGTTCGATCGGATAGTCCTGCAGATAGCCGTAGCCGCCGAAGAGCTGCAGTGCGTCGTTGACGATCTTGCTGCCGTTATCGGTGGCCAGTCGCTTGGCCATGGCGGCGAATTTGGTCTTGTCAGGCGCGCCTTCGGTAACCTTGGCTGCAGCGAGATAGAGCAGCGCCCGCGATGCCTCCAGGTCGGTTGCCATATCGGCAAGCATGAACTGGGTATTCTGGAAATCGCTGATCGCCTTGCCGAACTGCTTGCGTTCCTTGGTGTAGGACACCGCTTCGTCGAGGCAGCGCTGCGCACCGCCGAGCGAACAGGCCCCGATATTCAGACGGCCGCCGTCGAGGCCGGCCATGGCGATGCGGAAGCCCTCGCCTTCATCGCCAACCCGGTTTTCTGCCGGTACGCGAACATTGTCGAAGTGCACCTGCGCCGTAGGAGAGGCATTCCAGCCCAGCTTGCGTTCCGGGGCACCGAAGCTGACACCCTCCATGTCCTTTTCGATAACCAGACAGGTCACGCCTCTGGCACCATCGTCGCTGGTGCGAACCATCGTCACATAGAGATCGTTGACACCGGCACCGGAAATGAACTGCTTGCCGCCATTGACGATATAATCGTCACCGTCCCGTCGCGCACTGGTCTTGAGCGCGGCAGCATCCGATCCGCTGCCCGGTTCGGTCAGGCAATAGCTGGAAATTTTCTCCATCGATATAAGGTCGGCCAGAAACTTGTCCTTGACCGTCTGCGATCCGAAACAGTCGATCATCCAGCTCGCCATATTATGGATCGAGATGAAGCTGCTGGTCGCCGGACAACCGTAGGCCATGGCCTCCATGATGATTGCGCTTTCCAGCCGACCCAATCCGATACCGCCCGATTCCTCGCTGATATAGATACCGCCGAAGCCGAGATCGGCGCTCTGCTTGATAACGTCGCGCGGGAAGATATGCTTTTCATCCCATTCTGCCGCGTGCGGTGTAATCGCATCGGCGGTAAATTTCTGGGCCATTTCCTGAATGGCAAGCTGGTCTTCGGTCAGGGAAAACTGGGTCATATCTATTTCTTGTTCTTCGCTATTTGTGCGGCGGTTGATTCGACGCCCCGCATTACCCGCAAGATATTGCCGCGCGCAATCTTTGCGAGATCGGCAGCGCTATAACCGCGCCTTGCCAGTTCGGCAAACAGCACCGGATAGGTCGAGACATCGCCGAGATCGGCGGGTGTGAAGGTGATGCCATCATAATCACCGCCAATACCGATATGGTCGATACCGGCGACCGCGCGGATGTGATCGATATGATCGGCGATGTCCTTGGCGGTGGCCGGCGGCATCGGATGGGCGTCGTGCCAGTTCGCGAGATAGGCAGCTCGCGCTGCTTTGTCGCCTGGATATAAGGCCGCTGCACGGGCTTCTTCGGCCTTTTGCGCGGCATCCCAGTCCCGGTTCTCGACATTGACATAGGATGGTACGAACGTGACCATGACCACCCCGCCATTGGCGGGTAGCCGCTTGAGGATTGTATCCGGCACATTGCGAGGGTGCCTGGTTACTCCATCGGCAGAACTGTGGCTGAACATCACCGGCGCCCTGGTTGCGTCGAGGGCATCGCTCATTGCGGCTTCGGAAACATGGCTGAGATCCACGATCATGCCGAGCCGGTTCATTTCCTGCACCACCGACACGCCAAATTCGGACAGGCCGTCGCTCTTTGGTGCATCGGTTGCGCTATCCGCCCAGTCGAGCGTTTTCCAGTGGGTCAGCGTCATATAGCGCGCGCCGAGCGCATAGGTTTGCCGAAGCACAGCCAGCGAATTGCCGATCGAATGGCCGCCTTCCATACCGATCAGCGATGCGATGCGGCCCTTTTTCTGGGCTGCGTCCACATCCGCTACGGTCAAGGCCAGTTGCAGGTCGTCCGGATATTGATCGACCAGACGGTGCACGATGTCGATCTGTTCGATAACCCGCTGCACCGCCTCGAATTTCGGCAACTCCGGGTCGATCCAGACCGACCAGAATTGTCCGCCAACCCGGCCCTGCCGGAGCCGCGTCAGGTCAGTGTGCATGGGTTTCGAACCCGACCCCATGGTCGGGATGGTGTCTTGAAAGTCGAACTGTGAAAAATCACTGTCGAACCGTTCGGCAATCTGTTCGGGGACGTCATTATGTCCATCAATGACAGGACTTTTTGCAAGCACCTGTTGAGCCATTTGTTCCGGCGTTTGCGCCGATGCCGGAGTCAGGCCCGCTATGGCCAGAGCAAGCACCAGGTTACGAATATTTGGGACTATCTTCATCCGTTCGGGTCTAGTCGCGCAGCACCCGCTCCGCAAATAGCTTTTTTGCTACTTTTTGATCGTTGCGCTGATACCAGCGCTTGCCGATATGGAGCTCTGCGGCCAGCATCTGGGTGCGGGTGCCGTCGGCGAAATCGACATCGGGCTCCATATAGGCGATCGGATCGCGATAGGCCTCGTCGGCGGTGACGATCGTCCATCCGTCCGCCTTGAGTGCTGCCGCCAGATCATCGACAAACATCGCCGCGAGATCGGTCTCGTGCAACAGGATCATCTGCACCGGAGCCCTGCCCAGCGTGCGGCGCGCCAGATCGTCGGAAAAGTCGGCGGATTGGACGTAGGATTCGACGTAGAGGTCGCGGAGCGCGTTCCAGTCCATCAACTGGCCGGAGGCCGCGGCGGCGATCGCCTGTTCTTCCATATACCAGTCCGAGGCATCCACGGTCACGTAGGCATTCATCAGTCCGCGCTTTTTCAGACCGGCGCGGACGGCATTGCGCTTCACCTTGTCCTTGCGACCCTCGTCGAAAAAGGGGAAGCGGAACCACGGTCGGTAATTGGGCTTGTCCGTCAGCCAGGCTTCGGCGGCGTCTATATCGGCGAGGAATTTTTCCGCAGATACGGCAGACAGCTTGAGATGATGAGCGGTGTGATTGGCGAGCAGATGGCCTGCGGCGGCATAGGCCGCGATATCGGCGGCATCATTGTCATAGGCGGTGATCCGCCCCGGATTGACGAAGAAGACCGCCTGTTCGATGCCCGCATGTTCGAGCGCCTCGATCAGCAACTTCGGTCGCTCGTCCGGCTCGAGAAAGGCCCCCTTGCCGCGCGGGGCGTCGTCGAAGCTGAAGGCGATGCGCTTGTCCGAAGTCGCCACCGAAACCGGCAAGGCGACGGTGTCGACTGCCACATATCCCGCACGCAAGAAGGCCAGCAATGTGATTGCCAGCAAGAGCGCCGGCAGGAACAGCCGGGGCGACAGCGCTAGCAACGCGGCACCAGGATCAGGATCGAGCAAGCCCTCATGGCCACTGCTTTGGCCCAAAATCCTCGAAAATCCAGCATTTTGGGCCGATTGTCCTGATTTGGAACTTCAGCGGGACCAGAGCTTACCGCGCTGTTACCCCATCGTCGGAATAACAAACGCATCCTTGTTGCCGCCATCGGCGGTGCCGTCGGGCCAGCGCTGGGTGATCGTCTTGATCTTGGTCCAGAATTTCACGCCTTCCATGCCGTGCTGGTTGGTGTCGCCGAACGCCGAACGCTTCCAGCCGCCGAAGCTGTGATAGGCGACCGGCACCGGGATCGGCACGTTGATGCCGACCATACCGACCTGCACGCGGTTGGCGAATTCGCGCGCCGCGTGGCCGTTGCGGGTGAAGATCGCGACGCCGTTGCCATATTGATGCTGGCTGGGCAGCGCGAGTGCTTCCTCGAAATTCTTGGCGCGGACAATCTGCAGCACGGGGCCGAAAATCTCTTCCTTGTAGCTTTCCATGTCGGTGGTGACATGGTCGAACAAGGACGGTCCGATGAAGCAGCCGTCTTCATGGCCCTGCAGCGAGAAGCCGCGGCCGTCGACGACCAGTTCCGCGCCTTCGTCGACGCCGGTCTGGATCCAGTTTTCCACGCGCTGCTTGTGCGCCGGGTTCACGACCGGGCCATAATGCGCCTCTTCATCGGTGGAGATGCCGACGCGCAGCGCCGCCATTGCCGGGATCATCTTTTCGCGCAGCCGTTCCGCCGTATCTTCACCGACCGGCACCACGACCGGCAGCGCCATGCAGCGTTCGCCCGCCGAACCGAAGGCGGCGCCGGAGAGATCGTTGACGACCTGATCCATGTCGGCGTCGGGCATCACGATGCCGTGGTTCTTCGCGCCACCCATTGCCTGCACCCGCTTGCCGGCGGCGACCCCGCGCTGGTAGACATAATGGGCGATATCGGAGGAACCGACAAAGCTGATACCGCCGATTTCCGGATGATCGAGAATCGCGTCGACCATTTCCTTGTCGCCATGCAGACATTGCAGGATGCCTTCCGGCAGGCCGGCCTCGAGCATCAGCTCGACCAGCCGTACCGGCACCGAGGGATCACGCTCGGACGGCTTGAGGATGAACGCATTGCCGGTCGCGATCGCCGGACCGAACATCCACATCGGGATCATTGCCGGGAAGTTGAACGGGGTGATGCCAGCGCCAATGCCGATCGGCTGGCGCATCGAATAGACGTCGATGCCGGGACCGGCTCCCTGGGTATATTCGCCTTTCAGGACGTGCGGGATGCCGCAGCAGAATTCGATCACCTCCAGCCCGCGCTGCACATCGCCCTTGGAGTCCGCAATCACCTTGCCATGTTCACGGCTCAGCAATTCGGCAAGTTCGTCCATATGCGCTTCGACCAGTTCCTTGAACTTGAACATCACCCGCGCGCGCCGTTGCGGATTGGTTGCGGCCCATGCGGGCTGCGCGGCCAAGGCCGCCTGCACGGCGGTTTCGAGCACTGCGGCATCGCCCAGATCGACCTTTCCCTGGATGCCGCCATTATTGGGGTCGAAGATATCACTCTGGCGGGACGCGGTCGCGGTTCCGCCGGAAGCCAAAACGTGGGTTACGGTGCGCATTGAAAGACTCCTGATTGCTTTTGCGGGCTATATGCTATTTACCGCAGCAATGCACAACCGCTGTTCCCCTATCTTTAGTAGCAATATCGCGTGAATGACGGCAATCTCGTCGGGCAAAACCGTCCTATGGCGGGCATCCTAACCCGGCTGGGTGCGATGTTGTCGCTGGGGATCATGTTTGCCTTTGTCAAACTGGCCGGCCTGCAGGGCGTGCATGTCACCGAGAGCCTGTTCTACCGCCAGCTGACCGCGATGCCGCTGATCTGTTTTCTGATCTGGCGCAGCCAGCGTGGCTGGCCTTCAATTGTCTCCAACAAGCACCGGCTGCATATCCTGCGGTCGGTGCTCGGCATATTTGCAATGGGCCTCAATTTCTGGGCGATGACGCTGCTGCCACTGGCCGACGCTACAACGATCAGCTTTACCGTACCGATTTTCGCGACCCTGTTCGCCGCGCTGATCCTGCAGGAAAAGGTCGGCATCCGGCGCTGGTCGGCAATCCTGATCGGTTTTGTCGGCGTGCTGATCGTGGTCCAGCCGGGCGGTTCGCTGATTCCCGCCTTTGGTGCGGCCGTCGCTTTGACCGGCGCGCTGGTCACAGCTGCGGTGACTTTGGTAATCCGCATGCTGGGCCGCACCGAGACCAGCATTGTCACCATCTTCTGGTTCTCCGTCTATACGCTGCCGGTGCTGACCATATGTGCCTTCATCTACGGTGGCGGCCATGATGCCAAGACCTGGGGCTTTCTGCTCGGCATCGGCATATTCGGTGCGCTGGGCCAGCTGTGCATCACCCAGTCACTGCGCTATGCGCCGGTGTCGACGATCGTACCGATGGATTATAGTGCGCTGATCTGGGCGACCTTTTTCGGCATCATGATCTTTGGCCAATTTCCCGGCCTGTCGATCTGGATCGGCGCTCCGATCATTATCGGGTCCGGTCTGTTCATCGCCTGGCGCGAGCATGTCAGGGCAAGCAAGCTGACGGTTGCCAAGGCGGAACCAAGCGCATAACCTCCTCCCACAAGGGGAGAGAAACATGCTGAAATTCATATCGTCCATCGGGGCGGCTCTGGCGCTGCTGTTGGCCAGTGGCGCGCAAGCCGAAGAGGCGCCGGCCAGTCTTTCCTACCCCGAAGTGACGGTTTTTGAAGCCGCCAGGATCATTACCATGGAGCCCGGCTTTCCCGAGGCCCGCTATGTCGCCACGTCGGACGGCATCATCCTCGGTCTTGGTCAGACTCTGGAAGAATTGGAAGCATGGACGCGGGACCGCGAGTTCACCGTCGACCGGCGTTTTGCCAAGCAGATATTGATGCCCGGCTTTATCGAACCGCATGTCCACCCGATGCAGACAATCATGATGCTGCCTATTCCGTTCATCAGTCCCGAGGAATGGCAGCTCCCCGGCAAGACCTATCCCGCCGCCCGCGGCAAGGCGCAATATGAGCAGCGGCTGCGCGAGGAACTGGCGAAGAACACGGACGCCCTGTTTATCACCTGGGGCCATCACAAGCTGTTTCACGGTGATATGGATCGGGCCGAGCTGGACCGCATTGCCCCGGACCGGCCGGTGGTAATCTGGCAGCGCAGCTTCCACGAGATCATCGCCAACAGCAAGGCGCTGGACCTGCTGGGCATCGGCACGCAGGCAGCCTTTACGGCGGAGTTCGACAAGCCGACGATCGACCCGGAACACGCCGACTTCGCCACCGGCATCATTCACGAGACTGCCCTGTTCGGCGGCATCGAGAAGCTTCGCCCCTATCTCTTCTCGCCCGCCAAGGTGCAGCAGGGCCTGGCCGACATGCGGCAGATGATGCTGGAAAATGGTGTGACCACCAGCGCCGATCTGGCCTTCGGCGGCTTTGGCGGACCGGAAATGGAATCAAAACTGTTCAAGAGCCTTTACGACCAGCCGACCACGCCATCCCGTATCCTTGCTATTCCGGTGGCGCCGCTGGTCACAGGCGATCCCAATGTCTGGCTCGCAGAGATGATGGCCAAATATGACAGCAGCAAATTCTTCTTCTCCAACCGGGTCAAGCTGTTCGCCGACGGCGCCTTTTTCGCCCAGTATATGCAGATGAACCCGCCCGGCTACAGCGACGGCCACCAGGGCAAGTGGCTGACCGAACCGGAGGAGCTGCAAAAACAGACCGAGCGTTTCTGGGACACCGGCTGGAATCTGCACACCCATGTCAACGGTGACAAAGGGCTCGATGTCGTGCTCGGCATTACCGAGAAACTCACACCCAGAAACGGCCAGCATATCGTAATGGAACATCTCGGCTATTCGACCGAAGCACAAAACCGGCGGATCGGCGAAATGGGTCTCTATGTTTCGGCCCAGCCCAATTATATCCGTATTCTCGGCGATGCCTATGCGAAGACCGGCATGGGTCCCGACCGGGCCGCGCAGATGAGCCGACTGGGTTCGCTGGAGCGCAAGGGCGTGCCGCTAGGCCTGCACAGCGACTTCAACATGGCGCCGATCGACCCGCTCTATCTTGCCTGGGTGGCGAGCAACCGGATCACCCTCGACGGCAATGCGAAAGCACCGCAGGAACGCCTCTCGCTCGACAAGGCACTGCGCGCGATCACCATCGAGGCGGCGCAGGTGATTGGCCTGGACGCGATGGTTGGCAGCATTGCCACCGGCAAGAAGGCCGATTTCACCGTGCTGGACCGCGATCCCTATCAGGGCGGTGCGGCGAAACTGCGGGAAGTCGGGATCGAGGGCGTGGTGTTTGAAGGGCAGTGGTTTCCGGCTCGGTAGCGAATTGCCGACTCGATCAAGGCAGGTTTTGCATTGTCGCGGTATATCGGGTGCCAGTGCTGCCGGATTGGCAATCCAGCTCGGCCTTGGCCATCGCGGCAAAGGCAACGAGAAATCCACGGCCCTGGGCACCGTCGCGAACATCTTCGGGCAGTCCTATACCGTCATCCTCGATCGTCAGAACAGCTTTCTCGTCATTGCCGGTCAGGGTGATTGCAATCTCCCCGGTTTCACGACCATTAAACGCATGTTTCACCGCGTTGGTCACGACTTCATTGATGAGCAGTCCAATTGCCGACGCGCGGTCGCGGGACAAATGGCAGGGCACGGTTTCCATCCTGATTTCGATTTTCCGCTCGAGCGCCAGAGCATTGCTGATCTCTGAGCACAGCTGGACAATGAACTGGTCAAAGCGCACGACGGCGATATTGTCGATACCATAGTGCAGGTTTTCATAGGCTTTCGCCAAGCTCAATACCCGGCCAACCGCTCTCTCCAGCGCCTGTTTGGCAATTTCGTTATCAGTCTCATTCTGTTGCAATCGCAGCAGACTGGTCAATATCGCCAGATTATTCTTCACCCGATGATCAACTTCGCGCAGCAACATGTCGCGTTCGACGATCCGCTGTTCACGTTCATGCAGCAAATCCCTGACATTGCGTCGCGCAAGTTCCGCCAGAAACACCAGCAGCAGACCGGTGAGAACATTGACAAGCGTGCGGGGACCGTCCGACGCTTCGGCAAAGGCAAAGCTGCCCTGAAAGGGGACCACCTGATACCAGGTAAAGACGGATGTCAGCCCCAGCACCAGTAATCCGCCACGCAAACGACCCACCAGAGTTGCCAACAAGATCGCCGGAACATTGATGGCATAGGGCGCGGCCCCCGGGTAAGCCATATCCACGAGCCAGCGCATTCCCATCGCTATAGCGGTACCAAGGATACCGACCAGAGTCTGCGTGGCCCAGTCAGGAAATTTGGGAGCGAAGTCAATCGCATCCAGCTGGGTAATCCTCAGCATTTTTCAAGAATAGTCGCAACAGGAACGATCAGCAAATTGTAAATTCTGTGTAGCGACTGAAAATATCATGACACGGATTTCCAGTCCCAGACCGGAACTTTTCATGTTTTGGCTTGTTGATTTTATATCATCGCAGAAAACATGAGGAGAATGAATCATGGCAGACGATATCAAAGAGCCACGCTTTCGCTATGGCTGGGCCTGGGCAATCATCACAATCGGAATGTTTCTCGGTCTGGTTCTCTGGGTTTTCAATCTCGGCGACGAATTGAACGATACGCCGCCGACGGTCGAGCAGGAAGTGGCCTCCCAACCCGAGAACCCGCAGCCGGTAACGGATGAAGCGAAACCGGACGAACAATGATCTGGCGACAGCCCCTTTCCCTGACCGGGACGGTTAGGCAAACAGCTTGTAGATCATCCAGACGGCCATGCCGATCATGAACAGGTTCTCGGTCAGCGAGATAAAGCCGAGTGGCACATTGCTGTCGCCGCCGACGCAGGCGCATTTGAGTTCGCGTTTCTGGATATAGACCGCGTAGAATACCGAGACCGCGCCGATCGTACCGATAAACAGCGCGACCGGGATCGCCAGCCATAGGCCGACGCCGGCGATCATCAGCACGCCGGCCAGTCCCTCGCCGAACGGATATAAATAGGAATAGCGCACCCAGCGGCGAGCGAGCAGATCGTAGTTGAGGAACATGGTCGAGAAGCTCTCGATATCGCGCAGCTTGAGATAGGCTAGACCGCACATCGAAAAGGCGACGAACCATTCTGCGGTCCGCACGGACAGCCATGTGCCGGTGGCTACGAAAGCGGCGCCAAGCGCCATCAGGAATGTCATGGTGAACAGTGCTATGACCGGCTGATAGCTGGTGTCGCTGCGTGCGTCTTTCGGCTTGTCCTTGCCGAAATAGACACGCAATGCATCATAGCCGCCGATCCGCTCGCCATCGACAAAGGTCTGCGGCGTGGTATCGACATCGTGCTTTTCCTTGAAGGAATCGGTTTCCTCGCGCGTCGTCAGATGATGGTCCTCGAAGGAAAAGCCCTCCCGCTCGAGCAAATCTCTGGATTTCAGGCCATAGGGACAGACATGGTTTTCCATCACCATGCGGAACAATCTAGCGGTCTTCTCCTCGCTCATAATTCACCCTCAAAATCTGGAACAGGACGCGCGGCAGCGGCGGCAGCGGTGGTTGCCTTGCCGTTTTCCCGAATATCTTCGATCAGCCATTGCATCTCCTGGATCTCCTTGCGTTGAGCCTTGATGATCCCGTCTGCCAGTTCGCGAACTCTCCGGTCCTCGATATTGGCGCGCTCGCTGGTCAAAATCGCGATCGAATGGTGGGGAATCATGGCGTTTTGCCAGGCCTGGTCGGAAATCGTATCCTGCGAACGGACCAGATAGAGCGAGCCGGCGAACAACAGCGCCGCGCCGCCCAGGATCAAGGTATTTTTGCGCTTGTCATCATACATGCCAAGCATGAACAGCAACATGATGATGGCCATGGCACCGCCCATGTAGAGTGCCATCCAGGTACGTGTTTCACTGAAATAGACGTGGCCGAGCGCGTAGGTATTGAGATACATAAGCCCGAACATGACCAGCGTAGCGGTGATGATCATTACGATGAATCTGGTGTATTTTGACAATTTTGCCTCCTCGTCCGATGGATCCGAATCAATATCTGCCAGAGACAATTTACGTCTGGCGAGGCGGAAGGTTCCCTGATGATCCTGACCGCACAGGGCCGGTTCGGCCAATGGAGACTGGCTAAAGTGACTTGTGCCGGAGCCGCAGCGCGTTCCCGATCACCGAGACCGAGGACAGGCTCATCGCAGCGGCGGCGATCATCGGGCTGAGCAATATTCCGAACCATGGGTACAGGAGACCTGCCGCAACGGGTACACCCAGAGCATTGTAGAAGAAGGCGAAGAAAAGATTCTGGCGAATGTTGCGCATGGTCAACTGGCTGAGCCGCCGCGCCTTGGCGATACCGCCCAGATCGCCCTTGACGAGCGTGATGCCGGCGCTTTCCATGGCAACGTCGGTTCCGGTACCCATCGCTATGCCGATGTCGGCCCTTGCCAATGCCGGCGCGTCGTTGATGCCGTCACCGGCCATCGCTACCCGTTTGCCGGCATCCTGCAATTCGCTGATCACCCGGTGCTTGTCTTCCGGCGAGACATTCGCGTGAATTTCGTCGATACCAATCATCCTGCCGACCGCTTGCGCAGTGGCTTCGGCATCCCCGGTCAGCATCACCACATGGATTCCGGCGCGGTGCAACGCCTCTATTGCTTCGACGGATGTCGGCTTGACCGGGTCGGCGACGCCGATCAGGCCCGCAGGTCTGCCATCGACGGCAACGAACATCACCGTTTGGCCCTGCGAGCGGCCTTCATGGGCTTTCTCCGCCAGCGCAGCACTGGCTGCGCCCAGGCGGTCCATCATCTTTTCATTGCCGATCGCCACCCGCTGGCCATCGACCGTTGCCTCCACGCCTTCGCCGGTGACAGACTGAAAATCGCCCGCGGTTTCTAGCGTCAGCTTTCGGTCCCTTGCGCCTTCGACAATGGCGGCGGCCAGAGGATGTTCGCTGGCCAGCTCGATCGCCGCAACCCAAGCCAGCAACTGGTCACTGCCAAAACCGCTTTCCGGTTCAACCGAGACCAGCCTGGGTTTCCCTTCGGTAAGCGTCCCGGTCTTGTCGACCACGATTGTGTCGATCTTCTCGAAAGCTTCGAGCGCCTCGGCATTCTTGATCAGGATGCCGTTTTGTGCACCTTTGCCGGTGCCGACCATGATTGCCATCGGCGTCGCCAGGCCCAACGCACAGGGGCAGGCAATAATCAGAACGGCAACGGCGTTGACCAGCCCATAAGCGAGCGCCGGTTCCGGTCCCCACAGCGCCCAGACGGCGAACGTTATCAACGCAACCAGTATCACGAAGGGAACGAAGTATCCTGCCACCGTATCGGCGACTTTCTGGATCGGAGCCCTGCTGCGCTGGGCATCGGCAACCATCTGGACAATTTTTGCCAGCAGCGTATCCTTGCCGACGCGCTCTGCGGTCATCACAAAGCTGCCGGTCTGATTGACGGTTCCGCCCGTCACCGAATCCCCCTCGCCCTTCTGTACCGGGATCGGTTCGCCGGTAATCATTGCCTGATCGACGGTGCTCGATCCGGCCGCGATGGTCCCATCGACCGGGACTTTCTCGCCGGGACGGACACGAAGACGGTCGCCCGGGCGAACCAGATCAAGCGATATCTCTTCTTCCGAACCATCGGCACCAATCCGGTTGGCCACCGGTGGCGCCAGTTCCAGCAGCGCGCGCAGGGCGCTCGAGGTCTGGCTCCGCGCCTTGAGTTCGAGGACCTGCCCAAGCAGCACCAGCGTGGTGATAACGGCTGCGGCTTCAAAATAGACCGCGACATCGCCGCCATGGCTGCGAAACGCAGCCGGAAAGGCAGCGGGAAAGAGCGTCGCGACCAGGCTGAAGCCGTAGGCAACAGCGACGCCCAGTCCGATCAGCGTAAACATGTTGAGATTCATGGTCCTGAGCGATTGTACGCCGCGGACGAAAAAGGGCCATGCGCCCCAGAGAACGACCGGCGTTGCCAGGGCAAGCTGAATCCATGCCGCATTGCCGGGATCGATCAGGGAGTGAAACGGCTGGCCGGGGATCATGTCTCCCATGGCATAGAGGAATAGCGGCAGAGAGAAGGCTGCACTGATCCAGAAACGTCTGCGCATGTCGATATATTCGGGATCGGGACCGCTATCGAGTGAAAAGGTTTCCGGTTCCAGCGCCATGCCGCAGATCGGACAGGAGCCGGGTCCCTGCTGCCGGATTTCCGGATGCATCGGACAGGTATAGATCGTGCCTTCGGGCACCGCTTCGTTTGCTGCAGAGGCATCTGGCGAGAGATAATGTTCGGGATCAGCGACAAATTTGGTCCGGCAGCCGGCAGAGCAGAAATAATAGTCCTGATCGCCATGATGTGCATGGTGATCGGTCTTGCCGGGATCGACTATCATCCCGCAGACCGGGTCCGTGACGGAAAGGGCCGCCTTTTCATGCCCGCAATGCTTGCCCTCGGACTCGGTCATTCATTCACCGCCATCTTTCCTGAAATCCACCGCTTGATCGGAATAACGACTATCGCGATATACCAGCCGTAGGCAAAGCTACCAACAGCACCCGCGAGAAAACCGGTGAAGGTCAGCCATTCAAATCCCGGAAGTAACGGCGCCCAAGCCTTGTGCATATGCATCGAAGCCGGAACCAGTAATCCAAAAACAATACACAGGACATAGGACAGAAGCAGGAACAAACTGAGCGTCCAGCCCCACAGAATAATGGATGGTTGAACAGCTTTCCTGGTCATCGCGACCTCCTTTTCGTCCATATCAATATACCCTATAGGGGTATAAGGCTTTATAGCGGCAGAGTCAATATCCCGATATTGCCCGACTGCAGAGCTTCCGGCGATATCACGAAAAAGCCCCATGTCGCTCAGCCGGCGACATGGGGCCTGTTTGCATCCGGCTGGTACCGGTTGACGGTGATCCCGTCCTAGTTGGGTTCGGCGGCCGGGGCTTCAGGCTGCGCCATCTTCGAATGGTCCATCTTGCTGTGGTCCATCTTGCTGTGGTCCATCTTGC
>TARA_R100001244_G_scaffold86820_10_pt1 | contig 69247 bp, 72 predicted proteins | sample TARA_R100001244 | Tara Oceans TARA_R100001244 (sample SAMEA2621564) | marine metagenome | biome: marine biome (ENVO:00000447); feature: mesopelagic zone (ENVO:00000213); material: "saline water (ENVO:00002010), including plankton (ENVO:xxxxxxxx)" | depth 790 m
ACTCGGCGGCATCGGCGGCAGCGAGCGGCATATTGCGCCGCGCGATCTTCGCGATCTTGACCGGTTCCGGACGCCAGCCCCAGGGCAAGCCGTAGCTTTTGAACAGGGGCCAGAGCGATGCAACCAAAGCGGCAAGCATCGACACGACATAGGACAAAATCAGACCATCGCGCAGCGAATAATAGGAGAAGAGAAAGGCGGCGATGCTGATTGTCCAGGGCTCGACGATTGACCGGGCGCGCACGGTGGCAGCGATATCGTAGCGATAGGCGAGGGCGGCGAGAGCAATGTCCGCTCCGACGATGGTGAATATGACCAGCGGCAAAAACCGGTCCAGCCCGTTGATTTCACTGTTGGGGAACATGATGAACGGAAAGGTGATGAGAATCGTCGCGGCCACCGCCGATGCCAGAAAACTGACCAGCAGACCGTCCCAGACCACGTGCACATGGGGTCGTTCGGTCTTGCTCAGTTGGGCTGCCAAGCCGCGCTTGAGGCCAAGTGTGGCAAGCTGCGCCGCAAATTCCACGACCAGTATCGCATAGGCAAAGCGCCCCAGCGCATCGGCGCCGTAAATGCGGCCGGCGATGAACAGAAACGGCAGCCGCGCAGCCAGCCGCAGCAGGAAGCCGAAAATATTGGTGCGCCCGCCTTTGGCCAGTGCTGCAATATCTTCCTTGCTCTTGTCTGCGGGCGGATCGGCATCCAGGGATGCTGCACCAGCCGTACCTGATGGTTCAGGGCTGTTCAAAACGTTCTCCGGCTGGTCCGCTCCAAGCGAACTGTCTAGAGCAATTTCGCAAATATGTCATCATCAAGCCTTTGGCCTAGCGGCGTTCGGAAACCAGTGGCCTTTTCATGAGCCGGGTGACCACAGTCTGAACATCGGCCTGGCCGTCCAGCAAGGCGCAAACGGCATCGACGATCGGCATGTCAATCCGCCGCGCTTTGGCATCCTGCTGGAGCACGGGTGCGGTAGAAGCGCCTTCGGCTACCGTCGCGCGGTCGGACAGGAGCGATTCGGCTGACCGGCCTTCTCCCAGTCCCCGTCCGAGCGAGAAGTTGCGCGAGCTGGTGGAGGAGCAGGTCAGCACCAGGTCGCCGAGCCCGCAAAGGCCGGACAGGGTTTCCGCGCTCGCTCCGCGCGCCTCGCCATAGCGCAGCATTTCGGCAAAACCGCGGCTGATCAGCGAGGCCCGGGCATTTTGCCCGAGACCGGCCCCGTCAACCACGCCGCAGCCGATCGCCAGCACATTCTTGACCGCACCGCCAATTTCGGCGCCGACCACATCGTCCGAATAGTAAGGTCGGAAGCCCGTTTTCGCGATCAGCGGGTTGAGCCGGTCCCACAGGTCCTCACTTTCGCAGGCCAGGGTCAGGGCGGTGGGCAGGCCTTGCGCCACTTCATGGGCAAAGGTTGGACCGGACAAGACCGCCAGCGGATTGTCAGGCCGCAATTCCGCGGCGACCTCGCTCATCAGCATCCGGCTTTCCGCCTCGATACCCTTGCAGCATAATATCAGGATGGCGTCGCTGCGAGGCAGCGTCTGAAGAGTCGCGCGCAAATGTTGCGCCGGTGTGACCAGCAACAGCGCATCGCAAGCCGCCATCGCGTCCCAGTCCTGCGTTGCGAGGATATTGTCGCGGAGCCGGTGGCCCGCGAGAAAGGACCGGTTTTCGCGGTTACGATTGATCTGGGCGACCGTTTCGGGTTCGCGGGCCCACAGCAGCAATTGCTGTTCCCCCTCGGAAAGCACCTGCGCCAGGGCGGTACCCCAGGCACCCGCGCCGATTACGCCGATTTTTCTGTTCGTTTCGCTCATGCCTTCACTCCCGCGCCGCGCGCCTTGTCCGCCGTCGGGTCAAGCGGCCAGCGGGGCCGGGCAACGAAATCCAGCGGATCGGTCAGGCCGGCGGCGAAACGTTCGGCACCCGCCCAGGCGATCATCGCCGCATTATCGGTGCACAACCATTGCGGCGGTGCGGTAAAGGCCATGGCATTCTGTTCTGCGACCTGTTCCAGCATCGCGCGGATCGGACCATTGGCCGCGACTCCGCCTGCAACGACGAGATGCGTGCAGCTTGCCTGTTCCGCTATGGCCTTTTCCAGCCGGTCGCGCAGACAGTCGACCACGGCCTGCTGGAACGACGCCGCGATATCTTCGGGTTTATGGGTACCGCTTTGCTGGGCGCGCACCACGGCGCTTTTCAGTCCGGCGAAGGAAAAATGCGGTTCGGCGGACCGGATCAGCGGGCGGGGCAGGGGAACGGCAGACGGATCACCCTGGCGGGCGAAGGCTTCGACCCTCGGGCCTCCCGGATAGCCGAGACCCAATATTTTCGCGGTCTTGTCGAACGCCTCTCCGGCCGCATCGTCGATGGTAGTGGCCAGCCGCCGATATTGGCCGACACCCTCGACCCGCAGGATCTGGCAATGGCCACCGGAGACCAGCATCAGCAGGTAGGGAAAGGCGAGATCGGCATTCACGAGACGCGGGGAAAGCGCGTGGCCTTCGAGATGATTGACCGCGACCAGCGGCTTGCCGGCAGCCATCGCCAGCGCCTTGCCGGTGACCAGTCCGACCATCACGCCGCCGATCAGGCCGGGGCCGGCGGTGGCGGCGATCGCATCGACTTCATCCAGCGATTTGCCGGCTTCGGCGAGGGCCGCTTCGATCAGCGGCGTCAGAATCTCGGCGTGGGCGCGGGCGGCTATTTCCGGAACGACGCCGCCATAGGGGGCATGTTCGGCTTCCTGGCCCGCCAGTTTATGCGCCAGAATCTCCCGATCGGACGTGACTAGCGCTGCCGCCGTTTCGTCGCAGCTGGATTCAATTCCCAAAATCAGGCTCATGACGCTTTTACTTAGGCGCTCAAGCCATTAGGACAAGCGCTATCATGAGCGAAGGCAGCAAAAAAGAGATTCTCGCCGGACTGGACCGTCCTTTGCGTATCGGTACACGTCAGTCACCGCTGGCGCAGGCGCAGGCGCGGATGACTGCCAATGCGCTGCTTTCCACCCATGGCTGGCGACCCGAGCAGGTGGAACTGGTGCCGATGGTAGCCAGCGGCGACAAGATACTCGATCGTTCGCTTGCGGAAGTTGGGGGAAAGGCCCTGTGGACCAAGGAACTGGACCACGCACTGGGCAATGGCGATATCGACTGCGCGGTCCACAGCATGAAGGATGTTGAAACCCTGCGGCCCGAGCACTTCATTCTCGCCGCGATGCTGGAGCGGGCCGATGTCCACGACCGGCTGATCGGAGCGGAATCGATTGAAGCCCTGGCCAAGGGCGCCATTGTTGGTACCGCCTCGCCGCGTCGCAAGGCGCAGCTGCTTCGGCAAAGGAATGATTTGGATATCCGGCTGATCCGCGGCAATGTGCAGACGAGGTTGCAGAAAATTGAAGACGGCGAGTATGACGCTACGCTTCTCGCCGCCGCCGGCCTGGACCGCCTCGACATGGCGGATGTTGGAATCGAGATATCCGATGAAATCATGCTTCCTGCGCCGGCGCAAGGCGCGATCGGGATTGAAGTGCGGTCCGCGGACCATCATGTCCGGCAGCTGGTCCGCGCAATATCATCGTCGGGAACCTTTCGTGCGGTGATTGCCGAACGCCAGTTTCTGAAACAGTTGACCGCCGATTGTCATAGCCCGGTCGCCGCGCTGGCAACGATCGACGGGGCGACGGCGCATCTGCGCGCGGAAATTCTGTTGCCCGACGGTTCGGAATGCGTCGAGGGCAGCTCGACTTTCGATATTGGCGATGTTTCCGCCCCTGCCATATTGGCGGACAAGCTACTGGGCAAAGCCAGCACCGCGCTGAATGCCGTATTTGGACGATGACCTTGCCGGTGCTGATCCTGCGGCCGATGGACGGCGCGCGGCAGACCGAACGGCGGGCGCAAGAACTAGGGCTGCAGACGGTTGTGGATCCGCTGTTTAGTGTGGAGCCGATGACATGGTCCGGTCCGGCGGTGCAGGACTTTGATGCCCTGCTGCTGACCAGTGCCAATGCCGTGGCTTATGGCGGGACGCAGCTCGAGTCCTATCACCCTCTTCCCGTTCTGGCGGTGGGCGAAGCAACCGCTGCGGCCGCGGTCAATGCCGGATTCCATATAGCTCAAACCGGCGCATCCGGGGCTCAGACCCTGCTGGATGTGCAACCTGCGGGCCGACATCGCAGCATTTTGTGGCTGGCCGGCGAACAGCATGGCGCGCTTGATGCGGGGGAACGGCAACTGCATATTGTCCCCGTCTACCGATCGAGAGCGATCGCGCTGGGGAAAAAGGCTTTAGCCTGTCTGCGGGCAGAAACCGTCGTGCTGCTCCACTCGGCGCGGGCAGCAAGGCATCTGGCGGCAGAGTTGGATCGCCTGCACATCAGACGGGATCGGCATCATGCTGTGGCCTTTTCTGCCAAAGTGGCAGAAGCGGCGGGACAGGGATGGCGAAGCGTGCATACAGCGTGCCGTCCGGATGACGACGCTTTACTGTCTCTGGCGACCGGACTATGCCAGAGTGAATGAGAATATTTGGTTCGCCATCTGGCCGGGCCGGGAAAGGAAACCGGAATGAGCCGAGACTATGAGAGGCTTTCGCCATCGACGGGCAAAAGCAATCTGACGCGCAATGTTCTGATATTGATGATTGTGGCTTTCGTCGGCGGGGTAATCCTGACCGGATGGATATTGTCCCGTTACAATCCATTCGACAGCGCTCCGGACACGGCGGCCACGGTGGTTGCCAATAGGGACAGCACGAAGGCAAAGCCCGACCCGGCGACCGCCCTTGCCAACCGGATCGATGCCGACGGTAGCGTTCTGCCACCAGCCACACAGTCCTCTGATGTGGCCTCGGCTGCAACCCTGTCACCCGATCTGGAACGCGCGCTGGCGGTGCGTGTTGCCGATCTGGAAGACCGATTGTCGCGGATCAATGTCCAGGCACAGGCCGCTTCGGGCAATGCCGCCCGTGCCGAGGGTCTGCTGATTGCTTTTGCCGCGCGTCGTGCGCTGGATCGTGGTTCGCCCCTTGGCTATATCGATCCCCAGTTGCGCCTTCGGTTTGGCGACGCGCAGCCCAAAGCGGTGACGACGATCATCAATGCCTCCCGTCAGCCGGTTACGCTGGAAGAACTGTCAGCGGGCCTGGACGAACTCGGGCCGGCGCTGGTGACCGGATCGAGCGGCCAGGGTTTCTGGTCAGACTTCAAGCGGGAACTGACCGAGTTGTTCGTCATCCGCCGTCCGGGCACGCCGTCCCCGGCACCGCATCAGCGTCTGATCAGGGCGAAGCGCTATGTTGAAACCGGCAATGTCGATGCTGCCATTGCCGAGGTCGAGAAGTTGTCTGGCATAGAAAAAGATGAAGATGCCTTGCAATGGATGGAAAAGGCGCGGCGCTATAACGAAGCGCGACGGGCGCTGGACGTGATCGAAACCGCAGCGATCCTCGAGCCGCAACAATTGCGTACTGCCGAAGGAAACAAGGTGGACCAGCCTTCGCCGCTGGCCCCCTCCACCGCCATTCCGGCGCCTTAACCCGTCAGGAAAAGGTCCGCCAGATCGCGGGGAACGCGTACCGGGCGTCCGCTTGCGCGCTCGATAATCGCCCAGTTGGTTTTTGCGGTGACCTTGATCTTGCCGTCGGGTCCGGTGAAACGGACATTGCGCCAGAAACGCGCGCCCTTGGGCGGTTCCGAAATCCAGGTGTGGCCGGTCACTGTCTCGCCGACCCCGACATTGCCGAGATAGTCAATCTCGTGCCGGGTAACGACCCAGATATAGCGATCGATCGCATCCTGCGGCGCGACCGCCTGCCAGTGCGCCGTGGCCATGTCCTGTATCCAGCGGACCCAGACCGCGTTGTTGACATGGCCCAGTTCGTCGATGTCGGATGGTTGGGCGGTGATTTCGATAGTGAAGTGTTCCAACATTAGTCAGAATTGCTTTGTTCAATTTTGGACCAATAACCGAGATATTGAATAATATTGGATTCTTCCACCAGCTCGATTTCAAAATTCGCACTTGGAAACTGATCTCGCAAAAGTTTGCGCAGGCGGAACGTCTCTTTTCTAATCGCTCCGGCTTTTGAAAAAGCGAAAACAAATCGCACCATCAAAAGAATGTCGTCTCCATCTTCTTCATTTTCGACTCCCTCCCCCCAGAGCCTGCTGCCGATATAATAGAAGCCCATTTATTCCGCCATCCCCATCTGCCAGAGGAGGAAGGCAAATTCCTCCGCCGTCTCTTCCAGTGCGTTCCACCGGCCCGATTTGCCGCCATGGCCGGCGCCCATGTTGGTCTTGAGCAGCAGGATATTGTCGTCGACCTTGGTCGCGCGCAGCTTGGCCGCCCATTTTGCCGGCTCCCAATAGGTGACGCGGGGATCGTTGAGCCCGCCGGTGATCATCATCGGCGGATAGGCCTGCGCGGTTACATTGTCATAGGGCGAATAGCTGCGGATATACTCGAACGCCGTCTTGTCAGTGATCGGATTGCCCCATTCCGGCCATTCACCGGGAGTCAGCGGCAGGCTTTCATCCTGCATGGTGTTGAGCACATCGACAAAGGGCACATGTGCCACCACAGCGCCCCAGAGATCGGGATCGCTGTTGACAATCGCCCCCATCAGCTCGCCACCCGCCGAACCACCCGAGGCAGTGATCCGCCCCTTGCGAGTATAGCCCCGGTCGATCAGGCATTTCGCGACATCGACAAAATCGTTGAAGGTGTTGGTCCGCTTGGCCAGCTTGCCGTCGAGATACCAATTGCGACCGAGATCGTCGCCACCGCGGATATGGGCGATGGCATAGACAAAGCCGCGATCGACCAGGCTGAGCCGGGTGGTCGAGAAGCTGGGCGGCACGGCATAGCCATAAGCACCATAGGAATAGAGATGGAGCGGAGCGCTGCCGTCGATCTTGGTGTCCTTGCGATAGACCAGCGACACCGGCACCTGCGTTCCGTCCCGGACCTCGATCATCAGCCGTTCGGTTACATATTGGCTGGCGTCATAGCCGGAGGGAATCTCCTGCACCTTGAGTGTCTCGAGCGACCGGTCGGCGAGATGATAGTCGAACACGGTGTTCGGCATCACCATCGAGGCATAGCCGAGCCGCAGCTTGTCCACGTCATATTCCGGATTGTCGTCCAGTCCGGCGCTGTAGCTTGCCTCGGGAAAGCTGATGCGCTCAACCTTCGACGGATCGTCATAGGAGCGGATTTCAACCTGATCGAGGCCGTTCTCGCGGCCTTCGGTGACATAGAAATTCCTGAAGGTGCAGACATCGGTCAGATAAAAGTCGTCCGATCCGGCAATCAGCGTGGTCCACTGGTCCGGCTCGCTGACCGGGGCCGTGGCCAGCCGGAAATTTACATGGTCGTCGTTGGTCAGGATGTAGAGGGTGCCGTCATGCTCCTCGACCTCATATTCCCGGCCGGTCTGGCGCGCCGACACGAGAACCGGTTCGGCCAGCGGATTGTCGGTGGGCACCAGCCGCACTTCGCTGGTTTCGTGATCCCCGGTGGAAATGACGATATATTTTTCCGAATGGGTCAGGCCGATACCGACCCGGTAGCCTTCGTCATCCTCGTGATAGAGCTCGATATCATCGGCAGTATCGCTGCCCAGAACATGCAGTCGGGCATTGTCGGTGCGCCATTGCTCGTTGGCGAGACCATAGAGCAGCATCTTTGAATCGGCCGACCAGACCAGGCTTGAGAGGGTGCCGGGAATGACATCGGGTAGCAGTTCGCCGCTGATCAGATCCTTGATCCGCGCCTCGAACCGTTCCGAACCATTGTCGTCATAGGCATAGGCCAGCAAGCGGCCGTCGGGTGACACTGACGCTGCCCCGAGGCGGAAATATTCCTTGCCCTCGGCCAGGACATTCTCGTCCAGCATCAGCTGGTCTTCGCCGCCCGACACCGGCTTGCGCCAGTGCTGGCGATATTGCATGCCCTGCTCGAACTTGCTCCAGTAGAACCAGTCGCCGTCCTTTTGCGGAACCGAACTGTCGTCTTCCTTGATCCGCGCCTTCATCTCCTGGAACAGCGCTTCGGTCAGCGGCTTGCGGTCCGCCATATTCTGCTCGAACCACTGGTTTTCCGCCTTCAGATAGGCAAGTATATCCTCGTCCTCGACCACCGGATAGCGCGGGTCCTTGAGCCAGTGCCAGGGGTCGCTGATCCGGTAGCCATGCCGTTCATAACTGTGCGCGCGTTGCTCTGCAAATGGCGGACGGGTAAGCTTTTCTGTCATGGTCTCTGCTCTTCTCTGGCCGGTTTTAGGTGGCGATGGGGGCTCGGAACTCCTATGTGTTGCACTATAAGCTTATTCAAGGAGTTTGCTCAGAGATGTTGATGTCCACCTACGAAGCCCGCCTTCACGCCTTGCGGGAGCAAATACAAAAAGACGGCCTTGACGGTTTTGTCGTGCCGATTTGTGACGAGCATATGAGCGAATATGTCGGGGAATATGCGCAGCGGCTGGCCTGGCTGACCGGCTTTGGCGGTTCGGCCGGTTCGGCGATCGTGTTGAAGGACAAGGCGGCGATGTTCATCGACGGCCGCTATGTCGTGCAGGTCCGGGACCAGGTTGACGGCAATCTCTACGAATATGTCAATATTGCCGATCAGAAACCGCATGAATGGCTGGCTGCCAACGCCCCGGATGGCGCGAAAATCGGTTATGACAGCTGGCTGCACACCCGCGACTGGGTCGAAACGGCGACCAAGGCTGTGAAAAAATCCGGCGCGCAACTGGTTGCAGTGGAAAACAATCCGATTGATGCCGTCTGGGACGATCAGCCACAAAGGTCGCCGGAAAGGCTGGCGGTGCATGGAGATCAATATGCCGGCAAATCGGCGCGGGACAAGCGGGCGGATGTCGCGACTTGGCTCACCGATAACGACTATGATGCTACCGTTATCGCCGCGCTGGATTCGGTTGCCTGGTTCTTCAATGTCCGCGGCAAGGATATCGCCAACACGCCGGTACCGCTGGCTTATGCAATCGTGCGCGCCGACGAAACGGCGACCCTGTTTGTCGCGCCGGAGAAACTGACCGACGCGGTCCGCGAACATCTCGGCAATCATGTCGAGATTCGGGACTATGACGAACTGGCCGATGCCCTCTCGGACATGAAGGGCAAAACCGTTGCGGTTGACCCGGAGCGCTCTGTAGCCGCCATTTTTGCGGCGCTCGACAGCGCCGGAGCGACTGTCGTCAAGGATCGCGATCCGACCATTCTCGCCAAAGCGATCAAGAATCAGGCGGAAATTAACGGGCACAAGGCCGCGCAGAAGCGTGATGGCGCCGCGTTGACCAGGTTTCTCCACTGGATGGCCAGCGAAGCACCCAAGGGTGAGCTGGATGAGTTGTCGGCCGCCGCGCGGCTGCGCCAGTTCCGTGAGGAAAATCCGGAATTGAAAGATCTTTCGTTCCGCACGATTTCCGCCGCCGGCGATCATGGCGCGTTGCCGCATTATAGCGTGAACGATGAGACCAATCAGCCGATCGAGATGGATTCGCTCTATCTGGTCGACAGTGGCGGCCAATATCTCGACGGCACCACCGATGTCACGCGTGTGGTGGCGGTCGGTGAACCGACGGCGGAAATGTGCAGGCGCTACACGCAGGTGCTGCAGGGCCATATCGCCCTCGACCAGGCGGTATTTACCAAGGGCACGACCGGCGGGCAGCTTGACATATTGGCCCGTCAATATCTCTGGGCCGATGGGGTAGATTATGGCCATGGCACCGGCCACGGCGTCGGGAGTTACCTCTCTGTGCACGAGGGGCCGCAGCGGATTGCCAGCTTCGGCGGCATGAACCAGGCGCTGGAGCCGGGCATGATCCTGTCCAACGAGCCCGGCTATTACAAGGCCGGTCATTTCGGGATTCGCATCGAAAATCTGTTCCTGGTCGAGGAACGGGAGATCGAGGGTGGCGAACAGACCATGCTGGGCTTTGAAACGCTGACCTTTGCGCCGCTGGAGCGCAAGCTGATCGATGTCGCTATGCTGTCGCCGAATCAGCGCCAATGGGTTGACGACTATCATGCCAAGGTATTTGGCGTGATCGCACCGCAGCTGGATGGCGAGGCTCTGGACTGGCTGAAAGCGCAGACCGCGCCGCTCTGAGCGCACCGCCGGCAAAGCCGGTTGACAGGGCCGGCGCGCTGGGGAAAGAGCCAGCGTCATGACAGAACAGAATAATCCCCGCGAAGGTTTTCGCCTGATTACATCGCTGCGCGTGCGTTATGCCGAATGCGACCTGCAGGGCATTGTCTTCAACGCCCATTATATGGCGTTCGCCGATATCGGCCTGACCGAATATATGCGCGCGCTGGTGGCAGCCGACCGGCCGCGGGACGAAGGCGATATGATGGGTACGTTCACGAGGCATTTTGGCGGCGACAACTGGGTGCGTCATGCCGAGGTTGATTTTCGTGCGCCGGCCAAGGCCGACGACCTGCTCGACATCGCGGTGCGAATCACCCGCTTCGGCAAGACCAGCTACGCGCTGCTCGTCCATATCCTGCGCGGCGACGAACTGCTCAATGTCGTCAAGCTGACCTATGTCTGGTTTGATCCGGCGACCGAAAAGGTCGCTCCGGTGTCGGCAAAATTTATCGAGGCCGTCACCAATTTCGAACGGATCAGGCCAGAGCGCGCAGTGGTGAGCTCCTAGCTGCCAGATCTAGGGTTGCGGCTTGGTGCCATCCTCACCGGGGTCCAACTGTTTTGCCTGCGCCTTGCGCAGGCGCAGATTGGCACGCAGTTGCGCTGCGAGGCGCTCGGCTTTTTCCGCTTCCCTGCGCAATTTCTCGGATTTGGGTTGGGGCTTGGGCATGGCGGTCAATTGCCATTATCGCGCGAAACATGCAACTCCGCTTGACAAGATCGCACGCATTTGGTCTTAGGCCCGCGGTCTGGCATAAACCGCGGCGAGAAGCGGACAATGCCGATGCCTCAAAATGGTCGGCTGCTGTAGCTCAGTGGTAGAGCGCGTCATTGGTAATGACGAGGTCGAGAGTTCAATTCTCTCTAGCAGCACCACCATTTTTCCCAGATTTCGGCGTCTCTAGACTACGGCCCTGAGAGCGAAATTAGTCTCTAAATATCAGTGGGTTACGACTAGGTGGTTCGCTATCCCTATCCACAGAGACCATTTGGTACCCGTGATACCGGGGCAAAATAGCCATTGATCTCGATGGCCCAAAACGCTGGCATGAGATGCACTCTCAGACTTCAATGAATTTAGGGCTTAGTTGAACCCTAGCATGGCGCGTTGAGCCTTCCAGCAAAGCGGCACATTGCCCATACGCAATATTCTGCGCCCGGTGAGATTTTCCGGTTGCGACCCATCAATGATGGCCGAAATGATATCGGGCGCCAGATAACTGAGCCTAGTCAATTTCTGTAGATGAGCCTTACTGTATTCTGCGATCATTGGAGATGGTGTTCCATCCACCAGTAAATCACGTGCCGCAAATGCATGTGCTACTAGACGGAGCAATATCGGGTCAGGATCTCGTTTTGAAATTCCATCGCTTGGAGCGATGGCCAACTTCACATCCGACCCTCTGCTGACGAGCTCTGCCTTGACGGTCACGGATACGGGGTCAACTTTATCGGTTGGTCTGAAGACTATTTCTATAGCAGCTTCCTTGATCTGAACTGCGGCTCGATAGTTCAGCAATATCTCGCGCTGCTTGGAGATGCACATATCAGGCAAGGCATCCGCCATATTTGATCGATCGTCGATTTGCTTGGAAAGGTCCGCTGCTGTTTCGCTGCCGTTTGATCCAGAGGAGCGGAGTTGGTCTGCAATCGCATTGATCACTAATCGCTCGATTTCTCCGCACGGCATCCTCCAGACCGAGTTTTTCTTTTCGCCCGGTTCCAACCGGGTCGTATAATAACGATAGAGCCTGGCTCCCTTGCGAGCCTGTGAAGGTGACATCGGTCGGCCTTCTGGATCAGAGATGAGGCCGGTCAACAGACTGGGGTTATCGGATTTCTTGCCGAGTGCATTGTCGCGGCGATTGGTGGCAAAGGTTTTTTGCACCTTATCGAACAATGCCTGATCGATGATGGGATCATGCTCGCCATCATAGATGGCGTCTTTGTGTCGGACCTTTCCGGTATATACGGGGTTATGGAGCAGTTTTGTCAGCGAGCCAGCCCGGAACGGAATGCCGCCAACAATCCGTTCGCCCTTATAAAAGCGCTGCTTTGTTCGGTAGCCATCTGCCGCAAGCTCATCGACCAACTGAGGTACCGATTTCAGTTTGGTGTAGCGCCTGAACATGTGACGTACCGCTTTGGCTTCACTTTCATTGATCACCAGCTTGCGATCTTGAAGGTCATATCCAATGGGAATGGGGCCTCCCATCCACATTCCCTTCTTCTTGGATGCCGCGATCTTGTCCCTAATCCGCTCGCCGGTAACTTCCCGCTCGAACTGGGCAAATGAAAGCAGGACGTTCAGCGTCAGCCTTCCCATGCTGGTCGTTGTATTGAACGACTGGGTAACGCTGACAAAGCTGGCTTCATTATCGTCCAGTATCTCGACGATCTTGGCAAAGTCGGCCAGCGAACGTGTCAGTCGATCCACCTTGTAAACAACGATGACATCAACTTTCCCAGCTTTCACATCATCCAGTAGCTGAGTGATGGCGGGCCGGTTCATGCTCCCGCCTGACCAACCACCGTCATCGTAGAACTCGGTAACAGCTTCCCATCCCTCACTGGCTTGACTGAGAATATAGGCAGCACAGGCTTCACGTTGCGCGTCCAGACTGTTGAAATCCTGCTCCAACCCATCTTCGGTCGATTTGCGGGTGTAGATTGCACAGCGCAGCTTTTTGGGTTTATCAGCCATTGGACGCTGACCTTGGTTGATAGCCACCCCGTTTTTTCAATCCGAAGAAGCGGGGACCGGACCAGTGGGCTCCGGTGATCTCCCGGGCAATATGGCTGAGGCTCTCATAGTGACGGCCTTCAAACTCAAATCCATCATCGCAAACTAGCACATGATAGCTTTTACCGGTCCATGACCGGACCAGCCTTGTTCCGGTTTTCAACGAGATGGCGTGCATGTGGCCAGCCTTGCCCGTCCGCTCCACGCGTTTGCGAAGTCGACCAATTTCTCGCTTGGTGGCGTTCGGCAATTTGCCATGCAGGCGCTCCTGCAGGCGGTTTGCTATACCGCGGCGCATAAGGTCTGGCGCGATATCTGGTGCCGGGCATCGATATGTGTCGCGCCATAGTGAACGGAGCTGGGCAGGGGACATCGTTATAAGCTCGGCCAACTGCTGTTCGAGTGCGGTCATGACGCCGCCTGTTCAGCCTTCTGATCGGGTGTCTGAGTGATCCTGTAGGTGGTTTCTTCCTCACCGCACTGTTCGCGGGTGATCACAGAACCTTTTTTGCGCAGGCCGGTCAAGAAAGCGCGGGCGCTGTGGGATTGCCATTTGGTCGCGTTGCATATCTCATCGATGCTCGCGCCTTTGCTTCGGTTTAGCAGCGCAATAACGGTGGCGGATTTTGTTTGCTTTTTGGGTTTTGCGGTTGGCATATCGGGTCTCCAGTTTGGAAGCTGGACTGTCCAGCTCTTCCACTGACCCAAGCCGCGGATGGGATCGAAAATCCTGCGGCCTGTCGCGTTGAATTTTGCGACACCAACAGCAATGCTCGAACAAACACTGAAGTCCAGAGGATTATCCGCGGTCAGTTGCGCGCAATTCTATCTCTTGTTGTACTGGATTGCTCACAATGCCCATCCTGACTAAGTATGATAAGGAAGGAGATTGCATTTGTGTTGATGCAGGTTGAAGAAGGCCCATGGCTGAAGTTTGAGCATGATCTTGATGCAATAGTTCGTCTGCAAAATGTGATGCTGGCGGCGGCCGAAGGTACTCGGGATGAAGACCTCAACGAGGAGTTTACGGCTCTGAGAAAGGCGATTCTAAATGTGCCAGAGTATCGGGACCTTGTACCGCTTTTTGTTAAAACAAATCGCGATCTTAAATCACTGTGGCCATTCTTTAAAAGCTTCGACCCTCAATGGGAACCGAGGCGTAAGATGGTTCGCGATGAATTTGAACGGCTTATAGAACGCGCAGAGAAGATTACTTTTGCAGAACTTAAAGACACCAGTGACACATCGGAATGGACAGGTGTCGAGAGTGCACGTCAACGATTGGTTGCAATAAAAACGCTAGTGCCTGTGGTTCGAGCTTCCATTGAAACTTTGATATCAACTCTTGAATTTCCTAATCACAACGGCGGCCCTCCTTTAGATGAACATAAGGCCGCAATCGAAAACTTGCGAAATTTGCACAAAAAGCTTGGAGAGCTCTTAGAACTCGAAGATGTCCGCCAACTTAGCAGCGATCTGGGAAACGGTTTGCTGGTAGAAATTGCGCGGTATGGCAAGAGAGCGGCACGGGAGTTGCGAAATGATCCTATGCCTTATGCGATGTCCGCGACTTTGCTTAGTATTTTAACGGTTTTTGGCGCGCCGGGAATAGCAAGCTATTTGGCTACCGTTGCCCTTATGGTCCGTAAGAATATGGCCTAGAAATCATTGCCAAATCCGCGTTTCTCTTGTGCATACTTGAAGTTAGCACCAGCCTGAAAAGCAACAGATTTTGTTGCAGAAGCAATTCTCGCACGCACCGATTTCAGGCAATGACAGCTATCAGGACGACCGTCGATCTTCAGAATTGACGCAGAACATTCGACATAAGGTTGATAATCTTATCTTTTGTTCAAGCAACGCGATTGATTCTCACTTTTTCTGGATCGGAGAAATTCAGCGCCTAGCCGCCTGATATCAACCAACAAGACGAGGCCGATGCTCTGCTAATTTAAGCAGCCATCAGTGCCAAATGTTCGGACGACGGACATCTATTTGAATTGTTAATTCGAGGGTCTTGATAAAAGCCTATTTAAAAGAGTAACAGCAAAATGCGCATCCATGAAATGTTTGATTGTTCGATGAGAATGAGACGAATGGATACAAGCCCATGTTCCCTGCACAGTCAGGGAGGTCCAAGGCAGGAGAACAATAGATTATGAAAAAGGCTCCTAAGCCTCTCCGAAAGCAAATCGAGGATCCCCCACGCGGCCCTACCAGCGCGAAATATTCGCGACGCCTATCCCGTGAAGAGCTGGCTCCCGAAGCTCGCGATGATATTTGTGCAGCGGCGGTAGCCGTGATCGGCAAGCATGGCTACGTAGGCGCCACTATCAAACGCATCACCGACGAGGCGGGGATCGCGCAAGGGACTTTTTATCTTTATTTTGAGTCTCGCCAAGCTCTGTTCGACACGCTGCTACCGCGCATCGGTTCGGACATGCTCCAATTCATCCGGGATCGGATTCAGGGCGCAGGGGGCTTCTTTGACGCTGAAGAGCTCGGTTTTCGTGCCTTTTTTCATTATTTGAACTTAAGGCCGGGCTTCATCCGGGTGCTAAACGAAGCAGAATGGGCGGCACCACTCGCGCACCGCGAACATTTCAACTTACTGGCGATGCACTATCGACGTGCATTAATGCGTGCTGCTGCCCAAGGGGAAATTCGCGCACTCGATATTGACGAGGTTGAGGCCGTTGCCTACATGTTTATGGCATGCCGCCACTACATTTACTTGCGCTATATTAAAGACCAGCCGGCTCAAGCTCAACCGCCCGAAAACGCTGTAAAAGCCTATATGACGCTAATCCGCAACGGGATTGGTGAGGCACCCGTTCGAGCGTCGCCGTAATCAATCCGAATCAGCGGTAAATGAAGACTTAGCCACCAATATTTTGAAGCATTAATATCACCCTTTGTTCTGCATAAGGCCTCAAGCCGTGCGACATCTCAGTTTTTTGCTCTCCTGTAACAACTGGCCCCCTTGGGCGGAACTTGCCACAGACACAATGAACAGATATTCAATGAGTGTTGACTCATGGAGAAGTTGCATCTAACTTAATCATCAAAGCAGACGCGTGCAGGCTTGCCTCAACGCGTGGTTCAAGCAATATTTTTTCGGTCTTAAGATGTCGCGAAAAAGAGTTGTGAATTTCTCCAGGCTCTAGAGCCTACTAATCTTAAGAGGCGGCACTGCATGATCGCTATATTGGCAATCCAGTTTCCCGGTCTCGATATAATTCCTTTGGGTTCACGCAAGTCATTCGGCCGGAGCCCATCATTCCCGCGTTTGGCGAAATGATATGACGATCCGACAGTTTGGAGCGGCTGCAAGATAGCAATGGCCGAGCGCGAAGCAAACGAGTTTGATCATATAGCAATTTCCACCCGCTCGAACTGTCAAAATGAAACAGGTAAAAATGACATGCAGATCAATACGAGCCGTTGGAAAACCAAGCTGAGTGAAGAACGGATAGCCCGTTTCACGGGAAGCGGTCATTGGAACAATCTGATAATCGCCCATAACGCGGCGGAAATGGCAGTTAGATTCAGCAATGATGTAGCCTTGGTGGACGGGACGACAATTCGCACTCATGCTCAGATATTTGAGGAAGCGCTGCGGCTTGCCGAGTGGTTTCGCAGCAACGGACTCCAACCGGGTGACGTCATAAGCTTTCAGCTTCCGAACTGGTGGGAGACGGTCACGATCAACCTGGCAGCATGTATCTCTGGACTCATAGTAAATCCTATCGTGCCGATCTACAGGGATGCAGAAGTTGAGTACATTTTGAAGAATTCCGAAAGTCGCATTTTTTTCATACCCGAGGTCTTTCGTAGTATCAATTATGTAGAAATGGTTGATAAACTCCGGCCGTTGCTTCCGAATTTGGAGACAATTGTAGTGGTGCGGGGTCAGGCGACGCGCGACGACTTTGTGTGTTATGGGGACTGGAACGAGGGTAATCTATTAGCATCGATGGGCGTAGATCCCTCGAAGCCCCTGGAACTTGATCCCAATACGATAAAAATGCTGCTCTACACTTCAGGAACTACCGGTCGGGCGAAGGGGGTTCTCCACAGTCATAACGCAATTCAGGCTGAAATTGCCGCGGTAACGAAGTTTTGGGATCTAACCAAAGACGACGTCATACTGATGCCTTCGCCGGTTACCCATATCACGGGCTACATATATGGCATAGAGCTTATTTCTGCTATAGGCTGTAAACTTGTTTATATGGATAAATGGAACGCCGATCACGCGGTCGATCTTATTGCTGAACACGAGGTCACGTTCAGCATCGGCGCGACACCATTTCTTGTAGAACTGGTCACAGCGCTTGAAAAGCGTGGAGAAACCAGCGCTTCTCTTCGGCTCTTTGCTTGCGGTGGAGCTCCGGTTGCGCCTGAGGTCATCAGACGTGCACAAGCGGTCCTGCCAAACTGTCTTGCCTTTCGAGTATACGGCAGCAGCGAAGCACCCACCGTTACCGCTGGTGTGGCCTCCGGTGATCCTGTGGAGCTTGGAGCAACCACAGATGGTTGCATACTCAACTACGAAGTGAAGATCGTTGACCCGGTAACTGGTGAAAGGCTTAGTGACGGAACGGAGGGAGAAATTCTAGTGCGCGGACCTGAGCTTATGCTTGGGTATGCTGAATGGCAGGATACGCTAGATGCTTTTGACGATGAGGATTACTTTCGAACTGGAGATCTCGGCTTCATAAGTCATGAGCGTTACATAACGATCAGTGGTCGAAAGAAGGATCTGATTATTCGTGGGGGCGAGAATATAAGCGCAAAGGAAGTTGAGGACGTCCTTCACAATCATCCTGCCATCGCCGAAGCTGCCGTCGTCGCCATGCCAGATGAAAGACTAGGCGAAACCCCCGTCGCATACGTCGTTTTGCGTAAGGGGAAGTCGGTGGCATTTGAGGAATTGAAAGCTTTTCTGGAAGAAGCAAAACTGGCCAGGCAGAAATTTCCTGAGCGGCTTTTCATGCTCGCGGAAATGCCGAGAACCGCATCGGGCAAAATCCTGAAGCATGTTCTGAGGGCGCAATGTCAAGACGGAGGCGACGATGCATGAAGTCGGGACAAATAATTTGTCAAGCGCTCTGCTTGCGGAATTCATACGCCTTCGCGCGCCACCAATGGCTGCTTTAAGTGTGGAATGTTGAAAACTTCTTCGGCTGGTCGAGGCGATGCAGCTATTTGATATCTCTACGGTATCAGTGACGTCTTTAACGATATTGGACGGGCCATAGAGGGTTGGATAGTATTGCGACTGTCATCCGCCGATGTCAGTCGACAGCGCCCAAGATGACCTAAAGTGGACAGAAATTGTTTGACTCGCCTGTAACCGAAAAGTCGGGCCATGGCTTTGAAAGCGGACACCTGCGCCGCTCTGTACAGTAAAAACAACGGATGAGGATGATTGGAATGTTAGAAAAAAAAGACAATGTCACTGAACTTGACGTTATCGTGGTGGGCGCCGGTTTCTCTGGGCTGCATATACTGCATGAGTTTTTAAAACGCGATTATAACGTGCATCTTTACGATGATGGTGATGGTGTTGGGGGAACATGGGACAAGAATAACTATCCCGGTGCTCGAGTAGATTCTGAAGTCTGGGTGTATCAGTTCACGGACCCGGAAATCTGGCAGAACTACTCATTTACGGAGAAGTTTCCGAGTTGGCGTGAGTTGAAGCCATACTTCAATTTCGTGGCTGATAAATGGAAGTTGCGGCCACATATGACCTTTAACACCCGTCTCGAAGGAGCTACATTCGACGAACAAGAAAACGTGTGGCATGCCAAATTCAATGATGGCACCGTTCGGCGCGCGCGGCACCTTGTCTTGGCTATGGGGTCGACGACAACGCCTGCGATGCCGAAGATCGCTGGGATCGAAACTTTCAAAGGCGAGGCCTATCACAGCGCACGCTGGCCAAAGGAGGAGGTCTCCTTTCAGGGAAAACGTGTTGCGGTGATTGGAACCGGCGCCTCGGGTGTCCAGACCATTCAGGAAGCCTCGCGCGTGGCTGATCAAGTGACAGTGTTCCAAAGGACCCCCAATCTTGCGTTGCCCATGGGGCAGGAAAGATATAGCGGTGATGAATATGCCAAGATGCGGCCGCTGATAGAATCGGCCATGACTTATAGTCGACAGACATTTGCCGGCTTTGCCTACGACCTGGGCCAACGTCCTTGGAAAGATCACACCGAAGCGGAAAAGAGCGCAATTCTCCGCAGAAACTGGGAACAGCGAGGCTTTCGTTTCTGGCTGGGTGCGCCGGCCGATCTCTTCTTTGACGAGGAGTGCAACAGGGATCACTATTATTTCTGGCGTGACCAAACCCGCAAGCGCATCAAGAAGGAGCACCTTATTGAACTCCTGGCGCCGACTGAACCGCCCCATCCATTCGGCGCTAAGCGCCCTTGCCTGGAGCAATGGTATTTCGACGTTTATAATCAAGACAATGTCGAGTTGGTGGATACGAATACCAACCCAATTGAGTGCGTCACGGAAAATGGGATCATTGCAGGTGGCGTGATGCGGGAGTTTGACTGCATCGTCTATGCGACGGGTTTCGATAACTGCACCGGCGCTGTGGCTGCGCTTGACATCAAGGATGGTCAGGGGAGAACCATTAAGGACGTCTGGGATGAAAAATATCTTACCTATTTGGGTAAGATGGTCCCAGGCTTTCCAAACCTGCTCTTTACTTATGCACTCCAGAGCCCATCCGCCTTCCTGAACGGCCCTACCGCCGCAGAGTTGGAAGGAGACTGGGTGGTAAAAACAATTGTGCATCTGGATATGAAGGATGTGCGCCGCTACGAAGCAAAATCGGACGCTGCTCATCTGTGGGCGCAAAAATGCAATGACATAGCGGATATGAGTCTGATGCCGCAGGCGAAATCATGGTATATGGGTGCAAATGTTCCGGGTAAGCGCCCTGAAATCCAGATGTTCATCGGGGGGCAGATTGCATATAAAACTGCGCTGGATGAGGAGATGGAAAATGGCTATCCCGGCCTGATACTCAAGGAGGGTCGAGAAGCAGATGCTGTGGCTACGCACCGGTCTGAGAAGGTTGCAAGTCTATAGTCGCGACTTGTCGCAATCGAAGTCGTCACAAATCTTGGCACTTCTGGCTTGGTAACTTAACGGAGGATTTTCCTCATATTATTGTTTGATTTTTGGAATCGCCTTTACCCACCACCACGATCGATAGAGCGCTTGCGATCGGGTGGTGGGTGTTTGAGATCCTCCCGAACCATGTAAGCACCGAGAGCATAAGCTCCGGTCGTCTCATTGGTAATATTTCACTCGAATTAACAATCCAAATAGATTCACCAAATTTAGCGATGTGTTAGAATCATCATAACACCAGATAGAGAGAGCAACAACAATGGCAGCTTATATCATTTTCAACCGACTCCAGACGACAGATGCGGACGAGCTGGCGACCTATGCACCGATGGTGGCACCCACTCTCAAAGATTATGAGGCGACCAAACTGGCAGGCGGCGGTCAGGTCAAGGTGCTGGAAGGTGACCGCAGCGAGGCGGTGGTCATTCTCGAGTTCCCATCTTTTGAAGAGGCTGAAACCTGGTATAATAGTCCACTCTACAAGAATGCCACGATCCAGCGTCTGAAAGGCGGGAAATGGCACGTAATGATCGTTGAGGGCGTTTAAATTTCGATGTTAGACGTCTAGGGTCAGGACTCATTAACTGAGCCAGAAGATGACGGTAGCTGCGATTGCGATGGCGGACATGAAGGTGTCCGCGCATCGGTCATAGCGGGTGTGGATACGCCTCCAGTCCTTGAGGCGCCCGAACATATTCTCGATTTTGTAACGCTGCCGTTAGAGGGCTTTGTCGAAGCCAGCGGGTAGTATCCGTCCCGTTCGTGCAGGGATGCACCGTGTGATGCCTTTGGCCTGCAGGGCGGTGCGATACTCGTCGCTGTCATAGCCTGCGCGTCTCCCCGTGCCCCCGGCACGGCACGATGCTCGGTGTCTCCAAGCATGCAGGTGGCATGTTCCGGTAGCGCGGGATATGTGAGCTTTGCACCGATATGATCGCTCATCTGCCCTTCGCTTAAACACAGGACCAGGGGCCTGTCTACGCCGTCACACACGGCATGGAGTTTGCTGTTCAGGCCGCCCTTGGTGCGTCCGATATATCTGGAAACAGATCCTTTTTTAAAAGGCTGGCAGCGGTACGATGCGCTTTTAGGTGTGTTGCATCGATCATCAGCACGTCATCGGCATCGCTAGTAGCAGTCAGAGCAGAGAATATCTTGTTGAACACACCCATGCGGCTCCAGCGGATAAAGCGATTATAGAGCGTTTTATGCGGACCGTAAGCAGCGGGGGCATCGCGCCAGCGCAGACCACCCTGGATGACAAAGATGATCCCGCTCAGTATCCGCCGGTCATCAACTCTGGGAACCCCGCGCGACAACGGAAAATACGGCTCTATCCGGCGCATCTGCGCTTTGGTCAGCAAAAATGGAACATCCATGATAGCACCTCCTTCGATGCCGATATTGAATCACAAAAATATCGCGCTGGGAATCCCTTTAATAGGTCCTGACCCTAGCTTCCGATCTCGATGATGACTTTACCGCTTACCCCGCACTCAACCATTTCGTGGGCGTCGGAGACCTGAGAGAGCGGCAACTCTTCAGCGATATTATGCTGCAACCAGCCCTCCCGTAAACCGGCCATCGTCGCGGCCACCGCGTCCTCATGAGCCCTGCGATCCATCACGTAGACGAGGACAAAACGGATAGTCGCATCAAGCATTATGAGTGGCCAAAACGGAATAGGTGGATCCGGCTCGACATCCGACGCGTAGGTGGAGATAACCCCGCGGGGTTTGAGAATCTGCATGGTGGTCGCTAAATTCGCTCCGAATGCAACCTCTATGATGCGATCGACACACCGCGCCTCACCGCCCGAAATGTTAGCGATTTCGCCGACAATATCCATGGAATGCCTGTTGAGGACAACGTCAGCACCGGCCCGACAAGCAATGGCGGCTTGCTGTTCCGTGCTAACCGTGGCCAGCACTCGTGCTCCTCCCCATTTAGCGAACTGGATCGCATAAAAGCCGACTGCTCCTGCACCGCCTGTCACAAGCACCGTTTGGCCTTTAATTGCTCCGTCGGCGAAGACGCAGCGGTGTGCCGTTAGCGCAGGTACACCGAGGCAGGCGCCTTCAGCAAAACTGGTGTTTTCGGGCAAGTATATGGCGTTTTGCTGTGGAACACAGGTGTACTGTGCAGCCGTACCCATCGACTGACCTAGCTGAGCTTCGTAGATCCACACTCGCTCGCCAATTCGTGATTGTGGTACACCTTTGCCGACACTTTCAATCACCCCGGCACCGTCTTGGTGCGGTATGATCAACGGAAATGGCATAGCAGTGTTTCCGCGAGCACCCGAACGGGTCTTGGTGTCTGAAGGATTCACACCAGACGCACGTATGGAAACCAACACCTCGCCATCGCTTGGTCTCGGTATTGGTACGTCGGCAACTTGGAGAACCTTGCGCGCTGGGCCCTTATGATTGTAAAATGCAGCTTTCATAACGGCTCCTTCGTAAGTGATACCTGTGTAATTCCATCGGATTCGAGACTCAGTCATATCTTCAAATGACCTCACTGCAGTCTGATAGGAGATCTTCAGCACACCTACTTGATGGACTAAATTAATGGGCTTGTTGGTTTCATCGTCCCCGGTAATTTTGCGAGGCGAGAGGCAACTCGCTATTTTCTTCGAAGCACCGACAAAGCTATGTCATCATCGGGTATTGAAGCGGGGGTCGCGTCCGCGAACAGAATAGGATGAACTGCCGATTGTTCCTCCACGCCGACGAATTCGTAAAGCGCTTAACCATCAGCCACTCCTCGCGAAGCCTGTGACGTTACCCCGCACCCCAGCTTAGCCACAGAAGTATCCGACGTGCTACCAGGTTATACGTTACCTTAAAGGTGAATAAGCCGTGGGTTCGAGAAACTGATTCTCGACTCGTTCAACGATGATGCCATCTCGCTCTGACGCGGCACGCGCTTCCGCCCACGCGGGATCCCCAAGAAACTCATTCCACTTGCTCTCGCGCTCAGCCATTGAATCCCAACGGATAATGTAAGTCAAGGTTTGGTTGGTTGGGCCGACAAGTGTAGTCCAAAAGCCGACGGGATGGATCATGAATTTCTCCCATAGCCCAAGCGTCACCTGTTCGAAGCGACGGTTGAGCGCGCCGAGTTTCCCCGGCGCGCAATGGTAAATACGAAGCTCGTATAACATTTTAGTCCCCTTCAATTGTCATTAGAGTCCAAGTTTGGGACGCAACCACTGCGCGATCTTGGCAATCGCGTCGTCGGCCTCAGGGGCTTTGCCGGCCATCAGTTGGAACACATGTTGCATTTCGGGGAAGACCTGCAATTCGACATCAACCCCGGCAGCTTTTGCCTTTTCATGGAAGCGGCGACTGTCGTCGAGCAGCGTCTCATGCCCACCGACCTGGATCAACATCGGCGGCAATGGGGAGGGGTCGGCATAGAGTATGCTAACCGTTGGATCTCTTGAATCTGCTTCTCCTACGTACATCCCCGCCATAAGGCGCACAGCTTCGGGGGATACGAAGGCGTCGACATCCGCGTTCGACACAAATGTCTCACCCGTAGGCTCCATATCGTACCAGGGCGACAATGCGACACTTGCCGCTGGGATCGGGAGACCATTGCGGTGGACATGAAGCGGCACGGCCGTTGCGAGAAGCCCGCCCGCCGAATCCCCTATCATGGCGATATTCTCAGCTTTTACGCCTTGCTCCAGCAGACCAGAGTAAACGTCTGCGCATTGCCTCACGATACCGGGATGAGGGTTATCGGGCGTACGCGTGTAGTCGACTATTAACGCCTTACACCCAACCGCCTTGGCGATGTGCGAGAACATCTTACGGTGTGATTCGACTGAGCCGCAGACAAAGCCACCACCGTGGAAGCAGAGCAGGGTTCGCTCGTCGTCCGCACGATCCGCCTCGACCGCCTTTAAACACCGTACGCCGCCGATGGTGACATCGGAATAGGTGAAGTCGGCGGGCTCGGTAGCCAGATCGCCCCATTCCTCGAACATGTCGCGCATCTCCGGAATGTCCATTGTCCCGGTTGCCATTTTCTCAGTCCAATCGTTGTAGAGATTGGTTAGAGCGTTCGCCTGTGTACTAATCATTTATTCCTCCTAAGTTTAGATATTATCGTTTTTGGTCGCCGAGTTGAGTTGATAGGCGTCAACCGATGATTCCTGCGGGTTATATGTATAGGTCACTTTTGATTCTGTGTAGAATTCCTGAGCCGCACTTCCATTCTCGCGCCCACCAAAACCAGAGGGTGGTTTGCCGCCGAACGGAACATGATAATCGATACCAGCAGTTGGTGCGTTTACCATCACCATGCCGGCTGTCGAGGACCTGCGAAACCTTTCTGCTGCATTTAAGCTTTTTGTGCAGATGCCCGAGGAGAGTGCATAATCGGTCTCGTTCGCAACACTTATGGCTTCATCAATATCTCCAACCTGAATGATCCCAACGACGGGGCCGAAGACTTCTTCGATGTTGAGTCTCATGTCACTGCGCGTGCCGGCAAACACCGCCGGCTGCATGTAATATCCTTGAGTACGCACATCGACTGCGCCATCGCCATGGAGAAGCTCCGCGCCAGCAGCCTTCGACTCGGTTACAAACTCGAGGTTTCGCGCTAGCTGGCGGTCGGTTGCGACGGGGCCGAGCTGCGTATCCGGATCAAGCGCATGGCCAATCCTTAGGTCGGCGACGCGCCTCGTCAATCTATCGGCGAAGGCATCATGTATACCCCGCGTCACGATCAAGCGGCTCGACGCGGTACAGCGTTGGCCCATCTGCAGAATGCTACCCTGAAGCGCGACATCGACGGCGTGATCGAGGTCGGCATCGTCGAGCACGACCAGCGGGTTTTTCCCCCCAAGCTCGAGCTGGACCTTGGTCATATTTTTCGATGCTTGACCAAGAATTATGCGGCCAACGGTCGTCGATCCGGTAAAGCTCACCGCATCGACATTTTCAACTAGATGTTGGCCAAACAGCTGGCCATCGCCTATCAGCAAGTTGACGACGCCTGCGGGGAAGCCAGCATCAGCAATTATTTCGGTTAGCGCGACGGCGATGCCTGGCGTGTACTCTGAGGGTTTGAGGATCACGGAGTTTCCGAAGGCAAGTGCCGCGGCGATTTTCCAAGCTGGCACAACCATCGGAAAATTCCATGGCGTGATGAGTAGGACAGTGCCAACCGGTTCGCGCTCGACGCTGATCATAAAGCCGTCTCGCAGTCCGCGCACAAACTGGCCATTATTCCGAAGTACTTCGCCGGCAAAATAATGAAAGATCTGCGCACTGCGCTTCACCTCTGCCAGTGCGTCGGACAACAATTTTCCTTGTTCGCGAGACAATAGCTGCGCTAAGTTGTCGGCTACGCCCAATATACGGTCGCCCACGTTGTGGAGTAACTCTGACCGCGTCGGCAGGTTGGCGCTTCCCCAACCATGTTGCGCTTGTCGAGCGGCAGCAAGCGCAGTTGACGCATCATTGACATCGCTCCAGTGGTAAACGCCGACTACATCATTTAAATCCGAAGGATTCAGGCTGGGTTCCATTCGGCTGGTTTTATGCCATTGGCCGCCGATGTAATTACAGCCGATCCGAGCCGGCCCAGTCAAGTTGCTACCTGCGGACGTAGGCTGCATGTTGGTAGGAATCCGCACATATTGGTTAAAGTTTGTTTTTTCACTTCGCAATGCCGTCCAATTATTAAAGACTTTGTCCAAACTGATATCATCGAATACCTCATCAAATCGCCAGTCGATTGCGCACGAAATCGCTCGCGCGGGTAGCGTCACTTTCCATAAGACTTCGCCCAATGCGGATCGCCCAGTAGCTCTCGCTCCCTTCCGCAGCGCGCCACTCGTGCAGCAGCCGCGTGAAGAGTTGGAGATCATACTCTGCACTAATACCGATCGCGCCGTGAACGGCATGCGCGATAGGGCCAACAACCTTTGAAGCTGCGCTTGTGCACTCCTTAGCGACGGCAGCGGAAAGCGGATCGGGCAGCAAATTACCGGTCGCACCGGCAAGTTCCACGGCCATTGATGCCGCGGCCACCTGTTCGGCCATCACGCTAATCTGATGCTGAACTGCTTGAAATTTACCTATGGGCCGACCGAATTGTGATCGGGTTTGGGCATAATTGACCGTCATTCGCAGAATCTGCTGCATCGCGCCTGCGAGTCTAGCGGCGTGCAAAAATGCTCCAATCTCCCTAAGCGAAACTGAGTGCGATTGGATCGAAGCGCGGACTGTCCGAGTGTTCGCTGAAACTCGAGCGGACAGACTATACCGGCCCAATGGCCGGGAGAGCTTCGAGTCCTCTAGCGAGTAAAGATCGAGCCTCTCACCGCAATCAAGCAGCATAAACCCGGCGGTGCGGGCATGAGGCAATTCCCCAGTTTCAATGCTCTCGGCATTTGCCGGAGAGATCGAAGTTGCTAAGATTATCGGTTCGGACGGCGGTGTCTCGCCTGCGCGGTATAGCAGCGCCCTTGCAACCATCGTCTCAGCAAGAGGCAGAGGGAGCGCATGCTCGCCCATCTTGACGAATAGCGGTACTACCTCGCTTAAGTTTAGTCCGATACCTCCATGCTGCTCATCGGCTAACGCATTCGGAAGTCCTGCAGCTTCAAGCTCATTCCAGACGTCCTTCAGTTGTACGCCACGGACGTTCTGCTCCATCGCGCGCACTTGAGTTAGCGAACAATACCGCTTCAAAAGGCGCTCAAACATCTCTTCCACCATCAATTGCATCGATCGTTCTCCTATCGAAGCCCCAGTTCGCGTGCGATCATGCCGCGCAAGATCTCGCGCGTGCCTCCGCGCAGCGAATAGCTGGGGGACATCTTCGTCGCATAAGCCAGGGTTCGACCAAGCTTTTCGTGCGGAACGATGTCGGGCTGCGCAGCGATAGCATCAACAATCGACGCTGGGGTCGATTGCTCGAATGCAGTACCCAGATCCTTGTAGAGTGCCGCAGCTGCTTCGGGCCGCTCGCCTCGGACCAGTTGACCGGTAAGCGCGAGCGACAAGGCACGGAGTACCGCAAGTTGACTAATGATACTGCCAACAAGTGCCATTGTGCGCTCGTCGGACGTCTCTTGTTCGCGAATGTGGGCGAGCCATAAGTCCAGCACGAGAATGCTCGAATAAAACCGCTCAGGCCCGCTGCGTTCGAGGCTGAGCTCGGCCACGCATTGTTCCCATCCTTGACCCTCCTCGCCAATCAGGGCGTCAGACGACAATCTTACATTGTCAAAATGTACTTCGCAAAAGTGACTGTCTCCCGCAAGGTCGACAATTGGCTTCACTGTTATCCCGGGCAGCGAAAGGTCGATGATGAGCTGGGAGAGACCCTGTTGCCGATCCGCTCCAGATCCTGACGTCCGGATCAGCGCAATCATATAGTGTGCACCGTCCGCATAGGTCGTCCAAATTTTGGCGCCGTTGAGCAGCCAGCCAGTATCGGTACGCGTAGCGCGACACCTAACGCTGGCCAAATCCGATCCGGAATCAGGCTCGCTCATACCGATGCAGAAGAACGCCTCACCGCGGCAGATACGCGGTAAATAGAAACGCCGTTGTGCCTCGGTACCGTAGTGAAGGATCAAAGGGCCGCTCTGTCGCTCTGCGACCCAGTGCGCGCCGACAGGGACACTCGCGGCGAGTAATTCTTCAACCACCACGAAGCGAGCAAAGTAGCTGCGCCCTTGGCCGCCATATTCAACCGGAAGTGTCATGCCGACCCACCCGTGCGCTGCAAGTGCCCTGCTGAAACCCGGATCGTGCCCCATCCAAGAGCGCGCCCGAATGTCGAATGGCATATCAACCAGGCTCTCTTTAAGGAACGCCTGAACCAGCGGTCGCAAGGCTTCGTCCTCTTTCGGGATCGAGGTTAGTTTTAACGTACTCAACATTAATCCACAGCTTTCTACTGGCGGTCGGTCAGTCGGTTGACCTTTAGCGATACTGAGACCGTTATGGCGGTGTTGCGTTTAGCCAGTTCTCTTTAGAACTTGAACATAGCTTCTATGCCATAGCGACGCAGATTGCCGGGGGCGACGAAGTCACCGCCAAATTCTGGAGCCACCACGTCATCGTTCAGATATGCTTGGTTAAAAAGGTTGCTGACGAACGCTGTGATCGACCAACTGTCGGACTCGATCCCGCTACGCACATCGACCGTCGTGAAGGTTTTTCGGGTAGAATTTTTATAATTGCCGTCCAAACCGAAGATGGTCGGCACATTGTTGTTTTGGACGGTGTGGAAGGGCGTGGGGCCAGTTACACGAACATCTACTCGGCCCGTGAAATCTAGGTAGTCATTGATTGGTTCAAGCGCCTCGGCTCCGAGATTGATCGTGTAGTCCGGCGTGTACGGCGACTTGTTGCCTACAGTGTAGGGCCGAGATGAATTCTTTTTGATTTTGCTGTCTGTATAGTTGGCGGTCGCGAAGATGCTATAACCAGGGGCCAAATTGAGCTTCAACGAGGTTTCGGCCCCAAGGATCCGGACCTTGTCGATGTTTGAAACGCTCCGCAGAAGGCCAAACTCACCTACGAAGAACTCGAAGAACTGCATATCCGTGACATCGGTGTAGTAGCCCACCAATTCATAACTGAGGCTGTCGAACAGCCGGCCCTTAATTCCTACCTCATAGGCGCTGTCTACTTCCTTTTCGAAGATGTCGTCCACGGTTAGTCCTGCATTGATGCCTCCCGCTGAAACAGGCGCGTTGAAATAGCCGTTCACAATAGCTTCCGTACCGGCGTTGTTGAAACCGCCCGCCTTGAATCCGATGCCCCAGTTAGCGAACAGGGTCGTGTCATCATTTGCTTTGTAGGTAAGTGAGAGCTTGGGCTGCAATTGCTTAAAGGTTTTTGAGCGCGGCGCGAGAACTCCGCTCGGATTGTACGCCGGGTCGAGGCCGGGGTTCAGATAGTAGTTAGCTGGAGTGTCAGCGGTACCGGTCGGGAAGCCGGTTCGGGCATTGCCGACCCAGCGAGTTCGCGCATTGACAGGCACATTGTTCGATGTATTTCGCGCCTCGATATCATAGCGCAGTGCCAGCCCAAGCGTGAGCTTATCAGTTGCTTCATACTCAACCGATCCAAACAGCGCGTACACATCGGTTACAAAATTATCGTCGACGAGACTCTCAGTTGGGTATCGTGGATCGGTCGTATAGCACTCTCGCGACGCGCTAAGCCCGGTGTCGAGCGTAAGGTTGATGCAAACCCGCCGGTCGATGTAGATGTAGCTTGATCCGATCTGCCAGGACAACGGCGCCCCATTGTCCGGACTTACCAAGCGGAGTTCGGTCACAACATCCTTTTGACGGCGATCGTTATACTGGATACCGTCACACGTACTTGGTGAATAGGGCTGTGCATAGCCAAAGGCATCGTAGTATTTGGTGAATGGCTCTTGGTTGGCTAATCCCGACACCGCTGGGGCAGTAGCTGCGCGTGTCGCGATGCAATTCGGCTCGTTTGCGAAAAAACCGAATGCGCCGCTCGTACCGCCGCCGATAAAATCACTGCGAATGTTACTGTAGGCAGCAAACCCGATCAGTGATCCAAAGTCAAGCTCCTGACTAAGCCGCACGGACCCGCCATAACTTTTCTGCCAACTCTCAGACTCTGTGTTGTTGGTAAAGACGAATTCATGATCACTGACTGGCAAGTCAAACACTGGATCGTTAAATGCTTGGGCCAAGCCTGGGAGATGGAATACGGCATTGTAGTTGATAGCTCCTGCTTTCTGGCGACCGTAATTCACTTTGATATCGATCTCGGTATCGTCGCTCGGGGCGATGAGCAGGCGGCCAAAGGCATAGAACTTCTCGTAATTGTCGATTGAGGCAGCGTTGCGACTGTTGCCGGGATAAACCTGCTGATTTACGGCCGACTGGAGGAAGGCATTCCGATAAAAGCCATCAGACTTCGAATATTCAGCGTTAACAGTAAAACCAACTTGGTCAGTGATTGGACCGCTTAGCAGCCCTGATACAAGGTAGGTGCTATCGTTCGCTGCGCTGGCCTTGATCTGTCCTGAAAGATAATCGGTAGGCTTCTGTGTGGTAATAACAATTGCACCAGCTGACGCGTTACGCCCGTATAATGCGCCCTGCGGACCTTTGATTATCTCAACTTGCGAGATCGCCCCTTGCGGCTGAGTGGTAGCAAATGCGCTGGTTCGAAGCACACCATCAATTACCAGAGCGACGTTATTCTCAGCGTCGCGTGCACCGTTGAGACCCCGTATGTTAATTGATGCATCACCCGGCTCGGTGGCACCGACTTGCATTGTAACGCCCGATGTCAGTTCCGCGAAGTCGAGTACTTGGCGAGCGCCAGTCCGCTCGAGCGCTTCCGTTGTAAGGACTGAAACCGATGCGGGAACATCCTGCAGATTTTCATCGCGCCTGCGAGCCGTGACGACTATAACGTCGCTGTCTGCAACACGCGAGGAGGTGAGCTCGGTATCCCTTTCTTCGTTCGCGGAAGAGATGTTTACAACCGATGGATTGCTGGACGCCGCCGATGCCTCCCCTGACTGCACTGCCTGTTCTTGCTGCGCGCTTGCCGGGGACAAAGTCTCCTGAGCTTGAGAAACGCTTGCTGCTGTCGCTGCGGTGCACAGAAGCGATGCTTTTAGAAACTTGTTCATGTCCCCTCCTTTTATTGTTTATCGCGATTTCCACCCGGTATCCGGGCTGGAAATTTATATTCGCTCACAGGAATGAACTTAGAGGTGAAATTCGTTCTGTCTAATATTAGATAAGCATAATTTGATATCCATTTGAGATCAGCAATGGCGCGAGCCAACGAAGGAGATATGCAGATGAGTAGTAAGTCAGTGAGTTTATATTCACCAGTCGGTCCGGTTTCGGCTGCTCCACGGTTCGCGACTTTATGACCGCCAGGACACTAATGGAGAGGTGTCAGCGTCTCAGGAATTCTGCTGCGCAGCAACCAGAAACTGAATCGAGGAGTCTGAGGCAATCGTCGGTCAGAAGCGCCATGGGCTGATTTCGAGATGATAGCGAGATAATATCCCGAAATCTTTACGGCATACCGAAGCGCAACTTCTGTCTGGTTGCACGGAGAACTGAGGAGATCACCTCTTCGCACCCCATCATCTCGGTTATCAGTTCTCAACGGGAACGAAGTAGCCAATCAGGCACCGATCGAGTGAAGAGGGTGCATCGGACATCTACCAAGCAAATCAGAGCCCGGGGTTTGAGTATGACAACCGCTGCACGTCCCGACATTGTGTGAGAAGCAGGTCAGATAATCGTGCTTCTATTTTGCCGGTATTGTTCGTTCGACTCATCCCCGCGCGCCGAGGTATATTGGCGGGCGGTTCCGCTTGAGATTAACTGTTGTATCTCGGTCGCGCTCAAGCCTGCCTCTTCAAGTATTTGAGTGGTATGCTCACCCAGCCGGGGGGGCATGCAGATGTCAGGCCTTACGCCATCAAAGCGGATGGGTACACCCGGAAAGCGCAATTCGCCCATATTTTCATCTCTAAGCGCGCTGAAGAACCCCGTATCCTCAAGATGCCCATCCTGCATTAAACCCTCAAGGCTGATCACCTCTGCGGCAGGAATATCAAGTCGATCAAAAATCTCAACCCAGTCAGAAGTCGATCGCTTCGAGATAAGAGCGGCAAGCCGATCATAAAGCAGGGCGATGTTTTCCGTTCGAGCGGCGATGTCCTGAAATCGAGCGTCATCTTCCAAGTCATTTGCATCAAGTTCTCTGAACAGATCGATCCAGTGGCTATCAGTGTACGGCATAACGCTAATAAAGCCGTCCAGTGTCGAAAACGGCGCTCGTGTACTCGCCAACGCACGTGGATAGCCTGATTGGCCACGTGTTGGCTCAAAGTGTCCACCGTACAGGTGTTCAACGAGATTAAAGGCGACCATTGTCTCGAACATCGGGATCTCAACGAAGCCGCCGCGACCAGTTCGCTCGCGTGCGGTGATCGCTGCAAGGATGGCAATCGCCGCCACAAGCCCGCTGGTTTTATCGGCGCTGACCGTTGGAAGATAGCCGGGTTTCCCGGTCTGCCGTAGCATCAGATCAGCGTTGCCGCACATCCCCTGGATGATGTCGTCGTATGCCGGTCGGCCGGCGTAACGTCCACCTTCCCCGAACCCATGCAGACCCGCATATACCAAGCGTGGATTGCGGAGCATCAACTTTTCAGGAGCTATACCAAGCTTTTCTAGCTTTTGCGGGCGGATGTTGTGAATAAAAACGTCGGCGCTGTCGACCAACTTGAGCAGGGCGGCTACCCCGAGCGGATCCCGCAAATCCAGAACAATGCTCCGTTTGTTGCGATTGGAACCAAGAAACATTGCTGCCATTCCGGGTTCGGCCGCGGGACCGGTGTAGCGAGTGGAGTCGCCGATCGCAGTCTCGACCTTGATTACATCGGCTCCAAGGTCACCCAACCACTGACTAGCGTATGGTGCCATAAGGACAGACCCAAGGTCGACGACTTTGACGCCAGATAAAGGAAGCATACTGAGAACCCATAAGATGACTGGAACATGAGGGCTAGTCATTGGGAAACGATTGGTCCAATATCATTAGCGCAGTTTTTAATATTTGGAGCATATCAATGAACTTACAACAACTCCGGCAGTTGGTTGCACTGGCTGAAACTCTCAATTTTCACCGTGCGGCCGAGAAGCTCAATATGTCCCAACCGCCCCTATCAATCTCACTAGCCAAATTCGAAAAAGAGCTTGGCGTACAATTGTTTATGCGAGACAGGCGCCAAGTCGAGCTCACCGCTGCAGGGACAGCGGCCTTGCCTCATGCAGTGCGAGCGCTCTTCCATATTGAACAGGTCAAGGCTGCAGTGGCCGAGAGCGTCCTAGGTTCGACTGGCTGTCTGCGCGTTGGATTCGTCGGATCAGCTACCTATAGCTTGTTGCCAAAGTTGCTTCGTGGTTTCCGATCTGAGTATCCGAGCATCGACCTCGCGCTCGAAGAATCTTGGACGACCGCGCTGCTGCAGAAGCTGACACAACGCGAAATCGACGTTGCGCTAATTCGCACTCCCGTGCTTGAAAATTTTGAGGCCGAGATTCATGTTTTAGAGCGCGACTCCTTTATCGCAGCGGTACCGTCTCCTGGACCTTTCGCGGATCGGTCGAGTATCGATATCCGTGAATTGCGCGATGTGCCGCTGATCGCACATCCTTTGACCAAGGTCCCGAACATGCGGGCGCTCATGATGCTAATGTGTCGCGAGGCGGGCTTCCAGCCGAATGTCGTTCAAGAGGCTATTCAGGCCCAAACCATGATTTCATTGGTCCAATGCGGTATTGGCGTAGCGCTGGTTGCTGGGGTCACCAGTCATTATTCGGCGGCCAATGTCAAGTTTCTGGAGATAACGGGATCGGCACACGCCAACCGTATCGGGCTTGCGATGGCCTTGCCGATAGATCGGCGAAGCCGAATTGCGGAGAGGTTCTTGGAATTTGCGGTGAGCCTTGAAACCTAGGCTCCATGATCCCGTTTACACTTCTCATGGTGCTCAACGAAACAGCGCTTTGGCTTTTCCCCGATCGAGAAGGGCAATTCCTAAATCAGAGCAGTGCCGGCGCTCTAGCACAAGTTCAGGTATAATTTTGAGACAAATAGTTTCTAAGAAAAGCTCGTTCAGGGCTTTGAAGTGTAGAGATATTTTTCTTTCTGATCTCAAGGGCAATGAGGATAGAGAAGTTCTAGGGGTAAGCAATGTACCTGAGCTTATATTGGCCTCGCCTGCGCGAAGACAATGCACTGGTTTACACTGCGTAGATGTCCCAACATTGGTATATCATTAATACGCAGTCAATCTGTCGGTGCGTTTAAATATGTTATTTTTTTGGACGGCGGTGGATCCGCCTATTATCGGTAATAGCAGCGCGTCTCTAACATACCGTTCAACATCGTAGTCCTTGACATAGCCGTACGCTCCCATGATAGTCTGAGCCTCTAGCGCGATTGCTTTTGCAGCCTCGGTTGCGTGCAACTTTGCCATGGATGTCTCAATCCCGCACGGCAATCGTTCATTCGCTAGCCAAGCCGCATGGTAAAGCGTCAATCTAGTGGCATGGAGGTCGGTTTTCATCTGCGCGAGCTTGTGCTGGATTGACTGGTAGCCGATAACCGCCTTCCCGAACTGCGTGCGTTCGCGTGCGTATGCCCAAGCATCGTCAAGAGCGGCCTGAGCGATGCCCACCGCAATTGCGGCCACTTCGAGCTTTTCGACATCGAGTCCCGGGCCGGAGAGCATTTTCCAACCCGCATTCCAACCCGATTCTCCACCTAGAATATTGGCTTTAGGTATTTCAACGTTGTCGAAGATGACATCCGTAGTTTCGGCGCCCTTCATACCGAGACTTTCTATGGGCATAATGGTGATCCCGGTTGCGGCGGATGGAACCAGAAGGATAGAAAGGTTCAGGTAGCGCTCGTCCACTGGTCCGGTGCGTACCAATGTGTATATGAAATCGCTTATCGCGGCTCCCGAGCAGAAGCGTTTGGTGCCGTTGATAAGAACATTGTCACCGACGCGCTCGGCACATGTATTCACACTGGCCAAATCAGCCCCGACGTCCGGTTCAGTCAATCCATAAGCAAAGATCAGCGAGCCATCGACGACCCGCGGCAGTAGCTCTTTTTTCTGTGTATCCGAACCGCATTCGTCGAGGTTCATACCAGCATAGCAGGCAGCCATTATATAGGGCACCGATACAGCTAGACTTCGCCGCGACAGCTCTTCGATTACCACCATTGTCGCCAGAATATCACGACCGTATCCGCCAAATTCTTCGGGTACGGATAGGCCAGTTACACCAAGCTTCGCCAATTTCTCAAACACTTCGCGCGGGAAGTGATTTGTTTTGTCCCATGTGGCGGCGAGGTTACGCGGCATCTCGCGCTCAATGAATCGGCGGAGTGTCTCGCGAAGCTGGCGAATTGTGTCGCTTTCGGTGAAGTTCATCGCGTTGCTTCTTGAACTGGGGCCTTTCCGAAGATCGGTGACCGCTTTTCGCGGAATGCGTTCACCGCCTCCTGGTGATCGGGACTGATGTTCGATAAGGCCTCATAAGCCAGCGACGCGTCCATCATGGTCTGAGCGAGCTGGCGTAGTCCGATATTGATCGACATCTTCGTCCAGCGGATAGCCTTTGTTGCGCCGGTTGCCAGGCGATTGGTAAATTGCTCGACGTGTGCATCCAGTTCGTCAGGGCTCACTGCATGATTGATGAGGCCTATCTGGGCAGCTTGTGTTGCGGTCAGCAGGTCGCCAGTTAACAAGAACTCCTTCGCGCGAGCATAGCCGATAAGCTGAGGCCAAATCACCGCACCGCCATCACCTGCAACAAAGCCGACCGAGACGTGTGGATCACCGATCTTTGCGGTTTCAGATGCATAGATAATGTCACAAAGCAGAGCAATTGTTGCACCGAGGCCCGTCGCATGCCCATTCAATTTGGCGATAAGCGGCTTTTCGCAATCGAGCAGCGAGTAGACGATCTGTCGACCCTCGCGCGCCGTTTTTTCAAACCGCGCAGGATCGTCTATCATGTTCTGCATCCAGTCGATGTCTCCGCCCGATGAGAAGGCTCGGCCTGCTCCGGTGATCACTGCGACATCGCAATCCGGGTCATTTGATACATCGGTAAACAGACGTGCCAGCTCCTCGTGCATAAGTTCGTCGACTGCGTTAAGTTTTTCCGGTCGATTGAGCATGATTTCAAGTATTCGCCCGCGCCGTTCAAAAAGTATGGTTTGATAATTGGCAAAGTTCATCGATATAGCCTCGCTTTTTAAATTAACTTTGGCGGATGTGCGGGAAACGACCGTCACACAGAACACCGTAAATTCGAAGCAAAGCTACATGCCGATATTGAATGAGTCAACAGTCACTGACTATATGCTCATTGATTCTTCAATCCGTATCTTGGTGTCCCCCTAGAATTGGCCTAAGAGTCATACTTCCGACGACCCAATTGACATCGATAGGCGGCATCGGAAAACCGTTGGAACTTGCTCAATGCGGGCAAGCATGGAGGCGATGGTCAATTGCCGGAAAATCTCGGCACCGCTTGGCGGAACCTTTGCTCCACTCGCCAAAGGACGGGTGATTGGTGCTCAGCTCACCATAGACTTTCAGTTTGGGATACATGGGGACCTTCAGGGTAGCGGAATTGCAGATTCTGACATTTTACCTTTCCAGACCACGCTTTCTGGCAATGTCACCGCTGCAGGTTGCGCCTTCGGCATGGGATCGATCTTCAAGCTGGAGATGACCGTCGGGTGCATGGCCAGTTCTTCGTCCTTCACTTCTACCGTGGCCTTCCTGGAACTGTAGTAATCTTGAAAACTGGTTCCTAGGAGGCATACCTGCGTAATATAGAGATCCCTGTTTTCCCGACGCCTCCATTGATCAAGCTCCTGATGGCGGCTATCATCTAGGCTCAGCAAGATCGGAGCATTGAGGATGGCGAAGGACCTAGGCAATCCAGAAGGCGTTGGCGAAAAATTCTCCATCGAGGGGATGCTATCGACGCGCGAGAGAACGAAGGAAGCGGTTCAGAGAATTGGTTCCAAGATTACCGTTGGAATGACAGGTAAAGACGCAATCGAACTAGCCAATCACGAACTGCAAGTGATGGGCATGGACAGACACTGGCACTCCCCTCTCATACGATTTGGCAAAGAAACGCTTAAGGGCTTTCGCCAACCTGTAGACGAGGCTATCTTCTTGGAAGGTGATGACATTTATTTTGTAGATCTCGGGGTAATCTGGGACGGTTTAGAAGGTGATGCAGGAGATACCTTTGTAGTCGGCAAAGACGAACAAAAGGCAGCTTGTGCACACGCAGCGCGAGATATCTGGCACTCCGTAGCAGACCATTGGCGGGAAACCAGAGCAACGGGGATGGCCCTGCACGATTTTGCCGCACGGGAAGCGAAACGGCGAGGTTGGACATTCAATCACGACATTCTCGGACACCGCCTGAGCGATTTCCCCCATGCGATCTACAAAGCCGGTTGGCTAAGTGAATTCGAAAATCCACCAACGGCTGGCCTTTGGATCCTTGAGATCCAGATTTCGCATCCTGAATTGCCTTATGGCGCATTTTATGAAGACCTGTTGATTGATGACAGCTTCTCAGTCGAGAATTAGCGGTGTTTTGTCAGCGGCGATGCTACGAGTTGCGCCCTTGTTAGACTGCTGGGATCCAGGCGCAGATCCGTTAGGACGAAGCCGGGTAACCCAATTCAATATGCCCCCCAAGGATCCTTTTCCTGCCCGGGCGCAGTGGAGATCACACGTTCATCGTCTTCGCCTGTGATCATCTCTTCAGGCCCGGCAATTTCCGGAGTCCGATATGTGTCCATATCTTGCACCCAAAGGAGTAGCTGCGAGAGCGCATCCACCTGGTCATCATGGCGCGAGGAGGCGCTGTCAGTTTAACCGCAACTCGTCTCCGATTGGCGCACCAAAAGCCAGATCGAGATTACGTCAGGCCGCGAGATTTTGCCACTCGGCCAGTGCGGCCGAGCGTCGTGTCCTGTAAGTTTTGCGGTCGACAAGATGGCGTTCGGAGTTGAAGTGATTGTAAATAGAGGCGTGGACTGAGACGAACTTCTGTAGCGTTTTCATTTGCCTAAAACGCAGCATTGCGCGCTCTCGTCGTCGGAACGGCAAGTGACTATTCTCGGCTCGATTGTTGAGCCAGCGGCCCATATCCCGACGATCGACATTGCCAAGGTCGCGCATCGCAGCGGGATAGGATCTCAACCCGTCAGTCACGATAGATTCTGCTTTCCCGTGGCGCTTTAACGCTCGCTTCATGAACGCCAGAGCCGCTGATTTGTCGCGTTTCTTGGTAACATAGCTCTCGAGAATCTCGCCTTCGTGATCGACAGCACGCCACAGATAGTGCGTCTCGCCGTTGATTTTCACGAACACCTCATCAAGGTGCCAGCGCCATTGGCGAAAGCCGCGCATCCGGCTTACCCGCTGCCGGCGAATATCAGCCGCAAATATCGGGCCGAACCTGTTCCACCACAAACGCACGGTTTCGTGACAGATATCGATGCCGCGCTCCAACAGCAGGTCCTCGACGTTCCGCAAACTCAGCGGAAAACGAACGTACAGCATAACAACAAGGCGGATCACCTCACGAGACGAATTGAAGTAGCGGAATGGGTTATCGGACTTGCTCATCTAGGCCATTTAGCAGCGCCGCGACTGATCAGCCACTTTGCTTTGACAGCACCATCTGCAGGGCGCGGCTCGTTTTGCAGGAGGTGAATATGATACCGGTGCAGCAACTATGCGCAAGGCAATGCGAAGCGAGCGCCTGACATGGCCAATGGCCACATACTTTCCTTTCTTTTGGAAACCGGATCGCCATATGTTCCTGAAACCCACAGTAACATTAGATTTCGCCGAACGCACAGGGCATGAATTTCAGTATATCTATGACGCCAATGTGGGCCGGCACACATATGAGACCCTTCTCGACATGGCCGAGCAAACTGAATTGGGGATTGCCGAGTTGAATCCACGCGACCGGATAGATGTGCAGACCTTTATTTTTGTCGTTGGCGGGTACCGAGATAAGGATATGCCAGAATAGCACTCACCGTTGAGTGAGTATTGCATCTACTCAAGCGATGGAACGTGCGGCAATCTCGCGCATTTCACGTTGGATGACTGCTGTGCCATCAAAGGCGATTGGCATGTTCAGCCCGGCGCAGAAGCTCACCCGTATCCAGAGCTGCAAGAAACTGGACCATGCTGTCGACCTGATCGTCATGTTTGACATGCGGGAATCCAAGCAGCTCGTCCTCGAAGGTTCTCAGCCACGGCGCGTCATGAGGTAGCAAGACCTCACCGCGCTCGAACTTTGGTGATTGCTGCGAAGCACGGTCCTGCTTGGAACCAGCCGGTGATATGTTCACGAGCCAGTGATTGCGGCCTTCGTGCTTGATATTCTGGTACAGGCTGATACCAGACCCGGCCTTTTCAACAATTACGAGATTGGCCTTCCATTTCTCCCGTTGGTGCTGGACCGCCTTCTCGAGCTCGGCAAACTCCAGCTTCTCCCTGAATATGTCGAGCAGAAAGCAACGCTTGCCCGAGAGCGCCCAGGTCGAGCAAACCGAGTAGTCATTGTGCTCGCCGGTTGAATAGGCGGTATCCCAGCTCTGGAAAATGCCCTCGACCTGATGGGACTGGGGCCGCTCGTCATATCGCTGGAGCCAACTACCCTTGAACAGGGCGCCGCCTGGAGGCAGCGGGCGCTGGTTGTATTGTGCTTCAAAATCCCGCTCGCCCATCTCTGAGCGCAGGCGGGAGATTTCCTCCTCATCAATGCGCTCTTCGTGGAGAATATGACCGGCAGGCCGGGAAACTATTCTCGTTGGCCCTATCTCGATCTCGCGATCTTTCCATTCGATGAGGGGGAGGTCGAGGTGCTGCCACCGGCCCTGCGCCAGCAGCTGACCCGGGAGATCCTCCATGTGCAGGCGCTGGGCAATGACAATGATCCGCCCCTTTTTGGGATCATCGAGCCGGCTCGCCACGGTTGCTCCGTACCACTGGATGGCATTTTCGCGGGCAACTTCGGAGTGCGCATCGCTCGCCTTAATCGGATCATCAATGATAATGAGATTGCCGCCAAGCCCGGTAAGCGACCCCCCCACCGAGGTGGCCCGGCGCTGTCCCCCTCGCGTGGTCGCCAGTACCTCGAGACTAGATTTTTTGGGATTGAGATGCGTGTTCGGGAATACCGATCGATAGAAAGTGGTCTGCATCAGGCGGCGCGTCTCGAATGCGAATTCTTCCGACAGCTTCTGGCCGTAGGAGGCACACACGATCTTCTCCCGAGGATTGTGCCCCAGGATCCATGCCGGAAGACAAACGCTTGCCATGAAGCTCTTTAGTGAGCGCGGAGGCATCGTGATGATGAGCCGGCGCTCATCACCCAAAGTCGATTTAACGAGATGGTGCGCGATAGTCGCAATGTGCCAGTTTGGAACCAGGCTTCGCCCATGCAGTTCACGAAAGGCACGGAATACGAAAAAGGTAAAGTCTTCGTGTGCCAATCCGCGAGTCATCAATGCGAATGCCATGGGGTTTAGGTCAGTCACCTTGGTCCTCCTCATCTTCCTCAGCTGCCTCCAATTGGTCCTGAAGGGCGATGAAGTCCCTGAGCGCATCCATGTCAGCCTTTTGCGTTTCAGCATCGCGCTCCCCGGCTTCGTCCTGGGGCAGGTACATCTCGGTCAGCGCAATCATCTTCGCCGTAGCGTTCAAATCTCCCTTGCTAGCCTTGGAGAACAATTGCTGGATGGCGAGCTCAAGCATGGTAAGTTTCTTTGTCTTGCCCCGAAGCTTGACCTGCAGCTTCTGCCCAGATACTTCCTTGACGATGGTCTTGAGCGCCTTGGCGCCTTTTTTCTGGCCCTTGCCTAGTTTGTTGCCTTTCTGAAACTGATGCTCTTTGGGCGGCTTGCCGTATCCGACCTCGTAGCTTTCTTCGCCAGAGGGCGTGCCTTTATTAACGCTCATGACAGCTCTCCCTTGTCATCCGTGGGCGGATCGGCAGGCAAGCCAGCGGCCTGCTCTCCGGTCCGGCGGGCCGCAACCTCGGCAAAGGACTCGCCCGTTTTGCAAAGCACGGCTTGTCCGCCGGTCAGCTTCTCCCAGCGCCTGACGCAGACATCGACAAAGCCAGGATCGATCTCGATCCCGCGGCATACCCGCCCGGTTTTCTCGGCCGCAATCAGCGTGGCCCCGCTTCCAAGGAATACGTCGAGCACGATGTCGCTGCGCCGCGTCACGTCCAGCAAAGCGTCCGCGCAAAGCTCGACAGGCTTCGGGGTTGCGTGGTGTTCGAGCATCTCGTTTGCGGAGGACCCGCGGCGATTTGCGCCAGGCGCCACCCAGACATTGGTACGGTCGCGCCCGTGTCTTCCCAGCTCAATATTATTTACTCTGGGTTTTTCGCCGTGGCAGAAAACCGCAATCAGCTCGTGGGCCGAGCGATAGAGCGCGCCCATGCCTCCAGACTCCTTGTACCAGACGACAAGGTTGATCAGTTTCAACTTAGCCGCATGGCCCGCCGCATAGACCCGGTGCATCGAGCGCCAGTCCATGAACACGAAAAGGACAGCGCCTGCAACCAGCCATAAGGACAACATTGCAAAGACTTTATCGAGAAAGGCCTGGAACTCTGCATCCGACATCTCGCCCGATGCCATGGCAAACTCGTCATGGACCTTTTTCCCAAGCCCGCTGACATTGCCCTTGATCTTCACGTTGTAAGGAGGGTCGGTAAGCACAGCGTCGACCTGCTCGTCGACGAGCAGCGTCTTGTAGGTCGTCTCCTCGAGGGCATCACCGCAGATGATCCGGTGATTTCTGAGCTGCCAGCTATCGCCAGGCCGGGTAACAGGATTGGCAGGCGGATCATCGACGTCCTCTTCGCCGGCCACCTCCTCATCTTCGTCGAGCGGATCAAGCAGGATGATGTCCTGCTCCTCGACGCTGAAGCCCGTTGGATCCAGATCAATCTCGAGCTCGATGAGTTCAATGAACTCGAGCCGCAGCGCATCAAGGTCCCACTCGCCGCGCTCCCCGATCCGATTGATTGCAAGCGCGAGGGCCCGGGCATGCGGCTCGTCAAGATGACTGCATTCGATAACTGGAGCGCGGTCCAGACCAAGCTCCCGTGCAGCCAGCACCCGCGACCATCCATCGATCACTCGCCCTTCGTGAGTCAGCAAGGGTAGGCTAAAGCCAGACTCGGTTATTGACGCCGCAATCCGTGCTATCTGTTCTGGATCCTCACGCCGTGTCCTTCTTCGCGGCGGCCGCAGATGATCGATCGGGCAGTATGTGATGCTAAGCTCGGGCAACAGGTCATTGCGCCTTGCCCGCTCTCCTCGCTCGGCCATTTCTCGCTTAAGCGCCAGCCCTTCGCGACGATTTCTGGTCTTGGCCAATTTGGCCTTTTTGAGCTTTTCTTGGCCACTCAACTTCTTCATTTCAACCTCCTTTACGCACAAAAAAACCCGTCACCGCTGAGGCGGGACGGGCTTGCTGCAGGAAGCAAAGGCAAAACCCGTACGCGCATCAGCGCATACATTGCGGGACCTTCACTTCCTTGCTTCCGCAGTGATTTCAGTCGAAATCACCACTCGGTCGAATATGTGTCTCCTAATAACACTGATGTGGTTTGAAAGCGCAAGAGGAAAATTTGGAAAATTTCAAGAAAAGGCTCTGAATTAGGAATTCGCGTCATGCTGTCGCAAAGCCTGTATATGCTCCCGTTAACAGTGCAGAAATTCCCGTCAGGCCAAACACGGGAATTCGCTCCTCATATCCGCAGAATTACGTGGGTCTGGACGAGCCGAGAAGCAGCGGAATGGCCAAAATACGCAAAATTCCCGTTAGAATCCCGTTACAACGGGAAATTTAGGCAGAGACCCGTTCGCGCTGAACTGCGTCGCGCACCACCATTTTATCCTTTAAAAACAGATACTTAGACATAGCGGCATACCTGGATATTGTCGCGCAATGTCCGGGGGTTGCGCGCCGTTGGTGCAACGGCTCGGGTGCCGGAGACGCTCTGGAAGCTGCGGATATGCTGAATTATCACGGATTATCTCTAGGGCCCAAATATTGGAGTCCAGATGCAGTTGGATGGTTTTGGGGTAGAGATCATTTAGAGGGAGTATATCCCCTCAATTTTTGACCTTATGCGAACCCGAACATGATCTGCTGGCTGGGCCAGTCTAGCGGGATATTGTTCTTCCGCATGATCTGGCGGCCGGTAAGTTCGGGCGGCTGGGCGAGAATTTTGTGAGCCACCAAGTGCCGGTGATGGAATGTCAGGGCACTTGCAAACAATCGGCTATGGCACGATATAAATTGGATGCAATCGAATTTGGAAAATTGGCATGTCGGACTGCAGAGTTCCAGGGTTGAGCTGATTGAAGCGCAGCTTCACGGGGGTTCGTTTTCGCCGCATCGCCATGATACCTATACTATCGCGGTGACCACTACCGGGGTCCAGTCGTTCAACTATCGCGGCGATCGGTGGCGGTCGCTTCCCGGGCAAGCGATGATCCTGCATCCTGATGAAGTGCATGATGGATACTGTATCGACCATAACGGCTTTTCCTATCGAGCAGCCTATTTGCCACCTGCCCATGTCCAGACGGTGGTCGGCGGGGCCGCGCTGCCATTTCTGGCCGAAGGGGTTTCAACTGACGCCGATCTTGTCGGTTCGGCGCTTAGGCTAATTGCAATGTGCTCTAACGGAAATGAGTCATTCGGCTATCAGGACGCGCTCCAGCAACTCGTATCAGCCATGCAACGCTGCGAAGGTGGGCAGCCCACCAAGCGGACCGTCAATCGCGAAGCTGTTGCGCGGGTCCGCGAATTTCTCGACAGCGTTCCAGAACCCGGGACCAGCTTGTTACAGCTGGAAGCAATCGCCGGTTATGACCGGTGGCAGCTTTCGCGCGATTTTCGGTCGTTGTTGGGGACCAGCCCATATCGCTATCTGCAATGTCGCAGACTGGAGCGCGCCAAACAACTATTGCGCAGCGGGCTTGGCTTGGCTGCCGCTGCTCACGAGGCCGGATTTGCGGATCAAAGCCACTTCGGCCGGATATTCAAGCGGACTTTTGGGACCACGCCGTTAGTCTGGCATCGAGCCGCGCAGCTTCGCACAATCATTCTATAGCCCGGCCCTGCTCAGGGCTAATTGGGATGCATGACTCAAACGATCTTTTCGCCCGAACCGCATCGCGGCTGGCTGCCATGGGCCTGGCTTTCACCAGTTGTCTGCATCTTGCTGGTCGCATTCTCCAGCGTCCCGCTGGATTTTGGCCTTGAATGGATCGGCCTGGTCGATGCCGATGGAGAGCCCCGGTCCGCCTTCGAGTTTTGCGTGTTCCTGCTGGTGCCATTTGCGGCGATGGGCACCGCCGTCTGGGCCTGGTCCCGGTTCGTCGAGCGTCGCAGCCTGGCGACCATGGGTTTGACTGGCACGCATCGGCTGCGCAAGCACTTGGCAGGATTAGCGGTAGGGGTTGGAATGATGACCTTGGCGATTATTTCGATCTGGCTCGCCGGAGGCTATGTCAGTAATGATGTCCTTCCCGCCTTTTCCTCGCCTGCATCTTTATTCTGGATAGCAATTCTCCTGGCCTGTTTTATTTTTCAGTCGGGTATGGAGGAGTTCATCTTCCGCGGTTGGCTGCTCTCGACGGCGACGCGCCGCTGGAACCTAACAGCGGGGTTCATCGCCAGTTCGACCGCTTTCACATTTCTTCACTTCTCGCCGCACCAGCCGCTTCGCGAAATCGTCATGGCGTTCACGTTCGGACTGTTCGCTTGCGCCTGGGCCTGGCGTGCCGGCAGCATCTGGGGTGTAATGGGCTGGCATGCAGGCTGGAACTGGTTCACGAGCGTCGGCTTTGCCGTGCCGATCACCGGCCTTGATCTTCAGTTGCCGGCCTTGCTGGTGAAACTGACCCCGACTGGTCCGGACTTCCTGACTGGCGGCCCTGCTGGACCCGAAAGCAGTGTGCTGACGATCGGCCTCTTGGCTGCGGCCACACTGCTCCTGTTGCTATGGCCCAGGGGATCGCTAAACGAACGCAATCATCGGACGGGCTGAATCTTAATGCGTGAGACATCGCATCGTTGAGGAAACGCTCGGTCGATAGCTTCTAAATTCGGTCTTTCAGAGTTGGTTGGCCGTGCTATCCGGTCAGCTGACATCATACGACTGTTCGCTTCCGCTGTGATGGCGAGACCTAACCCATTCGAAAACCAACCCTGCATTCGCCACTGTTGCTGAAGACGCCAACAATGCAGGGCATAAAAAATGCTAATGCAGCACCAAAGGAAGATATCGCCGACCAAGCCCAACTCACCGTGAATCTGATTCTCGCAAGGTTTGATAAGCATATAGGTAATTCAAACATATGCCCAGCAGGCCAACGTCAGCAAATGAGGCGGTAGCCGAAGGTCCACTTTCCACCGCACAGCATCCAATAGCAGACAGTCCGCAATCGGGCCAATTGCAGCCGGCGGAATATGAAGCTTTCGATGGCCCCTTAAGGTCCAGTTTCGGTCATTATACGATCGTCAGCTTCAGGTCTTGCTTAGGTATGGCGCAGGTCGGATTTCAAATCTCATCCATTCAAAACACTTTGACTAGGAAAAGCCCAGATTTGGAACTGATCACGGTTTGGGTATCGCGTGGGCCGTCGGCAAACGACCGGCCGGTTTGATGCTCAATGACGTAGTATTGCTGGCTTTTCCAGAAAACTTTCCTTGCCTTGGCAATGACGAGGCCGAGAGTTCAATTCTCTATAGCAGCACCAAAAATATTCCCCCTTTATTACAATCACATATTGTTAATATGGTACTCTGAATTGGTGACTGAATTGCGCGCTTTCAGGCGCTGTCACGCCCTCGATTCCGAAGCCAGAGACCATTTTTCGGAGAGGATACGGGGTCATATACCGGTTTATCTCCACGGCCAAATACGCTGGCACCAGATGCACTATTCGAATTGGGTGGTTACGGGCTTCAGTTGAAGCCGAACAGCTTAGGCTGTGCCGTCCAGCAGAGCGGAACATTGCCGATGCGCAGTATCTTACGGCCAGCCAGATCTATTTGGTCAGCGTAGAGCCGATCATCCGCTAGTGTAGCCGACGACTGAGCCACCACGCCTTGTCCGCCGTCAGGTGCCACGCCCAAACCGAACAGCGTAAAGATCAAGTTCGCCATGGCCCTCAGCTGCAAAGCGTCTCTCGTAGCTCAAGCCAAGCTTTCTCAACACCCGCACGGAACCGAGATTCTCTGGCTCTACCAAGCCGATGATGCGTTTGAGCTCGAACTGCTTCGCCTGGATCCCGATAATGGCAGCTGAGCTTTCTGTCGCGTAGCCCTTGCCCCAGACGGCTGGGAGAAAACGGTAACCCACGTCGGTTTCGTCAATGTCGTCGAGGTATTTGAGGCCACTGAACCCAATCAGCTGCCCAGTCGCCTTCTCAATGCAGGCCATCCGCCCGTAGCCATGTAATTCATAATCTCGAAGCTGTCGCGCTTCGAGTAGCTGCACGACCTCATCCCTCGAGCCCAGCGCCCTTTCTCCCGTGAAGCGTATAACCTCGGAGAGGGAGACGAGGGGCAGGTAAGCAGCTGCATCGTCCCTGGTGAAGCGCCTCATGATCAGACGCTCGGTTTCTATGGTTTCAAACCTGCTCAATTACTGTTCCTAGCTGTGCGAAAATGCGAACCACGGCGGCCCGGCTCGCATCCTAACCGAAAAAAACGCCGTTCTCGCCGGGACCAAGCTCGCTTACTCGCTGGCATCTTCCGGTACCTTGTAGAATGCGAGCCCCCGACCCCGAGCGCAATGATCATCCCGCCGGCGACCAAGGCCCAGTCGGGCAGCCCCTCCTCCCCATCTTCTTGACCGGCCTGGGCTGCGGTGCGCCGGTGACCTCCAATATTCTGCCCTCCGGCGAACAGAGAAATGGGTTGTCCTGATCGGAAGCCCAACTCGAGCCCTTCGGCTATGTTGACGTTGGCCTCCTCTTGACGGCCCCGGCCATGCAGCGATGGCGCAACCGTCAGTCCTCCGCGCACCTTCGGCTGGTGCCGGGATCCGCCGAGTACAATCCGCAGTCTAAAGCCGCCGAACACCCCCGTTTCACGCTGCTGTGTTACGGTGAGATATTGCGCTCGGATGACTCGGTCTATCTGGTCCGTGTTCGGCTGAGAGATTAGGATCGGGTTGGGTCCCCACATATCTCTTGTTCCGGCGAATGCCGGCGACGCCCCCACCAATGACTGAGTCACAATAAGAACGGCAATCATCAACTTTTTCACTGAAATCTCCATCTTGGTTGGAGGTCTGTTGGCGCTGGCAAGGTCAAAGCAGTGTCAAGCGATGCGGATTGAGTTTCTCGAAAGGCAGGCGCCGTGTCTCTGACCCGACTGTCCTACCAAAAAATGGTAGCCTTCGTCCCGCCCTGCACGGCATTGATCGCCTGGCCGTTGCTCGGTGAGACGCTCGGGCCATCTGCGCTGGCGGGAATGGTACTGATCGTCCTCGGGGTGGTACTGGCGGTCTATTCTTGCGCCAAGCGAGGGCCTATCACTTAATGTTCGCTTTCGGGATGTAACCTTAATTATCGCCAAGGCAAGCAACCCCGTCGAACACAATCACCGACGACCCGCCGATTTCGATTGTATCGGGTGTATAGTGAACGGCGACGCTTCCGTCCCTCCCTACGCAGCCGCCTTGCTTTGCGATATGGCGCCTTGAAAGGTGACTAGGTTCATAATGACGGAGATAGGCTGCGACTCCGGCGTTCCCGCTGCCGCAGACCGGATCTTCCATGATGCCGGACGCCGGCGTGAAGGAGCGAACATGCACAAATTCCTCGTCGCGAGCAAAAACTGTTGCTCCGGTTATTTTCAATGTAGTGGAGAGAGCGGAAAGTAGTGCATAATTCGGATTGAGCCGATTTAGAGCCTCGACCGATTGCGCCTCCGCTACGATCCATATGGGACCGAGGTCGACGCGAAGTGGCTCGGCAAGCGGAGTCTGCTTGGCGAAGACGGAACGTAGGAACTCCGTATCATCGAAGTTGTGCACTACGCAGCGGGGTATCTTCAGCATAAGCTTGTCATCATAGTTGGCTCGGGAAACAGCTACATCGACAACCCCTGCTCCGCAGCGGAGCCGCAGCAGGCCGGCATTGGGAGCTACTATTCCTGCTTTGAGCAAAGCATGGGCAGCACCGAGCGTCGGATGCCCTGCGAAGGGCAGTTCGCTGCGCGGCGTGAAGATTTTGATCTCAACAATGCCTTCATCGTCTGCCGACCGCACAAAAACGGTCTCCGACAAATTCGTCCAAGCAGCAGTTCGCTGCATTACAGCGTCGGAGAGACCATCGCCGTCTAGGATCACGGCAACCGGGTTGCCCATCATCGGGCGATCCGTGAAGACATCGACCTGCATAAACCTGCGCTTCGTCATTAACTACCTCCATCACAATTGTTTTCTGACTGACCGGAGACTGCCTCGATCGACCCGAATTCCTCGACCTCGCCGTACGGCTCCATACTCCCTCTGGCGTCAGCTGGCAGAGGGCACCGCAATCACAGTGGCCAGTGTGCATTGCCCGAGATCACAGTTGCCTCAAGCTGCCGGGTGCTGCTGAAATCGGATACTTGGGCCGGCGATGCCCGCGCTGCATCAAGAATTATGTGCAGAGCCGCGGGTATGTTTAATCTGAGCACTAATTTATCCTTCTATTTGCGCAGGAAGATCGCGTCAGGCCGACACAACCGGACCAGGCCTTATTCTGCAAGTTTAGCCGTTCGAAATGCTTCGTCGATCGATTGCATCACCCGAAATATGGTTCCTCAATCGGGTTGCAAAGTTGCTTTAGCTTTACATATAGACAGTGTCTATATGTAAAATCAGAATCTGAATGCGGTTTTGAATCCTGAAGCTTAGCGATTAACCATTGTGTTTCGAAAGGGGGAATGTGCCAGTGATCAATCTGATACAAATCATTCCAGCTCCCATTACGAGAATCTTCGCATTGCGCTGCCGGTGCAGCATTTATAAGAAAATTTTATCAATCGGGACCGGATGCGATCTTCATCAACGAATTAGCTATACAGTAATCCCGGGACCACTAATTTTACGTTTCGACCGGAGTTTGTGGGCCGTCTTGCGGCGATCCCAACTGTCGTCGCTATAAAGCTTCCGCTCCTGCAATCCGGCGACATCGCCTTCGACATAGCGGATTTCCGGCAGGCCGCGCCAACACTTTCTATTGGTTACAGTGGAGACTGGGGGTGCAAAGAGGCCCTGCTGGCCGGTGCTGACGGTTGGTATAGCGTGGCCGCTGGGCTCTTCCCTGCTCAGGCCTCCGCTCTGACGGCCGCAGCTATGAAGGGAGATCGTGACCAGGCAGATCGGCACGATGCCGGCTTTGCTACTCTTTGGGAGCTGTTCCGCGCCCACGGGAGCCTCAGATTGACATATGCAGTGGCGAACATGCTAGGACTCACTGATGCTCAGCCACCGCGACCGTTGCTCGGAGCCGACGAAAACCTGCGCAAGCAGCTCGCGTCAGTGTTATCAACCGTGGAGTTGATTCTGCAAATTCGAATCGCTGTATCTTTCACTCTCCACTTCGCAACGGTTGCTACGAAATTTCGGCCCGATTAGACGCCGACATTCAAAAGAAATGAAATGCTAACTGGATCTGGATTGAAACTGTTTGTTCAATTGACCGAGAACGACATCGATATTCGCTCTGTTTGGTCTATAAAAAACCCAGTTTTTGATTTGTTTTGAGGAGACCAGCCCTGCTTCGCACAGAATGCGCATGTGAGAGGTTACGGTAGGCTGGCGAAGACCAATTTTGTCGGTAATAAATTTGATGCAGACGCCATCATCTAACAAATCACCGTCCCGCTGGGGGGGGAAATGTAGTTTAGGCTCCAATATCCATTCAAGTATTTTCATCCGATTCTCATTTGCCATGGCTTTCAAAGCAATAAGAGTTGACGTGTCAGGATTCTGCATAGATATGTTTCTATATTGATAAACCTCTATATAGGTAAATTTTATGGAAAAAATAGGCGCCGGTTCGTTTCCAAAGGATAGCTTAGAAGTGTTGGAGGACGCAAGCGCCTATGCAGCTGAGTATATCGCAAATGTCGCGCACCGACGTGTAAGTCCTGATGCGGCAATGATGGAAGGAATGCAAAGATTCGACTCCCCGATGCCTGAACGCGTCGGCGATCCACGGGAAACATTACGCTTGCTTCATAAACTGGGTTCTCCTGCCACGATGGCGACAACGGCAGGAAGATTTTTTGGGTTGGCGGTTGGCGGCACGCTGCCCGCTGCAATGGGAGCGAGGGTTTTATCTACAGCTTGGGATCAAATCGCCCTAAATGAGGCAACCAGCCCCATTGGGGTGCAATTGGAACAGGTTGCCAGTAAGTGGCTGTTAGATATTCTCCAACTGCCGGCGGAGTCTTCTGTTGGGTTTACAACCGGTGCGACGATGGCAAACTTCACCTGTCTCGCGAGCGCTAGACAAGCTGTGTTGAATAAGTTGGGGTGGGATGTTTCTGCCAACGGCCTATTTGATGCTCCTCACCTTCGTATCGTCGTTTCTGCCCAAGTTCATGTGACTGTTTTAAAAGCACTTAAATTGTTGGGTATAGGTGTAGACCGAATTGAATATATTCCATGCGATCTTCAAGGACGTGCTTTGGCCGATCGGCTTCCTGATCTAGACGATCATACGATCGTTATATTGCAGGCCGGAAACATTAATTCGGGAGCCAGCGATCCTATCGGCAAGATTGCCGAAAAGTGTGAAAGAGCCGGTGCTTGGGTTCATGTCGATGGAGCCTTTGGTTTGTGGGCTGCAGCATCTCCAAAATTGCGGCATCAACTTGACGGTTACCATATAGCGGATAGCTGGGTTGTTGATGGGCATAAGTGGCTCAACACTCCCTACGATTGCGGAATTGCAATCGTCAAATCGCCCAATTCTCTTCACGCGGCGATGGCGACTCAAGCCGCGTATATAAAAGAGGGCAACGCTGTGGCACCAAAGGATATCGTTCCCGAATTCTCTCGTTCTGCTCGCGGGGTGGAAGTCTGGGCGGCGATGCACAGTCTAGGCAAACAAGGCATCGCCGATATGTTGGACAGATGTTGTCATCTTGCACAAAAGTTCGCGGAAGGTTTAGAAAAATTAGGATTTGAAATCTTGAACGATGTTGTACTCAATCAAGTTGTCGCAACATTGCCAGAACAAGAGAATCTATGCCTAGACCTTGCTGCTCATGTTCAGGCTTCCGGAGAGGCCTGGTTCGGTACAACGCACTGGAATGGAAAAACTGCTATTCGATTGAGTATTGTTTCTTGGGTGACCACATCTGAGGATGTCACCCAAGCGCTGGCGGCTATTGAAATAGGGTTGGACAAGCTAGCAATGCGCGGCGCTGTCAGAGCTTCGTGCTCGCTAGACTGAGTGGTGCCCAGCCAGCAGGAAGCCACCCAGCATCGGATACCGGCTTGAGGCTGGACCAGAAGTTCGTCGCTGCGACCACACGCCGCGCAATTTGAGTGTATTAATACCGGACCGGTAAAAATTAGCTTGATCTCAACTTAGGTTGAGGAAGTAACAATAACGTCCCCCGTTTTAAATTTCATCCGAAGGACAGGCCGATATGAGCACCACAGATCGCGAACACACAAGCATCACTGTCTCCGATCCGGAGCGCGCCGCCAAAACTTTGTGCGAGCTGTTCGGTTGGCGAGTCTGCTCGGACGGGCCAAAAGTGAAAGACGGCCAATCCATTTGTGTGGGCACGGAAAAGACCTGGATAACACTCTCTGCGGCTATGACAGACGATCATGTTCCTGCCGAGAAACAGACCCTCGCCAGCAGCGGTGCCTTCGCGCTAAACCATGTTGGGATACCCGCCCGCTGTCCCGAAACGCTCGCCGCCTGGTATGGCGGCCATTTCAAGCTCATGGTTGAGGGAGCGTTCGCCTATGGGGATGGCTGGCTGATCGCCTGCGAACCGGGGACGCCACTCACCGAGATGCCGGCGCATTTCGGATTCATGCTGGACAACCGTGCTGAGGTCGACCGCTGGAAGGAGCATTTCGAAGAGCAGGGCATTGCTGTCGACGTGCAGCGCAATGGGAACGCGATATTCATGACTGACCCCGAGGGAAACAGTTTTGAGATCTTCTTCGATCCCACTCGTTTCCTGGCTCCAACATAGCGTCAGGCATTCACACCTTTTGAGGATGAGATTTTTGTCAACGGTAAGGTGACCTTAGCCGGACTAACGTCTTGGCCATTCGCGACAGGGGATATTTCTGATTTCCAACCAGCACGCTATGGCCCGAAGACTTACGTAGTTCGCATCTCGCAATATGCCGAGTGGATCGAGTGTCATCGCCGCTCAGTAATAGCTCAGGAGCGCAATCAGAGTAAAAAAGGAACAGAGGGTGAAATGCGCTTCCTGATTTGGACTTTAGGCATTGTCACCTTAACTTGGCTTGCGACAGGCACTCACTGTTTTCTTTATATAATTCGGTAGCCAAGCCCTATTTCCATTCATGTTTAAGCAAGACTTCTGCTTCGCATACAATGTCTGACAATATCTCGGACGCGGGTTTGATATCGCGAATGATGCCCGCAACTTCTCCGACGAAGGCATTGGCTATCGAGGCCTGACCAACGGTCAGGGCTTCGGCCCAATTTTCGGATTCGGCTTCCAGATTTGCCGTCAGTCCATCGATGTCATCATGCCATTTGTCAGCAAACCCATTCCTCAATATACGGGCGTCGTATCTTTCTGGCCATTTGATCTTGCGAACCACGTCAACCACATTGGTGCGAACGGTTTCATCTCCATTCGCATCAATCGCCGCTTGAAGCATATTGGGATGAACAAGTGCTTCCTTTGAAGCCCAAAACCTTGACCCTACCAGCACGCCGTCTGCGCCAAGCATCAGTGCTGCTGCTAGACCTCGTCCGTCTCCCACACCACCTGCCGCACAAAGCAATGTATCCGGTGCATGAGCTGAAATATAATCGGCGACTTCTGGGACGAGCGTAAACGTTGCTCTCTTCTCGCCATGTCCGCCGGCTTCAGCGCCTTGGGCGACGATGATATCCGCGCCCACGTCAATCGCATGCTTGGCATCTCGCAATGTTTGAATTTGACAGATTAATGGCAGGTTCGCAGTTTTTATCTGCTCCACAAACTGGGCAGGGTTTCCGAAAGAGAGAAACACGGCCGATGGTTTTCGTTCCATAACACGGTCAAGTAGCTGCGGCATCTCTTTCAACGACCATGTAATAAAGCCGCAGCCGACTTGCTCATCGCCTGCTGCGTCGAATTGATCGGATATCCATTCCTCATCGCCGTAGGCTCCACCAATCAATCCGAGGCCGCCTGCTTTAGACACAGCAGAAGCGAGGCGGCCGCCAGCTGCAAACGCCATTGGCGCTTGTATTATAGGATGCCGGAGACCGAGCTTTTTGGTGAGGCGTGTTTGTATCATAGTGGCTGCTGCTTACGAAATTCGGGAACCGGCAATCCGCCTATGCCCCAGTCTTCCAAGGCCACTTCGTCAATAACCACAACGGTCGTCGCAGGGTTTTTATTAAGGACCCGCTCCAGCAAATCTGTGACGCCCTTGATCAGTTCCGCCTTTTCTGCAGTTGTGGGTCCTGTTCCATCGGGCCCACCTTCTTTTGTAATCTTGATGTTAACATATGGCATTCAAGCCTCCTTTGTTTTTGGAACGTAAGTAAAGACCTTTGTCATGATCCGCCATCCATGGCTGTCATGGGACAGCGTGAGGAAATCTAGATAATTTTGGTCCATCATGGTCATGGAAGCCCTGACGAACGCCATTTTCGAACCACCGAATTCGATGGAAAATATGCGATCTTCGCGTGGATCGCTTGTGCGGGCAGGTGGTATCCGACGATCCACCATTGCAAAATATTCGGAGAGCGACTTGTTCATATACTCCGTGTCACTTATTTTCACGTAACGGGCGTCAGGATGAAACACCTTTGCAAGCCGAGAGGTGTCGGCAAGGTAGAGGCCGTCGAAATAGTCCTGGATGACATTGTTGACTTGAGCGAAGTCTTGAGAATTGGCCATCAGATCAATCCTTCAGCCTTCATGGCGGTCTGGACAGCGGTGCGCTTGGAGACGCGATCAACATAAGCGGCAAGGCTAGGCCATTTTTTAAGGTCTATGCCGACGAAATTTGACCAATTGCTCACGACAAATAGATAGGAATCCGCAACTGAGAAGTTGTTGCCCACCAGATATTCTCGGCCATCACGAAGAAGATCTTCTACATAGTCAAACTTCTTCCCGACATTGGCTTTTGCCTGCTCTTTCTCTGCATCGGTGGACTTGGAAAAAAGCGGTCCGAAGGCCTTGTGAAGCTCGGAACCTGTGTAGTTCAAATATTCTAGGAGCCGGGTTCTAGCGAGCGTGCCGATTTCAGGAACCAGTTTCTTCTCAGGATGTTGATCTGCGAGGTATTGGAGAATGGAAGGGCCTTCCGTCAGCACTTCCCCGGTATCTAATTGAAGGGCGGGCACATAGCCCTTGGGATTGATAGTTTTGTAATCCTGTCCTGCTTTGGTTAGGCCACGATCAGTATCAACCTCATCGATTTTGAATTCTAGACCTAACTCATAGAGGACAATGTGCGTTGCTAGCGAGCAAGCTCCGGTTTTGTAGAAGAGTTTCATAGTTGGAATGCCTTAGACTGGGGATTAAAGTGCAACGGCTAGCCGGGGAGGGTCAGGAGGGGCGGGCTTGGCCAGCGATTGCAAGTGGAGAAATATGGCCCTAGATTTCTTTTGTAAATTTGATATCTTTTGGAAACTGCACTTTGTAGTTTCCATTTGGTAACCGGATGATTGCTATGCCTTTGAAAGTTCGACATAATAAAAGTTCCCAGCCGCCGGAACCTTGCGCTCTGACCGAGTGTATGGCCATCATCGGAGGCGCTTGGACAACAAATGTCATCTGGAGTCTGCGGGCCGGATCACGAAGATTCAGTGAACTTCGAATAGACATTCCGCCTATTTCCCCCAAGGTTCTCACCACTCGTCTGAGGGAACTGGAAGGTCGCGGAGTGATCACGCGAAACGTAATGCCGACTTCTCCACCATCTGTTGAATATCAACTGACAGAGCTGGGAGCCGAGTTGATTCCGGCGATAGAGGGCATTGTGAATGTTGGGCATAAACTGAAAACTTAAACGGCTCCGTGACATAATCTGATCGCTGCTCAGGATACATGTTTGAAGATGGTCGCCCGGATTTTGGCTGTTGGGAGGGGGGGGGCGGTTTCGCTGCGTCTCCTAAATGCAGCGACGCCGCACAGAAAACAGAACGACAACTAATTTAACCGCAATGTCCGCTTTTGATACTGTGTACGGCATGCGCCGCATCGAAAGCGGACATTGTCGCTACTCAAGTAAGAAAATAATGGAAACTAATCCGAACAAAGTGAGGGCTCCTCCACTTATATATTGAACACCACGATATATATCTTGATTTTTCAATAGAATTCTCGCTCGATCCGCGATTGACAACCACATCAAGGTAGTTGCCCCCCCAATTATCAGGAAGCTCAGAACAAATATGCTGGCTTGAAAAAAAAATGGTCGGTCTTGATCGATGAATTGAGGCAGAAACGATGTAAAAAAAATAAAACCGCTCGGATGCAGCACAGCTAAGCTCAAACCACCAAAGAAAATTGATCGCGGCGAGCTGTTTTTTTGGACAGCTTTCGAAGTCACAGTCCTTCCGGCACGTACAACGGACATTATTCCTAAATAGATTAGAAACGTAGACCCTGCTATTCTAATGATCAGTGATTATCCCCTTGCCATACGTAGTCTAATCTGCTACATAATGGACATGAAACAGAAACCCCTCACAATCGCACAATTCTTTCGGCAATTCCCCGACGACGAAACCTGCTTGCAGCATATCTTTGATGTTCGTTTCGGACAGGGCTATGAATGCCCAAAGTGTGAAAAGGCTTCAAACTGGTATCGGATCAAAGCCGAACGCGCTTATTCCTGCCAGTGGTGCGGTCACCACTTGCACCCGACTGTTGGCACTCCCTTTGAAAAGAGCCGGACAGCTTTGCAGCTTTGGTTCTATGCGATCTATCTGTTCACCACCACCCGCCACGGCGTTGCAGCGAAGGAATTGGAACGCCAGCTAGGCGTCACCTACAAGACCGCATGGCGCATGGCTGGCCTGATCCGTGAACATATGGCCGATGTTGACGGCGAAAATCCTCTTGGCGGCTTTATGAAAATCGTTGAAGTGGACGAAACCTATATTGGCGGCGTCAATCACGGCGGCGGGACCGGCAACAAAGACGGCAAGACGGCGATCATGGGCATGTTGCAGCGCAACGGCGAAGTCATGACGGTTGTTATCCCAAATCGCCGCAAATCGACGCTACAGGGCCATATCGTTGCCAACGTGCTGGCGCACACCGAGATCCACACCGATGATTTCATGAGCTATGCTGGTCTGGATGGAACGGGTCACAAATATTGGCACAAAACGGTCAATCACAGTGCGAAGCAATGGGTAACTCCTACCGGCACGACCACCAACGGAATAGAAGGTTTCTGGTCACAGTTGAAGCGCGGTATCTTTGGCACTCACATTCACGTTTCGCCGCAGCACCTTTGGAAATATGCCAAGGAAGCGGAATATCGCTTCAATCGTCGTCACCGTCCTCACACGATGTTTTCGGAACTGGTTTCGACTTACCAACCATTGATTTGAGCGTTGCAGCAATGACGGCTTCATCGCCGTCATGGTCGGCTTCGTGCTCCTTTATGAACTCTTTGAGTTTGCCCTTTTCTCGGGCTTCTTTAAGTGTGGTCATGCTATTTTTGAGAACCCGCCGCTATCAAAAGATCAAGCTTCTGATTAACAGATTCTATTGCTTTTTCTTGCTCCTCGTCAGCCATTTTTGACTCAACAATCTGGTCATTGAATGCCGAAGACGCGCTCGCGGCTCCATCAACCCTATCCCCCGTCCATGACAAGATGGCGAAAATAAAGCCCACCGCTGTAAATGTGCCAGCGACGATGGTTGCAGCCGCTTTCCAAATAGTTGACGCTTGAGGAAGCCCGGTGAGCTTTCCCTCTATCTCTGTTATTTTGGTATCTAGCTCGTGCATAATTTCTCGCTTTGCCAACGCAACCTTGGCATCAACGTAATCAATGATAAGCCGGTTTTCACGGGGTTCCTGCTCTGTGTAGCGGACTCTCCCTCCCCCATATGCAGTTGGGCCGCTTGACTCGAACGGATTACTCGCCATCCTGGGATGCTTTCTCTTCGGTCAAGAGATCGAGATGAAAATCTATCTGGTCTCGCAAACTTTTTAGGGTATTTCTGCCAAAGTGGCCACAGAAAGCCACCTTCGCCGTTGGTCTCATTGGAACATCTGGCACCGTTCCATCTTTCGTTTCCATGCCGTAAACACCGGCACTGCCAAGCGCCAAAATAAACTTCTGCTCCCCAGCTGGCATTAGGATAGCTTTTCTGCACATTACCGGCATCATTGAAGATTCCGCAGCCAATCGCATAAAAAGCTCGTCGGCCTCTCTCGACCTCTGCTCTTCCTCTGTTACCGCCTTGCTCATAAGCTCTCCATTTCTCTAAAAGAGCTAGATTAACTAAGGCCATTTCACAATATCTTTCTGTTACGTATGCCAAGGGGATAATCACTTAATGATCGATGATGCCATCGGTATACTTGCGAGCAAAACTCCAATACCCAATAGCGATGCAGTCATTGCGATGAAATCACCGGCCATGGCCCCTCCGACAACCGGCAATGCGCGCGCTCTTCCAACATTTATGCTACAAGAGATAGCGAAAAGCGCTATTGGGCCGGGCGTAGCCAACAAAACTAGGCAGACGGCAACAAACGTAAGCCATGTTTCTACCGCCATTTCGTGCGTTCCAAAATCAGTCTCTGGGCGATCATTGAAATTGCCTCAAGACAGTCTCGCCCCATTTGCTTTGCTCGCGCTGGCGACCAACCAATGGTGGGCTCTGGCGTGTGAGATGTATTATTGAAAGGCATTTTATCTAGCCGCATATTTTCCGGATCATCAATGTCGGCAACTTTGATATTTCCTCCGTCGAATGATGAGGTGATTTGCACAAATTGCCTTCGTCAGTTTTTGTCATGAATTAGGAGCTCTAACACCTCAAGTTAACTTGAGATCAAGCGCTTTTTTGCGAGGGCAAGATTGCGCCCAAAGCGGACGCTGCCAAAGCAGGTAATTGAATATGATTCATTTATATGCTTCGGTTTCTAGGCGCTATTTTGAGCCAATTTTAAGCAAGAGTTCTGCTTCGCCTACAATTTTTGCCGATATCTCGGACGCGAGTTTTATATTGCGAATGAGGCCTGCGACTTCTCCTATCCTGGTATTGGATATTTATACCTGCACCGACGGAGCAAAGCCAAAAATGGCACCAAGCGACAATATTGTCAGGAAGACTGCACCTTGACCCAGGAAAATCCGCTTCATTAAGCCACATCTGTCGGTGCCGTCTATTTGGAAGCTTTTTAGTTTATCTTTGCAATCCAATTTATAACAGCGCTGGTGTAATCGCGCGGTAGGCGGTGTTTGCTATCAAATTCAATGCGCGTCAGTTTGTCGCCGCCAGCTTTTTCCAATGCATCATTGTCGGCCGCGCCAGAGAACTCGTCCTGGCTAGCCGTTATTAAAAGCATTGGGCCTGCACTGTGCTGGCATAGTTGATGGATGCGACGGCGTTTGCGCATTGCGCTGCTGGCGGCACCATAGTGACAATATGCGTCACTTCCTTGTGTTTCGCTGCGAAAAGCACCGCAATTTGTGCACCCATGCTGTAACCCGCTACCAATATGCGTTTGGGTGGTCCAAATTTTTTATTCGCGTGCGCAAGCAACATATCATAATCGTTCAAAGAACCCTCGATCATCGCGAGATAGGGTTCAGGCGCGCCGGATCGCAGGTTTTCAAGCCGCTCATGTGGTTTCATATCGTCTTTTTTTGCGCCATGTGAACCTGCGTCTAACGCGACAACCCGATATCCCCTGCTGATCAGATCCTTGGTGATCAAGTCCGTATAAACGCGATACCCCCCTGTCAGATGCCGCCGGAGAGACTATGTAGTCTTTCCCCGCGGACTGATCCGGCGCGCTACCTCAAGCCCTCACCGCGATAAATTGCCTGCAATCCTTTGATACTACTATTCGCTTTGAAAGTGGTTTCTCAGTCCATCTTGAGCTTCTAACCTGGATATCAAGCGGGTTCGTATGCCGGGCCAGTCTCCGCCGATAACAGAGAAAACGACTGTGTCCCGATTGTGTCCGTTCCACGTAACGCAATGTCGCCGAAGCAGCCCCTCTCGCACTGCGCCAAGTTTTTTCACTGCCGCTTGGCTGCGCTTGTTTCTATCGTCGACCGTCAGTTGGATCCGAAGCGCGCCGCTATCAAAGGCGTGGTCCAGCATCAGCAACTTCATCTCCGGATTCACCGCAGTGCCTCTCACTTCAGGATGCAGGAACGTTGAGCCAATCTCTGTCGATCGATTTTCAGGCGAGATATGGTGGAAGCTGGAGGTTCCGACTAGCAGGTTCGACGCTCGCAGCCGAACTCCGTATGCGACGCGTTGGCTCTCCTCTCGCGGTGCGTTCATGGCTGCCCAATAGGCTTCGAAATTTTCTCCGTACCCGCTCCGATTTTGAATAGACCATGCCTCTGGATCCACATCCATTGCTGTGCGCATCTCGTCCTTCATGGATGGGAGAACTGGTTCAAGAACCACCACCTTGCCCTCGAGAGGGATAGCCTTGAGTTGGAGTGCTATGCTTAACTGTTCAGAGTTCATGGATCAGTTCCTTATGGCGATTCAGCAATGAGCAGACATGATGCCGGCTCGAGCTCTCGTTCGCCGGCCAAACGCAGCGAGCGGTGGGCCTCAGTCATGACGAAGGCTTCAACTGACTCATTATATAATCCAGATATTGGGTCTCTAATGCTTGCAGCGCTTTTGATGTTTCTCGAGCCTTCATGTGGGAGTAGTGATCCATCAAACCGGGATAGGCTTTTAGCTGTGATAACTGTCCCGCATGATCGAGATTGGCAAGTTGTGCGTAAACTGAAATATCTGCAAGTGTGACGCGATCCTCGGAAAAAAATTCTTTGCCGGCAATTTCGTTTTCAAGATATTCAAACCGCTCGGGCAATTTTTTTGTAACAGCTTCTTCAACTTTGTCAGAGTCTATGGGCTTGCCAAGCATCTTGTTTATAAGAATCGGCCGGAACACGCCTTCGCTAATATCATTGAAAAGCGCGGTATCGGCATATTCCTCAATCCATAGTACATAGCCGAGAGCCTTTGGCGGGGTCGGGAACAGAGAACCATTGGAGCCGGGGAATGAGGCGTCGAGATATGCACTGATCGCCGAACTGTCGCTAAGTATAAAATCACCGTCCTCTAAAACCGGGATACGCCGCAGCGGGCTGATCGACGTGAAATAATCGGGAGGCCGATAAGGGTTGATATCCTTACTTTCGAACGGAATTGCCTTCTCCATTGCGACAAGGGTTACTTTGCGCGTGAAAGGAGACAATGGTGACCCATGAATGATAGCGCTCATTTCGAGGCCACCGGACGCCGGGAGAGGGCTCGCCATCCAAGAAGTAGAAGCCCTGCAATCACCGCAACTCCGACCACCACAACACTAATTCCGCCGATTGTGAATTCGGTACCGTCTGAATGAACCATCGACCCACCGTAAATTGGTCCAGCTAGCCATGCGATCAAGAATGATGTGCTCAAAATCAGGCCAAGCACAATACCCAGCCGTGGAGCGATGCCCTTCCAAACCAATATGAATGCGAGAATGGAAATTGCGGCATTTTCTATCAGTTGCCATGCCTCATGGAGACGCGCGTGGCTGGGCCATTCGGGGTTAAACAGATGCGATTCACTGATTTCCATGAAAGGAATCACGGCAGATAGGACGAAAGCACTGAGTGCGACGGACAGGATTGTGATTTTTGGCATTTAGGGTTTCTTTTCCAATGGTAAATAGACACTGTCTATATTGACTATTAAATGGACGGTGTCAATATGGGGAATGTCCAAAAAACAATCATTCCACCACGGTGACCTGAAACGAGTGTTATTCGATGTCGCTCTTACGCTTCTTGACCGGGACGGTGTTGACGGCGTTACAATCAGGGCAGTTGCCCGAGAGGCCGGCGTTTCCCATGGTGCCCCGGTCAATCATTACCGGGATCGCAAGGCACTATTGACCGCCCTTGCGCAGCGACAATTTGAGACCATCTTGTGTTCCATTGAAGAAGGCCTGTCAGACGCGGCAGGCGGTTCTAGAGTATGGATAGACGTATTCGGCAAAGCCATGTTGGATTTTGGCTTCAATTTCCCGAATCGCTACAAGCTCTTATGGCGAGGCGATTTGATTGATCTGCAGGATGCCGAACTTTCGACAGTTATGGACCAAATCTATGATCAGCTTTGCGATGAAATTGAAAGGGCCATGCCACAATCCGAATTTGACCGAGATACCGTGGCAATAGCCTTTTGGTCAATGGTGCACGGTTATTTGGACATGAGACTTTCAGGAATGTTTGTTTCCCTCAATGACAAAGTGAGCGGTAAACCGCGCGACGGCGCGCTTCTCGATCTTTTCAAGATGCTTGTGCCTCAAACTTTGGATATATAGGGACGCCTGAGACATCTTCTGTAAATTCGCGAAGCAGGAAGTAGATGTCTCGAAATCCAAGGACGACGAGCGCGAAGTACAGCGAAAATTACGGCATTGTCACGTTAACTCAGAGCGGGCGTGATTCGACGATAAGTTAGACAGCTTATGCGGTCGCTGCCGAAGCTTCCCACTCCGCAAATGCTTCGGTTCTCAGTTTCTTGAACAAAGGTCTGCTGATCAGATGACGTTGGTGGTTGAAGTGATTTTAGGTGGCGGCATGATCATTGAGAAAGCACTGGGCAGATCCTGGTGATTTGAACCGCTGTATCTTTCGCTCACGCCTTCCGCTCGGTTGTTGGCGCGCTTGTTGTCGATATGCTTGGCGACCAATCCCCTTTCTCTGAAGGCAGCTTGGGATGATCGCAGTTTGTATGTCACAATGAGCGTTGGCACAAAGCCGTGCTTCTTGAGCAGGCTCTTCATCAGCTTTTTGGCAGCTTTCGTGTCGCGGCGCGATTGAACCAGAAAATCAAGAACCGTACCTTCATTGTCTACCGCTCGCCACAACCAGTATCGTTTGCCACAAACAACCATCACCATTTCATCGAGATGCCAGTGATCGCTGGGCGGTGGCTGTTTCGATCTCAATCTATTGGCAATCTGATCCCTAAATTTCAGAAACCAACGGCGCACGGTTTCATAAGAAACATCCAGAGCGCGTTCGGCAAGCAAGTCTTCAACATCGCGGTAACTCAACGTGAACTTTGCGTAGAGCCACACGGCATGAATGATCAGATCAGGTGGAAAGCGATGGCGATCGAATGTTATTCTCTGCATTGCTCGCAACTATAGCGGTGTCGCTTAATCCGCTAGAGAAGTTTATGTGACAATGCCCTGATGATCGCTGATATCCTGATTGAGCGACCCCCGGACATGACGCGGCGACTGGTCCAGCCCACCGGAATATTATATTCCGCCGGAAAAATTTGAGATTGGTTGGAATATGGCACAAGCCTTGGCAAGAACAATTGGTTGCACGGCGCTATAGGTAGCAAGCTGGATCCGGAGATTGAAAAATGGTGAAAACGGTGCCGCATTTGAAAACGGGAACCATCAATGTGCTGGAAGCCCTCGAAGCACGATTACGCTGGCTTTCGTCCTGGACGGTGCACAATGCCAATCACATCCGGCCCAAGCGCGATGGCCTGAAGGTTGGCGGCCATCAGGCAAGCTGTTCGTCGATGACCGCGATCATGGCCGCGCTCTATTTCCATGCGTTGCGCCCCCGGGACAAGGTTGCGGTCAAACCGCATGCCGGGCCCGTGCTGCATGCCATCCACTATATGCTCGGCAACCAGTCCCGCGAGAAACTGATCAACTTTCGCGGCCTTGGCGGCGTCCAGAGCTATCCGTCGCGCACCAAGGACAGTATCCCGGTTGATTTTTCCACTGGCTCCGTCGGGCTGGGCGTTGCCGTCACCGCTTTCTCAAGTCTGGTGCAGGACTATCTCATCGCACACGGACAGATAAGAAACGAAGATGCCGGCAGAATGATCGCGCTGATGGGCGACGCGGAGCTGGATGAAGGCAATATCTACGAGTGCCTGATCGAGGGATACAAACATAATATCCGCAATTGCTGGTGGATTGTTGATTACAACCGTCAATCGCTCGACAGCACCACCGCCGACCGGATGTTCCGGCGGTTTGACGATATATTCGAGACCTGCGGCTGGCGGGTTATCACACTTAAATATGGCAAACTCCAGCAAGCGGCGTTCAAGAAGCCGGGGGGCAAGGCGCTCGAGCAATGGATCGACAATTGTCCGAACGCCGATTTTGCGGTGCTGACCTACAAGGGCGGGGAGGCCTGGCGCGAGCGGTTGCTGGCAGACATTGGCAGCAAGACAAACGTCAAGAAGCTGATCGCCAGCTATGATGATGACCAGCTTGCTGCGCTGATGACCAATCTGGGCGGTCATTGTTTGGCAAGTTTGACCGAGGCTTTCGATGCCGCGAACGATGATCTGCCAACCATGTTCATCGCTTATACGGTGAAGGGATTTGGTCTGCCACTGGCCGGCCACAAGGATAACCACTCCGGTATGATGAATTCAAGCCAGATCCATGGTCTGCGCGACCGTTTGGGCATCGCAGAAGGGGAAGAATGGGAACCCTATGCAGGCCTTGGCAATAATATGGCTGCCGAGCTCAAGGCTTTTGTGGAAAGCAGCGCTTTTGTCAAAACACAGCCAGAGACCGAGGCCGACATAATTCCGGTACCGCCGCGGTTTGCGGTTCCGGACGGTGCCGAACAATCGACGCAGGCGGCGTTCGGAAAGGTCCTGTTCGATCTTGCCAAATCCGACGAGGAGATTGGCAACCGGATTGTGACCACGGCACCGGATGTTACGCAGACCACAAATCTTGGCGCTTTCGTAAATCAGCGCGGCCTGTTCCGTCGTCAGGAAGTGGCCGATGTGTTCCGGCAGGCAAAAATCCCGTCTGCGCAGAAATGGGCGGCCCATGCGGCAGGCCAGCATATCGAGTTGGGAATTGCCGAGAACAACTTTTTTCTCATGCTGACATCGCTGGGGCTTTCCGCATCGCATTTCGGAACGCGGCTGTTGCCGGTGGGTACAGTCTATGATCCGTTTATCGCGCGCGGTCTCGATGCGCTCAACTATGGCTGTTATCAGGACGCGCGCTTCCTTCTGGTCGGAACACCCTCTGGCCTGACGCTGGCCGGCGAGGGCGGGGCCCACCAGTCGATCAACACGCCGCTGATCGGCATGGGGCAACCCAATCTCGATTATTTCGAACCGGCCTGGGCGGACGAAGTGGCGCTGATGATGCGCCATGCGTTCGAGCATATGCAGAAACCCGATGGCAGCTCGGTTTATCTGCGCCTCAGTACGCGATCGATTGCGCAAGTTGAGCGTAGCGATGCTGCTTGGGAAGTCGATGCGTTGAAAGGTGGCTATTGGCTTCGTCAGCCCGGACCGCAGACGGAAGCCGCGATTGTCTTTACCGGTGCCGTGGCGCCCGAGGCACTGGAGGCATGGGAAAGCCTGTCGGAAGACATGCCGGGCCTGGGCCTTCTCAATGTGACGTCGCCAGATCTGCTGCATCGCGGCTGGTCCGCACGGCATGCTGGTCGCTGGAAAGGCCCGCAGAAGGATACTGCAGCTTCCCATGCCGAATATCTGCTGTCGGCGCTGGCACCCGGTGCCGGTCTGGTCACGATATTGGATGGCTCGCCGGGCGCGCTGTCCTGGCTAGGGGCGGTAAACGGCATGCGGGTCAGTCCGCTCGGCACCGACCGCTTTGGCCAGACCGGCGACTTGCCTGATCTTTATCGTGAATACCGACTCGATGCAGATGCGATTATTGATGCTGCCGCTGAACTGTTTCTGGAAGATTGAATTGGCGATCCGGGAAAGTCTCGGAATATCGTTACAGGGACGCAAGACGACAACCCCGCGATAGCGTCGCCCGATGTCGCTCAAGGCAGCAATATTGTTCGGGCCGGCATGATTATCGCTACCATGACCGAAGCGGGGGAAGGTGTCGGTGCCGCTACCGTGCAGTCAATCCCAATCCGCTGTTCGCGTGAATGCGGCGTTTCTTGCCGGCTCGCGACGGCGTCTAACCCTTCCACAAAACCCGATAGAGATCAAAGCGCCGGTCTTTCAGATTCTGCACCGCGCCGGATTGCCGGCTGGTCAGCAGGCTCGTCATCGACAGATCGGCCAATGCGATGGTTTCGGTGTTGGGTGCTGTATCCGCCGCGACGCCATCCCGGGCGAACGGGAAATCCGATGGCGTCAAGATCGCGCTCTCGGCGTAGTGAATGTCCATATTCTCGACATTGGGCAGATTGCCGACCACGCCCGACATCACGACATAGCACTGGTTTTCCACCGCTCGCGCCTGACAGCAGTAGCGCACCCGCAAATAGCCGCGCCGTTCGTCGGTGCAGAAGGGTACGAACAGGATCATCGCGCCCTGATCAACCAGATGCCGCGCCATTTCCGGAAATTCGCTGTCGTAGCAGATCATCACGCCGATCGGGCCGCAATCGGTGGGAATGGCTTCGGCGCCGTAACCACCCTTGATATTCCACCAGCGAATTTCGCTTGGTGTCGGGTGCAGCTTGTCCTGCGTGTAGACCGCGCCGCTGCGCAGGAACACGTAAGAGATATTGCGGATATCGCCATTTTCCATCCGCGTCGGGTGGGAGCCGCCGATGATGTTGATATGATAGGAAACCGCCAGTTTCTCCATCACTTCCTTGAACCGGTCGGTATATTCCGCGATTTTTTCGATCGCCTGGGCCGGTTCCAGCTTTTCCCCTTCGAGCGACAGCAGCTGCAGCGTGAACAGTTCGGGGAATGTGACAAAATCCGCGCCATAATCGGCAGCGACATCGACAAAATATTCCACCTGCTCCTCGAATTCGGACTGCGAGCCTATCTTGCGCATCTGGAACTGCACGGTCGCCACGCGCACCGATTGCGGCAGCCGGTCATGCGGCGTCTGCGTGACCAGCTTGGCTTCTGCAGCGAGGGGATTTTCCCAGAACATATGCACTGCGTGGCCGCCTGATGGCGTGTCGCTTGGCATATAGTCCTTCAGAACACCGATTGGCACAAAGCCCTGATTCAGCTGAAAATTGATCACTGGATCGCGGAACTGCTTGTCGACCACGGCCGCCAGATAATCCTCCGGGTCGGGATATTTGCGCTTGCGCCGCGCATAGCCCGGCATCCGCCCACCAAAGATGATCCCTTTCAACCCAAGATGCTGGCACAGCTCCCGGCGGACCCGGTAGAAGCGGAGGCCGATACGCAGCCGCCGGTAATCGGGGTCGACGCTGACTTCCATGCCATAGAGGATTTGTCCATCCGGATCATGCCGGGCGGCAAAGCCACCGCCGGTAATTTCAGACCAACTATGGGCCCGGCGCGCGGTTTTCTCAGAAATCTGGAAGGTTGCGCAATGGCCGACAATCTTGCCTTCATATTCCGCGACCAGCTGGCCTTCGGCGAAATTGTTGATCTGGCCACGGACCTCCTCGGTCGTGTAATTTTCCCCCTTGCCATAGACCTTGCGGGACAGGGCGGAGATTTTTCTGGCATCTTCCAGTTCCGCCATGCGGATGATGAGCTTTGGTTTTTCTGCGGTCATCCGCGCCCATTAGCGGGCTTTTGACCGGCGGGAAAGGTCAGTTGTGCCGCAGGACGCAAACGCTGGCTTTTTGGGAATATGGGGCGTTCAATAGCCCTGTACGGATCCGCCATCCACCTGGATCGCGGTGCCGGTGATATAGCTGGCGGCGTCCGATCCCAGAAACACTGCCAGATTGGCAATCTCTTCCGGCTGGCCGATCCGCTGCATCGGGATTTGCGCCGCGAGCGCAGAGGCAATCTCTTCGATACTCTTGCCGGATGCGGCAGATTGCTGTTCCAGGATTTGCGCGACACGATCGGTCTGGGTGAAGCCCGGGCAGACCGTGTTGACCAGCACATTGTCGGCTGCCACCTGATTGGCGAGCGTCTTGGCCCAGCCCAGTACCGCCATGCGGATGCTGTTGGACAAAGTGAGGCCGGGCACCGGCTGTTTCACCCCCGATGACGAAATGTTGATAATCCGGCCCCATTTCTGCGTGCGCATATGTGGCAGCACCAGCCGCGTTGCCCGGACAACGGACATCAGGGTCAGTTCTATGGCCTTGTCCCAGTCCTCGTCAGCCAGGTCGGCGAAGAGTCCGGGTGGCGGGCCGCCGGCGTTGTTTACCAAAATGTCGATGCCGCCAAATTTCCCGTTCACCGCCTCGATCACCCGGTCGATATCCTCGGACTTCGACACATCCCCGGTCAGCGCGAGACAGCCGGGCATTTGTGCGGCCGCCGCATCCAGCTTGTCCTGCGAACGTCCGCATATTGCTACTTTCGCGCCACCGGCATGAAATCCCGCTGCGGTCGCCAGTCCGATACCCTTGCTGCCGGCCGTCACCAGCACGACCCTGTTTTCCAGATTCAGTTCCATAGCCAGATATGTGGCGGAACATAGCGCGGATGTATACTATTGAAATGAGCGGTAAAATCGAATCTGGTCATGGTGCGGTCAATTTTTAATCGCGGGCATCCCATTGGGCAAATTCCTGATTGCCGACGAAACCGACCTCTTCCACACCGGCCCGCTTGATCATCGCTACCAGCTGGTCAAAACGCTCGTACCGCGCCTGGGCGTCGGTCTCGAAATGGAGTTGGGGCTTGGCCGGATTCCTTGCCATCCGCTCCAGCCGGACCCGCAACCGGTCGCTGTCCATCGGTATATCATTCCATATCGCCGTCCCGGCCGCATTCAGGAACAGCCTGTTGACCAATGGCGTCCCGCTTCCTGCCGTTCCGCTCGGCAGTTCCACCGCGACCTTGTGCGTGACGGCCGGAATCGAAAGCATCAGCATCACCAAAAGTACCAGCAGCACATCAATCAGCGGCGTGATGTTCATTTCCGCGACGATATGTTCTTGCGATGTTTCTACCCGATTGAAACGGAAATGCTTTTTCGCGATGTTCATGCTGTTGTTCTCCCTCGCAAGGTCAGGTTGTTATATGAGATAATATAACATAAATTACACGGATCGCCAAATCTTTTGGTCACGCCCTCTTCTCCCAGGACGGGAACTCGCAGACGAGGCCGGGCGGGATCGCCAGATCGGCGCAAATGCGTCTGAAGCTGCGCGCGCCGACAAAGGCTTGCCGAAATGAGGCTGTTATACTACGGTGATACACCTTGGCTGGTCGGATGGGTGTCTATGTTGAAAAACGCTATAAACTCACTCAGTGCATTGATACTGGTTGTTTCATCTGCTCCGACACTGGCCCAGTCCGCCGAAACGGACAGCGTTGCCGCGCTGGCGACCCAGAAAATCACCGATGCCGCGATCGCCAACCGTTACACGCTGACTCAGGATGGCAACCGGTTTTCCGGACCGGCCTGGGAGAAATTGCTCGAGGAAGGCCGCAACGCCCAGTTTTTCCTGATTGGCGAAGAGCATGGGGTCGCTGAAAATCCAAAGCTGTCGGCAGCGCTGTTCGCCGAACTCGCGAAGTCGGGCTATACGAAGATCGTGATCGAGACCTCGCCCACCATGGCGCGATTGTTGGACGATGCAGCAAGCGACAATGGCGTCGGCGGCCTTCAGAAACTGTTCGCCGAACCCGGCGGTGAACCGGCCTTCTTCGGGATGAAGGAAGAAGCGGAATTTGTTGCGCAGGCCCGGGCGGCCCTAGCAGACAAGAATTCGCTATTTTGGGGTGTCGACTATGAGGTGACCGGTGACCGGCAACTGATCAAACGGCTGAAGCAGAAGCAGAAACCGGACGCTGCGGTGGCAGTGCTGGACAAGCTGGCGTCCGAATCCGGCGCATTATGGGAAAAGCACGCGGCCACCGGCGGCCCACAACATATATTCAGCTTTGCCGGTGATCCGCAAATCGTTCGCGATCTGCGCGCGGCATGGCCGGATCGGGATAACGAAACATCGGCAATACTGGACACGCTCGAAGAGACGCTCGAAATCAATCGCTTGTACTTGAACGGTCAGAATTGGCAGTCCAACCAGCGGCGTGCCGATCTGATCCGCGCCAATTTTCTCCGGCACTGGCAAGCGGAGCAGGTTGACGGGCG